>Ga0256410_1000072_pt1 | contig 180056 bp, 170 predicted proteins | sample PhyWR1_FD_185983 | JGI IMG/M metagenome (GOLD analysis project Ga0256410, IMG submission 185983) | Leaf surface microbial communities from wheat plants in UC Gill Tract Community Farm, Albany, California, United States - DLSL W.R1 | ecosystem: Host-associated > Plants > Phyllosphere >... | reverse complement strand
AGTCACTGGAAGCCACCAACCGCGCCCAGCTTGAAAACGCCTTAAAACAGGAGGGAGATGTTCAGGCCCAGCGAGAAATCAGCGCCAGACTGACCACATCCCAGCAGGTATTAACGGACGATCAGCAGGCGCTGGGCCGTCAGATAACCCAGATAGATACCAAATACGGCGATGCCACCGCGCAGTTGCAGGAGGAAACCAAGGCGCTCTCTTCTGAAAATCAGGCGCTGTCTGGCCAGTTCACGGCCCTGAGTGCGGAGGTGGATGCCAATGCTGCAACGGCGCGGGATCAGACCCTGGCGGTTGCTACGGATTTGGATGCTGAGGTCAAGCGCGTCACGGCTCTGAAAGCGGATGTTGAGGGTAACACCTCATCTATTCAGCGGGAGGAGCTGGCACGTTCAGACGGTGATACCGCCCTGGGCAAGCGCATTGATGTGGTGAAAGCCGAAACTGAGGATGCGGCAGCTAAAATCGTTACGCTCACTGATGCGCAGGCGGGGCTGGAATCCTCTCAGGCCTCTCTGAGTCAGTCACTGGAAGCCACCAACCGCGCCCAGCTTGAAAACGCCTTAAAACAGGAGGGGGACGTTCAGGCCCAGCGAGAAATCAGCGCCAGACTGACCACATCCCAGCAGGTATTAACGGACGATCAGCAGGCGCTGGGCCGTCAGATAACCCAGATAGATACCAAATACGGCGATGCCACCGCGCAGTTGCAGGAAGAAACCAAGGCCTTATCGTCCGAGAACAAGGCGCTGTCTGGTCAGTTCACGGCGCTGAGTGCGGAAGTTGATGCCAATGCTGCAACGGCGCGGGATCAGACTCAGGCGGTTGCTACGGATTTGGACGCTGAGGTCAAGCGCGTCACGGCCCTGAAAACGGATGTTGAGGGTAACACCTCGGCAATCCAGCGAGAGGAGCTGGCGCGTTCTGACGGTGATAGTGCCTTGAGTCAGCGGATTGATGTTGTTAAAACTGACACTGGTAAAAATTCCTCTGCAATCACTGAAATCCAAAATGTTCAGTCTGATTTACAGGGTAGCAGTGCCAGTAGTCAAACCTCGCTTGAGGCGCTGGCAAGAGCAGATCTTGAGGGGGCCTTGAAACAACAAGAGGATGCGTTATCTCAGAATGCGGCTGTTGCACGTATAGATACAAAGCAGGAGGTCCAGGCAACAAAGATGATAGCGCTGGCGCGTGATATTACTGTTGTTAGTGCCGAGGTAGAAGGAACTCAGGCGCTTGTTCAGCAAAATATGGAGTCGGTTGTTGAACTAGATGGGAAAATTTCTGCATCGTGGTCTATGCGGGTAGAGATAGACCAAAATGGTAATCCTATTGTTGCTGGCCTTGGTTTGGGTGTTGATGGGGAGGGTAATAGTCAGTTCCTGATTTACGCAAATCGAATGGCAATGATTTCTGAAGCAAATGGCCAGCAATATTCGCCCTGGGCTGTAGAAAATGGTGAGGTATTTTTCAACACTGCGTTATTTAAAAATGCCAGTATCGATTTTGGCATTATTACTGACACCCTACAGTCAGACGGGTTTATTTCGGGCGTTAATGGTGATGGGTGGTCATTACCAAAATCGGGTAATGCTGAATTAAATAACGTTACAGTTAGGGGGCATGTAGAGGCGTTATCAGGAACGTTTAGAGGAACCGTTTACGCTACAGATGGTCGATTTGAAGGGACTGTTTATGCCGATAAAATCGAGGGTGATGTTGTTCTTTGTGGCGTATGGGATCAGGTTCTGATATATGGAGTAAATGAAGATACAACCCGTAGGTTTTCAGGTGGTTTGCCATACGAATCAGTCCTGGTTATACCATATTTGCAAGTTCGTAGCTCATCAACCATTAGTTCCGGGCGGTGTTGGATTGAAATTAACGGCAGGCGAATTTTTGAGTCTACACCAGGACCCTCTGCATCATTCGCTAATTCTGTAGTTGTTAATTTGCCAGCGTATGCCACAGCTGAAATTAAATTTGTGATTACTGGTGCGGGAGGTGGCATCCCATTCGGAACGCCAGGACCAATTACTGTGCTCGTATTTAAAAAGAGTGAAAATAGATTTACAAGCTAAATAAACCGAAAACAAATTAAAAAAACCCGCTTAGGCGGGTTTTTTATTATCTGGAGAAAATATATGTCTTGGTACAGAACTGGAACAATTAATATAACGAAAGACTCTGCGAGTATTACAGGTATAAATACTAAATGGGCGCAGGCCGTTAATGGCGTTATGCCTGGCATGATGATGATCATGCCGGATAATAAATTATATGAAATTAAAAATGTAGTTTCTGACACATCATTGGTGCTGGTTACTGCATATACCGGCGCAACAGCAGCCGCTCAAGCTTATTCTGTGGTTACAACCTACGAAGGAGACTTATCTCAGTTCTCAGCTCGATTTAATGCGCTACTTACTGCGATGGGTGGTTCACGCGCTGATATGTATAACTGGCTGACGTCTACAGCGGCGACCATATCAGTAGCGAAAGATGATGGGACCACGGTCACAGTAAAAACACTTAAAGCTTTCACTGACGAACAAGCAAAATTTGCGACGAAAAATGCTGATGGTGTTGTACCAGTCACCCAGGGCGGTACTGGGGCTAAGGATGAGGCAGGTATTCGCAAAAACGCTGGTTTAAGAAGTGCTGCGGAAGTAGATGTTGGCATAGGTCAAAACCAACTCCCCATTAACCCCGGCTACGGTTACGGTGTACATGTTGCATCCATGTATTTGGATGATATGACCAAAGCACTTCGTGGTGCCAGCTCAGTCCAAGATGAATACATGATAGCCAGCAGAGCTGTTGGGGCAACGGCATCCACCCCGAGCGGATTTATTGGGCGATTTATAGCAAGCCGTGGCTCAGAGAGTTCGAGTAACTCTGTTTCTATTACTGATGTAACAATGCAAACCTCTTATTCAGGGCAAGCTCCTGTGGTTAGTATCATTAACGCATTGGGACAATCGAGTATATTTACTGAGACATTCACGGCGACATACAAAGGCGTCATGTATTATGTTTTCAAGTTAAGTCCATCAGGCGGAAGTTACTCAAACGGGGTTTACTTTTCTGGCCTGGTTTTCCGCAGTGATGCTGCAAGAGATATATTTAAGGTAGTTCGCTCATCTGAACTGGCAGATATAACAGCATTTTCATCGGGGAAACAAAAATTCCCAGTGCTGAGTACAAGCGCTAACATTGAGACAGGGACATCAGCCGGGAACGCCATGATTGTTGGTTCTTTCGGTGTGGGTGGCGGTGGAGAGGAAGGGCTTTCGCATCAAACTGATAAAGAAATGCTGAATGACATGAGAACCAGAGTCGGTGGTTTGTGTACATTCCGCCAAGGATCGGGCGGTGCAGTCATGTCAGCGGGAGCTTATAATCCGACTTTATATTGGCGAGTTGGGGATGGAAATATAGCAATGAGCGTTGGATACAATAATGCCATTCCCAAAATATTCGCAGCCACAACAGCTACGTTAAGTGGCTCTGGTAACCCCGCAGTGAATACACTGTATGGTACTGCCAATACTACTCGTGGATCTGACGGCACGCTAAAAACGGCATCACCAATAGTTAAAATATTTCATGATGGCAAGATCAAAACTAACGATGAATCAGATGGGTGTGCTGTGACTCGATTAGGAATCGGTCAATACCTGATTAAAAACTGTATGGGTATGAATGCAGATGCAAGCTGGGGTGGGATTAATGGCGGGTTCGATATTCCGACAGACCGGAATGGGCAGGCGTTAATCTGGCTGGATTATGAAGTGAATGCGGATGGTTCAGTGTTAGTAGAGACTTATCACCGGACCTATCCGGACGCACCGATATTTGCCAGAAATGAAATAGATGGTATTGCTGACGGTGAACCGGTCGACATCCCTGCCGACCAATTTATTTCTGTGCGTGTTGAGATGCCACAGGACAGCATCTGGAATCAGAAACAGGAAGCTATTCAGGCTGAATCAGAGGTTCTTCATTATCAGGATAAGACTCCGGCTCAGGAGGAATAGCAGGCTCTGACATATCCAGTCGAACATCAATCCAAGAGTTAGCCGGCACATCAATCGGTTCGCCTGGCTGAATAACAATTTCCCCGTCAGCCAGCACCATTTTGCGGCGGAACAGTTTGATAATAATTCCATCGTCTTTCTGTTCTGCTCTAACTATACCCAGCTCACCGCTACCGTCTGGGTCCTGCGGCGGCAGCAGTCGCCAGCCGGAAGATGCGAGTGATTTGGCCCCCGTCACCCGATAAACACCGAGGTCGTCGCGAATAATTTCAATACCGCGAGCCTCATCATTTGCCACCCCGTAACCACACCATTCAAATTCACTCTCATCGATATCAGATCGAGTGCAAGCATCAGGACTAGCTATACGCGCCACTGGGGAGGCCGCTTTTAATGTGCCATCCGATGCTTTAGTGGTATTTGCATCTGTATAAAATCGATAATATGGGCTCCAGGTTGATGAGTTTTTCGTTCTAAACTGAATTTCTTTTGAACGAGCGCCGATTATAAATCCGTCTGCTGACGATCTAATCGCAGCGATAGCCGCGCCATATTTTAGGTCGCCCAGAGTATTATTTGCTGGCGCATTAGTACTTTCAATGGCACCAGGACCTTGATAAAAACCCGACCGATCAATCATGTTATAGTCGTAGTTAGGGATGCGTAGCCCTTGATCGCTACCAAGGCCAAACGCTCCGACAGCCATGACATCACCAAGACTCGTCCCTACTTCAACTGGTGATGAAGATGTCACCGGGTAAGATATTGAACTGCGTTCTGTGTAAGGCGCCAAGTCTGGTATGTCGCCAACGCGAACGACTTTGAATATATTATTCGCCTCATTATCGTTGAACAGAATCCCATCAAAATAAACGCCGTTTACATTACCTCCACCTGATTGAGTCAGTCCAACCAGGTACACTTTTTTTCCCGCGTATGTCGCAGTAAAGAAACCAGTAAATATAGTTCGTGACCCAGGATGAACCATGAATCGAGCCACTAGATTTGCGGTGCGATGAGAGCTCTGGCAAATAACGTCAATTTTACCAGGAGAGTTTGAGCTGGTCTTGCCGCCTCTTGAGTACGTTATTGTGCCAACCATTCCGACTGGTTGGATACCATCCGCGCCAACATCAGCCCCTATAATCATATATCCGGCAGCGGTGCCTCCACCATCCATATTGGCATCAGCTAGATCAGTAAGCGGATAGGCACTCACGTAACGCCCGTTTGATTTTCCGACAACAGAGGGCACGTTACCTAACGATGTTCCAACATCTACCTCCGCAGCACTTCTTAAACCAGCGTTTTATAGAATGCCCCTCTCAGTTTACCGATACACTCCACCAATACTCACATTTGAATAATTGGTGATAGAACATGCAAATAGGCTATGTACGCGTATCAACAAATGACCAAAATACATCATTACAGCGTGATGCCCTGGAACGCGCAGGATGTGAACAGATTTTTGAGGAGAAAATGAGCGGTACTGTAGCTAATCGTCCGGTACTGAAACGTGTATTAAAGCAGTTGGGAGAGGGTGACACGCTAGTCGTCTGGAAACTCGACCGATTAGGCCGATCAATGCGGAACCTGGTATTGCTGATTGATGAATTGAAAAGCCGAGGTATTCATTTTCGTAGCCTGACAGACAGTATTGATACATCCAGCCCTATGGGTAGATTTATATTTCATATCATGGGGGCATTGGCTGAAATGGAACGTGAACTGATTATTGAGCGAACTATGGCTGGGTTAGCGGCAGCAAGAGAGCAGGGCAGGATCGGAGGGCGAAGACCTAAGCTAACCGAAGAACAATGGGCGCAGGCTGGGCGGCTGATAGCTAATGGAACACATAGGAAACAAGTAGCGCTGATTTATGATGTGGCTGTGTGTAGTCTCTACAAGAAATTCCCAGCAATAAAAAATCAGTACAAAAATTAGAAAGGTTTCTACACGGTTGTGTGTTGGGTTTAAATGTCCTCTCTGTGCCAGAAGCGGACACTCCATTAAGTCCGTTTGCGGCCAGAAAACGGCAAAAATGAATCGCGGAGTTAAATAAATGGATCAACCCTTCATACCGCCTTCCTTATCATGGCATTTGCGCCATTCAAATTCTGATTTCTTATGGCATAAGCTAGGATAGACTATCGGTATGACCTGCTGCATTCTTAGATACGGAGTAATAAAGTGGTAAGAAGTTCGCTGTCGAGGACGAATCTCGAAACTGTAGCTTAGGCACATCGAAATTAGGATGTTCGGTTTCTCTGTTTTTAGTCAAAAGCCAGTAAAAGGCAGCATTTCGACAAAACTTAGTATGCCGTTATCGATGTTCGAAATAGTTCAATATATAATTAAGGATTAATCATGCAAAAGTCATTAAAGCTTCCCGAAAACAGGATGCCTCTGGAATCTTCACAGCTGACTATATTCGTTGAAGGTGCTACGGATGCAGCGATTATTAAAAATATTTTGTATGCTCTGAACCCACACCTTACCCCAATCATAGTAGTTTGCAATGGCAAATACCATATAGCAAAAACCATCAAAAACCTGACTAATGATGGAAATGCTAAATACTTAGCATTGATAGACTCTGATGAACCAAGTGTATTTGATTCTAGGGAAGAGGCGAAGCGTCAACTTGGCAATCCCTCTATCCCTGTGTTTTGTGCAGTACCTACTATAGAAGCTTGGCTTTTCGCGGATGATAAAATTGCTAGTTACCTCGCAAGGAATGAATCAGCGATACGCACCATCGAGCGAATGTCATTGCCAGAGTCGATCCCCTACCCGAAACAATTGGCAGAAAAAATACTTAAAATCAATAGCCTGAAAATTAATTATGAAGTACTGCGGGACATAGATATTCATAGGGCAGCAGCTAGATCCCCTTCTTTAAGGAATTTTCTTGCTGGTATATCCGACATTTTAGAGCTGAAGTTGGACTTACCTGATCACTCCATGTCATCCACAGTCAGTCGCGACGTTTTCTCTACATTGCTACGTGAACTTCCTGGGGACGTTGTAGCTTGGCGAACGCTTGCTGGCGAGACTTATAGTGCAGCTGAATTGGCTAGGAATATTAGTGAGGGAACAGAAACAGGAAAGCAGTATATGACAGAGTTACTTAGAGTTGCGCGTGATCTTACCCTACGGAAGGCAAAGAAATGACTATTTTTTTCGTCACTAATAGCGATACCCAAACCGCAGCCAATCTTGCAGTTGCAAAGAAGATCGCGACAAACACCGATATAAAATTGTTTGGTTGCGACGCATTGCGAGATAAACTTCATAACGAGTTATCGGGAAAAAAACGCGCTATTTTCTCGATGAGCCATGGTTCACGATTAGCAATTATTGATAGTGATGGCGATGAAGCAATTGTGGAGCAAGACGGGGATGCATTGAGTGGTTACAAAGTTTATGCTTGGGCATGTATGACCGCTCAATCCTTAGGCGGTACATTGGCGCAGGAAGATATTCACTGGTGGGGTTATGATGCCGCTATAACGGCTCCCGATGATCGAGAGAAATATCTCGATATTTTTTCTGAGGTAATATCAACAGCTAAGGACAACTTCGAGGATGGTGTTGATCATTCCAGCATTCAAAGGATTTTAGACTTAATAAAGGACGCATGCGACACAGCTCAAGAACAGTTGGACAGGGTCGGAGCAATTGATGATGAAAATGCAATGTCTCTCTATTCCTGCTGCCATCAAATATGGGCTCGTCTATGCATATGGCTGCCTGGGGCTCAACAACCAATTAAGCACCGAAATGCTCCTTCGGCATACATTGATATGTAGCCCATGTGTGCGATGCACGTAAGATTTAATGGATAGGCTAAGATTCTTTAGATATTCCGGTTCGTTATTGTACAGTTTTAAGCATACGCTGATACTATTACTCATACCGCACCATTAAGAGAGTTTCAAAATAATCGTGTTGACGTAATCTAGCGCTACTATGTGGCTATTAGCCAGGAATGACCGGCAGCTTTTCGCTCATAGCAGACCATCAGCGCTTGAGTAAAAATAGTTATCAAAACTCAACGTGAATTACCGTTAATCAAGAGGTTACAACGCAGTTCAACGAGCATTAAAAGTGTCTAAATCCAGTAGTTTAAATAGCAAAATCAAACTGTTAATAAATATCCCTCCATATATTGCTCCGTCACATGGGCTGGACAGCTATTTCGAGCCATCCCATGTGACATGCGGGCATGTCAAAAACACTAATAATCAGCACATTCTCAGGTATTCTGAAACAGGGTGGAAAAGTATAGCAATAAAGAGTCACTTTTTTATTGGGTAGCTTACACAGGTATGCCCACTACTAATTGTAACCATTTGATTACCTTGTAGATTGACAAAAGGAAACGTAATGAACTCATAGTTTTTTGTTGTCATGTTAAATATAAGGGACTTATCTTTAAGATGTAATTGTGAGGAATGCGCAGGGTAAACTCCACTATCTTTAATTGTAACAATAAAAGCAATTGGGAAAAAATGCAGTACACACATGACTGACACATGACCATTATTTATAAACGCTACACTTTGAGCTGATATGTGCATTCTATGAGGATAGAACCAGTAGTAAATATCATGAGTATCTTCAAAGCTAGATTTTTTTCCTAAAACATAGTCTTTTAAAGGAGTGTAGAGAGGGGTATCTACAGGTTCTTTTTTACAGTCCTCAACTGAGGTGGCTGATAAAATATGACCAATCATTGCCTTAGTAAAAGATACGCTATCAAAAGGTACGATAATAAACTGGTTTATTTGTTTTCCGGTCATATAGTAACTCAATCGTTGTTTAAAGGATGTTGTTACTTGTTCTATTGATTTGTCCAACTTTCCTAATACGTCATTATTACAATGGCTACAAATCGTTCTGAAATGTGATCCGCTTTTTGAACCTAAGGGTTTTATTGGCTGCTTTGCATGGAAAAATTCACTTACTGTCTTTTGAAGAACTGGACCCAAAGTTATTGCGCACTTAGGAGGTACATGATCTTTGGTAAGGCGACCATATTTGCCACAAATATTGCAGTAACCCTCGACAATCTTAGTATGATGTTGTCTTTCGCTGATAAATGACATTTTAGTCCTTTTTTCTCTCTGTTAATGTTGGTTTCTACCGATATTATGGGAGCGCGTAGGGTTGTATTAATTCGTGACTGACGAGCGATTAATTTATCCCATTTCAACGGTGCTTGTCTTGTATAAAGGATCCCCGTATCTTTCGCCATTGAAGATAATTGAAAATTGTAATTATTTGATTTTATTAGAGTGTGCTAAATCGCACAATGGCGAAAAATTCAAATAACTTCATGATAAACTTAGAAAACACACATGATTTAAAATCCCTCGGCTTATGGCTGTGCGAGTTCAAGTCTCGCTCCGGGCACCAGGGAAAAACAAGAATAAAATCAATGATAAGCAGTGTCGTGTAAGCCACCTTCGGGTGGTTTTTTATTGCCTGAAATTCAGCTTTCCGAAGATGCGCCCGAAGATGATTTTACCCCTAACGCATAACTATTCATTTCTTCTGTCCACCTACCACCGCTACTATCTTAGTTTTCCTGTCATATATTGCCGTCTGTCGAGAGTTCTTGTGCCCTTAAATTGCTTGCTTCTCTTGTAGAGGCGGCAGTGTCGGCGGGGCCAACTATTGAAGCTGCGATAAGGGCTCAACAGTTGGCTAATGAGACAAAGAAAAATTCTGATGAAGTAACTGCCAATACCAGTGCATATGTAGAGGGCGCAAAGACATCAGCCGATGAAGCTAAATTGTCTGCTTTGGATGTTCTGGACAAACTTCTTCTCATCAACTTTGTCCGGGGCTTTAAGTACCGACAGGCAAAACCAGTTGCATGAGCTACAACTGGTAGAGGGGAGACATCAGGATAGGCCTGCACAGTCTAGCAGGGTGTCATCCATCTTTTTAATCTCGGGGTTTTCGCTATACGCATGTGAAATTTTCACGACCCTGTTCTTTGTGGTATCAGCTACAGAGACCTCATAATTCAGCGCATGATGGCCGCTGATACTGTATTTATATAGAGAATTCTTGCCCTTTTGATCATGCCCGACAATGTAAGTCACGCCGTTGAACTTTGCACTTTTGGAAACAAGACAGGACTCGATATCGCCCTTGTTATCTTGGGTTGCCCCTACAAGATTCACTGGTCCTCTGTAATCAGATTTCGCGAGTACGAACAAGGGAACTAATGTTAGTAAAATTAAGCCTGAAAGCTTCATATTTATTTTCTTTCCTTGATAAGTAACATTCTGACACATGAGGCTTAGAGAAGTTCGCCATGAAATACGGTGGCAGTTACACAGAACTATTCTCCCCCGCTAAATCAGATACCCTTGGCTTTCAAATCATAAAAAGTGAAATCAAAACTGAGGTGAGGCAACTGAGTCTTAGCTTCCTCTGTTGAAAGGTGGTGGTCTTGGTTTGTATAGCGATTTTCTTTTTTCTGACCATACTCGTTACGGTGGTGGTGATCTGGGCTCAATGTCTGACCCGGTTGCTGGTTTAGTGACTGGGTAATTCCCGGGGGGGGGTTGCTAGCCGATCGCTATAAATATTTTATGAGTGATATAATCAAAGCCGGTGCATGGTTTATTTTTTCGTGCAGTCACTAGTTCTAGTGGCAAGTTTGATTGAAGGGCAACTTTTGGTTCTTTTGTCTGAATAAAGGTGCGGAAGGACTGGATACTCTGCGCCAGATAGAGCGCCGGATTAAAGTAGAGCATTTGGGGATTTACATGGCTAGAGATAAGTCACTTTCAGGCGTTGCGGGTTGGCTCAGGTTTTTAGTAATAATCATTTTTATCAGTGGGGCATTTAACGTACTACTCAGTATCGGCGGTTTAGACTGGAAAGGTCTCGAAAAAGTAAACCCTGAATTATTGCATCACGCTGGGTTTCAAAATTTGCAGCTGGCTGACAGAGTACTCGGCTTTTTATCAGGCGCGATTCTGATTTATGCGGGCTTCCTGCTTTTAAAGAGAAAAGTTCTTGGTACTATCACATCAGTAAAACGGATTGTTGGCGTCTTTTTCCCTTTGATCGTTCTGGTTAGATATATTGTGACTCCCTATTTATTTATGGGAATTCCGCCAAGTGAATTTTTAGGTTCAGATCCGGAGATGCTGAAAGATATCGCTAAGACTTTAATTTGGGCAGCTATCTGGTTTTCCTATTTACACCGCTCCAATAGGGTAAAGAACACCTATCAATAGTCAGGATCCCGACCCGCTACACACGCCATCATAGCCCCTTAATACCTAAAGGGGCTTTTTTATACATTCAGATTACACATCACGCCACTTGAAGAAGCCGAGCGGGTGCTGGAAAGACTGCGAAACAACTTACCAAAGATGAACCCGGTAATCGCTACTGGGAAAATAAGACCGCTGCTGCGTCACTGACTCTGTTTATCAAGGCTCATTCCTCGCCTTCTTTTTAATGTGGGCGGGGCGAATAAACTGGGACGTTGCGGATGAGCACTAATAAAGTCTGTCACTGCTGGAGCATCGCGGCAATCTGGCTGATGCTATTTCCGTCTAAACCACTTTCCCTGAAATAAATAGGTTAAAAATGCAGCCAGAGCACCGATAAAAGGCATGGCTATCGATCCTAATAGGAAATTCTTATGATCTATTTGATTATTCCTGCGTATATCTTCAAAGCGAGCCAGCGCTTTTTGTTCATTTACCGCACTGATTTCTTCAAACTGTTTTTTGTATCCTTGCTTAATTAACTGAAATGTACGATCGATATCAGTTATCTCTACGGCAACAGTTTGGTCATCCTTTTGAAAAAAGCAGTAATCTTGCATAAATACTCCCTATAAAGAAGGTCCATTAAATAACAGCATCAACCCTGTCCGTGTTTTAACAAAAACCAGGACATACTCTACGCGCTAGTATGAACCTTTATTTCAAAAAAATGAGTCGATTATCTCTCAATAATGAGAGAGGGATATTTTCACAGAACAAGGTAATAGAGGACTGTGATGGTCTGATAATGCTTCTTTCCCAGCATACCACGCGCTTTCGTTGTACTATAGTATGACTATAATGAAATGCGTCACAGCAGCCGGTTAAGGCTGGGTATGCGGTGATGCCAGGAGGAAGCAGCAATGAACCAGGGGCCACTCAGTGAAGATGAAATTGAATGGATTGATGAGATATTAGCAAAGTACGGTACCCCGGACTCGGTCATTGATGCCGCGGAACTGGACGGTTTGCTGACCGCTCTGTTATCAATGCGCGACACTTTTGAGCCCGCAGAACTATGGCTGGCGCTCTGGGGTACGTTACCCGAGTGGGAAAGCGACGCCGAGCGAATTCGCTTTGAAGGGCTGGTTTATCAGCACCAGCAGGATATCGCCGAACGTCTGGAATTTTACCCGACACAGTTTGAACCGCTGTTTGGTACTGACGAAGTTGATAATCGTGAAATCGTGTTGGTAGAAGAGTGGTGCTACGGCTATATGCGTGGAGTGATGCTGACTAATCGTGTTGACCTGCCAGAAGAGCTGCGTCCGGCACTTGCGGTTATTGCCTTGCATGGTATAGAAGAGAATGTCGTGACGATTAATCAGATGTCGCCGGCGGCGTTTCTTGACAGTCTTGACCAGATAAAACCTGCGGTACTGAGCCTGTATCATTACTGGCAGCGCCGTAACAGCGGTCAGGCATTACACTGATAGTGACTGTGATATTTTAACCGGTGGGAAGTCGGGCGAAGGGAAGCTGAAGCCGATACTGCACCTGTACGCACAGGCAATATTTTGCAGGCTATACCCGTCATACTTCAAGTTGCTTGGGCGTTGCTGGCGTTCAGGCAGCCGAATCACATAGTTTATCTATGCTCATCGACTGCCTTCTCTTTGCGCCTACAAGTAACTCGAATTATTTAGGGTATATATAGCAGCCTGCAAAATGAATACTGTGACTTAGGACTGAGAGTCCAGAGTAGCCAGTTCTTTATCGATGAAGTACAGACCATCACCGCTGGTACCCACGAGGCTGAGTTTATCCAGTACAGATTTAAACAACTTCTCTTCTTCGTGCTGCTCGGCAACATACCATTGCAGGAAATTAAAAGTAGGATAATCCTGCGAAGTCATTGCAGCATGTGCCAGTTCATTAATCTGACTGGTAATTAACTGCTCGTGTTCGTAAGTCGCTTTAAATAAAGCATCTAACGAAGCATAATCATTATAAGGTGATGGAATAGCGTTAATTTGCGGCATATTCCCAGTATCACTCAAGTAGGCAAACAGACGTTGCATGTGCGTCATTTCTTCCTGAGCATGGCGACGCAGAAATGCAGCCGCGCCTTCAAAACTGTGGTAGCTACACCATGCGCTCATCTGCTGATACAGCAGGGAAGAAAATAGCTCAAGGTTCATTTGTTCATTGAGCTTTTCAATCATGTCTTTTTTTAACATGGGTAACTCCAAAAATAGGCTGTAGAAGATGATTAATACTCTAGATATATATTTGCATAAAAGCAAATGAAATGTTGCAATTATTAATTAAATGAGAATGGTTGTTAATATTGTTATTAGTTAACTGCGTCGGTAATACTAATGCGAATTACTCTTATTATATATTCCGTGAAATATTTAAAATAAAAAGAATAACTATAAATATAAAATATCCCGAGAAAACAACTCTGTTTTCTGTCAGAAACGAATATGCCCATCATCCTTCAAGTTGCCGGGGGGGCTTTCGCAAATCCCGCTGAATCACCTGGTTTATCGATGCCCGTCAGCAGAATTGACTCAGTGCCTACAAACAACTCTAATTATTTTGGCTATAGAGCGGTACGTTTTATGGCAGAAATAAATTCTCTCCAGGGCATTTACCTCACCCGCTAGCTGTGGCTAAATGCTTTTCTTTCAACGTTGTCAGTAACATGAATATTCTTCATTTTGTCCTTGCCCTGTTTATTATCCTTGGTCTTGCCTGGTTGGTTAGCTTCGACCGCAAAACCATTCGTATTCGTTATTTAGTCCAACTGATCGTCATCGAAGCTCTGCTGGCGTTTTTCTTCCTGCATTCCGACAGTGGATTGAGCATCATCAATGCCGTATCAGGCTTCTTTGGTCATTTACTGGCCTTTGCTGCTGATGGCAGTGATTTTGTTTTTGGTGGAATGAGTAAAGCCGGACTGGCGTTTATTTTCCTCGGAGTGTTGTGTCCGATTATCTTTATTTCGGCGTTGATCGGTATCATGCAACATTTCCGTATCTTGCCTGTCATCATTCGCGTGGTGGGCTTGCTGCTGTCGAAAGTCAATGGCATGGGAAAACTTGAGTCATTTAACGCCATCAGTGCCCTGATTCTGGGACAGTCAGAAAACTTTATCGTCTACAAAGGTGTTCTGGCCGATTTAGGCTCACGTCGTCTGTTTACCATGGCCGCAACAGCGATGTCGACAGTTTCACTGGCTATCGTCGGCGCTTATATGACGATGCTGGAGCCTAAGTATGTGGTTGCGGCGCTGATCCTGAACATGTTCAGTACCTTTATTATTCTGACGATAATCAACCCAACCCGTCCGGGAGCGGAAGAGCCTGAAATCAAACTTGAAAAACTGCATGAATCCCAGAGTTTCTTTGAAATGCTGGGTGAGTATATTCTTGCCGGTTTTAAAGTAGCGATGATTATTCTGGCCATGCTGATTGGTTTTATTGCTTTAATCAGTGCAGTGGACGCATTGTTCGCGATGGTGTTTGGTCTGAGCTTCCAGCAGATCATGGGCTATGTTTTCTATCCTTTTGCCTGGCTGGTCGGAATACCGCATGCGGATGCACTGGCTGCTGCCGGAATTATGGCAACGAAACTGGTAGCCAATGAATTTGTTGCCATGATTGAGCTACAAAAAATCATGGATACCTTATCCCCACGTGGTCTGGGCATTCTGTCCGTTTTCCTGGTTTCTTTTGCTAACTTTGCTTCTATTGGTATTGTTGCTGGGGCGATTAAAGGCTTGAACGAACAGCAGGGTAATGTGGTGTCACGTTTTGGTCTGCGTCTGGTCTATGGCGCGACACTGGTGAGCCTGCTCTCGGCAGCATTTGCCGGGCTGGTGCTGTAAATATAATGCGAGAGGGAAGCAACATCTCCCTCTCGCATCACGATATATTCAGCGAGTAGTTAAAATGCCACGCACACTTTTTGGTCAACACGCATCACCGAATCCTGGTTGAAACGTGACCGATAAGTGCTGCGTAATTTCTCGATGTTATTGTTACTTTCTGCGTCACTGGCGTGAATAAGCATCAGGGCTTTGCTTGATTCCCGCGCGAGTTTTCCATCGTTCCCCAGCCACTGCCCGCTGGCATTAAATACGCTAAGTCCTTCGCGAAAACGTGGGGTCACATCGTTATCAACGAACTGCTGCCATTCTGTCGGGGTGATCTCTGGTCCTACCGGGCGATTAAGGCCAAAATAGAGAGTACTTTGTGTCATTGTCTCGCCCACAGAGCAGGCTAGAGCAGTGTTTGACGGTGTTTTTGTTCCGCCAGCACAGCCAGTCAGGAGTAGCAGCAGAGCGCCGGTGATGGTTGTTTTATAGAATGTCATTATTTATCTGTCTATACCCGTCATACTTCAAGTTACCCGGGTGTTGCCTGCGTTCAGCCCGCCGAATCACATAGCTGTCTATGCTCATCTATGGGCTGAACTTGTCGCCTACAGGCCACTCGAATTATTTTGGGTATCTCCTCATTAATTATGGTTTTGCGGGTGACTTATTGCCTCATTAAAATGACTGATATTGTCTTTAATGGGGCGTCTATCAAATAACGCCTCAATATACCGATTAAATCAATGATAAGCAGCAGATGGCGTAAACGGGCAGCGGTATCGGGTTTTTCTGGAAGCCGTTCTTCTGGATTGTGGTGGAAGGTAGCGAATAAAAAACGATCATGAACAGCTTACTGGCTGGATGTGAATAAGCTGTTGTCTCTGGGGGAGAGAAGCGGCAATAACGTTATGCACTCACCGCTTTAGATAATGGCTAAGGGGACTGACTACCAGTTACTGGTGACCACGGAGTAGGGGGTACCGCCAGTGCCGCGACACTGATAGTCCAGCAGGACATCGTAGTTCAGACATTGCGGACCACTGAATACTGTACAGGTCTTGGTCTCACCATAGCGCAAGGCGGTTGAATAGCCCCATTTCTGGCACTGCTGAGCCGCTGTCGACTGTGTCTGTAATTCATCTGTTTTCCCGCTGTTAAGTGGTAACAAACTGTACCCCAGACGAACCACCCCTGCGGTAGGGTCGGTACTGACAATGTCAGGCGTTTTATTTAATGTGCACCCGCTTAGCAGCAGAGTAGTAATGAACAGACAATAATACTTCATCGTATTGATACCTCAGCCATAATAACTTCAGGGTAGCACGTGCTGTGATTGAAGAAAGTATTCTTAGCTGGGGAAATAGTGATTAGGTATTGTTTTGATTTAAAAAACTAAATTAAGTGAAATTGTCTCCGGGATATTCTTTTGGTATGTGCGAAAAATGATGAAATGTGAACGCCGCCTTATATTTCGAAATCATATTTCATTAAATTTGAAGGGGTGTTCCTTGGGTGATAGGATACGATAATCGAGGGTATCCGATACTGAACTTTCCGTGAATTAACCTGGAGATAAAATATGAAAATCGCGCTGATGATGGAAAATAGCCAGGCAAGTAAAAATGCAATTATTCTCAAAGAATTACAGGCTGTTGCCTCGGAAAAGGATTATCCTGTTTATAACGTGGGTATGAGCGATGAACAAGATCATCATCTGACCTATATTCATCTCGGTATTATGGCGAGTATTCTACTGAACTCTAAAGCCGTCGATTTTGTGATAACCGGATGTGGAACGGGTCAGGGTGCTTTAATGTCGCTGAATATTCATCCGGGTGTTATTTGTGGTTATTGTATCGATCCGGCAGACGCGTTCTTATTCTCACAAATCAATAACGGTAATGCACTTTCACTGCCTTACGCTAAAGGATTTGGCTGGGGTGCCGAGCTGAATGTTCGTTATATCTTTGAAAAAGCATTTAGCGGACCTCGCGGTGAAGGTTATCCTGTTGAACGTAAAGAGCCTCAGGTACGTAATGCCGGTATTTTTAGCCAGGTAAAAGCGGCAGTCGTTAAAGAACAGTATCTTGATACCCTGCGTGCTATCTCTCCAGAACTGATAAAAATGGCAGTTTCAGGGGAGCGCTTCCAGGCTTGTTTCTTTGAAAATTGTCAGAATAAAGAAATTGAAACCTTTGTTCGTGGTATGCTGGCATAAATACTATAACAGACTGAAAATTAACTATAATTCTGAATTTTCAGTCTGTTGCTATTGATTTTTTTGCCGGTGCAAGATAGCCCATTCCTTTAGAATACTTTCGCCGTAATCCCTCCTGTTTTCAGTTATCTATCAGATTTCCTGGTTGCCGGGCAGCGCATAACATCATGGTGTTCAGTATCAGGATAGCGCTATAATTGTCGCCTTAACCTGGTGGAGAGCTTTATCATGACGCAACAAGTAAATAACCCTGAACTGAGCGAACGGCAGAAGGACGAAATTGACGAGATGGCTCTGGACAGAGTTCGGGCAATGAATAGCGACGAATATTTATGTCAGCGAATTGATCAGAAAGTTCAGGCGATGGAAGACCATCTGAAAGCCTATTTTCATCAGCGCTTTTCTGCCCATCAGAATAAATCATCTGACGCGTAGACGCTTATTTACAGGAACTGTCAGATTTTATTCCCTGTTGTCGCCCGGCTGGTTGCTTCGCTGCGAAGAGAGCGAGTAGACTGTCAGGCGAACAGAACAGGAGAAGAAGTATGGCTGAACAGTTTTCTGCCGATCAGGAGTTAGTTTCTGATGTTGTCGCGTGTCAGTTGGTAATCAAGCAAATTCTGGATGTTATTGACGTTATTGCTCCAGTTGAAGTGCGGGATAAAATGTCGAGTCAGTTAAAATCTATTGATTTTGCCAGACATCCCGCTGGTGCTGACCCGGTCACCCAGCGCGCTATTCAGAAAGCGATAGCGCTTATTGAACTCAAGTTTTCCCCACAACAAGATGCACACTAATTACTGAGTGTATCAGTTTGTAAAGAGGACGCGCATTCAGCTCGTTCCTCTTATTTCCTGTCCTCCTGAATCCATTCAATCCCGACAACGGGCATATCCCTGCTGATTTACCGCAACGACCTGATGTCATCATTTCGGCAGACTCTCAGTGTTAAATTGTTCGTTGCAGAGCCTGAGGTGATTATTTATATGGGGCTTATTATTTATCTTTTACCGGAATAACTGAATGTTATTGGTGTCTTTGGGAAATTCCAGTGGTGAACTGACGACGAGAAACATGTTTAATTTTCCGGAAGCCTCAGCAAGGGTTAGCCATCCGTTAGCGAATTGCGCTATTTGTAGCGGGGGGTTATTGATGAAATGTTATTGTTCTGGGTGTGTTGAGTTGTGAGTTACTTAACATTGATAACATTTTGTCAGTTTGAAATATCACCATAAAATCCATGCGTCTTAAACCGAGTCACTTTGGGATTAAATCTTCGTTATTCACCCGGTACCCATATCGGGCTATTAAATCCTGATAGTTAAATTGTTCTTATGTAATAAATTCACTCTATTTCTCTGAAATGGTCGGTCCAGACAGGGAACACCTGCCCGATATAACCAGAAATTGAAAATTTATCGAAAATAGCTGCGATTAGTTAACTCACTACAATACTGGTTAAAATACATCCGAAATCAACGGTGGTTCAGGCGGTATGGGCAACGTTTACGAATAAATCATCAATGTATAAAAATTCAATTTCTTCTCTATCCTACTAAAAAATATAGCTAATTTTAATTAATGCTATTCAGCCGAGTAGTGAGCCGTTATCAATCGATCAGGACCAGATCTCTGATCAACATTTAGGCAAATGGCAAGCTACACTGATGATTCGATGACAAATCTCTTAACTTTTTATGTGATGTTCGTCACATTTTTTTCAAAATCGCAGCATGTTTCATTGTATGTGCTACCTGCTACGCGTAGAGTTCGCCTCCATTAGGATAAATCTTAATTTTTGATCGTCAGATAGCTAAATAAATAATTCTTGATGGTAGTAATTAGTCTGCTTCGGACAGTTATCTTGTCGTTTTTGAGTGTTATCGGGTTCTTGTTGTGGGTGATTTAATGGCCTTCTACCCCCCGATGACTGTCGAAGTAATGGGGTGTGGTTAATGTTTTTTTATCTTCAGACGATAACTATAGATGACATAGGTTTGTTCTGACGTTTCCAGAAAACAACCATTAGCGCTTATCTTGTCCTGAAATATCGGGACTAACTGGCACAAACAAACAGTAGTTTTTGGGATGGTAAAAATGCATACATCCGAGTTGCTAAAACATATCTATGACATCAATTTGTCATATTTACTTCTCGCTCAGCACCTCATTGGCCAAGATAAAGCCTCGGCGATTTTTCGCTTAGGTATTACTGAAGATATGGCAACGACACTGGTTGAGTTAACGTTACCCCAAATGGTTAAACTAGCGGAAACGAACCAACTGGTATGTCAATTCCGTTTTAATGATCACCAGACTATTACTCGACTGACACAGGATTCGCGTGTGGATGATTTGCAACAAATCCATACCGGTATTTTATTATCTACCCATTTACTCAATGGGATCTCAGAGCCAGTTGACACATCCAAGAAGAAAAGAGCGTGAAATGAGTGAGAAAAGTATTGTTCAGGAAGCCCGGGATATTCAGCTGGCAATGGAGCTCATTACTTTAGGCGCCAGGCTACAGATGCTGGAAAGTGAAACACAACTGAGTCGTGGCCGTCTTATTAAACTCTACAAAGAGTTGCGTGGTAGCCCGCCGCCAAAGGGGATGCTGCCTTTTTCTACTGACTGGTTTATGACCTGGGAGCAAAATATTCATGCCTCGATGTTTTGTAATACCTGGCAGTTTTTGTTACGCAGCGGACTGAGTGAAGGCGTTGATGCGGTTATCAAGGCCTATCGTCTTTACCTTGAACAATGTCCTTCTCCGGAAAATGGTCCATTACTCGCCCTCACACGCGCCTGGACTTTGGTTCGTTTTGTCGAAAGCGGCATGCTAGAACTGTGTGAATGTAACAGCTGTGCCGGGAGCTTTATTGCCCACGCTCATCAGCCAGCGGGGAGTTTTACCTGCAGTCTTTGCCAGCCTCCTTCTCGAGCAGTAAAAAGACGTAAACTTTCCATAAACTCTGCCGATATTATTCCGCAACTGCTGAATGAACAGGTAGAACAGGTCATTTAACACATACAGTGTTAAAACATGTCAGCAGCGGTGAAGTTTTACTGCTGCTTTTTTTATGTCTGCGTTTAGGACCTGTTGTTGTTTTTTGTTCACTCTCACCACATTCAATAGCGGAAGGATTGTCTCGTGCTGATTTTAATAGGTTATCTGGTCGTTATAGTGACTGTGTTTGGCGGTTATATGATGGCTGGCGGGAATCTTGGCGCACTGTACCAGCCATCAGAATTCATCATCATTGGTGGGGCGGGCATTGGCGCCTTTATCGTCGGTAATAACGGGAAAGCGATTAAGGGAACATTAAAAGCATTACCGCTGTTGTTTCGTCGTTCGAAATACACCAAAAGTATGTATATGGACTTGATGGCGCTGTTGTATCGCTTGATGGCTAAATCACGTCAGCAAGGGATGTTTTCACTTGAACGCGATATTGAAAAACCGGCGGAAAGCGAAATTTTTGCCAGCTATCCACGGATCCTTGCCGATCCCATCATGCTGGATTTTATCGTCGATTATCTGCGCCTGATAATCAGCGGCAATATGAATACTTTTGAAATCGAAGCTTTGATGGATGAAGAGATTGAAACCCATGAAAGCGAAACAGAAATTCCGGCTAACAGCTTGTCAATGGTAGGGGATTCGTTACCTGCTTTTGGGATAGTTGCCGCGGTTATGGGAGTTGTTAATGCCCTGGCAGCAGCAGATCGTCCAGCAGCGGAACTGGGGGCACTGATTGCTCACGCGATGGTGGGGACCTTTCTCGGTATTTTACTGGCTTATGGATTTGTTTCTCCACTCGCCTCGGTTTTACGGCAGAAAAGCGCCGAAACTACGAAAATGATGCAATGCGTAAAAGTGACGTTACTGTCGAGCCTTAACGGCTATGCGCCCCCTATCGCGGTGGAATTTGGACGTAAAACACTCTATTCCAGCGAACGTCCATCGTTTGTCGAACTTGAAGAACATGTTCGTGCAGTCCGTTCACCTAATGCTCAACGGACTACGGAAGAAGAAGTATGAAAAATCAGGCTCACCCTATCGTTGTCGTCAGGCGACGTAAGAGTAAACATCATGCACAGGGTGGGCATGGTTCATGGAAGATTGCTTATGCGGACTTTATGACAGCCATGATGGCTTTCTTTCTGGTGATGTGGCTTATCTCAATTTCCAGTCCCAAAGAGTTGGCGCAAATTGCTGATTATTTTCGTACGCCACTTGCTCAGGCCATCACCGGCGGCCAGCGTCTTTCTGATAGTACCAGCCCGGTACCTGGCGGTGGCGATGATGTTACCCAGCAACAGGGTGAGGTGAAAAAAAATCCTGATATTGAAGAGTTACGTAAACGTATGGAAAGCAATCGCCTTAAACGTATTAAAGGCGACTTAGATCAGCTGATTGACTCTGATCCTAAATTACGGGCTTTACGTCCGCATTTACAGATAAAGCTGGTCCAGGAAGGCTTACGTATCCAGATAATTGATAGCCAGAACCGCCCGATGTTTAAAACCGGGAGTGCCGAAGTTGAACCTTATATGCGTGATATTTTGCGCAAAATCGCACCGGTTCTGAATGATTTACCCAATAAAATCAGCCTCTCTGGTCATACAGATGACTTGCCTTACGCCAGTGGAGAGCGTGGTTACAGTAACTGGGAATTGTCGGCCGACCGGGCAAATGCTTCGCGTCGTGAACTGGTTACTGGCGGACTTGATGAAGGAAAAGTTCTGCGTGTCGTCGGGATGTCATCCACGATGGTGCTATCAAACAGCGGTGCCGGGGACGCCATTAACCGCCGTATTAGTCTGTTGGTGCTTAATAAACAGACTGAAAGTGCCATCATGCATGAAAACGCAGAGAGTGAAAACAAACCCTTGGACGCTTTGATAGCTCTGCCTGATACGTCTCCTGGGAATAATAATATTACGCCACAACCAGATGATATGAGGTGATAGCGTGAGTATGGATATCAGCGATTTTTACCAGACATTTTTTGATGAAGCAGATGAGTTGCTGGCGGACATGGAGCAGCATTTGCTGGACTTGACACCCGAAGCTCCTGATGCCGAACAGTTAAATGCTATTTTCCGTGCGGCTCATTCCATTAAAGGCGGAGCGGGAACTTTCGGTTTTAGCCTGTTGCAGGAAACCACCCACCTGATGGAGAACCTTCTCGATGAGGCTCGGCGTGGCGAAATGCAGCTTAGCTCAGACATTATCAACCTGTTTTTGGAAACCAAAGATATTATGCAGGAACAGTTAGATGCCTATAAAGCTTCAGAAGAACCGGATGCAGCAAGTTTTCAGTATATTTGCCAGGCGCTGCGTCAGCTAGCGCTGGAAACGCAAACGGTGCCGGTTAATAAATCACAGATTGCCGAAACAGAGCAGCCCACTGCGGCGAAACCTGCCAGCAGTACCGGCAATAAACTTCGCATCATGCTGGATGGCTTGAAAGAGTCTGAACGCGATGTGATGTTAGATGAATTAGCGAATCTTGGCGATGTCAGTGAGGTCGTGAAAGGGACTGCGTCGCTAACCGCCACCCTCGAGACGACTGTCAGTGAGGACGATATCGCCGCTGTTTTATGCTTTGTGATTGAGCCTGAACAGATTCATTTCTTACCGCTCGGGGTTCAGGCTGAACCCGAAGTTGCGGTTGCGGTTATCGACATCCCGGTCGTTACCCCCTCCACTCCGGCTGTTGTTGAGACTAAAAATTCGCTACCAGAGCCAGTGGCCCCTGTTTCCGGTCGCGTTATCCGTGATAAACCGACAGCCCGTTCTTCGGAATCAAGCAGTATTCGTGTTGCTGTCGAAAAAGTTGACCAGCTGATTAACTTGGTGGGTGAACTGGTGATTACCCAGTCAATGCTGGCTCAGCGTTCGGGAGAGTTAGATCCTGTTCAGCATGGCGATTTGATAGCCAGTATGGGACAGCTCGAGCGTAATGCCCGTGATTTACAAGAATCGGTAATGTCTATCCGTATGATGCCGATGGAATATGTCTTCAGTCGCTTCCCGCGGTTGGTGCGTGACTTGGCCAGTAAACTGGATAAACAGGTTGAGCTGACGCTACTGGGTAGTTCAACTGAACTCGATAAAAGTTTGATTGAACGTATCATCGATCCGCTGACTCACCTGGTGCGTAATAGCCTCGATCACGGTATTGAATCGCCAGAAAAACGTCGTGCTGCCGGTAAAAATGAGTCAGGAAACCTGATCCTGTCGGCTGAGCACCAGGGCGGGAATATCTGTATCGAAGTCACCGATGACGGTGCTGGCCTCAATCGTGAGCGTATTCTGGCAAAAGCCTTATCTCAAGGGCTGCCTGTCCACGAGAATATGAGTGACGATGAAATTGGTATGCTGATTTTTGCACCCGGTTTCTCGACTGCCGAACAGGTTACTGATGTTTCCGGTCGTGGCGTTGGCATGGATGTGGTGAAGCGTAATATCCAGGAGATGGGCGGCCACGTTGAAATTCAGAGCAAAGCCGGGGCAGGCACAACGATACGGATCCTGTTGCCACTGACACTCGCTATTCTTGACGGTATGTCGGTAAAAGTGAGTGGGGAAGTCTTTATTCTGCCACTGAATGCTGTGATGGAATCTTTGCAGCCTCAGGAACAGGATTTACATCCGTTAGCCGGTGGTGAACGCGTACTGGAAGTCCGTGGTGAGTATCTGCCGTTAGTCGAACTCTGGAAAGTTTTTGATGTGCAGGGGGCAAAAACTGAGGCCACACAAGGCATCGTTGTCATTCTGCAAAGTGCAGGTCGCCGCTTTGCGCTGCTAGTTGATCAACTGATTGGCCAGCATCAGGTGGTGGTAAAAAATCTTGAGAGTAATTATCGCAAAGTGCCGGGTATTTCAGCAGCCACGATTTTAGGTGATGGCAGTGTTGCCTTAATTGTCGATGTTTCTGCCCTGCAAGGCTTAAATCGTGAACAACGTCTGGCGCTTCCCGTCGCTTGATCAACCGCTTAAGAAATAGGTACGCAAATGACAGTATCCACTCATGTGACAAAATTAACTGGTGAAACGGTAGGACAAGAGTTCCTCGTGTTTACCCTGGGTAACGAAGAATACGGTATTGATATTCTGAAAGTGCAGGAAATACGCGGCTACGATCAAGTTACCCGAATTGCCAATACGCCTAATTTCATTAAAGGCGTCACTAATCTACGCGGCGTGATTGTGCCGATTATCGATCTGCGTATTAAATTTGCTCAAGATGATGTCGACTATAATGACAATACAGTCGTTATCGTGCTGAATTTTGAACAACGCGTTGTCGGCATTGTGGTTGACGGTGTTTCTGATGTGTTGTCCCTGACTACCGATCAGATTCGTCCCGCTCCTGAGTTTGCAGTCACGCTGTCGACAGAATATCTCACCGGTCTTGGTGCTCTGGGCGATCGTATGCTTATTCTGGTCAATATTGAAAAATTACTGAGCAGTGAGGAAATGGCCTTAGTCGAGTCCGCTGCACTATAGCGCCTGAGTTGTCACCTGAAATACCCGTCTGACAGCCTTATCTGTACCCGCAGATAAGGCTTTCCTTTCTATTATTATCGCCATTTTTCGGCAATTCGTTAATTAACCTGCGTCATAAATAAAGTTTTCATTAACGTTGCCGATAACAACGGTTAGCGCCTGCTGAACATCTCTGGCAAAGAAATCAATAAGTCATTCAGGGCTTAACAGGAAATTATTTGATTCTGCTAAAGCCTCAGCTCTGCTGACGGTGGCGTAAAACTGATGCCGAAAGCCAGACCGATGAGAGAGTACTTATCTATATTAGCTAAGGAAGGGATTGATGTTTAACCGTATCAAAATTTCAACCACGCTTTTTATTATTTTAGTCATTTGCGGTGTCTTGCAAATCGGCAGTAATGGTTTGTCATTCTGGTCTTTTCATAATGATTATCAGAACTTAAGCATGGTGGAGTCCAGCAATCAGCAGCGCGATCTGTTAACGCAAAGCCGGGCTGCTTTACTTGAGGCTGGCGGAGCATTAAGCCGGGCTGGCACTCTTGCAGCCTTAGTCTATCCGGAAGATGAAGTGCGTGATCAAATTAAACTGGCCAAGCAAGGGCTGGATCATGCTGATGATGTGTTTACTCAGTTTAGTGAATCACCGGGCGGTAATGAACACGATACCGACATGATGGCTTCTGCCCAGCAAAGTTTTACTCGTTTTGAGAGCGCATTGCGTCAGCAAATTGTCTGGCTGGAAAGTAATCAGATATCAGAGTTTCTCAATACGCCAGTCGGTGAAGCGCAGGATAATTTTGAGTCCTATTTTAACGCCTGGCAGCAGACGATTAACGAGCGTATTACCGATGCCCGCAAGGGAAGTGAAAACAATTATCTGCTGTCGGCGATTATTTTTGCCAGTGTGACCTTGAGTGCAGTCCTGCTGACGTTGGGATCCTTGTGGTGGTCACGCAAAATGATCGTCCAGCCTCTGGCAATTGTGCGCAATCACTTCGACAGTATCGCTGAGGGTGATTTATCCAAACCCATCGCGGTATTTGGGCGAAATGAAATCTCCCTGATTTTTGCCAGCCTGAAAACGATGCAAGGTGCGCTTCAAGAGACGATTAGTCAGGTACGTGAGAGCAGCAATGCCATGCATCTGGGTGTTTCTGAAATATCATTAGGAAACAACGATCTGTCCTCTCGCACTGAACAGCAGGCCGCCTCTCTGGCGCAAACGGCCGCCAGTATGGAGCAGCTAACAGCCACTGTTGGACAAAATGCGGACAATGCCCGACAGGCGGCTCAGCTATCGCGTGCCGCAGCAGATAAGGCAAAGCAGGGCGGTTCTCAGGCGGTATCTGTCGCTCAGACAATGCAGGGGATCGCGGGCAGTTCACGAAAAATTTCTGATATCACCAATGTTATCGACAGCATCGCTTTTCAGACCAATATTCTGGCGCTGAATGCCGCCGTTGAGGCGGCACGAGCGGGTGAGCAGGGGCGTGGTTTTGCGGTGGTTGCAGGCGAAGTCCGTAATCTTGCCAGTCGCAGCGCACAAGCGGCAAAAGAAATTAAAGTATTAATAGAAGAGTCGGTCGAACAGGTACAGCAGGGGTCTGAACGTGTCGATGCCTCAGTCGTCATGATGTCTGAAATCGTTCATTCAGTGACCCAGGTAAACGACATTATGGGTGAAATTGCCTCCGCGTCGGATGAACAAAGTCATGGTATCGCTCAGGTTGCCCAGGCGGTAAGTCAGATGGATCTTGTTACCCAGCAGAATGCCGCATTGGTGGAAGAATCAGCCAGTGCAACGGAATCTCTGGCCAGCCAGACAGAATATTTAAACCAGGTTGTCAGAGTCTTCCGGTTGAGTGACGCGTAACACCACACTTGGCAGAAGAGTGAATCATTTCAGAATAATAGCTTGAGAGTAATTGAGAGACGCTATGACATTACCGAGCCCGATTGGGCAATCGTTATTATTGCAACAAATGACACAGCGTCTGCCGCTTTCCGATGTGCATTTTCGTCGGATATGCCAGTTAATTTACCAGCGTGCAGGGATTGTACTGGCCTCTCATAAGCGAGATATGGTGTACAACCGGTTGGTTCGCCGTTTGCGATTACTGGGTTTGGATGATTTTGGTGATTATCTCGGCATGCTGGAGGCGAACGCCAGTGATGCTGAGTGGCAGGCTTTTATTAATGCCCTGACCACTAACCTGACGGCTTTTTTTCGCGAGGGACATCATTTTCCTATTCTGGCCGAACACGCACGTCAAAAAAAGGGCGAGTATAAAGTCTGGAGTGCAGCGTCCTCGACAGGGGAGGAGCCGTATTCTATCGCGATTACTCTGGCCGATGCGTTGGGAGAAGGTCCCGGTCGCTGGAAGGTTTTTGCCAGCGATATTGATACCCAGGTGTTAGAGAAGGCGCAAAGTGGTGTTTTTCGCCAGCAAGAGCTTAAGACACTTTCACCCCAGCAGCTTCAGCGTTATTTCATGCGCGGTACCGGACCTCATGAAGGCTTTGTTCGGGTGCGTCAAGAGTTGACCAAGCAGGTTGAGTTTGCCGCTATCAATTTGCTGGATTCTCGGCTGCAAACTCCCGGGCCTTTTGATGCCATATTTTGTCGTAACGTAATGATTTATTTTGATAAAAAGACACAGCAAGAGATTTTAAGTCGCTTCGTCCCGCTGTTAAAACCAGGGGGGTTACTGTTTGCCGGGCATTCGGAGAATTTCAGTCATCTCAGCCGCGACTTCTGGCTTCGTGGCCAGACCGTCTATGGCTTGAGTAAGGAAAGGACATGACAAAAATACGTGTGTTATCAATCGATGACTCCGCTTTAATGCGGCGGATTATGACGGAGATTATTAATAGTCACAGTGATATGGAAATGGTCGCTACCGCGCCGGATCCACTGGTCGCACGTGACTTAATCAAGAAATTCAATCCTGATGTTTTGACGCTGGATGTCGAGATGCCGCGCATGGACGGCATTGATTTTCTTGAGAAACTGATGCGCTTACGGCCGATGCCAGTGGTGATGGTGTCATCTCTGACCGGAAAAGGTTCTGAGGTGACACTGCGTGCCCTGGAATTAGGCGCCATTGATTTTGTGACCAAACCCCAGTTAGGGATCCGTGAGGGCATGCTGGCTTACAGCGAAACCATCGCTGAAAAAGTGCGCACTGCATCACGCGCCAAACTGGGAACGGCGGTCAGTCGTAGTGCGCCAGTCGTACTCAAAAATGGGCCATTACTCAGTTCAGAAAAGCTGATTGCGATTGGCGCCTCTACCGGAGGAACCGAAGCTATTCGCCATGTTCTGCAGCCGCTTCCTCTTTCCAGCCCGGCGGTACTGATTACTCAGCATATGCCTGCAGGGTTCACTCGCTCATTCGCCGAGCGCTTGAACAAGCTCTGTCAGATTGAAGTAAAAGAAGCCGAAGATGGGGAACGTGTATTACCGGGACATGCCTATATTGCCCCGGGTAATCAGCACATGGCGCTGACGCGTAGCGGCGCAAACTATCAAATCACCATTACTGATGCTCCGCCGGTCAATCGTCATCGTCCTTCGGTCGATGTCCTGTTTCACTCGGTGGCAAAATATGCCGGGCGAAACGCGGTGGGCGTCATTCTTACCGGAATGGGCAATGATGGCGCAGCCGGAATGCTGGCCATGCATCAGGCGGGTGCCTGGACTATTGCTCAGAATGAAGCCAGTTGTGTGGTGTTCGGCATGCCGCGTGAGGCCATCAATGCAGGTGGCGTTAGCGAAGTGGTCGAGTTAAGCCAGATAAGCCAGCAAATGCTGGCGAAAATGAGTGCCGGACAGGCAATACGTATTTAATTGAAGGTGAAGGAGCCCGGATTTTATGGCTGACAAAGAACTCAAGTTTCTGGTGGTGGACGATTTCTCAACGATGCGGCGCATCGTGCGTAACTTATTAAAAGAGCTTGGTTTTAATAATGTTGAAGAGGCAGAAGATGGTGTTGAGGCATTCAACAAACTGCAAGGCGGTGGTTTTGGTTTCGTTATCACGGACTGGAATATGCCCAATATGGATGGACTGGAGCTACTGAAAGCGATTCGTGCTGATGGTGCTCTGTCGTCTATGCCTACTCTGATGGTGACGGCTGAAGCGAAAAAAGAGAACATTATTGCAGCAGCCCAGGCGGGAGCGAGTGGATATGTCGTTAAGCCTTTTACTGCCGCAACGCTTGAAGAAAAGCTGAATAAAATATTCGAAAAGCTTGGCATGTAAGGAGGAGCAAATGCACTCACCAGCCAACCCGGCAACAAATTTACATCCGCAATCAGCGGCAGATATCGTCGCACGTATCGGTAGCTTAACGCGAATGTTGCGTGACAGCCTGCGTGAACTGGGTCTGGATCAAGCGATTGCTGAAGCAGCAGAAGCGATACCGGATGCACGCGACAGACTGGATTATGTGGTACAGATGACGGCTCAGGCTGCTGAGCGGGCATTAAACTGTGTCGAACTTTCTCAGCCTCATCAAGCGCAACTTGAACGTGGAGCAAAAGCACTCAGTGGCCGTTGGGATGAGTGGTTTGCAAACCCGATTGAGCTGGATGATGCGCGTGAACTGGTGACGGATACTCGCAGTTATTTGTCTGAGGTTCCCGGGCATACCAGTTTTACTAATGCACAGTTACTTGAAATTATGATGGCACAGGATTTCCAGGATCTTACTGGCCAGGTCATCAAACGCATGATGGATGTCATTCAAGAAATTGAGCGTCAGTTGCTGATGGTGTTACTGGAAAATATGCCTGAGCCCGATAATCGGGCAAAACGCGCGAATGAGAGTTTATTAAATGGTCCGCAACTGAATGCCAGTGCGACAGGTGTCGTCGCCAGTCAGGATCAAGTTGATGATTTACTTGATAGTTTAGGTTTCTAAGTATCAAGACACCTTGCAGATACTTATCTGCAAGGTGTGTCTTAACGTCAAAATAGCCGCATAAAAACCGCTGTAATTCTTCCATTATTTGTTTACTAGTCTGGCATGCTTTGGCTGACCTTACGGCCACGGGATTTTCAGAGTGTCTGAAGAGAGCGACCAGGAAAAAACAGAAGCCCCCACATCCCACCGACTTGAAAAAGCGCGGGAAGAGGGACAGATCCCGCGATCCCGCGAACTAACTTCATTACTGATGCTGTTAGTTGGCCTGAGTGTGCTTTGGGTTGGCGGCGCTTCGCTGGCCCGCACCCTGGGATCGATGCTCTCAGATGGTCTGCATTTTGACCATAAAATTATTAATGACCCCAATCTGACCATTCACCAAATTAGTCATTTAATCAAACTTGCTGTGATGGCCCTTCTGCCACTGATTGCCGGGCTGGTGATTATGGCTGTTGCTGCCCCTATGTTACTGGGCGGCATTATGTTCAGTGGTAAATCGATTAAGTTTGATCTTGGCAAAATGAACCCGATTAAAGGGCTGGCGCGCATGTTCTCTATGCAAACGGCGGCTGAGCTCTTTAAGGCATTACTGAAAGCTGTCCTGGTGGGCGTCGTGGTCGGCTGGTTCTTATGGCATAACTGGCCGGCGATGTTACGTCTGATCCATGAGCCACCGGTCGTTGCATTAAGTAGCGCCCTGAATATGGTCGCACTCTGCGCTTTGCTGGTGATCCTCGGTCTGATCCCGATGGTAGGTTTTGATGTCTTTTTTCAAATTTTCAGCCATATCAAAAAACTGAAAATGACTCACCAGGATATTCGTGATGAACACAAGCAAAATGAGGGCGACCCTCATGTTAAAGGACGAATTCGTCAACAGCAGCGAGCGATGGCTCGTCGCCGCATGATGGCCGATGTTCCTAAAGCTGATGTGGTTGTCACTAACCCGACCCATTACGCAGTCGCTTTACAATATGACGAAAATAAAATGAGTGCACCAAAGGTGCTGGCGAAAGGTGCGGGGGAGGTTGCGTTACGAATACGTGAACTTGCCGAGCAAAATCGTATTCCGATGCTGGAAGCGCCTCCACTGGCTCGGGCCCTATATCGACACGCCGAAATAGGTCAGCAGATCCCAGGCCAGCTGTATGCAGCTGTCGCCGAAGTGCTGGCCTGGGTCTGGCAGCTTAGACGCTGGCATATGGCCGGGGGACTTATCCCGCAAAAGCCTGAAAATTTACCGGTGCCAGAGGCACTAGACTTTGCAAACAAGAAGGACTCTGATGAGTAATTTGATAACAATGCTGCGTTTACCAAGCAGTATGAAATCGGGCCAATGGAAGATCCTTGCCGGACCCATCCTAATTTTACTTATCTTGTCGATGATGGTGCTGCCATTACCGGCCTTTGTTCTTGATTTACTGTTCACCTTTAACATTGCCTTATCCATTATGGTGTTATTAGTGGCGATGTTTACCCAGCGAACCCTTGAATTCGCCGCTTTCCCGACTATTTTGCTGTTTACCACCTTATTGCGTCTGGCACTTAACGTCGCCTCAACACGTATCATTTTGCTGGATGGCCATACTGGTGCGGCAGCAGCCGGTAAGGTGGTTGAGGCCTTTGGCCACTTCCTGGTGGGCGGTAACTTCGCCATTGGTATCGTGGTGTTTATTATCCTGGTACTGATTAACTTTATGGTTATCACCAAGGGCGCCGGACGTATTGCTGAAGTGGGAGCCCGTTTTGTACTGGACGGTATGCCAGGTAAACAGATGGCCATTGATGCTGACTTAAACGCCGGAATTATTGGTGAAGAAGAAGCAAAAAAACGGCGTTCCGAAGTGACCCAGGAAGCCGATTTTTATGGCTCGATGGACGGTGCCAGTAAGTTTGTTCGTGGTGACGCCGTTGCGGGCCTTATCATTATGGTTATCAATATCGTCGGTGGCTTGCTGGTGGGGGTGATTCAGCATGATATGCCGATTGGCGCCGCTGCAGAAAGCTATACCTTACTGACCATCGGCGATGGTCTGGTGGCACAAATTCCTGCGCTGGTCATCTCAACCGCCGCAGGTGTGATTGTTACTCGCGTGGCTACCGATCAGGATGTCGGTGAGCAGATGGTGACCCAGCTATTCAGTCATCCACGGGTCATGCTGCTATCCGCAGGCGTTCTCGGTTTACTGGGCTTAGTTCCGGGCATGCCAAACTTTGTCTTCCTGTTATTCACTGCTGCTCTTTTAGGACTGGCATGGTGGCTGCGTGGTCGGGAAGGACAGGTACTGGCTGCACCACAACCGGTGAAAATGCCGGAAAATACGCAAGTGGTGGAAGCCAGCTGGAATGATGTTCAGTTAGAAGATCCGCTGGGTATGGAAGTGGGCTATCGTTTAATACCGATGGTGGATACCCAGCAGGATGGTGAACTGCTGGGGCGGATCCGTAGTATTCGTAAGAAATTTGCTCAGGAAATGGGCTTTCTGCCCCCGGTGGTACATATCCGCGACAATATGGACTTAACTCCGGCACGTTACCGTATTCTGATGAAAGGCGTAGAGATTGGGAGCGGTGAAGCTTATCCCGGGCGCTGGCTGGCGATTAATCCAGGGACTGCGGCGGGCACTTTACCCGGAGAAGCCACCATCGATCCGGCTTTTGGCCTGGCGGCCATTTGGATTGAAAGTGCGCTAAAAGAACAGGCGCAAATTCAAGGGTTTACGGTAGTGGAAGCCAGTACTGTAGTGGCAACCCATCTTAACCATCTGATTGGTCAGCATGCCGCAGAGCTATTTGGCCGCCAGGAAGCACAGCAGTTACTGGACAGAGTGGCCCAGGAGATGCCAAAGCTGGCTGAAGATTTGGTTCCCGCAGTGGTGACCCTGACCATCTTACATAAAGTGCTGCAAAATCTACTTGAAGAGAATATCCCGATCCGTGATATGCGCACCATTATGGAAACCCTCGCAGAGCACGCCCCTATTCAAAACGATCCCCATGAGCTGACGGCGGTGGTCCGTGTTGCCTTGGGCCGTGCTATCACCCAACAGTGGTTCCCGGGTAGCGCAGAAGTACAAGTCATTGGTCTCGATCCGGCTCTGGAACGTATTCTATTGCAAGCTTTACAAGGCGGCGGCGGACTCGAACCTGGACTGGCAGACCGTCTGCTGGCTCAGACTCAGGATGCCCTGCAACGCCAGGAAATGATGGGCGCACCGCCGGTATTACTGGTGAATCATGCCCTGCGCCCACTGTTGTCGCGTTTTCTGCGCCGTTCTCTGCCACAGCTGGTGGTACTTTCCAGTCTGGAACTGTCGGATAACCGCAATATTCGCATGACTGCAACGATTGGCGGCAAATAATGAGGGGAGTGTTGCTGCTGCTATTATTATGTCCCTTACTGGCTGGTGCCGCAGGGAGTGGAGCATGGCAGGCCAGTGGGACTGGTGCGACTCTCAGTCAGCGTGGTATGGCAGTGAACTCCACGGCGCTTCATGCTCCAGCTGACGTGCGTGGCGTGGTTAGCTTAATTGCCTGGCGTTATCAGACGATGACTCAGGAGCCTGCCGGGTTAACGGTTAAGCTTTGTTCGCCGAGCCGTTGCGTGGTGCTGGATGGACCCAGCGGTACCACTCGAGCACTGGCGGGTATTTCTGCCAGCCAGCCGCTGATTTTTGTCTGGGAAGTGCCCGGCCGAGGCCGTTTCTATCCGCCGCTGCGCGTCAGTAGTAATCAAGTGATTGTTAACTACGCGCCCTGAGGCAAAAATCACCGATAAAAAAACGGCATGTCATTTATCAATGACATGCCGTTGTTATTTTTGCAGCTTACATCCGTTCTACAGTTTCGATACCCAAAGTATCCAGACCCAGTTTCAGCGTTTTAGCGGTGAGCAAGGCCAGTTTTAAACGGCTGTTACGCAGTTCATCATTACCAGCGCTCAGGATAGGGCAGTGCTCGTAGAAACCAGAGAACAGACCCGCTAAATCATAGAGATAGCTACACATTACATGCGGAGTGCCATCACGGGCAACTACGCTGAGGGTCTCTTCAAACTGGAGCAGACGCACGGCCAGCTGCATTTCTCTCTCTTCTGTCAGCGTCACCGGACACTTCAGCAACTCGGCTTCAGTAATCTCAGCTTTACGGAAGACGGACAGAACGCGGGTATAAGCATATTGCATATAAGGCGCCGTGTTGCCTTCAAACGCCAGCATATTGTCCCAGTCGAAGATATAGTCTGTGGTGCGGCTTTTCGACAGGTCAGCATATTTTACTGCGCCAATACCGACAACATTAGCCAGCTTTTCCAGCTCATCAGCAGGCATATCTGGATTTTTCTCTGCCACCAGACGGCGTGCACGATCCAGTGCTTCGTCCAGTAGCCCGGAGAGCTTAATGGTACCGCCAGAACGCGTTTTAAACGGCTTACCATCTTTACCCAGCATCATACCGAACATATGGTGCTCAAGTGACATGCTCTCAGGAATATAACCCGCCTTACGAACGATGGCCCAGGCTTGCATCAGATGCTGGTGCTGGCGGGAGTCGATATAGTAAAGCACGCGGTCAGCATGCAGTGTTTCATAGCGATACTTGGCGCAGGCAATATCGGTGGTGGTGTAGAGATAGCCGCCGTCTTTTTTCTGAATAATCACGCCCATAGGGTCGCCGTCTTTGTTCTTGAACTCATCAAGATAGACAACAGTAGCGCCTTCGCTTTCTACTGCCAGACCCTTAGCTTTCAAGTCTGCGACAATGCCAGCCAGCATCGGGTTATACAGACTTTCGCCCATCACATCATCCCGAGTCAGCGTGACGTTCAGACGCTGATAGGTTAACTGATTCTGGGTCATGGTAATGTCGACCAGTTTACGCCACATATCACGGCAGTACTCATCGCCACTCTGTAACTTCACCACATAGCCACGCGCACGTTCAGCAAACACTTCGTCTTCGTCGTAATACTTTTTCGCGTCACGATAAAAGGCTTCAAGATCGGCCAGCACCATCTCACCGGCGTTTTCGGTCTGCTGTTTTTCCAGCCAGGCAATCAGCATACCAAACTGCGTACCCCAGTCACCGACGTGGTTAGCACGAATAACCTTATGGCCGAGGAATTCCAGCGTGCGTACTGAAGCATCACCAATAATCGTGGAGCGAATATTACCGACGTGCATCTCTTTGGCGACGTTTGGCGCAGAGTAGTCGACGACGATAGTCTGGGGTTTGACCGGGCTGACACCGACCCGAGATGAAGCCACCGCCGTTTCAATATGCTGAGCCAGGAATGCTGGCTCGAGGAAGATATTGATAAAACCGGGTCCGGCAATTTCAACTTTGTGGGCGATACCGGTTAAGTCGAGACTGGCAATCACCTTCTCTGCAAATTGTCGCGGTGGCATGCCCAGCGTTTTGGCAACCGACATCACGCCGTTGGCCTGATAGTCACCGAACTGAACTTTTGCTGACTGACGAACCTGAGGTTCACAATCCGCAGCTGCACCTGCAGCAACCATTGCCTGGCTAACTTTTTCTGAGAGAAGAGACTGAATATTCACCGAGATACCTTAACAGAGTCCGAACCACCTGATGCGGGCGGTCGTTAATAAATGAGCAAAGAAATAGAGGCTAAGTATAGCGTTATTTATCATGCTGAGTCAGCAAAAGCCGTATTACCGGGAAGTAATTTGTCGCTGTGTATAAGGAATGGTCGCTCAATGGCAGAAATTATTCATCGCAGTTGGTTACAACGAGGTGACAAGGTAGATTATACCCAAAATAATTCGAGTGGCTTGTAGGCGCCGAGTAAATCCGGGCGTAAGCATAGATAAACTCTGTGATTCGGCAGGATTATTGAGCGCAACGCCCAAGCAACTTGAAGTATGACGGGTATAGCGTTCTTTATATTTCTGGAGAGTATCGATGGCACAATGGAAAAGTATTGATGAATTGCAGGACTTGGTTGCTGATTTAGACCGATTCAGCCAACAGATAAACGGGCTGGCGAGCCGTATCGGGCTGGATATTGCGCCACTGAATGCTGATCATATTTCATTGCGCTGCCACCAGAACACCACAGCAGAACGCTGGCGTGCAGGATTCGAGAAATGTGGTGACTTATTCAGTGAAAGTCAGATTAATGGTCGCCCGGTCTGTTTATTTAAACTGAAACAGCCGGTCTGCGTGGCGGGCTGGACTTTTACACTGATAGAACTGCCTTGGCCTGGTGAAAAACGTTATCCCCATGAAGGCTGGGAGCATGTCGAAATCGTTCTCCCTGGACCGGCGGAAAGTTTGAATGCCCGTGCTCTGGCCTTACTGAGTGATAACGGATTACTGGAAACCGGTATTGCAGTAAAAACCAGCGCACCGCAAGCAGAAGGGGAAAGACTCCCCAACACGACCTTTGCGATTACTGATGGCAAAGTCACGCTGAAATTTCATCCCTGGAGTCTCGAAGAGATTGTGTTAAGCGAAAAACAGTAATTTTACCGTCCAGGTTTAAGGAGCAAGCAATGGCGTTATTGGAAATATGCTGTTACGGGTTGGACTGTGCGTTAACCGCGCAGCGGGCAGGAGCTGACAGAATCGAACTCTGTTCGGCACCGAAAGAAGGCGGACTGACGCCCTCGGCAGGCGTATTATTTCTGGTAAAACAGCAAGTATCGATACCCGTTCACCCCATTATTCGCCCACGCGGTGGTGATTTTTGCTATACCCAAAGTGAATTTGACTGCATGCTGGCTGATATTGCCTTGGTGCGCGAACTAGGGTATCCGGGACTAGTGACAGGTGTTTTAAATGAAGAGGGTGAGGTCGATAAACTGCGGATGAAGCAAGTGATGGAAGCCAGTGAAGGTATGGCGGTCACTTTTCATCGCGCATTCGATATGTGTCGATCACCGCAGCAAGCCTTTGACACACTAAGAGAACTGGGTGTGGCAAGGATACTGACTTCAGGCCAGCAACCGACAGCAGAGCAAGGAATTTCACTGCTTCGGGAACTAAAACAGCAATCAGATACTCCAATCATTATGGCAGGGGCTGGAGTACGGCTGGCCAATATCCCACTCTTTCTTCAGCAGGGAATAGAGGAACTGCACAGTTCAGCGGGTCACTTAGTCGCCTCTTTAATGCGCTACCGTAATACGGGTGTCTCCATGAGCGCTGATGCAGCGGCTGACGAATTCTCGCGTTACTGTGTTGACGGTGACAGCGTCGTCGCCATGAAAGCAGCAATAAACCATCATGCCGCCTCGGCTTGAGAATATGCGATTTTACCGCACATCATGTCGCCCAATATGATGTTGTTTGTACCAAGCCCCAGTATCTTGCTGGGGCTTTTTTTATGCCAGTTGCACTCCCGGGTCGAAAAACAGCAGATGGCCTTAAACTGACTCCATAAAGTTGAATAGTTTGTATCAGGTGAGTCTCTGCCAGGAGATGCGTTTTTTGGTCGCGTCCCTACTCATTCCCCGTCCTGGTTGGTATTGCCGCGATGACTGCTCAAAGTGCAGTTGCTCTTAAATGGAACAGGTAATGCACCAGTTTCACGTTAGTTAACCGAAAAACACCTTCATATTAGCTAAAAATTTATTGGCACAGAGATTGCAATACCGAACGCATGTTCGTTCGCTTATTCATGCGTTCGTTCGAATAATGGTTCACTGAAGCTCACTTCAGTGAAGCTGATAAAACAATTACCTGCGTGAGAGCTAATTATGAGTATTGAAGCAAAAGATTTAATATCCTCGTCTGATTATAGCCCCAGTCGTCTATCAGGTAATATGGGCGCCTTCAGTCTTATGCTGACAGTTCTTGCTTTTTCAGCACCCCTGACAACGGTGTCAGGGTATATTCCTGTTTCACTTATGTTCGGGGGAATTGCCAGCCCGCTTATCTTTATTATGGCGACAGCTGTGATACTGATCTTTGCGGTGGGTTATATTTCACTGAATGATGCAGTTAAGAGACCGGGCGACTTTTACGCTTTTATCAGTTTTGGACTGGGTAAGTCTCTTGGGCTCGGTTCAGGGTTTATGGCTGCCGTTTCCTATTTTTTACTTCTTGCTGGCGTGGCTTCATTTTTTGGCGTGTCCTGTGCTGAACTTCAGCGAAGCATAACCGGGTACGCTATGCCCTGGTATGCATATACCTTAATCTGCTGGCTTGCTGTGGCGGTAATGGGTTATCTGAATGTTGAGTTATCGGCAAAGGTTCTGACATGGGTGATGTTTGCTGAAATTATTATTTGTCTCGCGTTCGCGTTCGGAGTCTTTGGAGCAGCAGGAACTCAGCCTGTCGGTATGAGCCCATTTACCCCTTCAGAGTTGACGGGAGTAGGCATTAACGTTCCTTTTTCAATGCTGTTCGCGGTCTCATTTTTCATGGGATTTGAGGCCACAGCGCTGTTTCGCGACGAAGTAAAAATGCCTGAGAAAACGATACCTCGGGCAACCTACGGTGCAATCATTTGTATAGGTTTGTTATATACCGTTAGTGCTTACGCTCTGATCAGTGCTTATGGGGCTGATACCCAAGCGGTGGCGACATCAAATCCGGCCAGCATGTTTTCTCTTGCGTTTGCTAACTTCATTAGCCCTCGTTTTCATCTGCTGCTAACACTGATGGTTCTGACATCATCTTTCGCTTGTGTCCTGTCAATTCATAATGTTCTGTCACGTTACCTTCATAATCTGGCGACCGATGGTGCGCTGCCAGAAACCCTGAAAAAAGTGCACGTCAGACATTTGTCACCTTACTTTGCTTCATTCACCGTATCAGTAATGGTTCTGTTGGTTTTAGTTCCTTTCATTGCAAAGGGTGTGAAGCCTGAGGTGCTTTATGGGCAGTTATCGGGAGTTGGTACTGCTGGCGTAATTATTCTGATGACGATGGTTTGCCTGTCATCCATCAGTTATTTTCTTCGCGAGGGAAAAAAACAAAGACGTAGCTTCAGTAAGCTATTCCTTGCCCCCTTTATTTCCGCATCATTCTTTATCTGGCTGGTATTCCTGGTTGTAAAAAACTTTGAAATGCTGGCAGGAGGGGAACCCGGAGAGCGTCGCTGGATGCTTTACAGTTTGATGGCGGTTATCGCGGCAGGAGCCATGGCGGCTCGTTACTTTAAGGCACGTAAACCAGATGTCTTTGCCCGGCTGGGTAGAACGTATATTAGCTAATTTTACAAATACCCGCGAAGTGTTAAGTCTGAGCACTGAGTGAAAAGCTATTTTCAATACCTGTCAGATGAAGAAAGCGGCAACTTTGGTATGTCGTTTTTTTGAAAACACAATACCGAACGTATGTTCGTTCGTATTATTAAATTTACGTATTCAGGTGCCAATATGTCCGAGCTAACACCTACAGTTGCGATTATCGGTAGCGGCCCCGCGGGGTGCTACTGTGCTCAGTTCCTTAAAAAATCACTTCCGAGTGCTGAAGTTATCGTGTTCGAAGCGTTACCGGTTCCTTACGGTCTGCTGCGATACGGAATCGCAGCAGACCATCAGGGAAGCAAGAACATTTCAGCTCAGTTTGAGCGAATGTTTACCCGTGGTGGCGTGTGCTTTATCGGCAATACGGAAATTGGCAAAGATATCAGTCTTGATGAACTGAAAGCGGCCTTTGATGTGGTTGTGGTTGCTACGGGATTGAGCGCGGATCGCAAACTCGGAATCACTGGCGATGATCTCATTAGTGTCGTCGGTGCCGGACAGCTGCTTCGTACACTTAATGGTTACCCGGACAGTGATCATGCCTTGGGATATTTACGTCCACTTGGACAGCGAGTCGTGGTAGTCGGAAACGGTAATGTGGCAATGGACGTGGTCAGACTGATTGCCAAAAGTGAAGAGGAGCTGTCGGGTTCAGATATTAACGACGAAGCAAGGCAGGCTCTCTGTACCAGTGGGGTCAGACGTATTGATGTGATAGGTCGCTCCTCCGTTGAACAAGCAAAATTCGACCTGGCAATGTTGCGTGAAATTTGTCATCTGAAACACGCTATTGTCCGCTGCCCAGTGAAGGCCGCTACCTTCACTGGGCCAGCCGCAGACTTACTACTGAGTAACGAAGCGACTACGAACCGCGCTCGCGATGTTATGGAGATCAATTTCCATTTCAGCACCACGCCAGTTCTTATCTCATCCGACAATCAGACAACCGTCCTGACACTAAAGCAGGACGGTGAGGAAAATCTTCACGATATATGTTGTGACACCCTCATCACCGCTGTGGGTTTCTGTCATGGCTCAGGTCATTCATTGACTGCTACCGGGAGCTATTCTGTTGGTTGGGTTCGCCGAGGCCCCAAAGGTACAGTTGCGGAGAACCGAAGGGATGCTGCTGAGGTAGCCGACGAAATTCTCGGAGATTTGCGCAGTGGACGCCTTATCACCGGTAAAACAGGACTGAAGGCAGTCGAGCATAAAATTGCCCATAAAGCCGTCTCATTTACACAGTGGAAGATCCTTGACAGACATGAAATCCATCATGCAGCTCCGGGACGATGCAGAAAAAAAACAACCTCATTAACGGAAATGCTTTCCGTCATGGCTCCCCCAGTTTTGCTACCGGAATAACCCAATTTAAAGTCATTCACAACCCTCAGGCTGTGAAACATTGATTAATTACGTTTCAAATATTAAGAGGTTTTAGATGTTAAAAATTATTTTTGGTACTGAAAGCGGCAACGCGGAGATGGGAGCAGAAGATATGGTAACGGCTTTAACGGAAGCCGGGCTAGAAGCCGTTGCGGTAGCCATGGATGTCTACGATGTAGAGGAGCTGGCGGATGAGGAACATATCATCTTGATGACATCTACTTACGGTGAAGGGGAGTTACCGATGACGGCAGCGCCATTCTACGAGAACCTGAAAACGGTATCGCCTGATCTCAAAGGCGTTAAATTTTCCGCATTTGGCTTAGGAGACAGCACCTATGAAACGTATAACCAGGCTATCAAATCACTGATGGTTCTGATGACGGAACTGGGTGCAGAACAGGTCGGAGAGCCAGGATTTCATGATGCCGCTTTACCGTACAGCATTAGTGATATGGCTGTTTGCTGGGCCAACCGCCAATTCATCTTTGCTTGAGACAGAAGAGGATAATATCTATGTTTACACATCCGGAAAAGCAGGATAAATATTTCCCATGGGTGGATCGTCTGTTTCGTGTGAACCCATACCCTTGGTATGACAAAGCACGAGTCGAACATCCTGTCTATCGCATGGAAAATGGCGAAATTGTACTTACGCGTTATCATGACGTGATGAAGTGGTTGAAAGCGCCTCTGGGCACCACTCATTTCGGTAATGGTCCGTGGAATAATTTTGATAATACCGTTCTGAATGTCGATCCACCAGAGCACACCACGCTGCGCCGCTACTCAAATAAATGGTTCACCCCTAAGTTAGTCAACCAGTACATCACGATAGCAACGGAACTGGCAGAGAATGCCCTTGACCGTTACAGCGATGGGAGGGTTATGGATGCATTTTACGAGCTTGCTGTCGTTCCCCCCCATGCAACGATGTGCCGTGCACTGGGGGTGGAGGACGATGATGCTGGTTTAATTTACCGTCACTTCCTTACCTGCACTGATGCCCTTGGTCACGGCGTTGGCCGTGATGATAATGACAGGGCTACTCAGTCCTTTGACTACCTGTTTGAACGTTGTGCGCAATATATTAAAGAAAAACGTCAGAATCCAGGAGTCGGTCCTCAGGGGCTAGTCGATGATTTCCTGAAGCTTGCGGATGAGGGAAAAATGACGGAGCGAACAGTTCTGGAAACCATGGTGTTGTTTTATGGTTCTGGCTCACCAAATCCAGCCACAGTGATAGCATCCGGACTCAATCATTTTGCCCGTGAACCTGAAGTGTTTGAGTTGTATCGCACACAACCTGATGAACGTGCTGCGATTATCAATGAACTGACGCGATTATATCCGGCAGAAATTTCGATGATCCGCTACGCCACCGAAGATACTGAAATTGGTGGTATTCCAGTCGCTAAGGGCACGCCAATTCGGTCAGTTATCGCGGCAGCTAATCGCGATCCGGAATTCTTCGAAAATCCGCATGAGTTTAACCATAAACGTCCGCCAGAGACCAGCATGAACCTGACATTTGGTGCCGGTCATCATGCGTGTGCTGGTCAGTTGATCAGTCGCAGCGTCATTCGCGCTGTATTTGATGCTGTTGCTAACAAGGCGACACATATCGTCAGCGCAGGAGAAGCAGGACTGGCTCATACAGATCGCGTTCGTGGCTACCTCTCTCTGCCCTTGCGTATTTACTGATTTATCTTCTGGGTTACCGAGGCTAAGAGTCCCCCGGTAATCCTTTATACCCGTCATACTTCAAGTTGCTTAGGGCTGCTGGTATTCAGACAGTCGATTTATTTAGGGTATATTCATATCCAAGGAGTGCATCATGATTAATTCCTCTTTGTTGTTATTGTCAGTCGGTATGGCGGCATTGATTGTGGTAAGTCTTTACGCCAGTGTCATTACTCTGACCGTTTGATATTAAGAAATGAATTCAGAGATATCTTTAATGTCTGAGACCCAATAAGGGCTCTTGAGTCGCGGGTGAGTTAATTTAAAACAGGCCTATTTCTGCGAGGATATAGCGTGCGGTTTAGTCTGGTAATGATTTTTGTTGTAGAGTGGTGTTTTTACAAACTTAAGCGGTACTTATGTCTTCCCTTACGACAACAAAAATAATGTTACAGCGACTGGATTTATACCTGAACTCCTTTGAATGGGAAAACATAACTAAAAGCAAATTGTCTATCCTGCTGGCATTTCTACAGATTGCGACGAAAGAGGGTTATAACGCCGTATCAATGCGAAGTCTTGCTAAAGCGGTAGATCTTAAGCCGCCAACGATTTATTCACATTTCCCTGAAGGCAAAGATCAAATTGTCTGTGCCGCGCTTCGCTGGCATTACCATGCGTTTGCCCAGGCAGTCAAAGAAGGAGTGAGTCAGAGTACTACGCCTGAAGAATACTGGTCATCGCTGATTCGGGTGCATATTACTCAACAGATTAAACATCCCGAGAATGATCTCTTTGATATGTTGATGGCAACCGATCGTATGGGCAGCATACTGCCAACAGATCTGCGTGCTGAAATGATCGAATGGATGTCGTTTTGCGATTTTATGTATGAATCGATCGCGACAGATCTGGGTTTTGACGATGCGAAACAGAAGTCCAGACTGATTAGAGTATCGCTTGATGGTGCAAACAGTTGGTGGTCATGGGATGGTTCACAGAAGAGTCTGGAAAAATGTATTACCTATGCTGAAAAAGTCGCGACAGGAATTTTAAAGTTCTGCTAAGTCGCATTAAATTAATCTGCCCGCTAAATTCTTTCTGTAGAGTGGAAAACCGAGCTGACCATTATCACGGTGTTTGATGTGAGTCCTTGTCATTCAAAATAGGGATATTTTAAGTAGTAGAGCATTGCAACCGAGCACAGGCAATTACCGCCTGACCCAGGGCCAGTCCGCCGTCTCCTGCTGGAATATCCTGTGGCATCAGCACCTGAAGCGGTGTCAGGTAGTGATATAACCGCTGACGTAGCAGGCGGTTATGCAGCACGCCTCCACCGAGGGCAACGGTCTGGATCCCAGTTCTTTTCGCATGATGTAAAGCGAGGGCGGCAAAGCCTTGTGCCAGGGCATCGTGAAAAGCGAAAGCCCGCGCCGCAGGTTCGGCTTGCCAGTCAAGCCACTGCTGCCAGAATAGGGCTAAATCAAGCATCGTGCCGGAAGCGGTCGGTAGTAACGGCATCGTGACAGGATGTGCAGCTTCTGGCGCTTGTTGTGCCAGGGTCTCCAGACGACTCGCGGCTTCACCTTCCCAGCTCAGTCGCGTCGGGGTACAACCGAGCACCATCGCTACGGCATCAAATAACCGTCCACAGGAAGAGGCAAGCGGTGAGTTAATGCCTGCTTTTATCGCTTTTGACAGCGGTAACCAGGGATAAGGCTGCAATATCTGTGCTTCAGGGCGAGTCTGCCAGTCCGGGACAAATGCCAGCCATTGCGCCAGCGTATTCCGCCATGGCTCACGGGCAGCAAGATCGCCCCCCGGTAGCGCTACGGCCGGTAAGCCACCGAGATGTTCACAGTGCAGATAACTGACCCGCAAGCATTCTCCTCCCCACAGTGCCTCTTGATTATCTTGCGTAACACCATAGCCCAGCCCGTCCAGCGCCATTCCAATCACTTCGCTATTATCAAGTGGCCACTGGTGTTCCGCCAGGCAGGCGGCGATATGAGCATGATGATGGAGTATGTCAAAAACCGGAACCTGGTAGTGTTCTGCCTGGGCGTGACTGACATACGCCGGGTGAGTATCACGGGCGACTGTGAGCGGTTTGCAGTCATAAAGATGCTGGAAATGCGCGATGGCCTGTTGCTGCTGATCAGCAATATCACTGTGTGTCAGTGAACCGAAATGAGCGCTGAGCGTGGCCGTATTACCGCGCACCAGACAGAAGGTATTCTTAAGATCGCCGCCCAAAGCAAGTAACGGTTGCTGTGTTTTGAATCCGGGAGGAAGAGGAATCGCATCAGGCACATAACCGCGTGCCCGGCGTAATATTTCAGTCCCTTGAGGGGTGAGGCGTACCAGGGAATCATCAGCGCGCTGGACGATATCGCGGTTATGCAGCAGCCAGAGATCGGCAATACCTTCAAGCTGCGCTAAGGCCTGTCCATTGGTCAGTACTGGCGCACAACCACTGGCGTTTCCGGAAGTCATGACGAGCGGTATCTGAACGGCTTGCATCAATAAATGATGAAGCGGCGTGAAGGGCAGCATCAGACCGATTTCATCAAGGCCGGGAGCCACGCCAGCACAGAGTGGTGACTGGGTGTTTTTTGCAGTCAGGACAATGGGAGCCGCCGGGGAACTCAGCAGATCGCGCAGTGTATTGTCTGTGCTAACGGCACTGCATTTAGCCAGCCAGTCGATATCCGGTAACATCACTGCCAGCGGTTTTGATAGCCGTTGTTTACGCTCACGCAATCGCATCACTGCCTCTTGTTGCGTGGCATCGCAGGTGAGATGAAAACCGCCCAATCCTTTCACTGCGACGATTTTCCCTGCGCGTAAAGCGTTAACCGCGTACTCCAGCGCCGCTTCTCCTTGAGCGAGTTGATCGCCATTTTGTAAGGCTGCTGTGACCTGGGGGCCGCAGTGTGGGCAAGCGACCGGCTGCGCGTGGAAGCGCCGGTCAGCAGGGTTCTGGTATTCCTGCAAGCATTCGGGACATAAGGTAAATTCTGCCATGCTGGTGAACGGACGATCGTAAGGCATGGCGCGGATCAGCGTAAAACGCGGGCCGCAGTGTGTACAGTTAGTAAAGGCGTAGCCGAAACGCCTGTCTCCCGGACGAGCAATATCTTTCAGACATTCGGGGCAGGTCGCCGCATCGGGTACCACCTGGGTCTCCATCTGGCAGTGACGACTTTCAATGATAGTGAAATTCTGTGGTGCTGTTTGCCACTCGAAAGGCGTGACCTTAACCCTGTCGATACGTGCCAGCGGTGGGCAATTCTGCTTCAGCTGTTCAATAAAAGTATCAAGATTAAAGGGGTTGAGGAGTCTGATTTCGACACCGGCACTGTCATTACTGACATCACCGCACAGTTGCAAACGGTCGGCTAACTGCCAGACAAAAGGTCGGAAACCGACGCCTTGAACCTTGCCGTAGACACGAATAAGCAAACCAGACATAACGCCTCTTTAAGCTTAAACCAGAGGGATAACGCCCCCCAAGGGAGGCGTCAGGTACAGCACATGATGTTTAGCTGACTGAGGTCACATCTTCAACAGCACTACGCAGACGGGCTTTCATATCACTGTAAGTCTGATGAGCGTAGTTTTCGGCCCAGCGCTGATCGGCGATTTGTTCAACTTTCACCGCGCAGTACTTGGTTTCTGGTGTTTTAGAAATCGGGTCAAGATTGTCCTGAGTCAGTTCATTACAGGCCCCGATCCACCACTGATAAGTCATATAGACCGCGCCAGTATTGATGCGCTCATTAAAGTTAACGCGTGAAATCACTTTACCACGACGCGAGGCAACCCAGACCAGTTGCTGATCGCGGATACCCAGCGCTTCGGCATCGGTTGGATTCATCTGTACGAAGCCAGGTTCGTCAGCCAGCGTTTGCAGCGCTGCACAGTTACCGGTCATTGAACGACAGGAATAGTGACCGACTTCGCGGACGGTACACAGCACCAGAGGATAATCCGCGTCTGGTACTTCTGCTGGTGCACGCCAAGGCGCTGCAAATAACTGACCTTTACCGGTTGGGGTATCGAAGTGGTTATTCGCGTACAGGTAAGGTGTTCCCGGACTTTCAAGTGTAGTACAAGGCCACTGAACATGTCCCAGAGTACCCATTTTTTCGTAGGTCGCACCGTAGAAGAGTGGGCACAGACTGCGCATTTCGTCCCAGATTTCCTGATTATCCTGGTAATGCATCGGATAACCCATTTCGGTTGCCAGCAGACTGATAATCTCCCAGTCACGTTTGACATTGTATTTGGCTTCTATAGCTTTTTCGAACCGCTGGAAACCGCGGTCGGCACAAGAGAAAACGCCGCCATGCTCACCCCAGGAGGTTGCCGGTAAAATAACATCGGCTTGTTCAGCGGTTTTCGTCATGAAAATATCCTGAACCACCACAAATTCCAGCGCTTCAAATCCTTTACGCACTAAGCCTAAATCGGCTTCGGTCTGCAAGGGATCTTCGCCCATAATGTAGTAGGCTTTAACCTTGCCTTCGATGGCCAGGTGCGGAATTTCAGTGATACGGTGGCCGATTTGCGCATCCATCTGATTCACGTCTATGCCCCAGGCATCGGCGAATTTTGCACGAACTTTTGCGTCAGTGACTGACTGGTAGCCTGGGAATTCATTAGGCAGTACGCCCATATCACAGGCGCCTTGGACATTATTTTGACCACGAACCGGGCCAACACCGACATTGGCACGACCGAGATTACCGGTCAGCAAGGCCAGACTGGCCAGGCCTTTCACCACGTCAACCGCCTGACCAAATTGTGTTACCCCCATGCCCCACATAATCGTGGCGGAAGGCGCAGCGGCGTAAGTCCGCATTGCCTGACGGATCTCCTGGGCAGTCACGCCGGTCTGTTCTGCGACCGCTTCGGGCGAGTAATCGGCAACGTTTTTGCGGTAGGCTTCAAATCCTTCGGTATATTTCGCGACATAATCGTGGTCATACAAATCTTCTTCGATCAGCACGTGAGCAAAAGCATTGACCAGTGCCATATTACAGCCGTTTTTAATCTGGAGATGCTGATTGGCAATACGCGCTGTTTCAATACGCCGCGGATCACAGACAATAACTTGCGCGCCTTTTTCTTTGGCTTTAATCACCCGGCGGGCAACGATGGGGTGGGAGTCGGCGCAGTTATAGCCAAAGACCAGCAGGCATTTGGAGTTTTCAATATCGCCAATCGAATTACTCATCGCCCCGTTACCCAGGGTGGCCTGCAGGCCCGCAACAGAAGGACCATGGCAAACACGAGCACAGCAGTCGACGTTATTCGTCCCGATGACTGCCCGGGCAAATTTCTGCATCACAAAGTTGGTTTCATTCCCGGTACCACGGGAAGAACCCGTTGTCATGATAGCGCGCGGACCGTGTTTTTGCTTAATCTCACTCAGGCGTTTGGCAGTATAACTGATGGCTTCATCCCAGCTAACCGCTTCAAATTTACCGCCTCTCTGACGACGGATCAGAGGTTGTGTCAGACGTGGGGTCAGTAGCTTGGTGTCATTAAGAAAATCCCAGCCATAATAGCCTTTCAGGCACAGTTCGTTCTGATTGGTTACGCCGTTTGCAGCTTCCGCACGGATGATTTTTCCGTTATCGACAACCAGATTCAATTTACATCCAGCACCGCAATACGGACAGACAGTGGTGACTTTTTTCATGTGATAATTTCCTCAATCCGGGGTTAAAACAGCAGTGGAGACGTGCTGTCTAGCGCAGCGCGGCGGCGTTTCTCTGCGTTCATATCCTGTAACTGGTTACGGTCGATGACGTAAATTGCCTTGGTCGGACAAATGTCAATACAGGCCGGGCCTTCAGCGCGGGAGCTGCACAGGTCGCATTTATGCGCCTCAGCTTTATCTGAGATGGCGACCATGGCGGCGCCATTCTGACGAAAAATAGGGGTAGTGATGACTTCCATTGCGCCGTATGGACAGGCGACAACGCAGGTTTTACAGCCAATACAGTGTTCCTGCATCACCTGTACATGGTCTCCGGTACGAAGAATGGCACCGTTCGGACAGACGTTGGCACAAGGGGCATCTTCACACTGGCGGCATGTCACCGGGGTACTGATATTGACACCTTTAATCACGTGCAGACGTGGGGCAAAAGTAGCGGTGCTAAACAGTGACAGATCCTGAGATTCACTGTGAGCCAGCACGCAGGCAATTTCACAGGTACGACAGCCGATACATTTTTTTGGGTCGGCGATAATAAACCGGTTCATCTAAACCTCCTGAGTCCGGGTTTTTTATTAAACCGGATTACACCGGCTTGGCGACATTGCTCTACCCGTCATGTTTCAGAACTTGAATTATTCTGGGTCTGCAGGGGTAATACATAAAACGTGCCAGTTTTTATATTTAATTTTTTATGATTAAAATCAGATGGTTGAGTTTTATTTTTTTGGCGGTGACGAATTGGTTTACTGATGTCATCTGGCTATCGTCATGACATCGACAGTTGTGTCGACAGCGGTTATCAGCTTATTTACGCTTGCAAAGGAAGAGGTGAGAGGTCAGTTTCGGCAACAGTATTAGTCTGAAGATGGCGGTGACATTCTTGATGTCAAAAACGGCGTGGCAGCGATTAGCGCAAAGCACACCAGGGACAGTATCAATAAGGCGGATAACAGCCCTGATGCGGTTGCAGTATGTCCGTCGGCAAAAAACCACAGCACCAGTGCGGCGCCAGCCATCTTTAGCGTCCCCTGCAATGCGCTCCCGGTTCCCGCTAACTGGGCATGACCATGCAGGCTGATACCCAGTAATAAAGGTGAAGAGAGGCCACACCCCAGGCCTACCGCAGTGCTATACATCACGATAAATACAATTGACACCAGGGTTGTATACTGAATCGCGAGAAAGGCTGACAACGTCACTATCACCAGCAACGGCAATGAAATTCTGAGTATATTTTCCGGCGTTATAGAGGCTAATCCTTTCTTAGTCAGCCAGGAGCCAGCAACAATGCCAGCAGAATAGGCGATGAACAAGTATCCGTTTTGTTCCGGGGAGAGATGAAATTGTCTCTGAAAGACAAAAGGGCTGGCAGTGAAATAACCCATGGTTATGGAAAATAACAGGGCAGAGACAACACTATAGATAACAAACTTGAGGCTGGATAATAAAATGATGAAACCGAAAAAGGGTCCCTGGGATGCTGTTATTTTTGGCGCGGTTTCAGGTAACGTTATTTTGACAAAAAACAATCCCAGACACATCAATATAGCCAGCGCCACGAAGTTATATTTCCAGGGTAAGCAGGCGGTAATATAACCGCCTATAATCGGTGCCAGTGCCGGGGATATCTGGGATGCCATAGAAAACACAGTAAGCGATTTTGACAGCTCTGTTTTATCCCTGAAAGTGTCGCTGAGAATGGCCCGACTAATCACCGGGCATCCTCCCGCCCCTAAACCGGTAAATAAACGGCATGCTAATAATACGTGGTAGCTTTCAGCGGTTGACGTTAAATAATTACCTAAAGCGGCAAGAAACAGTGACAGTAATATCACAGGGACTCGACCATACTTATCAGACATCGGGCCATAAATTAACTGTGATACAGCAAAACCACCCAGGTACCAGACCACCACTCTTTGCGCCTGTGAGTCGCTGATATCCAGAGCAATTTTAATTGCTGGTAGCGCGGGGTTATACAAGTCAATGGATAATAAACCCAGAATAAGAATGACACAGGAATTAATCATTACCCGTCTGGCATTCATATCTTATTCCTCTTAAATGAGTGAACTGTAATATTCAGCGTCAGATATGAATTACTGGTTGTCGCATTTAATTGCTATCAAAAAAGGAGTCTTACTGGTTGAACCGTGTTTTATGACATTCACGGAACGGACAGCTGTATCGACTTTAACCATATCGGATAACAGCTATCCGTTCCGTGAATAATGCGTATGCCAGACCGGCATCGCGAGGGGATACTGGGTGTCAGTCGGTTTCCTGCTTAAAAGGCGCAATGCCCAAGTCTTGTTCCAGGGCGGGTAACAGCTGGTGGAGACGCTGCACTGCCTGTTCTACTGCGGCACTCATTGGGAAGTAAAATGCCACAACATCGGGTTGAATACCGACAAAGGTGATTTGTGGAATATCTTCCCGCAATTGCTGGATAAGAAAGGTCAGGGGTAAATTGTGGGTGGTCATCATAAACATCTCGGCGATATCATCTTCGTCGATAATGCGCATTTCACCGGGTGCCAGCCCCATATCGGTGGCATCGACAATCACCAGGTGTTCCGGCCGCAGCTCGCGTAAATAGCCGATATCATTTTCAGGCGCAGCGCCGCCGTCCACCACTGCCCAGCCGGGCAGGGGATGTTCTGCACATAATTCGGCAAGACGTGGACCGGCGCCGTCATCACCCATCATACTGTTGCCGACGCACAGCAGTGCGTAGCGGGAAGATAAATCACGCATCAAACCTCCTGACCATCAGATACATGGCGGGATCGTATTCAATTTGTGTCAGCAGAGCGATAAGCGTATCGCTCCAGCCCTGTTGCTCTGGCGTCATCGCCGGACGCGCATCGCGCAGTGCCAGTGCTAATAAATGGGTATGGCTACTGTCGATATTAATCTCACCAAAACGCTGCACGCCAGCGAGCTTGCGCTGGGCCTCACTCCCCTCTGGCAGACAGGCAACCCACTGAGTATAGCCATCCAGCGGACATTCCAGCCGGGATTTCAGACAGTCGATGACGCCGAGATGATGGCCAATCGCCAGGCTGTAATACACCACTTCCTGTACTTTTTGCGAACTGTGCTTCAGGGCACTTTTCTCATCGACAAATTTGCTACTCAGCGAATAAAAAATGACTTTATTTTTGTCCGGCTGATGGCCAGCATAAGACTGATGGCGCGCATAGCGCTGCTCGTTGACGGGGTTCATCACAGACGTACCTCTCCGCGTAGGACTTGCTGATAGATATGCAGCAGATTACCGACAATCTCGTTAAGACGCAGATCGCCGCGCTGATCAAGATAGGCTGCTACCCGTTGTTCAACCGACTCATGGCCGGGTGCAGCCACCAGGTCCATAAACTGATCGGCAATCTGGCGACCATAACGGTAACCGGCCATGCGGTGGGCTTCTCTATCCAGCAATACCCGGAGTGGTTGCGGTAACGCGGGGTGCAACAGTGTCGCGGGTTCAGAGGCTGCCTCGTTGTGTTGCTGACCTTTAATCTTCTGATCCAGCAAGCCCAGCGCCATGGCAAAGCCGTAAATGGTTGCTGCAGGCGTCGGCGGGCAGCCGGGAATATAGACATCCACAGGGACAATTTTGTCAGTGCCACCCCAGACGCAATACAGGTCGTGGAAAATACCGCCACTGTTACCGCAGGCCCCGTAGGAAACACAGATTTTTGGGTCTGGAGAGCTGTCCCAGGCACGCATAGCAGGAATACGCATCGCACGGGTTACCGCCCCGGTGAACAGCAAAATATCAGCATGACGCGGAGAAGGAACGACTTTAATACCAAAACGTTCAGCATCAAATAGCGGAGAAATAGCCGCGAAAATCTCAATTTCACAGCCATTACATCCGCCGCAGTCAACACGGTAAACATAGGCTGAGCGACGAATGCTATTCAACAGTGTCGATTTTAATTTAGCGATACTTTCGTCCAGTGTGATAGGGACCGGCAGGCCGTTTTCATCACGTGGCGCAATGGGATTATGACTCATGGATGGGCCTCCGTGACCATATGGCGGCCGATATCAATACGGTCGGTAGAAGAAAGACTGTGCTGTTTTTTACATTCAGGGCAGGTTTCGTATTGTTCGCGACGTTCCGCAATTTGCTTGTCGCTCAAGGCGGCACTCTCTTGCAACAGGCTGAGAGCAAAATCGATTTCCTTTTGTACGGCATAAGGTTTACCGCAGGAACGACAGTGGCAGATAGGAAAGTCGGCTGTTTCGTACAAGTCTTCTTTGCGCCATACGGCCAGTTCAAACTCTTGCGACAGTTTGATAGCGGCGGTGGGACAAACCTCCTCACAGCGAGCGCAGAAAATACAACGACCTAAAAACAGCGACCAGCGGATGGTTTCGCCATCTTCAGCGGTGGTCATGGTCAGCGCATTTGACGGACAGGCGTTGGCGCAGGCACCACAGGCAATACACTGCTGGGCAGTATACTGTGGTTTACCGCGAAAATTAGCTGCCAGATCGAGTGGCTTAAACGGATAAGACACGGTGGCTGTGCCGGTTTTTAGTACTTTTTTAATCAGTTTCAGCATGATGAACAGTTCCTTAAAGCGGCGAATTTTTACGTTCGATGCCGTAACGCTCGATCTCTTTGTAAGGCACCACAATGGAGGTTTTCTTACGCACATCGACCACCGTCATGCGGTCGGTACAGGAGTAGCAAGGATCGAGACTACCGATGATTAACGGCGCATCGGATACCGTGTTGCCGCGCAGCATATAGCGCAGGGTAGGCCAGTTAGCGTAGGTGGCGGCACGACAGCGCCAGCGGAACAGCTTCTGATTGTCACCGGTCATACTCCAGTGAACGTCATCCCCCCGTGGGGCTTCCGCAAAACCGAGGGCAAAGCGATGTGGGATATAGTTAAAACCTTCCACTGCCAGCGGGCCGGAAGGCAGGTTTTGCAAACCAAACTCAATCATATCCAGCGAGTTGAAGACTTCATGAATACGGACTTTCAGGCGTGAGTAGACGTCATTTCCGCTTTCGCTGTAGAGCTCAAAAGGTAATTTTGAGTAACCGGCATAGGGGTGATCCTGACGCATATCCCGGCGATGACCACTGCCACGAACCATCGGGCCGACGTTACTAAAATCACGAGCCACCTGTGGCTCAAGAATACCGACACCGACACTGCGCTGTTCGGTATTCGCGGTACTGAGCAGGATATTAACCAAATCGTTCAGATCCCGACGCATGCTACCGGCCAGGGCGATAGTGGCTATCATATCGTCTTTGAGAATATCGCGGCGCATACCGCCAATCAGGTTCATACCATAGGTTTTACGTGCCCCAGTGAGGATCTCAGCCATCTTCATTGACTGCTCTCTGACCCGGAAAAACTGCATAAAACCTGAGTCAAAGCCGACAAAGTGACAAGCCAGCCCAAGGTTCAGCAGGTGGCTGTGCAGACGTTCGACCTCAAGTAAGATGGAGCGGATCATCTGCGCGCGTTCAGGAACTTCAATACCCATCGCATTTTCAACCGAAGAGGTATAGGCCACGCTGTGGGTAAAACCACAAATTCCGCACACCCGGTCAGAGAGGAAGGTGACTTCGTTATAACCCATTCGGGTTTCTGCCAGTTTCTCCATGCCTCGGTGGACGTAAAACAGCCGATAGTCAGCGTCGATAATATCTTCGCCGTCAACAAACAGGCGGAAGTGTCCGGGTTCATCAGAAGTGACGTGCAGCGGGCCAATCGGCACAATATTGCTGCTTTCTTTCGCTTCGGAAATAAACGGATAGGTTTCAGTATCGGTGGTTGGCGCCGGGCGCTGGCGATAATCCATGGCGTCTTTACGCAGAGGGTATAAATCATCCGGCCAGTCATCCGGCAGTACCAGTCGACGCTCATCCGGGAGTCCGACAGGACGTAAACCGTACATATCACGAACTTCGCGTTCACCCCAGACCGCTGCGGGAACCCGCGGTGTTACGGAAGGAAATTCCAGCGAGACAGGGTCGACTTCAGCCCGAACCGTTATCCAGCATTTCACGCCTTTTTCCATCGACAACACGTAATACAGCGCATAATTGCCGCAGAGCGTACGTTCATCGTTACCGAACAAGACGGAAAGCCAGCCGCCTTGCTGGTAATACAGCCACTCAACCACTTCGGGTAACCAGTTGAGCCTGACCGTGACGGTGGCCTGAGTGTCGGTCTGCCAGCTGCTTCCTAAAATGGCGGACGGGAACTGTTTATCGAGTGCCGCCAGATACTCTTTGCCGACCGGATTTTGATTTAATGCAGTATTGAATTCATTCATTACAAAGCCTCTTCCCGCGCGAGCGAGATAAGAAAAATGTCAGGTCAGCCAGCAGTCCGCTGTGAAAATAGCCTCAGAGATGCCGGAGCCATTACGAATAGTCTTGTGATTATTTGGCTCCCTCGTCAGGGACATCGAAGGTGGTCAGTCTGGTTGAAAAGACATTCATCGCATTCAGCTGTTTTTTCAGGCGTGCACTTTCACTTAACGCTGGGGTGACGAGCGTTATGGCCTGTGTCGGACAGGTTTTAATGCACGCAGGTCCTTCCGGACTGAAACTGCATAAATCGCATTTCACCGCCACCGCACGGACACCCGGAACGCAATCGAGGAATGGACTAACAGCCCGTGGCGGACGTGGGGGGAGCAGTGCTTTTGAGGTACTGCAATCACGGGGAATATCCAGTGGTGTGCTGCCGGAGAAGGTAATGGCGCCGAATGGACAGGCGAGAGCGCATAGCTTGCAGCTGACACACAGACTTTCATTCAGATAAATGGCGTCATTTTCGCGTGTGATAGCATTGACTGGGCACACCTGGGCGCAAGGAGCATCTTCACACTGGTGGCACATCACCGGTGCGGAATCGAGACGATTCCTCATCACTTGTAGACGGGGTGCAGATTGTAAACCCTGGCGAAGATGTTCCTGAGAACAGCTCGCCATACAGGTATTGCAGCCGATACAAAGTTTCGGATCGGCTATCACATATTGATTCATGGCATGTTTAACGCTCATGAAGTCTCCTCAGTATTTCATCAAAAGTGACGAAATCGGCACTTAATTTGATATTTCGACATTTATGTCGGAGTTGATCCCAGTAAAAACCGTGCTGAAAAATATTTATTTACCGTCCCAGCAATAATTTATTTCAGGACCTTTCAGGCATGGCTGAGTAATTTTTCGAGCTGTGGATGAATTGGCTGATTACTTTTTAGTGAATCAAAAATACATTGATAAATAGCTGAAATTTTATTGAGATAATGTTCCAGCACCGCACTTTTATCCTTGATATCCACGGTGCCATCCACCAGGCCTTCTTCGCTTAGCGTAGCGTGGGCAAAGGTTTGGAAATCATGGGGTTCATTGCTATGCGCCATATCCAGGCTGTAAACAATATCCTGACTATAGAAGTCGTCACTGAGCGAGATGCTGACGGAAAAATAGTCGAACAGCGTAAAGCAGACACCTCTCTCTTCGCCGCAGCTGAAATCGTGATTTATCTTTTTATTTGAATGGGTTACTGCCTGTGTCAGACTGTTCTGATAAAGGCTCCATTGCGCTTTCAGCTGGTTGTTTTTGCTGGCAATGTAATCTGCCTTACTGGTCAGATCGCTAAGAGTACTCATTGTTATTACCCGTAATTAAATGATGTGCCGGTGCCTTTTTTATTCGCCGGGATGCAAAAAGTGACGACAAAAATAGGGTGCATGCACTACTGCTGGCATAAACCGTGCCAGTTTCTGATTTTATTTAATTACTTATTTATTATTAGTGGCTTAAGAAATTTATTATCTGTTTTTCTGACAGAGTAAAAAGCGCAGTGACATGTCGATGACACTTTATTTCGACATATATGATGGCTAGTCAGTGGGGGTTATTCTGGCGTGCTCATTATTCCTGGCATCAATATTGCTAATCACTATTTCATACTCTCTTTATTAATCTCCTGGTGGAGGATAAATAATGCACGAGATCACGTTATGTCAGAACGCGGTGGAAATAATGCAGCAGTTTGGGCAACAGAATAATGCCCGAAAAATTACCGCGGTCTGGATGGAAATTGGCGCATTTTCCTGCGTGGAGCCGGAAGCCGTGCAATTTTGCTTTGAACTGGCATGTCGCGAAACGCTGGCTGAAGGTTGCGAATTACATCTCGAGACGCCGCGAGCCGAAAGCTGGTGTTATCGCTGCCAGCAGGAAATCACCTTACTCAGTCCCCATGTTCTGCTGTGCCCGCAATGTGGCGGACGCGATCTGCGGGTAGTGGCTGATGACGGCATGAAAATTAAACGAATTGAAATCGAATAACGGGTAGCGGTTTTATCCGGGGAGAAAGCTATGTGTAGTACCTGCGGCTGTGCCAGTGGTGAACTTCGTATTGAAGGTATCAGTGCTGAACACCATCATCATCATTCCCATGACTCTATTCACGCTGACAGTAGACTGCCTTTTGCACCACGTCGTCTGGTCGATATTGAAATGGATGTGCTGGCAAAAAATAACCATATTGCTGCCCATAACCGCGAGCATTTTGCCGCAGCGAGTATTGTGGCATTGAATCTGGTCTCCAGCCCGGGTTCCGGTAAAACCACCTTACTGACCAGCACCCTGGTTCGCCTGGCATCACAGGTAGACTGTGCGGTCATCGAAGGCGACCAGCAAACCACCAATGACGCTGACCGTATCCGTGCTACGGGAGTCCCAGCGATTCAGGTGAATACTGGCAAAGGCTGTCATTTGGATGCTCAGATGGTTCACGATGCGCTGCATCAGTTAGCGCCGAACAATAACAGTCTACTGTTTATTGAGAATGTGGGTAACCTGGTGTGTCCGGCCAGCTTTGATCTTGGCGAACGCCATAAAGTGGCGGTGTTATCTGTCACCGAAGGCGAGGATAAACCGCTGAAGTATCCGCATATGTTTGCCGCTTCGAGCCTGATGATCCTCAACAAGATTGATCTGCTGCCTTACGTCAATTTCGACGTTGAACGCTGTATTGCCAATGCCCGTCAGGTGAATCCGCAGATTGAAGTGATCCAGCTATCGGCCACCAGCGGTGAGGGCATGGAGCTGTGGCTGGCCTGGCTGGAGCAACAACTATGTGCATAGGCATCCCGGGACAAATTGTCGCTTTGCATGAACAACAACCGGGTCATGCCTGGGCTGAAGTCTGTGGACTACGCCGTGAAGTAAATATTGCGCTGGTCTGTGAGGATCAGCCTGAAGCACTGATTGGCTGCTGGGTGTTAATCCATGTTGGCTTTGCCCTCAGCCGGTTAGATGAGCAGGAAGCGCTGGAAACTCTGGCGGCATTGCATGCCATGGAAGAAGTGGAAGCCGACGTTGCTCTGTTTCTCCGGGCCGGGGAGGGGAGATAATGCGCTTTGTTGATGAATTCCGCGATCCTCAACTGGCAAAAACGCTGATTGAGCGGCTGCACCAGCGGGCCGCTTTACTGCCCTATACGGCGAAAAAACCCATGCAGATTATGGAGGTTTGCGGCGGTCATACCCATGCTATTTTTAAATTCGGACTGGATAAGCTGCTGCCTGAACAACTGGAGTTTATCCATGGGCCAGGTTGCCCGGTATGCGTCTTACCGATGGGGCGGATTGATGCTTGCTGCGAGATTGCTGCACATCCTGAGGTGATTTTTTGTACCTTTGGCGATGCTTTGCGAGTACCAGGAAAACAGGGTTCGCTGATCCAGGCTCGTGAACGTGGCGCGGATATCCGCGTGGTGTATTCCCCGCTCGATGCCCTGAAACTGGCCCGCGAGAATCCCGCACGTCAGGTGGTGTTTTTTGCTCTGGGGTTTGAAACCACCATGCCCGTCACCGCGGTGACTCTGCAACAGGCTCGACGCGAAGGTCTGACCAATTTCAGCGTTTTCTGTCAGCATATCAGCCTGATGCCGACCTTACGCAGCCTGCTTTCTCAGGAGGATGTGCGGATTGACGCTTTCCTCGCTCCCGGCCATGTCAGCATGATAACGGGCATTACACCCTATCACTTTATCAATGAAGAGTTTAGTAAACCCTTAGTGATCAGTGGCTTTGAGCCGCTGGATATGCTGCAAAGTGTACTGATGCTGGTGGACCAGGTTTGTGACTCATCCTGTAAAACGGAAAATCAATACCGTCGCGTGGTCCCGGTCGAAGGTAACTTGCTGGCCCAAAAGGCGATGAATGAAGTCTTCATCCTTGCTGGAAGCAGTGAGTGGCGTGGACTAGGCTTAATTGAAGCGTCAGGTATTTCTCTGACCAAAGCGTATCAAGACTTTGATGCAGAACGCCGTTTCAGCCCGCAGGCTCAGTCAGTCGCTGACGATCCTCGTTCGCGCTGCGGTGAAGTGCTTACCGGTCGCTGCAAACCGCATGAATGCCCGCTATTTGGCAGTGGCTGTACGCCGCATAACGCATTTGGGGCGCTGATGGTCTCCTCTGAAGGTGCCTGTGCTGCATGGTATCAGTATCGTCACCAGGAAGCGGCTATTGCTGAGTCCACAAGCTCACAACAGAAGGTCAGTCAGGATGAATGCTAGCAAGCAAGTTATTACCATGGCACATGGCAGTGGTGGCCGTGCGATGCAGCAGATTATTGAACATATGTTCCTCAGTGCATTTGATAACCCCTGGCTGAATGAACGAGAAGATGGTGCACGTCTATCGCTAGCCAGCCTGAACGCACAGGGTGACCGACTGGCATTTACCACCGATAGCTACGTCATTGACCCTGTCTTTTTCCCGGGCGGCAATATTGGCAAACTGGCGGTATGCGGAACAGCGAACGACCTGGCGGTCAGCGGGGCCACCCCGGCCTATCTTTCCTGCGGTTTTATCCTCGAGGAAGGTTTGCCGCTTGATGAGCTACAGCAAATTGTCAGCGCTATGGCGCAAACTGCACGCGATGCCGGTATCGCGATTGTCACCGGTGATACCAAAGTGGTTCAGCGTGGGGCAGCAGATAAAATCTTTATTAATACCGCCGGGATTGGCGTTATTCCGACCGCAGTGAACTGGGCTGCCAGCACCATTAAGGCTGGAGATAAAGTGATTGTCAGTGGCACGCTCGGCGATCACGGTGCCACTATTCTCAATTTGCGCGAAAACTTAGGCATGGATTTAGGGGTCGAGAGTGACTGTGCGGTACTGGCGCCGATGATTGCGCCTTTGCGTGAACAAGCTGGAGTCCATGCCCTACGTGATGCGACCCGTGGCGGCGTGAATGCGATTTTACATGAGTTCAGCGCCGCCAGTGGTCTGGGTATCTGTATTGACGAAAATAGCTTGCCGGTAAAATCGGCGGTACGTGGGATCTGCGAATTACTTGGCCTGGAACCGCTGAATTTCGCCAACGAGGGCAAAATGGTGGTAGTGGTGTCAGCAGAGTCAGAAGAGAAGGTGCTGGAACTGTTGCGCAGCCATCCATTGGGAGTCGATGCCGCGACGATAGGTGAAGTGACAGAAAACCCGCAAGTCTGTTTACGCGGTGCTTTGGGCATTTCTCGTCAGCTAATGTTACCTCATGCAGAACCTTTACCCCGTATTTGTTGATCTTGTCAGGGGCTCGACTACGTTGAAAGGAGTAGACTTTTTTCAGCGTCTTAACTTTTGAAACAGCTTGTTTCCAATAATCGATGTTATCCAGAGCAAATACTATGCCGAGTACCACCATGAACGTCACAAAACACAAAGGATTACTGGAGCTTGCGCGCACACTGTTGCAGCAACAGAATATGACGTCACTACTGGAAACCTTAACGCAGGTTATCCAGAGTGCAGGGATTGCTGACGCCGTGACTCTCGTTCTGTTCGACGAAAATAGTGCTCGCGTCAGCTTCTATGGTATCGATGCCCTGCATCAGCCCGTGACCTACGAAGATGAAACTTTGCTGGCGGGTGGGCCAGTACATACTCTGCTCACCCATCCCAAAGCATCGGTCTGGAGTTGGGAGGCGCTGCATTTTCGCTATCCGCAGCTGGCTGCCCTGAAGCTCTATCCGGAGTTTACTGATTATTGCCTGGTACCTTTGCGGATCTCTACCCGGATACTGGGGGGCTGTGAGTTTATGCGTCAGCATGGTGTGCCGTTTAGTCAGGAAGACCAAAACGGTTTGTACGAACTCTGTTTACTGACGTCCATCGCTGTTGAACAAATCCAGCTGCGCGACAATGCGTTACACCAGCAGTCTATGCTGCGTCACGAACGTGATGATTTTCGTATTCTGGTTGATATCACGAACGCGGTGTTATCGAAACGCGATCTTGATGAGCTGACCGGTGAAATCGCGAAGAGCATCCATCATTTCTTTCACATCAATGCTATCAGCATTGTGTTGTGCGATGTTGATAAAGAGAGTGAACAGGCCTGTGTCTACTCGACACATTACTTGCCGACACATATCGCGGAACGCGAACAGTCCCGTATGACTCTGGATGGCTCTCTGGAACAGCAGGTCATGAAGAACGGCAAAATGTTGCTGACCAACGTGAAGCCGGGTGAAGGGATTGATGGTGATGAGAGCAAATTTTTCAATCGCTTGTGGCGCGACCAGACCAAAACGCTGTGCTTACTCCCGCTGTGTTTTGGCCATAAAACATTAGGTGTGCTTGAACTGGCTCGCTGCCAGCCCGATAATTTCAATGCTGCTAACCTACGGGTATTGCAGCAAATCGCCGCGCGTATTGCGATTGCGGTGGATAATGCCCTGGCCTATCAGGAAATTAAAAGCCTCAAGGAAAAACTTCAGCACGAAAACCTCTATCTTACCGAGCAAATTAACAGTAATAACCCTAACTTCAGCGATATTGTGGGTCGGAGTGCCAGCATGTCTGAGGTGCTGAAGCAGGTGGAGATCGTGGCGAAAAGTGATTGCACGGTGCTTATTCTCGGTGAGACAGGAACCGGTAAAGAACTGATTGCCAGGGCAATCCATGACTTGGGCGATCGCCGTCAGCAGCGCATGGTCAAAATGAACTGTGCGGCTATGCCTGCCGGATTAATGGAAAGTGATTTATTTGGCCATGAAAAAGGTTCATTTACTGGCGCGACCACGCAGCGTATGGGGCGTTTTGAACTGGCAGATAAAAGTACCTTATTCCTCGATGAAGTAGGGGAAATTCCCATTGAGCTACAGCCTAAGCTACTGCGTATTCTGCAAGAGCAGGAGTTTGAACGTGTTGGTGGCAGTAAACTTATTTCAGTGGATGTGCGCATTGTTGCGGCGACTAACCGCGATCTGAGTCAGATGGTGGCAGATAAAGAGTTCCGTAGTGACCTCTATTATCGCTTAAATGTTTTTCCAATTATGATTCCTCCATTGCGTGAACGCCCTGAAGATATTCCTCAGCTGGTGAAGTTTCTCACCTATAAAATTGCCAAACGCATGAAACGGACCATCGACAGTATTCCATCAGAAACCCTTCGCCAGCTCAGCCGTATGCCATGGCCAGGCAACGTTCGTGAACTGGAAAATGTCATTGAACGTGCTGTTCTGTTATCCCGAGGTTCAGTGCTGGATCTACAACTTCCTGAAATAAAATATCCACTCAGTATCGCCCCGACAGCACCGGCTCCAGCACCCATGCTGCATGATGATGATGAACGTGAGCATATTATTCAGGTGCTAAAAGAAACTAACGGTGTGGTCGCCGGGCCGCGTGGAGCCGCACAGCGCCTTGGATTAAAACGCACCACCTTATTATCAAGAATGAAAAAATTGGGTATTACAGTAAATTAACGATTTATTGCCTGCCCGTTACATCTTCAAGCTTTCCAAAGATTGCGACAGGAAAGACAGACATAGCTTTTCTATGTCTGTTTGAGCTTGTCTCTAGAAAATATATAATAAGTAAAATTATTTTGTATTCCACATCTTACAGATCACTAACTCACTGATATATCTTCGAAGTTATTTAAGCTAATTCCATGACAAAAAAATGCACATCAGCTATGCATGGAAACAGCATTTACACTGATTTACGCTCGGAGTAGAACTATAAATACCCAATGCTCACCTCGATTAGAGGTGACTTTAATCTTTATCAATAATCGCGCCTAATACTATTCTGCCGGGCTCACCCGGAGGCGAACTTAATGTCAAAAGATTTGTTTAAATAAAGGTAACTATATGAATAGATTCAATTCATTATTAACATTATTCATTTTTTCAATTTCACTGGCCTTGCCTTTATCAGCAAAACATAGTGGGAATGTTATGGATTGCTCATGGTTAAATGGTTCTCCTGGCGAAAATGGCCACGACGGAATACCTAATGGGAACTGTAACAAGGGTGGCAATGGAGGAAATGGCGTCTCTGGTATAAATAACGGATCTGGGGGTAATGGCGGTAATGGTGCCTCTAATGGCGGAGCTGGTGGAGACGGAGGTAGTGGTGCCTCTAATGGCGGAGCCGGTGGTAACGGAGGTCATGGTGCTGATGGTTTGTAGTGGCCAACAAAAATTGGCCACGGATTTAGAGTTTTTCCAGAACAATCGTTCTGATTCATTCGGCATCAAATCACCATTATATTGATGGGGTCTGAGCTAGCTGTAATATCCCGTGATGTAATTCATTATCGCTGTATTTGCCTCGTTAAAATTCATATATCCATTATCCGGCATCCATTCCGTTTTCAGACTTCTAAAAAATCGTTCCATCGGGCCTGGCGAACCCATTTATCCATGGTGGATTTCCCAGCATGCATTGCGGTGGCGGCATCCGCGACGGTGTAATGCTGGCCAGCAGCAAGCTGAGCGGCTTCGAGTCTGAACTCTGGATTGATATTACGTCTGTTATGTCCGGCCATAATGTCACCGATTTGAGTAATGAGGTAATGGCATCATCACTATTCAGGTCACTAATTTTTCAATGAATATACAGCCTAAGATTCCTGGATTTGAATTAAGGCGCGTAATTCTGTTTTTAATAATAAAAAAACAGAATATTATTTTTTATTGATCGTTTGTTGTTCATTTTCGGTATTTTATGCACGCGGAGGTGATGACGCTCATGACTATCCGCAAACCTTATGCGGGATTAACTTATTCCCGTTCCTGAGTCGAATATCAATTCACATTTGTTTCATAAAATTCATTTTTATGACTATTCCTAATGAAAATACACAAATAGAAATTTATTATGCGCGCATAAAAACACGTATATATATGGAAACCTGCATAATGAAAAAGACTGTTATCGCTTCAACCGTGGCTATCGCTACGCTTTATACCTGCGCTGTATCAGCCAATAATGGTATCTATGTGACCGGTGAATTAGGTTCATCTATCGTTAATACTCACGATACCAAAGCGGATTACACAGGAACCAATGCTGGTGTGGTGGATGGCCGTCAGACAACAAAATTTTCTAATACCAATAAGGGAGTTTTGGGTGGCGGTGTTGCTGTTGGCTACGATTTTAACGATCAGTATCAGCTTCCGGTAAGACTTGAGCTAGCAGCTAAGTTCAGAGGGGATGCTGAAGGTTCACAGACATTTTCTGATGAGGACGGTGATACTGAGACTGTTAAAAATAAAGTCCGCATGGATACTTATATGGTTAACGGTTACTACGATTTTTATAATTCATCAGATTTCACCCCTTATCTGACCGCGGGTGTTGGCTTATCTCGCCTGCAGCATAGAATTTCAGATGATAGCGGCGAATCTATGTCTGCAAGTTCGAATAATTTTGCCTGGGGTGTTGGGGCCGGCGTGAAGTATGCTGTCACATCTACTCTATCTGTCGATGCCAGCTACAGATACATTGATGGCGGAAAGGTCACCAATAGCAGAACAGATAGCTTTGGTCCTTACACCGATACGCTGGATACCACCGCTAAAGCTGCTTCGAACGATCTTATGCTGGGCGTTTCATACAAATTCTAATCATATGAGAGGTATGCGCAGCAAGCGTACCTCTTGCATAGCCAGTAGTGGCAGAGTTCATTTTGCCACTACAACTTAAAATAAATTTAATGACTCTGCTGGCGCAAATAAATTACCCAGTAAGTAATTCCCACTAATACGCCCCCGCCAATAATATTCCCTATGGTTACGGGTATCAGATTGTCAGTAATAAATTGTGAGATATTAAGTGCCGGGAAATTATCGGCGCTCTGGTGTATCTGTGACCAGAAGCTGTCCGGTGCAAAATAGCGGATAACAACGGCTAACGGAATAAGGAACATATTGGCAATACTATGCTCAAAGCCACTGCAAACAAATACGCCGATGGGTAATAACATGGCAAACATTTTATCCAGCAAAGTATGACCAGAATAACTTAGCCAGACCGCCAGGCAGACCATCATATTGGCCAGTGTACCGAGACAAACGGCTTCGAAGAAGGTGTGGTGCATTTTATGATCGGCGGTCTGCAAGACATTTAATCCCCACTGACCATCGCCGGACATCATTTGCCCGGAACACCAAATCAGGGCAACAAAAAATAATGCCCCGACCAGGTTACCAAAGTAGACAATAAGCCAGTTTATTATCAGTGCTGACCATGAAATCAGGCCGCTGGCCTTTGCCATTACGGTCAGCACGGTAGAGGTGAAAAGATCGGCCCCACCGACCACAACGAGAATTAGCCCCAGGGTAAAACAGATCCCGCCAAGAAATTTAACCGGTGCAGCGACTGGCCCCGGCCCACTGGTGACGGTAATATAGGCGACGAAACCAATTGAAATAAATACCCCGGCAGTGATCGCCAGAAAAAATGTTAATAATTTCTTTTTCTTGGTTTTATAGAGACCGACCTGTTCTGCTATTTTTGCCATTTCTGGCGGAAGGCGCAGATCGAAAGAACTCTCAGTGCTCATAATAACTCCTGGATTTTCTTTATAAAATATATTGTGCTGCGGGTTAATATGTCTATATTAACTTTTAACCTGTGATCAAAATATCGATCCAGGTATCAAAATAGACTTAAAATGAATATTTGTTTTTATCTGGAGATTTAGAATTAAGCTGGGATTTATTGATGAAACTGGGGGGATATAAAACTGCTGGGTTCGCTAATGCTATTACTCATTAAAAATAACGCACTTAATATTGTTAATATATCTCTCCCACTAATTGATGCTTATTATAGGTTATCACAGGAAATATCTAACGCACTGGCGTTAGATATCTCATGCTTAATGATTGACGATTTAATTAACTGTTATCTTGCGATTTCTTGAAAGTTATTAATCGCCGCATTCTCAATTGTCACTGCGTTTTCTGAACCTGCAGCCCAGGGCCAGTTAAATTGCGGTGAGCTGGCGGGTTCATGTTTCAGTATCACCGAGGCGGCATTTTCCAGGATATGCACCACCGGTTGTGGAATATGGGTCCCCATCACCAGCATCAGTACCAGCAGAATAGCCATCGGCAGCGTAGTCAGTATACCAAGCTCACCTTTACGGACAGGTTCTGGTGCCTTGCCAAACAGCACGCAGCCCACCATACGAACCAGGCCACCGAGCACCAGCGTTAATAGCAGTAACAGGATAATGGTCATCCAGATATAGCCTGCACTGAGACCGGCAATCACCGTCATAAATTCGCTAAGGAAGACGTTAAACGGCGGCATGCCACCCAGACCCAGAGCACCGCCTGCAAGCAGCAGCGCTGAGAAAGGCATTACTTTTAGCATTCCTCTGGCCAGCGTCATATCGCGTGTACCGTATTTCAGTAACACATTACCGGAACCGCAGAACAGCAGGGTTTTACCCAGACTGTGGTTGAGAGTATGCAACATGGCAGCAAGGATACCCAGCGGGCCACCGATACCGAGCGCGACAGCAATCAATCCCATATTTTCGACAGAAGAGTAGGCCAGCAAGCGTTTAATATCATTCTGTACCAGGATAAAGAACGCCGCGACAGCAACAGACAACATACCAAAAACCACCAGTAAGGTACTGGTGAAATGGTCACCAATCGCCTGGCTGATGATGATGTTATAGCGAATGATAACCAGCAGGGCACAGTTCAGCAGTGCGGCAGAGAGCAGCGCACTGACCGGGCTTGGTGCTTCACTGTGGGCATCGGGTAGCCAGGCATGCATGGGGAATAGCCCGGTCTTGGTGCCAAAGCCGATTAGCACAAAAACAAACGCCAGTTTCATCAAGGTAGGATCAAGCTCTGAAGCGTGTTTCAGCACTTCTGTCCAAAAAATCGCATCATCCGGGTTAGGCAGGAAAGTGGTGGCGTTGGCATACACCAGGATAGTGCCAAATAAACCAAACGCGACCCCAACCGAACAAATGATGATGTATTTCCAGGCCGCTTCCAGAGAGGAGCGCTGACTGTAAGCGCCGACCAGAAATGCCGAGCTCAGCGTGGTGGCTTCAATGGCGGCCCACATCATAATCAAGTTATTACTGGTGATAACCAGCAACATGGTGAAAATAAACAGATGGAAGAAGCCATAGTAGTTACACAAACCATTTACGCTGATCGCGCCATCATCGACCTCATGGCGCATATAGCCAACAGAGTAGAGTCCGGTGATAAAACTAACGATGCCTAAAATGGCTAAGAACAAGGCGGTGAGGCTGTCGAGATGGAGCCATTTATCGGCCACCAGGATATCACCCTGTTGATAAATCAGGGTCACAACCCACAGAGACTCCGCCAGAATAGCGATGATGCCAATTGAATGCAGTGCTGTTGTCAGTGCGCGCGCGGCTTCTCCTGCCAGACGGCAGGTAAAGTTAAGAATTGCGATACACAGTGGTGTCAGCAGCAAAATGAACAGTACGGATGTTGTACTCATTCCGTTACCCCTTCAGTGCTGTCAGTTGGTCGACACTCAAGGTATTGAGAGTGCGCCAGATTTTACGAGCAAGTACTGTCATGATGATGACAGCGAAAATAGCGTCCGTGGCGATGCCAATCTCTACCAGTTCCGGGGCTTTGTTCGCGAGTAAGGCTAAGGTCAGATGCGAACCATTCTCCATCAGGCAGTAACCAAAGACCTGCTTGAGAATATTGCGTTGCGTGACGATACAGAGTATCCCCAGCAGGAAATGACCGAGCGAGACGGCGAGAGCCGGTTTTAAATCGGCAAGGAGCGGTATTTGTACCGGTTCTACCACAAACCAGCACAGCACCACGATGATCGCGGTAAATAACATCAATACCGGAAAGCCGATGACGCTGCCGTCATGTTCAGGATCACGCATACTGCGAAACGCATAGCCCATAATGACCGGCACCAGAATCACTTTAGTAATAAAGGCGCTAATCGCCCACGTATAGAGACTATGTGCGTTAAGCGTATAGGCCAGGGTCACAAAAATAGAGACCAGTATTAGCGATTGTAGCGCGTAGAACCAGCAGGATACGGTAGGGCGTTTAGCCCCGATAACTATCAGCGAAGTTAACATCATTAACCCCGCCAGATTATTGATAATCAGTGAACCAGTCATACTCATTCTCCCTTATCCAAGCCAGTTAATCGCGATAACGCTGGAGCAGAACGACATCACTATCAGAACCAGCAACACCAGACGCATTGAAGTCGGTAGCGGTGAGGCCTGAATCAGTTCCTCATTAGGTTCTCCGGGAACAACACGCCCAAACCAATAGATAAGCCAGGCAAAACTGGCGACAGACTCAATCAAGACCAGCACCATGATTGGCGTCATCACCCAGAAATCACGCGACATTTCAAAACCGGCGGCGAAAACGGGGAATTTACTGAAAAAGCCGTTCAGAGGAGGAACGCCAGCAATCGCCAGGGCCGCGACACAGAAACCAATCCCGACTACAGGCATTTTGCTCAGCACACCGCGTAACCGTGGCAGCATACGCGTCCCACAGCAGTAGCTGAGGGAACCGGCCACGAGGAAGAAGAGGCTTTTCGCGAAGGCGTGGTTAAAGATATAGGCAATGCCACCATCAAAAGCCTCTTTCGAGCCGAAGATGGCAATCGACAGGGCAAGAAACATATAACCCAGCTGGGTAATGGTGGACCAGGCCAGCAGGCGTTTCATATCTTTCTGTGGCAGATACATGATAAAGCCGTAAATAATGGTGATAGTTGCCATTACCATGCCTATCCAGCCGATGATATGAGGGACATGGCCTGACTCGTAGATGGCACGAGCGAAGATATACACCCCCACTTTTACCATCGAGGCAGCGTGTAAATAGGCGCTGACCGGGGTAGGTGCTTCCATTGCATCAGGTAGCCAGGCTTGCATCGGCAGCTGGGCTGACTTACCCCAGGCAGCAAACATAATACCGCCGAACACCAGCAGAGCAGGCGTGCCTTCCAGCTGCGACATGGCGCTCAGGGCAAAGGTACCGGTGGTGATAAATAACGTTGCAGCAGCAATAAACAGCCCCAGAGAAGCCACATGGGTGATAAGCAACGCTTTCATTGCTGAACGCTGTGATTTCTCAGTCTGATAATAGCCAATCAATGCCCAGGAACAGCCCCCGGTGATTTCAAAAAACAGCAGTTGACCGAGAATAGTGGATGAGAGCACCAGACCGACCATCGCCCCGATAAACACCAGCAGGAAGGCGTAGTAGCGATTCCCCCCTTCATCAGCATGCTCGCGGTTACCGTTGTTGAGATAGCCCAGTGAATAGATGCTGACCAGTAAGCCAAGGAATACCACGGCAAAAACAATCAGTGTGCTGATGCGGTCAAAGATAAAGCCAAACAGAGCAATATCGCCGTAGTGCAGCAGGGTGATGGTCAGGTCGGCTTTGCCATTAACTAAAAATCCCCAGCCCAGCACCAGGGTACCCAGCGTCGCCAGCAAGGCGAATAAAGTACAGACCCACTTCGCTATCAGTTTGGGAGAGCAGGCGGTTAACAGTGCGCCAATAAAGGGTAGCAACAAGGTTGCTAGCGCCGTATTGGTCATAAAGGATGAACTTTCCATAACAGTTTCCAGGCTCCTTACAGACCAGTCAAATAGAAGACAAAGGACAGAGCCGCCACGCCGAACCCAATCCAAGTCACTTGGTGAGTTAGCAGGAAGCGACCACGCGCCAGGGTATTTTCAAAAAGAGAGGCGAGGATAAAAATAACCAGCAGCTTTATCAGCATTAGAATAAGAGCCAGTCCCAGTGCCCCGAGCGTCATTTCCGCGGCTTTCCCAAACGGAATGAAGATAGCCAGAAAGAGTTCTGCCACCACCACTTGTTTAAGACCGATACCCCATTTCACCAGTGCCAGGCCGGAACCGGAATATTCGGTCAGCGGCCCTTCTTGTAGCTCCTGTTCAGCTTCGGCGACATCAAACGGGATTTTGCCCATTTCGATAAAGCAGGCGAAAGCACAGGCAGCCAGCGCCAGTAATGTGGCGGTTGGTGAACTCCAGCCCGCGGCAAGCGTTGCGCTAATGGTGCCAATATTGGTCGATCCGGCTAGCAGTGCCACTACTAACAGGCCCAGTATTAACGTCGGTTCAACCAGCACGCCGAGTGTCAGCTCACGGCTGGCACCGATACCGGCGAAAGGGCTCCCCGTGTCGAGACCTGAGAGGGCAAAGAAGAAGCGAAACAGTGCGAACAGATACAGCAGAGTGATGATATCGCCTGCGCCACCAAAAGGTGAGGTGAGGGTAAAGACCGGCAGGGTCATTGATACCAGCAGCATACTGCTCAGTAACACCCAGGGCATCACGCGGAAAATCATTCCAGACTGGGCTGGAGCAACCTCCTGGCGTTTGAGTAATTTAAATAAATCACGGTAGTCCTGCCAGATGCCGGGGCCGCGACGTGAATGCATCACAGCCCGTATTTGACGTGAAATACCGGTAAACAGTGGTGTCAGAAATAACAGAACAGCTGCCTGAAAGAGCGCAAAGATGCCCATCATTAGCGACGGTGATTCTTGTAATGTCATGGTCTCCCCCTCACATCGCAACAACTAACAACAGCACAACCAGTGCTGCGACGATATACAGGCAATAGAGTCGGAAATCCCCACTCTGTAAGCGTTGTACCTGGATGGCTGCACGTCGAACCAGACGAACCAGAGGATAGATAATTTTCTCATCCCAGAAGGGTTCGGTTGCCGCCGCGCCGACGGTGGTCGCCTGTAACGCGCGTGTCAGCAGCGGCGTTGGGTCCAGCTGTTTACGCAGGCGGTAGAGTGCACTAAACATCGCACGCAGTGGCTGGGTTACGCCGCTGGTTGAGGTGGCCATCTGAGGCACCCAGTCGTAGCCACAGGCCCAAGGCTGCCCCCGGCGACGAAACGCGGGTTGATTGCCTTTAATGGCGAGCCAGACCAGCAGCGGAAGCACGGGCAGAGCGATAAGCAGAATAAAGGTCAGTGCCGGGGATAGCATGGCTTGCGATGCTGCTGCTGGCATCAGCAGAACACCTTGGGCAACCTGGACATGCTCGGTATTCGCCAGCGACATGGCTACCTGAGCAATCACCGGGGCGATAACGCTGGCACCCAGACCGAGAAGCACACAGCACAGGGCTAATAGCAGCATGGCGGAGGTCATCTGCCAGGGCACCTCACGTGCCTGGGCGGCTTTCTCACTACGCGGGCCGCCACAGAAGCTGACACCATACACTTTAACAAAGCACATGGCGGCCAGTGCGCCGGTAATGGCGAGCATGACGATGGCAACAGGGGCACTGATCCGCATCAGCAAGTTGCCGTCATGGCTCATGCTAAACAGTGACTGATAGGTATACCATTCACTGATAAAACCGTTTAACGGTGGCAGGGCGGAGATAGCCATACAGCCGATTAAAAAGGCGACCGCTGTCAGCGGCATTAATTTACCCAGCCCACCCATCTTGTCCATATCGCGGGTATGGAGACGATAAATCACCGCCCCAGCGCCAAGGAATAACAGACCTTTAAACACCGCGTGGTTGAGTAAATGGTAGAGTGCCCCGAGCAGGCCAATCACCGCCAGGACCGGATGATGCGTGGCGATACCCGCCATGCCGACACCGACACCCATCAGAATAATTCCGACGTTTTCCACCGTATGCCAGGCCAGAAGTCGTTTGATATCGTGTTCCGCCAGGGCATACAGCACGCCAAGTACCGAGGAGACTGCGCCGAAGCCCAGTACCACAATACCCCACCACAGTTGCGGGGCACCTAGCAGGTCGATACCGACTTTAATTATCCCGAAAATACCGATTTTGACCATCACACCAGACATCAAGGCAGAAGCATGTGAGGGCGCTGCGGGGTGAGCACGGGGGAGCCAGCTGTGGAGGGGCAGCATCCCTGCTTTGGCACCAAAACCAAAGAATGCCAGCAGAAAGACCACCGAAGCGCTAACGGGCGAGAGTTGCAGATGACGGAACGATTCAAACTCGAGACTACCGCTTTCCCGCCACATCAGGAAAAAGGCAATCATAATCAGGACTGAACCGGCATGGGCAATAAAGAAGTAGAGCAGCCCTGCGCTAACCGACTCATCATCCTGGGAGGAAATCACCAGGAACCAGGAGGCCAGAGACATGGCTTCAAACAGGATGATGAAGTAGAAGGCATTATCCATCACCACCAGGCCGACCATCGAAGCAATAAACAGGTTCATAAAGAACCCCATGCTTCCAGCGCCATGGCCTTCATACTCCCGCACATAGGCGACAGAGTAGAGTGAGCAGACGATAACCAGCAGCGAAATCACCATCACCATAAAGGCAGAAAGCATGTCGAGACGGACGCTGAAGGTGGCGAAGGGGAATAGTCCTTGCGTGGCGTAAAGATAAATATGCCCGCTGAGTAATACCGGAATAGCGCTACATAAACCGAGAATACCGCCGATAATTGCCGTTATCGCCGTGATATTAATCGATGCTCTCTCCTTTCGGGCCATGATTAAGGCAAGCACAGCTCCGATAAGGTAAAGCATCACTGACCAGTGAAGTAATTGAAGTGGATCCATTGTTATTTTTCTCCTTCCTGGCTTTCGGCAAGTTTCGTCATATTTGAAGGCATCGACAGTGTTCTGCGTCGTTTTTCCCCACTGTTTTCACGAACAATTGCGTTATTGGCCAGATGGATGGCTTTATTCATACAGACTCGGATACAGCGGACCCCGCCACTGGATCTGTACGTCATCGGTGTGGCCTTACCTTCGACCTTCACCAGGATTTTTCGGGGGAGTACCTGTAATCCCTGTCTTTTATCGGTTGCAGTGCAATCCACCCTGCCGGTATGACAGCGAATACCGGGTTTGGGGCCCGCAATAACCAAGCGGTTCATGTTCAGTCCTCAGGTTCAGACGACAAAAATAATCATCACCTCCGCGATAAAGCATAATTCATGCCATTATTGTTTTTGTGTTTAAATTCATTGTGTTATGTGTTTTTTGGTGATTTGAGATGAAGGTTTCAGGCAGTTGCTAAGGGCGGTTCGACACTTTTGATGGTAAGGCGCAGGCTTTGCGGGGTTTTATCATGCGACAGGCGCGACATTATCCGCAGAACCGACTGTATCCCACGTAAGATTGAGCCTATGACAGGAGGGTAAATATGGTGTTTTAATGATTTTTTATTTTAAAATCATTATGTTAATTTATATTTTGGTGGTGGGAAAGGCGAGTGTGACGTGTCGACAAAAATGCCGAGACACGTGTGGATCCAGGTGATACTGATGTCAGTATCACCCTGACTGGGTCGGCAATGAATGGCCCTGTGAAACGAGGTCTGAGCGACTTGAAGTCTTCAGGGCATTAAGAGATGAAGTCGGTTATTACTGTACTGGTTATCTCTTTATTTAGGATCCCACCAAGGGGTGAAATCACCAGGAGGATTGTTAAAATAGACAGGCTGGCCTATCAGGGGAGTCCAGAGTGAGTGACCAAAGGTATTGCTGGTGATGATTCTCTTCATTGGGTCATTCCAGTCATGCGGAGCCAGAGAAAAGCGCCCGATATGAATCGGAGTAAATGCCGTTGCCTGTAGATCGCGTGCTGCCTGCAGCGCTTCTTCAGGTGACATATGCACATTTGCCCATCTTGGGTCGTACTGGCCGCTGTCGAGTGCTACCCAGTCGAATGGCCCAAACCGTTTTCCTATTTCCTCAAAATGAGTTCCGTACCCCGAATCTCCGCTGATAAACAGCGTTTTATCTGCAGATTTGAGAACATAACCCACCCAAAGAGACTGGTCTCTGGATAGTGTTCGGCCAGAAAAATGGCGAGCCGGTGTTGCGGTTATGGTCACACCATCGAACGAGACAGAGTGATACCAGTCTGCTTCATGAACGATATTTTCCGGGTATCCCCACGCCTGGAAATGTGCTCCGACACCCAGACCGGTCATCACTTGTTTCACGTTCTGTTGAATAGCTTTAATGGTGGGATAATCAAGGTGATCATAGTGGTCGTGTGAAATCAGCAGAATATCAACAGGGGGAATATCCTCCGCCTGGTAAATACTGGTTCCGGTAAATGCCTTATTGATCATGGGTACTGGAGAGGCGTAATCACTAAATACCGGATCAATCAGGATCCGTTTACCGCCAAGCTGGATATAAAATGAGGAATGTCCCAGCCAGACAAATAAGTCCTGCTGAATATCAAGCGCCTTCAGGTCTGTTTTAACTGCCGGTAAAGGGTATTCAGGACGAGGTTGTCCTTTTTCACCCAATAATGTCTCTTTCCAGATAGACCAGTCTGTACTGCCATTGGTATGAATAGGCGACGGAGTCTGATTGACGAAATGCCCCTCCTGATAATTCGGAGAATGTGCAAACTGTTTTGCCTGTTCCTCTGTGGGAAGCATGCCAAATAAGGCGTGTTGCAGATACAGATAGCCAGCACCTGCCAGCAGCAAGATAGCGACTGATAACACAATAAAAGCGCGAATAAGGTAACGTTTCACAGACGTTCTCCACTAAAACAGCATTAACCGGGAGGTGGCCCGGCTAGAATTGAACAGCTTGATAATGGAATTCTGTCGGCAAATAAGAACAAAACTGACATGAAAAACGCCTTTATCCGGGAGAACACTCCCCACTGCAAGTGATTAAAGTATCTCAGTTATTGTATCGTTCTTATGACATCTGACTAGCCAGTGAATACTGATAAGATTTATAAATTAATTTAATGAATCAGTGGGCTGATAAGATAACGTTGCCCGTAGATCTGGCCTTTTGGAATGCAGTTTATTACGCTGGGGAGTCATCAATCTCCCTGCCTGCCCAAAAGGTTCACACGCAGAGCTTCAACAATAAGGGAGAATGCCGGTGACAGCTGACGGCGGCTGGAGTAATACAGATGATAGCCCGAAAATGGAGGGCACCAGTCATCAAGAACTCTGACTAACTGGCCTTCTTCAATAAAGGGGGAAAACTCTTCTTCCGGGAGATAAGCAATCCCCATCCCACCGACCGCGGCAGTAGCAATATGTGTGGTGGTATTAAATATAAGCTTACTTTCAACGCGGATATTGAGCTTTTTCTCTTTCTTTTCAAACTCCCATACATAAAGTCCTCCGTAGGTCGGAAAGCGGATATTGATGCACTGATGATTGACCAGGTCGCGCGGAGTTTTGGGTTTTGGATGACTAGCAAAATAGGCTGGAGACGCGACAGCAGCCATGCGCAGCGGCTGACCAATCGGGATGGCAATCATATCTTTATCGACCGTCTCGCTAAAACGGACACCCGCATCAAACCGATCGGCAACAATATCTCTGAACCCGTAATTAATATCGAATTCCATTTTTATATCCGGGTATTTCTGTAATAAAGGCATCAACTTAGGCAGTAGTGCTGTTTTCAGAATATGATCGCCACAGGTGATCCTTACCGTTCCCGCCGGTTTATCGCGCAGTTCAGCCAGTGCGTCCAGCTCTTCTTCAATATCATCAAAACGATGACCAATAACCTGCATAAGCCGGGTTCCAGCATCTGTGACCGACACACTGCGTGTGGTTCGCGTTAATAAACGGATCTTTAACCTGGCTTCCAGACCCGAGATGGCATGACTTAATGCCGGCTGTGTCACACCGAGTCGAGCTGCTGCGCGAGTAAAACTGCCTTCCCGGGCAACCATCAAGAAAGCCTGAAGATCGTTCAGGTTATGTCTGGCCATAGCGATGTTCTCTTATTGAATTAATAAAGACTGCTTATAAGACTATTAATTATTAAGTATCTAATCAATGGTATTGGATTATGGAAGAATATCTATCAATAGCATTTGAGGGAAACCCTGCCTGAATCAATACCGGGTGAGAGTGCCACTGTTACCCACCATGAAAAAGGACAGAGAGTGAAAATTCGTATAGCCGTTGGTTCAACGATCATGATAGCGGAGCTGGATAACAATGCGACGGCGAGGGATTTTCTGTCTTTGTTACCACTGACCGTTACATTACGGGATTATGGTCATGCTGAAAAAGTCAGCGGTGCTTTGTCTCGTCGTCTTTCAGAGGCGGGTGCCCCGGAAAGCGCTGCTGGCAAGACGGGTGAGATAGCTTATTATGCCCCGTGGCGGAATATTGCCTTTTATCGTGGTCAGGGGCCAGATGCCCAGGGGGTTATTAGAATTGGGAAAATACTCTCTGGTTCTGAAGCTCTTGATAAGCCAGGTCAGATAAGCACAACCTTTTCTCGAGTAGAGTAAGTCTGAGGAACAACAGAACGATATGAGTTCAGACTTTATCTGACAGTTAACGGTTATTGATACAGGTGTCTGTCAGACTCCATCTGGTTTACATTTGTCTCAACGAACAAAGAAGAACAGTGATTATTCTATCGCGTATTCGATTCTGTTCCTGCCATTAGCCTTAGCCTGATAGAGTGCATCGTCAGCGACTTTTATCAGACACTCATAATCCGGATGACCATTATAAACCGCTATACCTGCACTTATGGTGACTTTAACCTTCTCATCTTTTTGCAGATAAATAGATTTTTCCTGAATTTTTCTTCTTAGCCGTTCAATGATGGTATAGGCTTCTGTTTTAGAGGTCTCAATAAGAACGATCAGGAATTCTTCGCCACCGTAACGGAATACATAGTCGCTGCTCCTGGTACTGTCATAGAGTGATTCTGCTATTTTGACCAGAATCTGATCGCCCGCGGCATGGCCATAGGTATCGTTGAAAGTTTTAAAATTATCAATATCAATCATGGCGATACTAAGCGGTATATTGGAATGCATTGCCAGCGATATTTCATGTCGGAGAATAGTTGGCAGGAAACGACGGTTGAGTAAAAGAGTCAATGAATCCTTGCCACTTTCCAGCTTTTGAACTTCGTCAAACAGGGAACCTAGCAGCGTATTGATTTTATGAACCTTGCTTCTGACGGTTTTGAGTAGTGGGGCATAATCTTGCTGAGTCAGTAGTACGCTATTGCTATAGCGATGAATATAGTCATCCGTTGCCGTAATCGTTTCAGAGATAGCCTGTATGCTATGAGTATTACTGAAATTGGATCTCCCTTTATGGTTAAACCACAGGGCGAAGTCAGAATCATTCAGATCCTGAATGGCGGAAAGAGGTGTGCCGGTAGCCACACTAAAAATAAAAGCATTTTCCCAGTTCAGGAGTGATGCGTTCTGGCGCTCTCTTTCAATACTGGCATTTTCCAGAATAGAAAATAGTCGATAGGACTCTTCATTTTTGGCTTCGATATTGTGCGATTGTGAATAGCTTTTACTCATTATCTCTATGGCGATATCCATCGAAATAGCAGCAAACCGCATGGCATCAAAACAGAGTGCTTTATCCTCAGAGGCCTGTAAGGCATCTTCATAAAGATGCCATTTTAGACGTCTTGCCCCACGCTCGACCAGATCGACAGGGATACCAATACGGGCGTGAACCTCACCAATTTTCTTTTGATGACTAATCAAGTCAGCCAGATGCTCCCCAGTATTAGTCAGAATACCCGCTATCCATTTGGTCATAGATTTGTGAAGGCTATCATGAACTTGCTGACTGGAAAGGAAAAAGGCGGCGTCACTATCTTTGAGCATATAGGAATAGAATTTATCAGCAAGATCGGATGCTTTCTGAACGGCGAGAATTCGTAACAGGTCAAAAGATTTCTGCGACGTTATGGCTATTAATTGCATCCATTCTGATTTGACGACGTGGTTGTAGTCAAACTCACTGCTGTTTATCTGTTCATCAATGCTCAATGAATTGTTCAACTTTTGTTCTCTTTTACCAAGGTGTGGGAAAGATCCAATAAACTTCAGAGTGCAATCTGGTGCACTAGAACGTGAATTCTGGACGACAGTGAGTCTGCTATTGCTGGTAGCATCGTTGAGTTCAGATGGTATATCACATCTTGAAAGTTAAGGGTATTCTCAGGATTAGGATTATTCTGAACCTGTGCGCTTTATTCCTGGTGCTTGCCAGTATCCCACCCAAAAAAACAGAGCCAGCAACGGGTCAAACATGCTGCATATTTTTGCCCAGCCGGGTAACAGAACAGTGGTCATTTGGCGAGCGGTAATCTTGCCGTAAACCGTTGTAGTTATGTATAATAAGATATTAAATTATAGGGAGAGTCCGCTTTGAATAAAATATTGTTGTCATGTCTGGTATTTGTTTTTTCATATAATGCCCATTCAAGCGAAAAAATCTGTTCCAGGGATAGGATTGCTACCAATGCTTTTAATAATTCCATCTTGATTCAAGACCGAATGGTTAATGATTCTTTAAAAAAAAGCAGTATGTATATAGAAAGTAATGATGACTATATAAATGAAAATTCACACGCGGAATTTGATGACTGTGGCGCATTGTTGACATTACGCAGTAATAAAATAATTAAAACAAAAAACAATAATAATAAAAATTCTTTAGTCAACCAGATTGATATCTCCATGGATAGAAAGGATCGGGAATGGCACTACAATATGGTATTTAAAATTGATTATCTTGAACAAGATGGTGCTATAAAAAACCTGATGACACAGGAAATGAAGGGGAAGTTTCTGACGGATGCTAGTGGCAGAATAAATAAATCTGAAGATACCTCTAATATTGTTGGCGGAAAAAATCACGAATTGACTCAAGCAGTAACAACCTTCCTAGTCGATGATAAAGACAGACTTTCCGAATCACATCGAGTGAGCACATTACAAAATGACAGTGGTAAGACAGTATATGATTATGACGACCAAAACCGATTAATTAAAATCGCTTCCGACTCAACGACCCTGGAGTTCACTTATGGAAGTGATAACCGCGAGTTAAGCAGTAAAAAGGTTCAGAAATCATTTACTACTGAAACAACTGACACAACCTGCAAGCAGTGGAATAAATTTGGCAGATGTACTAATGCCAGACAGAATACTTTAATTTTAATTAAAGATGATAAAAATGGGCAAGATCATATTTACAAGCATCCTGCGGACATAAAATATGACTATGTGTATTGATTGATATTACCCAAGTTAAAAGCCCATTTAACTTTTCTGATAAGTACTATCATCGCTTATCAGAAGAGCTAATGGGGTTTTGAACCTTTTCGGTTTATACCCGTCATACTTCAAGTTGCGCAGGGTTGCCTGCGTTCATACGGCGAATCACATAGTTTATCTATGCTCATCGACGGCCTGAAGCTTTGCGCCGACAAGCAACTCGAATTATTTTGGGTATATACCCGTCATACTTCAAGTTGCTTGGGTGTTGCCGGCGTTCATGCCGCCGAATCACATAGTTTATCTATGCTCATCGACGGCCTGAACTTGGCGCCGACAAGCAACTTGAATTATTTTGGGTATAAATAGCGCAACTTTATTTTTTGAGTAATTCTGATACCAGATCCGCATAAATAGCCACATAACCTTCCGGAGTCGTCGCTTTTACGTCACTGTTATCGATAAGGTAGCGACCCTGTACGTAAATAGACGGCGTCCCTCTGACTTTAAAGGCTTTAATCATAGCGTCCTGACGGGCGATAAATGCTTTAACCATCATGCTATTTTTCGCATTGTTATAGGTCTCAGGCGTGACGCCTGCTTCACTGAATATCTTAGCGATATCCTCTGGGCTATTGATCGTTTTGTCACGCAAAACGGCGATAAAAAGCGGCTGTTCCACTTGCTCAGTTACGCCCATTACTGAGGCAATAGCCCAGGCTTCACTAAGTTCTTGACCGTATTTCCCCATCGCGCCGACATGATATTGCACCACCTTTTTCCCTTCAGGCAGCACTTTATTGATGCCAGAAACAACCGGGTATTTCTCACTAAACAGGTAGCAGGGGCCACAGTAAAATGAGAAAAATTCCACCACTTCAGGTGCATCAGTGACCGGATCCGGGAGTGTACTATACGGCTTTGCAAATGCCCCAGTACAGAATAAAAACAGCGTCAGAATAGCGGCTGACAGATATGATTTTTGCATTGATTTATCCGATTCAGAAGTTGAATGTGAGGATCATATAAGAAAGAAAAGATATATGCTTGAGAGGATTATTCTATGTTGCACCTTATATGAGTTCCTTAATCGAGGACAAAGAATAGTGGGCTGCTTGCCTGGCTTTGTTTCTTAATAAGGTGATTTTTTATCGAGTTGTTATACATATTTGTTGAAGTTGCGGATCGGACCCGAAACTGCAACGGGTTTACGTATAAAATGGCGCTATTTGGGTCAGTATCTCAGTGTTTAAGGAAAAATTGTGCAGGTTGTCTATATTCTTCTCTGTGTTATCGGTACCGTTTTGCCTCTCTCGCAGTTTATTCCCTGGTTGTCGGTACATGGACTCGATGTGCCACTCTTACTACTGCAAGCCACTTCCAGTTTTATCGCAGCCTTTGCCTGGTCTGATGTCATTATTTCAGGTATCACCGTCGCAGTATTTATCGTTGTCGAAGGACGAAGACTCAGCATGCGCAACGGGTGGTGGTCGTTGTGCGCTCTTGCCGTAGGACCGTCCCTGGCATTGCCGCTGTTTCTGTTGCTGCGGGAGAAACACCTGACTGCGATGCGATAATGGATGGCTGAGTGGTGAGCCTGAAATATCGGTATTTATGTTTACACTGTTGCGGAAAAATTGAAGGGCAACGAACTCAGCATCGTGAAGCCCTTTCTACCTGTCGAGGGTAATAAAATTACAGCGTTAAGGAACCAAACGCCCCGTGCCAGTCTTGTTCAAATGTGGCTATCGCCGCGCTGACTGCGGGTGTGGTCAGCAACTGATCGGCGACATCTACGGGTAAGGTAATAGACTCACAGCCCGCTAACAGGCACGACATCGCCTGGTGTGGTGTGCGAAAACTCGCTGCCAGTATTTTCGCCTGCGGGGCATGCAGCATCAGCAACTGCTGTAGGTCTTGTACCATCTGAATACCATCTCCGCCCTGAGCATCCAGACGGTTAACATAAGGGGCAACATATTCCGCTCCGCTTAATGCTGCCAGCAGACCCTGAGTGGCACCGTATACAGCGGTGCCAAGCGTTGGCACTCCCAGAACTTTAAGCTGTTTTATCGCCGCCAGCCCTTCCGTTGTGGTGGGGATTTTGACGATAAGATTAGGGACACGAGAGACCAGGAGTTGCGCTTCACGCACCATCTCATCGGCTTGCGATGCTATCACTTGAGCAAACAGTTTTCCCTCGCCACCCAGTGCGTCTTGTAACGCAGGCAGCACATCCCACAGGGATTTACCGGCTTTCGCAATGATAGAAGGATTCGTCGTCACCCCCTGCAACGGTAATATACGAGCCAGACGTTTAACGGCAACAACATCAGCAGTATCTAAATACAGTTCCATATAACTCCCTCAGATTTGACCGACTTCTCATTACGATAATCATAACCTGCCGTTCTGAACTTAATCTGATCGAAATCAATATTGCTTTCATTCGAAAGTAATTTAATCTTCGAAAGAAAGTCAGGAGATACAGTTATGCTGTTTAATATCCAGCGCTACTCGACCCATGATGGTCCAGGCATTCGCACCGTCGTTTTTCTGAAAGGGTGTTCACTAGGCTGCCGCTGGTGTCAAAATCCGGAAAGCCGTGCCCGTACCGTCGATATTTTATTTGATAATCGTCTGTGTCTTACGGGGTGTGAACTCTGTCAGCAGGCTGCGCCGCAGATGATTTCGCGGGTGGATGAAAAACTGATTATTGCACGAGAGAAACTGACGGATACCTGCCTGAAGGCTCTTACTGACTGCTGCCCAACACAAGCACTGACCGTCTGTGGTGAATATCAAAGTATTGATGAAATTATTGAAAAAGTACTGCGGGATAAACCCTTCTACGACCGTAGCGGTGGCGGAATAACCCTTTCTGGCGGCGAACCTTTTATGCAGCCGGAAATGGCAAGCGCCTTACTGCAACGGAGTAAAGAAGCGGGTATTAATACCGCCGTCGAGTCTTGTCTGCATGTCCCCTGGAAGTATATCGAGCCTTCTTTAGCTCACTTAGATCTGTTACTGGCCGATTTAAAACACGTCGATAAACGACGCTTTCACCAGTGGACTGACGGTAACGCCGAACGTGTTATGGATAACTTCCGCAAACTTGCTGCACACGGTGTAGAGATGACGATCCGCGTTCCTCTTATTCCCGATTTTAACGCGGATGAACAGTCTATTCGCGCCATCAGTGATTTTGCTGCCGATGAAATCGGTGCTAAAGCGATTCATTTTTTGCCCTACCACACCTTAGGTATTAACAAATACACACTGCTGAACCTTCCCTATCTGGCCGCGCCAAAATCTCTTGATGCGCCCGAGTTACTGCATTTTGCCGAGCAGTACGCCAGCCAGAAAGGAATGACAGCCTGGATAAGAGGATAAAAATCATGACCGAACTGAATCTGAACTTTCTCTCTGAGCGTATCAAGACGCATAAAGAGGCCCTGATCCATATTGTTAAACCGCCAGTGTGTACCGAGCGCGCGCAGCACTATACCGCTATGTATCAGCAACATCAGGATAAGCCGCTCCCGATCCGTCGTGCACTGGCGCTGGCTTATCATCTTGCTGAACGTACTATTTGGATCAAACACGACGAACTGATTGTCGGCAACCAGGCGCGTCACGTACGTGGGGCGCCTTTTTTCCCGGAATATACTGTCGGCTGGATAGAGAGCGAAATTGATGAGCTAGGAGATCGTCCCGGTGCCGGGTTCTCTATCAGCGCAGAAGATAAAGCGGTGATGCATGATATTTGCCCATGGTGGCGCGGCCAGACAGTTCAGGATCGTTGTTATGGAATGTTTACCGACGAGCAAAAAGCGCTATTAGCCACTGGTATCATCAAAGCTGAAGGCAATATGACCTCTGGTGATGCACACCTGGCGGTTAATTTCCCATTATTACTGGAACTGGGCCTGGACGGGCTGCGTAAAAAAGTGGCTGAACGGCGTGAACGTTTACAGCTTACCGACTGGGATGATTTGCACAAAGAGCAGTTTCTGAAAGCGATTGATATGACCTTCGCGGCCTTAAGCGAACATATTTTGCGTTTTGCGGTACTGGCGAAAGAAATGGCAGACAGCGAAACGCGCATATCTCGTCGTGATGAGCTGTTAGCCATCGCTAAAAACTGTGAGCATATTGCCCATCAACCCCCGGTATCCTTCTGGCAGGCGCTGCAACTGAGCTATTTTGTCCAGCTGGTGCTGCAAATTGAGTCCAATGGTCACTCTGTTTCCTTTGGTCGTCTCGATCAGTACCTCTATCCGTGGTACCGCCGTGATGTTGAACTGGAACAAACCTTGGATCGTTGCCAGGCTATCGAACTGCTGCAAAGTTGCTGGTTAAAATTACTGGAAGTGAACAAAATCCGTTCCGGTTCTCACTCTAAAGCTTCTGCCGGGAGCCCGCTGTACCAGAACGTGACTATTGGTGGGCAGACATTACGTGAGGGGGAGGCTGTTGACGCCGTCAATCCACTCTCTTATGCCATTCTTGAATCTTGTGGTCAGCTGCGTTCAACGCAACCCAACCTGAGCGTACGTTACCATGCCGGAATGAGCAGTGATTTCCTTGATGCATGCGTCCAGGTTATTCGCTGCGGTTTCGGTATGCCAGCATTTAATAATGATGAGATAGTGATTGATGAGTTCATCAAGCTGGGGGTCAGCCGGGAAGATGCCTACGACTATGCGGCTATTGGTTGTATCGAAACTGCAGTCGGCGGCAAGTGGGGTTATCGCTGCACTGGGATGAGCTTTATTAACTTTGCTCGCGTGATGCTGGCGACATTAGAACATGGCCGGGATGCCACCAGTGGAAAGATCTTTCTGCCGCAGGAAAAAGCGCTCTCTGAAGGTAACTTCAGCTCTTTTGATGAAGTGATGACTGCATGGGATAAACAAATCCGTTACTACACGCAGAAGTCTATCGAAATAGAGTGCGTGGTGGACACGGTTCTGGAAGAGAATGCGCACGATATTCTCTGTTCTGGGCTGGTAGATGATTGTATCGAACGGGGAAAAAGCATCAAACAAGGCGGCGCAAAATACGACTGGGTATCGGGTTTGCAGGTCGGTATTGCTAACCTGGGCAACAGTCTGGCCGCTGTGCGCAAGCTGGTTTTTGAACAAGGAACCGTGGGACAGCAGCAACTTGCCGAAGCCCTGGCAAATGATTTCGCTGGGTTAAGCGGGGAGCAGCTACGCCAGCGTTTGATTAACGGGGCACCGAAATACGGTAATGATGAAGACGAGGTGGACTTGCTGCTGGCTCGTGCTTATCAGACCTATATTGATGAACTGAAGCAGTATCACAATACCCGTTTTGGTCGCGGTCCGACTGGCGGCACTTATTACGCAGGGACATCATCCATTTCTGCCAACGTTCCCTTTGGCGCAGCGACAATGGCAACGCCTGATGGCCGTAAAGCCACCACACCCCTTGCCGAGGGTGCGAGCCCTTCATCCGGCACTGACCGACTGGGACCGACTGCCGTCATCAGTTCGGTGGGGAAACTGCCCACCAGTGAAATCCTTGGCGGCGTGCTGCTGAATCAGAAACTTAATCCGTCGACGCTGGATAATCCACGCGACCGAGAAAAGCTGATGCTGATGCTGCGCACATTCTTTGAAGCGCACAAAGGCTGGCATGTGCAGTACAATATTGTTTCCCGTAAAACACTGGTTGATGCCAAACAGCATCCGGATAAATATCGTGATCTGGTGGTGCGAGTCGCCGGTTACTCGGCTTTCTTTACCGCCTTATCGCCGGATGCTCAGGATGATATTATCGCCAGAACTGAACACACACTTTGATGGCTTCAGCAGTGGAATATATCCAAAATAATTCGAGTTGCTTGTAGGCGCAGAGTCAATCCGGGCGTAAGCATAGATAAACTAGGTGATTCGGCAGGATTATTGAGCGCAACGCCCAAGCAACTTGAAGTATGACGGGTATAGAAGCGTAGAACGATACGGCGTGATAATGACAATAAAAAACCCTGCCGGAAGATAAGCAGGGTTTATTGTCAGATTAAAGACTATTCGGTTTCAATCGATGACAGCAGAGCGTTCTGGATGATTTTCTGTGCTTTCAGTGGATTTTGTTCCAACTGAGCCGCCTGCAATGCAGGAATATCAAGACGGTCCAGAGCACGATAGATGTGCTTGAGGAAACGAATCGACAGATTCGCTGCTTCAACGTTATCTTCACGGAACGGGAACTGATCGAGCTGCCATACGCCGTCCCAGTTATTAATCTTCAGCACATAGAAGAATTCAAAAACTTCGGTCATATGCACGGTGCCGACCACTAAGTCGTCATCCCAGCCGCGCAGGTTATCGTTGACGTCCATACCGAACAGACGGCCTCTGTCGATAATCAGTTGCGCTGAATCCGCTGGTGACTCTCCAGCAAACAGAGCATGACCAAAGTCCAGCAGGATACCGACGTTATCCAGCCCAATCTCTTCAATACCCAGTAAGGTACGAGCAGCTGAATCCCAGGTCATTTTGACACGCGGTTCGCGAGGTTTGTACTCAATGGCAAATTTTACGTCAGGGTTTTTGCCAGCCAGCTCACGCATGCCGTCTACGGCCAGCGCCCATAAGTTTTTATGGTCAACCTGGAAAGGATAGTCCCAGCCATCCTGACCTGGCCAGACTTTCACATAGCTGGCGTTAAGTTCGCGTACCACGACAGCGGCTTCATGCATTAAGGCGATAGCTTCAGCGCGTACTGCCGCATCCGGATGGGTAAAGGCACCGCGGGAAAATTTGCGTAAATAAATTTCAGGCGTGATACCGATAGCCTTCAGACCGGCTTCCTCTAAGGCTGCTTTTACGTCGGCAACAGTCACACCCGGAGAGAAAGGATAGGGAACATCAACGTAGGAAAGGTCTTCAACCTGAGAGGCGATTTTGATTTGCTCAAGAGTACTGAGCGCAGGACCATAACCATCTACAGCATAGCGATCGACATAGTTAGCAAAATGCCAAAGGCCTGCACCAAATTTTGGGTAATTGTATTTGCTCATTTTTTCTCCAATCCGTAATCATCAGATGTAATTTTTTCAACTGTTTCGGTAATTCTGTCAGGATTTCAACCTGAGCAACGTCCTATAAGAATGTATTCACTGCTTGCTATGAATATATATTCATCATTGAGTTTATATTTATCATTATGCCTGAACCCACAAATGAAACTACCGTTCTCGCAAGAAAATTAGACCAGGCTCGCAATTATTCCGTTTTAGCCGCGAATGGAACGCGCTTGTATAAAGAATAAAAGGGCTGACTGGAGGTGAAAGTGGGGGAGTATGGGAGACAGTTACAGGAGGATGATTTTATCCTGATGAAACCGGCCCCCGCTGTTAGCTGTTGCAGGGCGCTATGGCAGGGCGTTGTCTGGGCTCTCTTAGCGATGAGGCGCGGGTGACAGATAAGAGGACCCGCTATCCTGGGAACTCAGTACGGTCTTGAGAACCGACATCTGCCATTCGAAATACGGATTAAAGGTCAGCCGCGCATGTATTTTCCCTGCCTCCTGGTAGCCCCAGTCAGAGTACCAGACGGGAGCACCCTGCAAACAAGCCTGCATGTCCAGGGCCGTCTGACCGTTCCAGCAAAAGCGCTGCTGTACCTGCTCGCCATAGACGCTATTGTCAGGGGAGAACAGGATACCCATATGCGAGAACTGACTGATATGGTGCTCGGGAATTCTGTCCTCACGCACCATAATCCGCTTTGTGTCCTGAAGATTAGCTGGAGGGGTGCCGTACCAGATCAGACGACTGTCCGGATGAGTAAAGCGCGTCTGGAAAACGTCGAGCAGATAGTCAGTGTTCAGGACCGAGTCGTGCTGCGCGACGACCATAAAGACCGGTTTGTCATAGGGCCTGTCGTCCAGCCAGCTGCGGGCGACTTTACTGCTGCGATAGAATTGCGCAAAACCGTTGGTCGGTGTGGTGAGATAACGCACGCTATTCTGCATGGGGCGTTGCCCATCAGGTTCCAAAAGCCACGGTCGAAATTTGGCGACCACCGGCGTTAACCAGTCCCACGGACTGTTCGAGCGAAAACCCGGCGAGAACAGTATCAGCCCGGCAATGTCCGCAGAAGCATAGGCATAGTCGAGTGCCAGATTAGCTCCGGTGGAAAAACCGCCCAAGTAGACCTCGCCGACGTCGCGCTGCATTGTTGCAGCTTGCTGGTGAACCACCTGACGCCATTGCTCGAACGTGACCTCCTGCAGATCGTCAGGACGCGTCCCGTGACCTGGCAGTAACACCGTACGAACCAGAAAACCCTGCGCGGCCAGGGCCTGTCCGATATCACTGAACGACCAAGGGGAATCGCCCAGGCCATGAACCAGCAGAATACCCCGGTCTGGTGCTGAACCAGCTGGACGCCATTCATGGGGGGCATTCGACATCAACTCAAAATCTGTCTCAGTCTGTTGAAATGCGCGGCGTTCACGCAGCAGTGTCAGGGTATTTTCGCGGTAAACCGAAAACTCAACCGTTTCGACCTCAGAGGCCTTGTTATCTGCGGTCGTACAGCCATTTAACACACCGACAGCAGCGCAAAGAAACAGCCAAAACAGCACAACGAAAGCACGGCGTTTAACAGGAAAAATAACGGGTTCAGGCATAGTACGACTCTTGTCAGGCTGTTTAGCAGGTATCACAGCAAATAAACTGCTGAATACGAAAAGTAACCCATTACCATGGGGCCGCTGGTTATCTTATTTACCGCCAGCCTGCGGCGATCGTCAGGATAGAAGTGCAGTAAGCGTGCATGCTTTTATACCCGTTATACTTCAAGTTGCTTGGGTGTTGCAGGCGTTCAGGCTGCCGAATCACATAGTTTGTCTATGCTCATCGACAGCCTTCTCTTTGCGCCTACAAGCCACTCGAATTATTTTGGGTATATATTGGCTGAAACGACACCAGGTTCAAAACGAAGTTACATATTTTGACATAATCGCGATAAAAGAAGGCCGATTGACCTGCAGACACCGGTCAGGGATAGCAGGGATTATAAAAAAATCGGCAGAGGGGAGAGCCTGTCCATTGCTATTGTTAGTTTTTCGCAAGAAAAACGGTTGTACTGGCCTTGGCTTTTTGCCTGCGGCAGGCAACAGTCGCCAGACCCCCACAGGTTCGAGAAGTGAGAGTATCAGTCGATCTTTTTTAATTATTTCTCTTAATTAATAGTACTGGTTTTCACGGTGGTGAAATCAACAGGGTTTTTAAATAGATTGAGAAGGTGATTATTATAAAGATTGCGAGAGGAGGGGGGGATTTCAGGGGCAAAGGTGATGCCCCTGATTAATATTAGTCTTTTATTTTCTTGTAAATATATAACACCACGATGGAACCAATGACTGCGACAACGAAGCTACCAAAGTTGAATCCATCGACTTTACCAAATCCGAAGAATGTGCTGATATAACCACCGACCATGGCACCAACAATCCCGAGAACAACGGTAATAATGAATCCGCCACCGTCTTTACCCGGCATGATCCATTTTGCAATGATACCTGCTATCAGGCCGAAGATAATCCAAGATATAATGCCCATTTTATGCCCCTAATTACTGTTGGTTTTCAGAAGAACTGGATCCAGCTTGAACAGCCGTATTTTCTGCTTTCATGCTGTCTTTGATTTCTTGGGTTTTGGTCGTCGCATCATTCGCTAGCGCATGAGCATCGGTAATAGCCTGTTGCTTAATCTGTTCAGCTTGCTCTACAACCCGATCGCTCTTTTGCTTTGCATCTAATTTTATCTCATCTCCTTTCGTTTTAGCTTGGTCTGCTATTGCCTGTGCTTTTGCGTCAGCCTCGGCCTTAATGGCTTTAGCTTTTTCCGCCAGTTCATCTGCATGCTTATCTGCTTCTTGTTTAAGCGCATCAATCTTCTTATCGGCTTCATCTTTGATGGCTGAAGCTTTTTCAGCAGCGGCATCTTTCATTTGACTGGCTGATTCTTTAACTTGCTGCAAGTTAGCGTCTACTTTTTTATCAGCATCATCACAGCCTGCGATGAGGAAAGTGATGACTGTTGCCAAAATTGCTTTATTCCATAATTTCATCAGTAAGTCCTCATTTATTCTATAACATAAGCTAAATTTCTTAACCAGTTCGTTTTATAAACAACCTTGTTATAAAAATGGCTCTTATTATTTAAATATAGTGGCGTAATCTGCCAGGTCAAGGAAATATTTATATATGCTAATTGTTACGCTTTTTTGTAAGTTATTGTAATAATCTGTTTGGAGTAACGTCAGGCTATAACAGCAGGCACCTGTTATCAACAATATAATTAGAGAGAACAATCATAAGGCGCTGCTACAGGGAATAGCCAGACGGGGGTGAATTATTAAACCGTTCTTAGCTAGATATACTGGTTTATTTTATTTAATTGTTTGGCGTGATGATGTTAATAACCAAATCAAAAATCGAGGATTTATTCTATGTTGATTTTTAGCCATATCATCCTGTAGTCATCATCCGCTCCGCGTTATTAAGATCGGCTTTCAATTATTTACATAATACAAGTAGTACACGAGGTCGATAGTCAGGCATCATTACTGAGCTACAGCAACGTTCCTGCTTTTATTTGAGAATTTAATTATGAATAACTTATTACTAGATTTGGAAAAGGAATTTAAAAAACTAGCTAATGGTATACAAATTCCAGAGGAAATAGAATTATTATATCAATGGATAGATAAGAACGGTCTTATCGAAACCTCAAAAGGAACGAGAGGAGACCCTACAGTTTGTCATTATGGAAGACTGAGTGCAGATTATGAGATTAATCCAGATATAACCTTTACAACATCAGGTCAGCAAGGGATTAATTATTGGTTTGACCTCGCTGAAACCACGAAAGAAATTTCATCGAGGCTGGTATCATTTGCCGACAGTGGATTTGATGGTTCTCAACTTGCCTTTTGGCTTGATGATAGCAACAGGCTTAGAGTTGTTCATATGGGGTCTGGTTCTGGCTCAATGTTATGCTGTGTGGTTGCTAATAATGCAAGGGAGTTTTTATCGTTACTCTCCATCGGTTATGGGCAACTAGGTGATGTCTATAATTTTTCACTATCGCCTGAACAAATAGATGATGAAGCAAAAATAAACCATTCGTTTGTTGATTGGTTAGAATCGTCATTGGGTATAAAAAGACTTCATGATGCATCTGGCATAATAAAAATAAAGTCAGAAATAGGAGACGAAGATACCAATGATCCATTCTGCTTATGGTGCAACAAACAGTTTAAAAAAGAATAAATTATATACCCGTCATACTTCAAGTTGCTCAGGGTTGCTTTCGCAAATCTTGCCGAATCACATAGTCCATCTATGCTCATCGCCAAGATTTACTCAGCGCCTACAAGCAACTCGAATTATTTTGGGTATAAAAGCGATATTGTAGTGAGTGATAGGGAATGAATAATCCCTCTAATTAAATTCTATTTAACCAGGTTGGAACTAATGCCTATACCCGAACGCATGAGACCGACGAAAGTTAGCAGCAAAAAAATTAACGAACTGGCAAAGAAAGCTGAACAGATACTTGCACATATTGATGGTGGTGCAACAGAAGAAGATGCGCTATTAAAAGAGTTAATGGATGGCTGGAACAGTCAAGTAGCATGCCCATATGAATTCTCAGATTTCAGAGACTTTTCCTCATGGACTACCGCAAAAGTATTTACTCGAATAGCTTTTAACGTGGAGAAAGTCTACGAGGATTTCACCTGGGAGGAATTAGTTCAGACGATCAATTGCATATGCGATCCGCAATCAAAAGAATCCGAACAGCATTTTGGGCTTTCGTTACTCGAAATAAATTTTTATGGTAATCCATCGGATCTTATCTTTTGGCCAGATAGTTGGTTTAAGGATCCAGATATGTTGCATGTTGAACTGACTTCAGAAGAAATTGCGGGGTATTTGATCGCTCGATCGGGTAGACAGTTGCTTGGTACGCCTGAAATCAATCTGAAATATCCTATCCCGGTAACCGATTAGTAGGGTTCCTTATTAATAGCTGACAAGGGGAAAATCAGGTTTGATTTAAAGTAACAAAAGCTTCCTGATACAAGCAGTATATTGTTCTGAGAGTGCTGCAATAAGCAGAACAGTACGCACCCGCCAGCGGCCATTCCGGTCATCAGGTCCCGTCGAGCCAGCGGCATCGAAAAAACCTTTGCCACCAAATGTCATAGTTCCCAGAGTGAGATTGGAGACACAGCCCGGACTTACCAAGCTGTCTGTATTCCATTGCGTGATCCTTGATTAATTGAAAATGGGCCTCTCCAAATTGAGTCGATGCAAGAGGCGTGTGTAAGTATTAATCGGCGACGACGTTCGGGAAGTAGATGCGATCCACGATATCTGGATCGTGACCGCCACGTTTGCCAGTGTTGAGTTTGTCGATACTGTCCATTTCTTCGGAGGACAGTGAGAAATCGAAGATATCGGAGTTCTGCTGGATGCGCTCTGGTGTGACTGATTTGGGAATGATTGCGGTGCCGTGCTGCAGATGCCAGCGGAGTACGACTTGCGCAGGCGACTTCCCATGCTTTGTACCAATTTTAGAAAGCAGTGCTTCCTTGAGAACGTGTCGCTGCAAGCCCGGTTCAGTGGCATCGTAAATGTTTACTCCGCCCAACGGCGACCACGCTTGGGTCACGATCCCTAAGTCTTTGTGCCGTGCACGGGCTTCGGCCTCGATGAAGAAGGGGTGCAGCTCAATCTGGTTGACGGCCGGTACAACGGACACCGCGGCAATCAGGTGGTCTAGGTGCTCAGGGGTGAAGTTGCTCACGCCAATGGCACGCGTGCGTCCGCTTTTTAGCAGCGACTCGGCCGCCTTGTACGCTTGCACTGTGGATTCGAAATCGTTCGGCACAGGAAAATGCAGCAGGTACATATCAACATAGTCCAACTTCAACTTGTTGAGACTCAAGTCGAAAGCACGCAAGGTTGCGTCGTATCCGTAGTCGCTGATCCAAAGCTTGGTGGTTACGAATAGTTCAGAACGTTGGACCGCCGCGTTCTGGATTGCGGTGCCTACTTCACGCTCGTTTGCGTATACTGCAGCGGTATCTATGAGTCGGTAACCGGCGTCGATTGCAGCTCCAACAGAAGTGATGGTTTCTTTCGGCGAGGACTGGAAGACACCGAAACCCAGCAATGGCATTGAAATGCCATTGTTCAACTGGACGGTTGATAATGCGTCTTTGATAGTCATAGGTGCTCTTTCGATTTGGACATAGAGAGTGCAGCCGGCGATGAGCCGAGTGCAGTTGAACTGTGTCACACGCTTGTGTGATTGCGCGATTCGTGTCTTCAGCGACAAAGACCGCTTAACAGGTTGCAAGCATCTTGGCACAATCGCACTGAACTGATTAGATAGTCCAATCTTGATGAGCTTGTGATTTTTATTCAGCAATCTGGCGGTGGCAGCACAGGCTGCGTCGCTCGCTTAAACGGCTTGGTACTCGTTTGAAGCCAGAAAATGCTCACCGGGGAATATAAGTTCCTGATGCCGGGAGATTTCCCGTATCTGTTTCAGAATAGTGATGGACTGACGGGAGAGGGGGACTATATGCGGCGTGTAATTCGCTGGAGCGGATGAACAGGTGCAGGGTGAGTGATACTGCCAAACGGGTTAATTCTCTCCCTTGCTTGTAGTCCTCAATGTTAGCCAACAGCTCCGGCAGTCGTTCCAGTGGAAGGGCAGGGTAGTGGCGTTTAACGGGAGGGGTGATTATCCCGTCCTGATTTGCCGCCGGGTTGTGCTCTATCAACTCCTGATGCACGGCATGACGCATGATGTCGCACATATGCTGTCGGGTACGGGTCGCCACTTCCAGCAGACCTTTTTTTCAATCCCTTTCAGCAGGTCGATGAAATGACGGGTTTTCAGTTCTGTGACCGGCAGGTGTCCAATTATCGGGAAGATATGATTGTTCATGCTGGCGAGCAGACGGGCAGCATGGTTCTCTGACCATGTTCGGTTGCTTTTATACCAGCTCAATGCCACGGTCTTGAAGGTTTTTTCTGGTGAGGAAGTGGTTCGTTCAGCGGATCGCTGTTGTGCTGGGTTGATATTCTGCGCCAGCAATTTTCGAATACCGTCACGTTGCTTACGAGCATCAGCCAGAGATACGTCTGGACAGGCGCCTAAACTGAGGCGTGATTCTTTTCTATTGATACGATATTTGAGATACCAGAGACGTGAACCGCCTGGATTGACTAAAAGGTATAGACCGTGAGAATCGGAAACTTTGAAGGGTTTTGCGGATGGTTTTAAGTTGCGGATTTTTGAGTCGTTAAGAGACATTTGGGGGGCACTCCGTCATCGAACCAACTTGACCCCAAATCTGACCACCAAATTCTCCCGATGCGGAGGGTAAACTGAAAATGCATCGGGAAGACTTTCCACGCTAACCTATTGAATCTGAATCATATAGGGATTCGCAAAGCGGCATGAAAACAAGAATTTGGCTCCTCTGACTGGACTCGAACCAGTGACATACGGATTAACAGTCCGCCGTTCTACCGACTGAACTACAGAGGAATCGTGTGAACGGGGCGCATGATAGCGGCAGTGGACGTTGATAGCAAAGGATTTTTTAACCTTTGTCTGTTTATCGTTGCATTTTATTATCATTAAAGAGCAAACGCGTATAAAAGAGACACTTATTCAAATTAATTGAATCCTTATGTTAAACAAATGATATTTATTCTCATCCTGAATCGCGTAGAGTAAACCCATTACTGCAACCAGGCAGAACCGGCTTTTTGCGGCTTATCTCCATAAATATGAGAATGAATACCCTATGAAAAATATTGGATTTTTATCATTTGGCCACTGGACGCCCTCGCCGCAGTCAGGCACGCGTTCGGCGGCGGACGCTCTGCTGCAATCTATCGATTTAGCCGTTGCTGCTGAAGAGCTGGGAGCGGATGGCGCGTATTTTCGGGTGCATCATTTTGCTCGTCAATTAAGTGCGCCATTTCCACTGCTGGCAGCAATTGGTGCCAGAACCCGTAAAATTGAGATTGGTACGGGCGTGATTGATATGCGTTACGAAAATCCGCTTTATATGGCTGAAGAAGCCAGTGCAGCGGACTTAATTTCCGGTGGGCGTTTGCAGCTGGGGATCAGTCGAGGTTCACCTGAACAAGTGGTTGATGGCTGGCGTTACTTTGGCTATCAGCCAGCCGAAGGGAAAACCGAGGCGGATATGGCGCGGGATACGACAGAAATATTTCTGGATACGTTACGGGGAGAAGGCTTTGCCGAGCCGAATCCGCAGCCAATGTTCCCAAATCCGCCCGGCCTGTTACGCCCGGAGCCCTTTGCGGCAGGTTTGCGTGAGCGTATCTGGTGGGGGGCGGGTTCTAATGCCACTGCCGTCTGGGCAGCGAAGCTGGGTATGAACCTGCAAAGCTCAACACTGAAGGATGATGAAACCGGTGAGCCGTTCCATATTCAGCAGGCGGCACAAATCCGTGCTTACCGTGCAGCATGGGCCGAAGCAGGGCACACACGGACACCTCGTGTTTCGGTCAGTCGCAGTATTTTTGCATTGATGAATGACCGCGACCGTATGTATTTTGGTAGCAGCAGCAACGACAGCGATAAAGTCGGTTTCCTTGATGAGAAAACCCGCGCTATTTTCGGCCGTAGCTACGCCGCAGCCCCAGAAAAGCTGGTTGAACAGTTGAAACAGGATGAGGCGATTGCTGAAGCGGACACCTTACTGCTGACCGTTCCTAATCAGCTGGGTGTCGATTATAACGTACATGTCATTGAGTCTATTCTAAAACACGTAGCACCTGCGATGGGCTGGCGTGACTGATAACTCATCGTATCAGCCGTATCATTTACCCTGCCTGCTCAGTTTTCTGAGCAGGCATTTTTTTGTCGGACGCTCTCTCTTTATTTCCAGAGAGAACACTACCACTGATTTTGATACCTGCTAGTTGTTATGTTCTTTATGGCTAAGAATACGCGAGCGGCAAACATCCAGAATTTCATCTGCCAGAGCAGAATCATCAGGGCAGGCACGGGACAGTACCAGGGCTCCGACAAGATGGGCCAGCGTGTCGATAAGGTCAGCACGTGTTCCACCTTCTGTTCTATTTTCACTGGCTAATAAAAGAGCCAGCTGAGTTTCAATTCCGTCGGCAAATGTTGCCTTAATGGATTCAGGCTGACGGGCTGCATCGATACTCAGTGCTGACATGACACAGCCTTGCCCCATCGCATCACGATGCTGGCGGGAGAGGTAATACTCAATAAATTTTTCCCTGTCTAAACCCTGAGTGCTTTCTGCTGATTGTGAAAAACCGCAGCTCATCGCCTCTGACATCAAATCAGCCTTGGAAGCAAAGTGTTTGTAGAACCCGCCGTGAGTCAAGCCTGCTGCTGACATCAGTTCCGCGATACCCACGCCGTCATAGCCGCGTTCGCGAAATAACACTGAGGCAGTCTCAACAATACGCATGCGATTTTCACGAACCTGCTCTTTAGAAACTTTCATCGTTTCCTTGTCCTTTCCTAAAAACTCATCAGCCAATTATACATTGATGATGATCGTAATCAAACCGTTTGACTTTTTAGATTATGATCATCATCATTACGGCATGTTTTCATACATCACTTAGCAGAGAGACCTACATGCCGAATCGACAATTATTTCAACCCTATAATCTGGGTCCAATAACGCTCGCTAACCGTATTGTGATGGCACCGTTAACGCGGAATCGGGCTGGAGCAGGTCTGGTTCCCAGTGAACTGGCTGCGACCTATTACGCACAGCGTGCCACTGCGGGATTGTTGATTACTGAAGCTACTCAGATCTCAGCCCAGGCGCAGGGCTATCAGGACACCCCGGGGATCTACACGCAAGCTCAGATAGATGGCTGGCGTAAAGTGACAGACGCCGTGCATGCTAAAGGCGGACGGATATTTGTCCAGTTGTGGCATGTAGGGCGAATTTCTCATGTTGACTTACAGCCTGGTGGTGCAGCCCCGGTTGCACCATCCGCCATCCGCGCAGAGACCAAAACCTTTGTGAACAATGGTTTTTCTGACGTCTCTGAACCACGTGCGCTTGAGCTAAGCGAAATAAAAGACATTATTGAAGATTTCAGAAAGGCATCTGCTAATGCTATTGCTGCCGGATTTGATGGTGTTGAGATCCATGGCGCTAATGGCTATCTGCTAGAGCAATTTCTCAAAGATGGTGCTAATCAACGTACTGACGAATATGGGGGCTCTGTTGAGAATCGTGCCCGCCTGCTGCTAGAAGTCACAGCTGCCGTTAAAAATGAGATTGGGGCCGAACGCACTGGCGTACGTATTTCACCGGTTTCACCGGCTAATGCGATTTCATGCAGCGATCCACAACCACAATATGACTATCTTGCTGAACAGTTAGAAGCATCAGGTATCGTCTATCTCCATGTGGTTGAAGGCGCTACCGGTGGCCCCCGTGATGTCTCACCGTTTGATTACGATTCCCTGCGCCGACGCTTTAAAGGTACCTACATTGGCAATAATGGCTATGACCTGACGCTGGCATCTAGCCAACTTGCGCAAGGTAAAGCTGATTTGTTCGCGTTCGGACGCCCGTTTATCTCCAATCCGGATTTAGTCGAAAGACTGAAGACAGGAGCACCTCTGACCGCACTGAACCCTGAAACGCTGTATGGCGGTGGCGCAGAAGGCTACACCGATTACCCATCACTGAAAGAGATCGGTAAGTAATCTTTGATTACCAGGATTTCACTGACATTTCATATTGCGAATTCTGTTCACTTATTCATAGAGAAAATAACGTATGACCCAATCAACGGTTCTTATCACAGGTGCTTCAGCGGGTATTGGTGCGGTATATGCTGAACGGTTCGCCCACCGGGGACACGATCTGGTGCTAGTGGCTCGCGATGCGACAAAATTAGCGGCACTGGCAGAGCGTCTGCAGCAAGAAACGGGCGTCGCTGTTGATATTCTGCCTGCTGACCTTACGCAAGCAGAGGATTTAGCAACGGTGGAAGCTCGCCTGCGCGAAGATGCGCGGATAGGTATTCTTATCAATAACGCGGGCATTGCCCAATCAGGCCGCTTTATTGAGCAAACGCCTGATTCGATAGAACGTCTTATTGCACTGAATGTCACTGCTCTGACAAGACTTGCCAGTGCGGTAACACCACGTTTTGTCAAATCTGGAGAAGGTTCGATAGTCAATATCAGCTCGGTCGTTGGACTCGCTCCTGAATTTGCAATGTCGGTGTACGGCGCAACTAAAGCCTTTGTTCTTTTCTTGTCTCAGGGAATGAATATAGAGCTATCACCACAAGGTATTTATGTCCAGGCGGTACTTCCTGCAGGAACGTACACGGAAATTTGGGAACGTGCGGGTATCGATATCAGTGCCTCATCCCAAATGATGCAAGTAGGGGATCTCGTTGATGCCGCCCTGACTGGTTTTGATAACCGCGAACAGGTCACCATTCCACCTTTACAGAATGCGGCACGCTGGGGCTCTCTTGATGCAGCACGCCAGGGGCTGCTTTCGGACATCAAACAAGATGAAGTTGCTGAGCGGTATAAAACGCTTTAGTTGATGAGGCTAGGCTGCACACACACGGCAGAACAATCGGAAGGCTGTTCTGCCGTGCGGTAAAGCTAACAGAAATTCCGTAGTGCTTGTCTTTCTACTGATAAGCCACCTAAAACAACCCATGAAGGTCTTATTCAGTATGAAAAACAAACGTGTAGCATTAGTTACTGGCGCATCTTCAGGTATTGGCGAAGCGTCGGCCCATAAACTTTTGGCTGCGGGCTATACCGTGTATGGCACCAGCCGACGTGGCTCTTTGACAGATACGCATCCATTTCCAATATTAACCCTGGATGTGACGGACGATGTTTCTGTTGCGGTCGCCATTGATGAGTTGCTGCGGCGGGAGGGGCAACTCGATGTGCTGGTGAATAATGCGGGTTTTGGCGTGGCCCCAGCGGCTGCGGAAGAAAGCTCTATCGAACAAGCCAGACTCATTTTTGATACAAACTTTCTGGGTATTGTCAGATTGACGCGGGCAGTGATCCCCCATATGCGACGTCAGGGCAGGGGGCGCATCATTAACATTGGCTCAATACTCGGGATCGTGCCGTTACCCTATGCGGCACTGTATGCAGCCAGTAAACATGCAGTTGAAGGATATTCGGGGGCATTGGATCATGAATTACGCACTCAGGGCATAAGAGTTTCTGTTATCGAACCTGCCTATATCAAAACACAGTTTGAAGCCAATAATGTAGAGCCGGATGCCAGACTTAAAGAATATGAAGATATTCGCGCTAAGCTTGCCAGGGTGGTTAGCAAGGCAATGGCTGAAGCTGAAAGTCCAGAGGTAGTCGCAGAAGTGGTGGTGAAAGCGGCCCGGGCGTCACGGCCAAAGTTACGCTACACGGCAGGAATACTAGCAGGGAAATTGAATTTTATTCTCAGATTTATGCCTGCAAAAATCCTCGATAAGGTCGTGCGTACCAGTCTGCAGCTTGATACGAAATAATAAAAAGAGTGAAGTTTTGACCAGTAAATAAGGCAGGGTAATAACCAATGAATAATAAGACGATGAAAGCCTTCACCTTTAAACGTTATGGTAAATCCCCTGAGTTGGGGTTTGATAAGGTTGATGTTCCGATAATTAAACCCGATGAAATATTGGTCAAAGTCTATGCTGTGGGTCTGAACCCCATCGATAATATGATCCCAACCGGAATATTTAAGCCAGTTCTGCATTTTAAACTTCCTGCAATATTGGGTAGCGATTTGTCGGGTGTTGTTATTGCTGTAGGGAGTCGGGTGACACGCTTCACGGCTGGTGACGAAATCTTCGCGAGTGTCTTCGATACAGGAACCGGCTCCCTGGCTGAATTTGTATTGGTGCCTGAAAGTGCTGCGGCCATGAAACCCGCAAATCTGGATTTTATACAGGCAGCTTCTTTGCCGATGGTCAGCCTCACATCCTGGCAAGCGTTAAAGGAGCGTGCCGGGATCGAGATGGGCCAGAAAGTCTTTATTCCGGCGGGTTCCGGTGGTATCGGTACCTTGGCTATCCAGTTGGCGAAGCACTTTGGTGCAATAGTGGGAACCACCACCAGTACGGACAACGTCGAATGGGTCAGTCGTCTTGGCGCAGACGAAGCGGTTGATTATAAAAAGCAAGAGTTCGAAAATGTGCTGAGTGATTACGATATTGTGCTCGGCACTATCAGAGGCGATACGATTGAAAAGTCGACACAAATCCTGAAACCGGGGGGAAAGATTGTCTCGCTTATTGGGCCGCTGGACGCCGCGTTTGCACGCGAGCGAGGGCTAAACTTCTTTCTGCGGTTGGTATTCGGGCTAATGAGCCGCAAGATTATGCGTCTTGCGAAAAAACAAGGTATCACTTATTCCTTTCTTTTTGTCCGACCTGACGGTGATAAGCTCAGCGAAATAGGCAAACTCATCGAGGCTGAACATATCAAGCCCGTCATCGACAAGGTATTCCCGTTTGCAGAAACCAGGGATGCACTTATTTATCTTGGGCGGGGACATGCGAAGGGGAAGGTTGTCGTCAGGATGCAGGAGTAATACCTGTCAGTTATCATCAAGGCCTGGTAAACAATAAAAGCCCTGACCGTTGCAGTCAGGGCTTTTAAGGTACTACAAACTTAGAATTTAACATTAATGAACTTAATATAGATACTGCTATAATACTACTTTTAAATGTACACGTTTATCACTGATAATATTGGGTGTTGAAACTAAAAAATCCTCCCGCTATTTTCGTTGTAACCTATTACGCCATTTTGATAACACTAATCAATGGCACTCTAAACAAGCACATCTCCCGTCGCGACATAGACTATTTGATGCGTGGCCTTACTTTCGTTGCGATAACTCAACTAACTTGCACTACCCAATCGCAATCAATAAATCTTAAAACATGGCCTTACATCGTCGCGCTATCTTCACATATTTGCGATTAATACTACTTACTACTTAGCCTTACAACATAACTGATATAAAAATACTTACTTTATCGCCAGTTATCCCATACAACAAACTACGTGGCTTTTATCGCAAATTACTTTTCGTACTTTACTCATTCTCTCTAAATAACAGCGAGATACTATTCAGTTGCTGTTGCAATCTAATTTACGGATTTTTTAAATACTGTCAATACTGTTTTTAATAACATGTTTTTAATAACATGTTTTTATTTACAGCGATAATATAAGCTAGCCTGGTTATATCTGAGAACTATTGACGTATCTCTTTGCTGCGTCGACAGCGCTCAGAACACTTAGTTACGTTTTCCCTGTTGAACAGGGAAAACGGGAAGTATTATGGAACATACTGGTAAGAATGTACGTTATAACCAATCAGGTTTGTGAGTCAGAACGACGTCAATTCGTTCAAAGGATCAGAGGATGGAATGGATATCACTTTGGTTACAGCAACTGCCCGCCCGAAATATCAAAAGTCGTCCCGTTAGCCCATGCCATATCATCAGACAGAATAGCAGCGACCGCACCACCAATATCGTCTGGTAAACCGACACGCCCCAGCGCTATCCCCTGAGCAACCCAGGCGTTCACCTGCTCATTATCACGTACCGCACCGCCACCAAAATCGGTGGCGATAGCGCCAGGGGCAATGGCGTTCACTCTAATCTGGCGGGCACCCAGTTCTACTGCCATATAACGGGTCAGAACCTCTATCGCGGCCTTGACCGCCGCATAAATGCTGTATCCAGGCAAAGTAAAGCGCACAAAACCAGATGAAACATTCAGGATGCGGCCACCATCTATAACCAGTGGTAACAGTCTCTGAGTCAGAAAAATCGGCCCCTGAAGATGCGTGCTGACCAGAGAAGCAAATTGCTCTTGAGTGGCATCAACAAAGTTGGAGAACAACCCATTACCGGCATTGTTGACCAGGAAATCGAAGTTCTCGCGGCCGAAGTGAGTTTTCAGTGTTTCAGTTACCGCATCAGAAAAATGCTGATAACTTGCCGTATCAGTGATATCGAGCGGTAACATCGCGGCCTTGCCACCCAGAGCCTCAATTTCTTGTTTTAGCGCCTCGGCTTCTGCGACTCCGCTACGGTAGGTACCGATGATATGGACGCCACGACGGGCAAGGTGAAGAGCCATATTGCGGCCAAGGCCACGGCTGGCGCCGGTGATAAGTGCAATTTTATTAGTCATGGACGGTCTCTTTCAGGTTATTTAAACGCACCTTTTGGTGCCTTCTTGACCTGCTTATGATAGGTAATCACCCATTAGTAACCTACGCCGGATACGCTCAAGTTATTGCCTGATTGTCTCAATCGTTTGCGTGCACCTGGATTATTGGTATAGTCGGTCTATGAATAATTTCCTGGCACCACATCTTGATATCGCCTTGCGGCATGCATCGCCGGGTTTGACGCCCACGGCTATTCCGCGTGTAGATATCTGCGTCGGGCAAGGCTCCACAGATAAGGCGCCCTGTCTGTATCGCTCGATGATCTGCTTTATTCTGCAAGGCTCGAAGCGTGTTGCGATTCACGACAAACTGCTGAGCTATGATAGCGAACACTATCTTATCAGTGCTCTTGAGCTGCCTTTGACGGGTCAAATTTTTGATGATCAGGCTGGGCGCCCCTACGTGGCGGTTTCGCTGGTGCTGGAGCCGGCGATACTGGCGGAATTAGCGGCAGTTATGCCACCGGTTAGCGAGCGTGAACAAAAGGCTGTCAGCATTATGATAAACCCGATGACCGTTTCGCTGCGCGACACGTTACTGCGCTTATTGTCATTGCTTGATACGCCTGACGATATCCCGGTGCTCGGTCCGATGCTCGAACAGGAATTGCTTTATCGTCTCTTGCAAGGTCCCCAGGGACGGTTGTTGCGTCAGATTGCTCAACCCGATGGTGCCCTCAGTCGTATCCGGCGAGCCGTTGCCTGGATCAGGGATCATTATAATACCCGACTTCGCATTGAATCATTGTGTGAGGTAAGCGGTATGAGTCGTGCAAGCCTGCATCGTCATTTTCTGTTGATGACCGGTCTCAGCCCTATCCAGTATCAGAAACAGCTTAGATTGCAGGAAGCCCGCCAGCTTTTGCTTGCCGGGGAACATCGAGCGTCTGAGGTGGCGTTTGCGGTCGGTTATGAAAGTGCTTCGCAGTTTAGCCGTGAATATCTGCGGCAATTCGGCGCACCGCCTGCACGCAATGTACGCGAGATACGGCAGGCGATCGGTACTTCTGTCAGGGAGTAAAAACCATTGGTTGTGTTGCACCTTGAAGGGAGACCCGTTCCAGTACTCACAGAGTAGAACAGACAATTAGCTATATTTATTAACCTGGCAATGCGGGAATTATTATGAAAAGAGAAACATTATTCAGCTATGCACGGGAACAGTTTAAATCTGAACCAGAATATCTCTGGAGTAACCTGCCGGATTATGCGGTACTGCGCCACTATAACGGAAAAAAATGGTTCGGTATCCTGATGAATGTACCCGGTACCCGGCTGGGTCTGAAGACGGATGATTTGTTAGAGATTCTCGAAGTGAAAGCCAGGCCCGAGCATATCGGCTCATTGCGTGAAAAAGATGGCATTTTACCCGCTTACCATATGAACAAAGAACATTGGATCAGCGTGCTGCTTTCTGGCCCCTTATCTCCCACGGAAATATTTGAACTGCTTGCAGATAGCCATGATTTAACCGTCTGATATATAAAATGCTCACTGATCCCCGCAAGTCACGAAATATCAATCATCTCTGTGCAAATAATGGTGCACTAGGAATTTTCTTTACAGCGGCGGAATTAAAAGACCTCGATATTGCTATTGGATGAAGCGATTGCCGAGGCAGATACTTTATTACTGACCGTTCCCAATCAGCTGGGTGTCGATTATAACGTGCATGTGATTGAGTCTATCCTGAAACACGTTGCTCCGGCGATGGGCTGGCGCGACTGACGCTAGTTATCTTTATCAGGCCTGCCAGGCTTCCCTTGGCGGCCTGTTTTATCTGATGATCCAACAAAAACTCACTTCTGATACTGATTAAAACAGCACCATAGATAAAGCAGAAAGAACAAGCATGCCTGCACAACTTTGGTTAAACCTTCTGACCAGTCTGGCATCCATCAGATAATGTTTAATCATTTCACCACCCCATGCCCAGATCCCCACACAGGGAAAGCTCACCACGGCAAAGAGCACGGTATAGAACGCGATATCAGCGAATGAAAATACCTCAGGCAGACAGGTAGAAATAGCCACACTCGCCATTATCCAGGATTTGGGATTGATCAACTGGAAACATGCCGCGCCAATAAAAGTCATTGGCTGTGTTGTACCTGCTTCTCTGGTCTTACCGGTACTTCCCCAAATCTTCCAGGAAAGATAAAGAATGTAAGCGGCACCGCTATATTTCATCACCATCTGGATATAGGGGAATAAAGTAAATATTTCATGCAGCCCCAGACCGACTAACAGTAGCATCAGGGCACTTCCGGTACTGGCTCCAGAAATATGGCCCAGTGTTTTACGTGCACCAAAGCGGACGCTGGAAAAAAGGACCATAAGATTGTTAGGGCCAGGGGTGACGGACATGATAATCGCCAGTACCAGAAAGGAACTCAACTGCTGCATAGTGATGCTCATAGATACCCATTCCGTGGTGCTATTTCTGCCTTAGTGTTCCCGGGCATATCGAACGTTAATAAAGCCATTAAGTCAATTTTCTGCATATAACCTGTTTTTTTTGAATTATATAAGGAATATTGGCATAGTCACTTTATGCAGTTAGTCTATCAACAGGTTTTTTTGAAATGGATAAAGATGTGAATGTCGTTCAGACAAAACGGGCTCAGCCGACGAGGCTGGATGCAAAAGACCGAAAATTATTAGCCATCCTGGCGGAGGATGCCTCCCTGAGCTATAGCGAACTTGGCAGTCAACTGCACCTGTCGGCTCCGGCGGTACATGAGCGTGTCAAACGGCTTAAGAATGAAGGGGTGATCATCGGCACCGTGGCCAGGCTGGACAGCAAAAAAATCGGACGCTCGTTACTGGCATTTATCCATGTCGATACCTCAAGCTGGGCGGTGACACGCTCAATACTCTCTTTAAAATCACTTCCTGAGATAGAAGAAATACACACCGTGGCGGGCGATAGTGCCATGCTACTCAAAGTCAGAACCCAGGATACCCAGTCGCTGGAAGCTCTGCTCGAAGTGATTCATTCAATTGACGGCTTCACAGGAACACGCAGCTATATCGTATTAACCCCGCACCTTGAACGAGGCACCGTTCCATTACTTTCCGAATAGAGCTAACACTGATAACTCTTATGCGGGTTATTGACACCAGTAGTCGCCGGGTATTGTAAAACCATGGTTAACCGTTAGATTCGCCACCGCAGTAAGCCCGGTGTATGAGTAGAAGGCCTGCTTACAGGCCTTCTGATGAGAATCAGTAACTCTAGGGCTGAGGTAGTTTCAGCATACTGCGAAGCGTGGCTTCGTCAGTATCAGCCTCGTCGATTGATGTACCATCCTCAAACACGCGGGATGATGCCAGGTCGCCTGTGATAACCGGGGCAGATCCTGCGTCGCGAACCAACTGAGAAACGACTTCGAGAGCTGCCGTATCATCACTGGCAATTGGTACTGCAACAGTCGTTCTGCGTCCCTCGGAAGAAGCGGCGATAGCCGTCGCATTGACTGCACTGAAACCCCGGACTAGACGGGTGCCTGGAAGTAAACGGGCGGATGTAGCGCCAACACCATCGCGCATCGCCTGGCTATAAAGTTCACCATCCGACCAGCGTGTGGGATTACTTGCATCGATCACGATTTTTCCACGTAACTCAGACTGTAAATCACGACCCACCGAAGATAAAGCGGAATAGGGCAGGGCTGTCAGGACAACCTCACCAAAAGCAGCGGCTTCTTTTGGAGTACCTACCGTCGCAAGTGGTCCAAGCGCCTTCGCCATTGCCCGTAATTCGTCAGGATTACGACTGGAGAACATCACTTCATGCCCTGATTTGACCCAGGCGCGGCCAACGCTTCCCCCGAGGCTTCCTGAACCAATGACTCCGATGCGTATTTTCTGGGATACATCGTCCTGCGGTACTGCACTGATTGCGGGAACGGCCATGAGTGTAGCCGCCACAGCAAGAGCCATCACAGCAGCTCGTTGAAATAATTTCATCATTTTCTCCTTGGTTAATACATTTTTTAGCAACTAGGGTACGTACGGCATTAATGTGCCGTCATCATTCAGTTCGACGCGGTTGCGTCACCTCGCCTGAGATGTTTTGTGAGTTGGAAAGGGCTTGAGTATGTTCATGACGTGAGTGTGCTCGGCCCAACCAAAAACTGAGAGCGAGCCAGGCAAGTGATAGCGGTACGCCGATTATGGCTATCTGGCTTATCCCCAGCCCTAGAGCCATCAGGCCTGCATAACTCCAGCTGGCAACCTGGTCGCCTCCACGGTAAATGACGGTGTCGATGAAGTTTTTCGCTTTATAGCGATCTTCACGTTTGACGGATGTAAATAAGACTTCACGAGAAGGACGTGCAAACGCAAAGTTGGCCACGCGGCGTGCTACTTGTGCCGCAACGAAGACTCCGATTACGGGGTATGTTGCAAGACCTGCGAATCCGATGGTGCTAACGACAGGTAAGATACAGAGCGTCAGTAAGAGTCCTGCTTTAGACATCAGTCGACCGGTGAGGAAAATCTGAATAACGAGTGTTATCGCGTTGACCCACAAATCAATATTTGCAAAGAAGGCTGTTCTGGCCTCTCTTGTGGGAAAATTAGCTTCAGCGATATTGGCCTGCTGAAAGTACAGAAAGGTTGACGTTACCGAATAGAGCAGGATGAAACTGGCGATACCCAGTAGATAGGGTGATTTGAATGTATGCACCATGCCAGCGAAAATGCCTCCGCCAACGGGTTTATCTGCATCTTCCTGGCGTGCCATTTTAAGCACAACCGTTGTCCCGGATAATCTGGCAGAGGCAAAGACTGCCAGTTCGAGCATACCTATGGCGAGTATAATGAGCCAGCCGCGTCCGATGTGTGAGACCAGGGTGCTGGTCAATGCAGAACCAAGCAGTCCACCGACAGTAGCGCCAGCTGCGAGAATACCGAAAAGCCGTTTTCCCTGAGCGCTGTTAAAAATATCCGTCACAAAAGACCAGAACACAGAAACGACGAAAAGATTAAAAACAGATACCCAGATAAAAAAAGCTCGCCCGATCCAGACCTGCTGGTCTTCAGAACCCACAGCCAGAAGAATGGCGAAACCAATCAGGTTCACTGCGAAGAAGCGATAGGAAATCGCGATAAAACGCCTTCTGCTGAATCGCCGCACCGCATAGCCAAATAAAGGCGTCGCCACCAGCATGACGATTAATGTCCCGGTGAATAACCAGGGTAGATTTTTTACGCCGCCAGCAACGCCCAGCTCATCCCGGATAGGGCGCAATACATAATAAGAAAGAAACAGTGCAATAATATAAATCAGAGACCAGCTAACGGCGGCTTGTTCATCCGGACGAATACCGGTGAAGCGAGAAACGAGACCGCTTAAATTTTTATTCTTCTCTTCTAACATCGTTCAGACCCGTTTCAGTAGCGTCACTTGGGCTAGTTCACCCTGTAACTGATTGTGGAAATGCTCATCGCACACTGCGGTATTGGTGCCAGTGATTAATACTGACTGCTGGAGTGAAAACTGACTAGAGTAGGTAACTGGCATGGGGTTGTGAAAAAAATTCAGTAATGAATCAGGCCAAGGCTGACGATATGCATTCGTTAGTTAGTTAACTAATGAGGCGTATTACTCCTGTACATTGACTCATATCTCTAATTATCTTTATGTAATAGTGATTAAAACGAAAGGCAGCCATATTAATGTGAAGGCGTCTGAACTGAAGCAAGCTTATGAGGCGTTATATCGAAACATAATTTCACCCTATAACCCTTGCTATTGTTGATTTTTTCTCATGAGTTCATTGAATAATGACTAACTAGTCAACAATCAGCTTGTAGCGCATGATTTCACTACTCACATTAAAATTAATGCCAGTTGAATTCCTGGTTTAAGAGAAAAATCATGCCCTCTATAAAATCAATCAATTCAGATGTGATAACAAAGATAACGGGCATTAAACAAAATGAAAAGTTCCTGGTTGGATGGTCTTTGATTTACATTATTGCTTTATTTCTGGCTTACTATGTGCTGCGTCCTATAAGAGATGAATTAGGTGTTAGTGGTGGCTTGGATAATCTGCCATGGCTTTTCACAGGCTCGTTAGTGATTATGTTACTTCTGAATCCTTTATATTCATTTATTGTTAAAAAGTACTCCAGAGATGTTTTTATTTCAATCGCATATAGATTTTTTGCTTTAAATTTAGTGGTATTTTCCGGTCTGATGTTGAAAGCACCTCCAGAATGGCAGCCATGGATTGGGCGTGTATTTTTTGTCTGGGTATCGGTATTTAATTTATTTGTTGTTTCTATTTTTTGGTCATTTATTGAGGACGTTTTTACCAGCAATCAGAGTAAACGATTATTTGGCATCTTATCTGCAGGAGCGACTGTTGGGGGATTGCTGGGTTCCGCGATTACCAGTGGCTTGGTTGCTCACATCAATACAACGGGTTTAATTATTATATCGATCGTTTTGATTGAAGTTGCGGTTTTTGCATCAACGCGCTTATCAAAAAGAAATGTAACTCAAGTTAATAAGAAAGTTATTAATATTAAAGATGATACATCTATGAAAGGCGGTGTGTTTTCTGGAATGATTCAAACATTTAAATCGCCATATCTACTCAGTATTGCAATCTTTGTATTAATTTATTCAATAACATCTACTTTTCTATACTTTCAGCAGGCAAATATTGCCCAGGAAAACTTTTCCACAAGGGAGGCCAGAACGGCCTTCTTTGCAAATATTGATTTCTGGGTTAATGCGATAACGCTCTTCTTCCAGATTTTTTTAACCGGACGTTTGATTATGGGGCTGGGAGTGATGATTACATTGTGTGCCCTGCCGTTCGTGAGTATTTTAGGATTCGTTGGACTGGCTGGCTGGCCCACGGTAGCGGTGTTTGTTGCCGCTCAGGTTATGCGCCGTGTTACTAACTTTGCGCTAGCAAGGCCCTCTCGTGAAATACTTTTCACTTCCAGTGCCCGAGAGGACCGCTATAAAGCTAAAAATTTTATCGATACCGTTATTTATCGTACCGGTGATCAGGTTGCCAGCTGGGGTTATACCGGGCTTATGGCTCTCGGGCTCGGAGTCAGCCAGGTTGCACTGGTGGGTATCCCGTTGTCTTTAATCTGGCTCGTTCTTGCCATATGGCTCGGTCGTACACATAATAAGCAAGAGAGCGAAATGTTATTTTCGGAACAGGGCGACACCCTCCTAAAACAACCAAAATGACTGACTTATTTCATATTTATATTCATATATTTACTGACATAGTGCATGTTTTTTGAACTCTGAATAGGGTTGCTTGAATTCACTATAGATAATAAATCTTCCTGTACGCGCCTTGGTTCATTTTTAAGAGGCAATGTATCAGGATCAAGAACACCATCAATAGAGTTAGGGCTATCAGTTAACAGACGAACAAATAATTCCCTCAGATCTTGTTGTTCTTCCCCATATTCGGAAATAAGTTCTAAGGTTTTATATCTGGCCTCTTTAATAAAAAGACTATCAATAAGAACTCGTGCGATCTGATCCCTTGCAATACGTCCGGCTTGAGGCGTACCGCTCCTGAGAGGGTCTCCTTGAAGAAAAACGATACTACGTTCATCATCGTCATTGTAATCAAACCATCCGGGGCGAACGATAGTATAAATTTGACCGCTTTGTCTGAGCAAACGCTCGCTTCGTCTTTTCCAGTCAAGTATACCGAGCTCCTTATTTTGCAGTTGCTCTGGGGCTGTTACGCCAAAACTTGTCATCAGGACAATATGTACTTTTCTTCCAGCCAGTGCACGGAGTAAATATTTGACCACCCCATAATCAACAGCTTCAATAGCTGCTTCAGGACGGTGAGCGCTATGGGTTAAAATGATGCCGTCGATGTCCTTAATAGCCTGATCCAGTATCGCTGGGTCTGTTGCATCCCCGAGAAATATTTCTGTTGTGGCAGGCATTATCTCACGAGCACTCTCAATATTTCGTACCAGAGCTCTGGTCGTGATCCCTCTGTCAATAGCCTGTTTAACCACCTGTATTCCGATACTTCCGGTTGCACCAATAACAAGTAATTTATTCATTTATAAACACCTTACTAATAGTTAATAAATATTTTCCAATGTTATCGTTATTAAATGTAAAGATATATAGGGGGATTTTATATGGTCTTGTGAATTTTATGCAGGAATTAATGAGAAAATAATGACAGGTAAATTAAGCCATTTAAAGATTGATGAATAAATCTCAACAGCGCATTCGAAAGGAGTGTATTTATTATTAATGATGATTCAGTTAAATTTATATCCGTCGAAACGACAAATCTATCAATTCAATTATTAAGGTGAATGTTATGTTTAAAAATATCATGATTGCTGCTCTGTTGACTCTTCCAGTGGCTTCCGGTGCTATGGCGTCTATTGGTTCAACTGGCGAACATCTTAAAACGATTAGTGTATCCGGTGCATCATCTGTGGATGATGTTATTCAGCAGCTTAATGATAAAGCTAAAATTCATGGTGCGGAGTCAATAAAAATTACGTCGGTGGGTGGTCAGAATAAAATGTTTGGTACCGCTGTCATTCTTAAATAAGGGAAAATCCACAGCCCTTGATATAAGGGCTGCGCCTTAACGATTAAGGCCTGCCATGTCCATATTATTGTATTATCGGTAATACTTTTTTCTGTATTACCGATAGCTTTATTTTTTATATCTGACGGCATTAACAAATGCTGTAAACGCCGGGGAGGCATTTCGACGATTTGGATAGTAGAGATGAAAACCAGGAAAGTATGGACACCAGTCAACCAGAACCTCAACCAGTTGTCCGGCGTCAATATAGGGTTTAGCCATAAAATCAGGGATATAACCAAGTCCAATACCATCGAGAGCAGAGTTAAGAATATGAATGTTGCTATTTGCTGTCAGTTGCCCGTTCACCCGGACGGTCATTGTTCTTCCCTCTTTTTCAAACTCCCAGGCATAAATACTGCCACCCAGTGAATGACGAATATTGATACATTTATGATTAGTCAGATCGTGAGGATGTGTAGGTAAAGGGTTTTTTTCAAAATAAGACGGGGAGCCAATCACTGAAAGACGCCAGTCCGGTCCCAGACGTACGGCTATCATATCTTTACTGACAGCCTCTCCCATTCGGATACCCGCATCGAAGCGCTGTTCTACAATATTGGTAAAGCCATAATCTATCGCGATCTCAACGTTAATTTCCGGATATTCAGTAAATAAGTCAGGTAAAGCCGGTCTCAGAACCTGTTCGCAGGCGTCATCAGAACAGGTAATACGTATTGTTCCTGCTGGTTTGTCGCGTAATTCGCCAATTCTATCCAGTTCAGAGTTGATTTGATCAAACAACGGTGCAACAGTCTTCAGTAATCGTTCACCTGCATCTGTCGGGGCAACATTACGGGTAGTTCGCGTAAGTAAGCGTATGCCGAGGCGCTCTTCCAGATTTCGCATGGTATGGCTGAGTGCAGAAGGGCTGACGCCCAGTCTTTTGGCTGCTTTTGTAAAACTTTGTTCCCTTGCAACTGCCAGAAAGGCAAGTATGTCATTCATGACTGCAACTCCTGATTGCTAAACCCAATGTTCAACCAATGACCTACGGCTGGCACAATATAATCAATTTTTTCTGAACGAACTGATATCTCGTCGTGGAGGAGCACCAAAGAGGCGGGTGTATTCACGGCTAAACTGTGACGGGCTTTCATAACCCACCCGCCAGGCTGCCGTCGCCGCGTCAAACTGTTCGTTCAGCATAAGACGTTTAGCCTCAGTGAGTCTGAGCCACTTTTGATACTGGAGCGGGCTCATTGACGTTAGTTGCCTGAAATGAAGATGAAATGTCGGGCGGCTCATTTGCGATTTCTCTGCCAGCTCGTCTATTTTTATCGGTCGAGTATAATGCAGTTTAAGCCAGTCGATTGCCTTTGCTATTCGATAACCATGCGATTGCACTGATGCTACTTCCCGCAGCCGATGAGCCTGATCGCTTTTCAGCAAGCGATAGTGAATCTCTTTTTTCAGAAGAGGAGCAAGAACCGGTATCGCTTCAGGTTCATTCATCAGTGTGACCAGGCGATAGACTGGTTCGATAATCTCACTGGTTAGCGAACCGGTTTCTATACCCTTTGAGGATGATGTTGGTACGCGTCCTACCTCGCCAATGTAATGAACAAGTTCGGCGACCATTTGCATATCCAGTTTAAGCATCAGTCCCAGGCATGGCGACTCAGGTGTCGCGGTGATAGCCTGAGACGTTGCTGGCAAATCCAGAGAGGTCAGTAAAAATCGTGAGGGGTCATAGCGAAAAGTATCGCCGCCAGCAATGATTTGTTTTGTCCCCTGGACAACAATAATAATACTGGGTTCAACCATGCAAAAAGAAGGCTGTTCAGGAATATTACGGCGAAAAAGTGATAAGTCCGGGATCGCGGTATCCTTATCGCCTTGAACCTCGAGATGGCTGGTAATTACGCTGGTGAGAATGCTACAGATATTCTTTACGCTCGAGTTATTCATCGCCACCTCCTGCTGAACTGTTTTCTTTTTACTATAACTGAGAAGTTTCTCTTGCCTAAGCGATAGACGCGTATTCAAGACAATCAGGCAAGCATTCAAGACTAATGTGGTATCACATAATTAAGCCAGGATTGATTATAGGCAAGAACACCTGCAGTCGTCTTGCTTTAAGCGCTGAGGGGTTGCTACCACCATGAATGCAATTTAATGACTCAGGATTCCTATAATGAAAAAATGCACACTATTAATTCCCCTGCTGATGGTTTCATCGCTCGTTCAGGCGCAAGCATTCCGCGTAACGAGTACTGATATTAAATCCGGACAGGAATTGGCTAAGCCCTTTATACAGAATGGTTCAGGTTGTACTGGCGAAGATATTTCCCCCCAGTTATCCTGGTCGGGCGCGCCTGAGGGTACCAAAAGTTTTGCTGTAACCGCTTACGATCCTGATGCCCCGACTGGCAGTGGATGGTGGCACTGGACGCTGGTAAATATTCCTGAGACCGTAGACTCACTTAAAACAGACGCTGGGAATCGTAATGGTCAGAATATCCCGGCCGGTGCTGTTCAGGGACGTACTGATTTTGGTAATCCTGGTTATGGTGGAGCCTGTCCCCCGGAGGGAGATAAACCCCATCATTATCACTTCAAGGTCTGGGCTCTGAAGGTTGATAAATTACCCGTGACCAACGAGTCCAGTGGTGCGTTGGTGGGTTATATGCTGAATGCGAATAAACTTGCCGTAGCTGAGTTAGTCCCTGTCTCTACCCGCTAAAATTTAACAGTCGTTTATACCTGATGCTTCCTGTGCCATAAGCCAGGAGGCATTTTTTATTTCTTATGCGATCTCTTTACTATATCCATGGTTTTATCTCTTGAACTGTTGTCACTGATTAGCACTAGGTTGATCTATTTTCTGCGTGGAGACACCGGGGTCCTTTGTAAAAATATTACCTGGCTTAAAGGGCTATTTGTAATTTTTTATGTAGTATTGTCAGATATACGTGTTATTAACGACTATTGCTGAATTAAGTTCAGTAGTGCATGAAATTACAGGCTATTTATCCTTAGGAAGTAAAGAATTATATTAATAGCCGTAGATACATACTATCAAACAACTCTTATGAGGGATTTCTAATGTTTAAGAAAATTATTTTAGCTGCTCTGTTTACTCTTCCTGTTTCTGCTCAAGTTATTGCAGCTCAAGAGGTTTCTACTTTGATGGATAATCAGAATCACGAATATATTAGCGTGTCAGGAGGAACTTCCGTTGAGGGAATAACCCATTTGCTGGAGAAAAAAGCAGATGCTGAAGGCGCAAAATTCTTTAAAGTTATTTCTGTAGGAGGCAATCAAAAACTATTTGGGACAGCAGTTATTTATAAATAATTATTACTTCAATGTTTCCTGGTAATGAACTGAATCTATCAATATTTATGATAGAGTAAATGATAGTTTCATTAATTTACCCACTTTAAATATCCTCTATTCCCATTGAGTGGCCGGTCAATATTATCCTGACTAAGCATGATATTGACTGGCATCCATCCTGCTTTTTGTGAGTAAAATTCACAAGTACATTAACATTACCCACCCTAATAAACATCTGACTGGTGTATTAAGATCAGCATTTGTTATTTAACGGGATATTTATATGAATCCAGCATCTTTTGTTGTGAAGCCAAGAGACCCTACTGCACATGCAGCTTGGGGGGCTGTATTTTCTATGGCACTTGGCGTCGTCGTATTGATTGCTTCCGAGTTTATGCCAGTGAGTCTGCTGACGCCCATCGCACAGGATTTAGCGGTCAGTCAAGGGCAGGCTGGTCAGGCAATATCCGTATCTGGCTTTTTTGCCGTTGTTACCAGTCTGCTTAATACTCCCCTTACGGGCCATCTCAACCGTAAGAAGGTACTTATTACTTTCACGTCCCTTCTGATGGTATCAGGTGTGATAGTCACTTTTGCCATCAATGGTCTTATGTTTATGGCTGGCAGAGCGCTATTAGGTATTGCCATCGGCGGCTTCTGGTCCATGTCCACGGCAACCGTCATGCGGTTAGTCCCAAAGCATGCTGTTGCTAAAGGTCTGGCATTGATCAATGGCGGTAACGCTCTGGCTGCGACTATTGCAGCACCCCTGGGTAGCTTTCTCGGACAGTATATTGGCTGGCGCGGTTCATTTTTCATTGTTATTCCACTCGCCCTGATTTCCTTTATCTGGCAATGGCGCAGCATTCCATCCTTACCGGCTGAAAAGAATAAAAATCTTTCCAGTAATCCCTTACGACTGCTACTAAGACCTCAGGTTGCCCTTGGCATGGCAGGGATTATGTTCTTTTTTATGGGGCAATTTACTGTTTTTACCTATCTGCGACCTTTCCTTGAAGAGATAACGAAAACATCGGTCAACCAGCTATCTCTTGTTCTGCTTCTTCTGGGAGCATTTGGATTAGTCGGTACCTGGATTATCGGAGGTTTGCTTTCCAGCCGATTGTTCATCTGGTTGATAGCACTTCCTCTTTGTATGGTCGTCATCATTGTATTCTTGCTGATGTATGGTGACTCTTACTCCGCGACAATTTCACTATTGGCACTCTGGGGGCTGTTGGCAACACCAGCACCGGTGGCATGGGGTCTATGGTTGAGTAAAGCATTACCTGATGAAGCCGAGGCAGGCGGCGGGTTGATGGTAGCGGTCATCCAGGCTGCAATAACGGCGGGGGCCGGTTTGGGCGGTGTATTCTTCGATACTGTAGGGTGGTGGGCTCCGTTCGTATTCGGACTCATTCTACTGACAGGCTCAGTTATTTTTACGTTGCTGGCTTGTTATAACAGTTTGAAAAATAAAATTAATTTTGACTAATACTGTCCATTTCTTGTCGAATAATTTCCGTTCGGCGCTTTAATTTTTTGTGTATGAAGACAGGGTTATGCTGATGAAACCGCAAATAATTTGCCACATTGTTGGATCTGCCGAGGGTAGATTACAGGTGAAGAAATTAAATCCCCCAATTAACGGCTCACCCAAGAGCGCCGTTCGGGAACTGAATGAATTTATTTCAGAAAAACTTGGCGCTCAGGGTTGGATCGTTAGTTGTAAGAGCATGAAAAGGCTTGTCAGAGGTAAAAAAAAATCGCTCCCCGAAACTCTGGGTAATTTGCATCAGACGTTTATCGGTCATCGTCGCGGCAGCAAAATTGCTTTAGCCGTCGATCCCACTGGGAAACTTCATTACGGGAAATCTCATACCGGTAAAGATCATTTTGTTGCAATGCTCGGGACTCAGGTATCGGCAGAATATCTTTGCGAGCTTCGTGATGAAGGAGTGTCCTATTTATTCGCCGGCGAAGATGGTACTGATTATCATCAGGCTATGGAGACGCTGTACCAGGATTTTGCCGTTGAGAGACTGCTTCTTGAAGGCGGAGATATGATGAATGGGCAGTTCCTTCAGGCAGATCTGATTGATGAACTCAGCTTGTTGTTCTATCCAGGAATTAAGGATTTATCCAGCCCTACCTCACTTTTTGATATCCCGCAGGATATTAGGGAACAGTTGGCACATCATCGAGTACTTCGCCTTATCTCATGTGAAGCTCTGGACAATAATTTTGTCTGGATCCGTTATGCCATCGAAAAAGAGTAGTAACCCTTACTATGAATATGGAGGATATATGCGGTTTATCAAACGATTCAAATACGCCGTAATTGCTTTGCTTTTGATACTTGCGGTGGGGCTGGCGGCTTATCTGTTTCTCAGAACCGCTGTATTTGGTGAATTGCCGGAAGGGAAACGTCTGACCCGCATAGAGCAGTCGCTAAATTATAAAGATGGTGCATTCCAAAATCTTATTGATACTCCGATGTTCTCTGAAGGAAATAACTTTCTTACTGTAAATCTGAAATCTCTCTTTTCTAATAAGCAACGGGTTACGCCAGATAACCCTCTACCGGTGGTTAAGACAGATCTTAAATCGCTGCCGTTGGATCGTGATATCGCAATATGGTTAGGACATTCCGGATATTTTATTCAGACATCAGGAAAACGGATTCTTATCGATCCGGTATTCAGTGACCGGGCATCTCCGGTTTCATTCGGTGGGAAAGCATTTGCAGGTACAACGCTCTATAGCGTTGAAGATTTGCCGGATATCGATTATCTGATAATCACCCATGATCACTATGATCATCTCGATTATCCCACTATTACGGCGCTTAAGAATAAAGTCTCGTCCGTCGTGACCGGGCTTGGAGTAGGGCAGGATTTTATCCGCTGGGGTTATCAGGAGGATCAACTTCATGAGCTTGACTGGGGAGAGTCCTACCCCGCATCAGGTATTACCTTCTATGCAATACCCGCCAGGCACTACTCTGGCAGAGTGTTGGTACGCAATCAGACTCTCTGGACAGGTTTTGTTATTGAAACGCCAAGCCTGCGTATGCTTTTCAGCGGGGACAGTGGTTATGGTCCTCATTATCAGGAGATAGCGAAGCGCTTCGGCAGTTTTGATATGGTCGCTCTCGATATGGGCCAGTATAACTCCTTATGGCCTTATATCCATATGACTCCAGAAGAGGCCTCCCGAGCTGCGGCAGAGCTTAATACAAAAACTCTGATTCCGGCCCATGCAGGTCGTTTTGCTCTTGCCAGTCATCCCTGGGATGATCCTTTCAAACGCATCACTCAGGCCAGCAAAGATAAAAATTATGCTCTTCTCACGCCGAAAATAGGTGAACCGATTGAAATAGGTAACGAGCAGCAACGTTTCAGTCACTGGTGGGAAGGTCTTTAAATCATGCGAACCTATGGAGCCAACATGAAGCGGGAGTCAATAATGAAAGCGATACGTGTACACAACATCGGTGGTCCTGAAGTCATGGGTGTTGAAGATGTTTCTTTACGCACTCTGGGAGCCAGGGAGTTACTCATCAGAAACCGGGCTATTGGCGTGAACTATACGGATGTCTATACCCGAACGGGTGCAATACCGTCAGCTCACACTCCCTTTATTCCAGGTAAAGAAGCCGCGGGTGAAATTGTCGGGGTGGGATCTGATGTCACTTATTTTAAACCAGGCGACCGCGTTGCCTATGTTGAAACGCCGGGTGCATATGCAGAAATGAGCATTGTGTCTGAGCATTTTACTGTACATCTGCCTGATTCAGTTAGCTTCGTTACTGCTGCGGCTTCAATGCTAAAAGGGTTGACGGCTCATTTTTTGAGCCACAAAACTTTCCCTGTTCAGCCTGGCCATAGGGTTCTAATTCATGCTGCAGCGGGTGGGGTCGGCTCTATTCTTACTCAGTGGGCTAAAAAGAGGGGGGCGACCGTCATTGGTACCGTGGGCTCAGCGGAAAAAGTAAAGATTGCAGCGGCAAATGGATGCGATCACGTTATCAATTATAGTGAGGATGATTTCGTTGAACAGGTGCGTAAAATCACCAACTCGCAGGGATGTAACGTGGTGTATGACAGCGTTGGCCAGTCGACATTTCCTGGCTCACTCGACTGCCTGTGTCCGTTTGGATACTTTGTGAGTTTTGGTTTTGCCTCCGGTCCTATCCCTGCATTCGATCTCCGTTTACTGGCAGAAAAAGGCTCTCTCTTCGCCACCTGGCCTAGCCTGACAATGTATCTTCGCGAGCGACAGGATGTTATTTCAATGAGTGCTGAGCTGTTTACGGCTATTGGGAACGGAAGCCTCAAGATACCTGCTCCCGATGAGTTTGCTTTAAGCGATGCAGCCCAAGCTCATCGTAGACTTGAGTCGCGTAACACAATAAAAGCAATGGTGCTTATTCCCTGAGAGTTATGGTGATGGGTCTGTAATGATATTCTGATAAGGTGCGTTCAGCACCTTATCAAGTTGATAGTGCCGTTATTAAGCGACCAGATGTTGCCTGAAGAACGAAGTTAATTTTGTCCATGGGATCAGGTTCACGCGATCGTAAAGATCAACGTGTCCTGCCCCAGCTACGTAGTACAGCTCTTTCGGCTCAGCTGCACGTTTGAAGGCATCTTCGCTGAATTCGCGTGAGTGTGCTTTATCACCCGTGATAAACAGCATCGGACGTGGAGAAATGGTTTCAATATCGTTGAACGGATAGAAGTTAACGAAACGGATCTCACTGGCCAGAGTTCGGTTTTCCGTTTCATTCAGCGTCTGACCCTTTGGAATAGCCCAGCCGCGTGGCGTACGATAGAAGTCCCAGAACTCTCGGGTTATCGCATCGGTATCTGAATTCGGTTTTACCGGCAGAAAATTCATAAATATCCCTTTACCGGTCGCCGACTCGATGTAGCGTTGCTCAGTGCCTTTAGCCAGCATGGCTTTGCGCTGATCTACGGTAACGGAATGATTAAGGCCATTACGTGTAACGGAACCCATATCATACATACTGACGGTCGCTACGGCTTGCAGACGTGGATCCATCTTAGCTGCACTCACGGAGAAACCACCGCTGCCACAGATACCAATAACGCCAATACGCTTGGGATTAATAAAGTCTTGTGAGCCCAGGTAATCTACCGCAGCACTGAATGCTTCAGCATATCGTTCAGGTGCAACAAGATTTCTGGGTTCGCCAGCACTTTCTCCCCAGAATGGCAGATCGATGGCCAGCGTCACAAACCCCTGTTCAGCCATTTTTTGTGCATACAGCATTGCGCTTTGTTCTTTGATGGCTCCCATAGGGTGACCAACAATGATTGCCGGTGCCTGGCCTGAACGATTCAGATTTTTAGGGGTAATCAGATTACCCACAATACGCATCGTATATTGATCTGAGAAAGAGACTTTTTCGATGTCAACTTTATCACTCTGATAGAAGTTATCGGCACCAGGCGGAGGTGTAGGGAAGTCAGATTCTTTCGTTTTTTCAGCAGCAAAAGCAGATGTGCCCGAAGCGGCCAGTGCCCCGATTGCCACGACGCCAGCGGTGGTTTTTTTCAGAAAATCACGGCGACTGCTGTTGCCTGTCTCAGCGTTTTCTTTATTAGAACTTAATTTGATATCGTTATTGGAATTCATCCTGGTGTCTCCGGTTAATTAAATATTTAACTCCACACTTCCTCGGGTGAGGTTAAATTAAATAATAAACTGGATTTTATCTTATGATTAGTGGTCGGAAATGAGATGAACTTATGACTTGAAGTCACAAGTCTTATAGAGTTATATCAAAAAATACCAAACTGTTTTAATTGTTGTTATCTGAAAAAGTCTATTTAACCCATGATTATTGTTGCTGCTATAAAAATATCCCCATGATTTATCATAAGTGATGATAGTTACATGTATAAATAATTGTCATTATCCTGTTCAGGCGTTTTAGTCAAAAATATAATTAAGGCTGATAATTTATGCGAGGAGAATTCATTGAGTCTGAATGATGGGTGTCATATTTTGGAACGAGGGGCTCAGTTATAGATTGAGCCCCTCACTGCTTATTTCAGATTTGTACTCATGAATTTGCTGATTTTATCGAACGGGATTTTGTCCATTTGGTCGTACAGGTCGACATGATTAGCACCCTTGACAATCACAAGCTCTTTAGGCTGATTTGCTGCCTTGAAGGCATCTTCACTGAAGTATCTTGAGTGCGCATTTTCGCCGACGACAAAGAGAATTGGCCGTGGAGAGATTTCCTTAATATATGTGAGTAATGGCATATTCATGAAGGCCATCGGACTAGTGCCAGTGAATGCACCCGCAGAGGCTACCGAGTTCTTATGGAATCCACGTGGCGTGCGATAATAGTCGAAGAATTCCTTAGTCACAGGGTTTGGATTGGCTGACAGTGTTTCAGGAAGAATTCGGTCGGCTATCTCTACGTTTCCGCTGGCATCGACATAGAAGTCGTGAGCACCAGGGGCTGGGGTACCGCGTTCAGCATCCGTCCAGCGCTGTTCACTCAGTCGGGTAAGTATTTTGGTACGGTTTTCTAGCGATAAGCTATCCTCAAAACCTTTACCCATAAGTCGCGACATATCGTACATGGTAACCGCGACGACTGCTTTGACACGCTTGTCGATCGCTACTGCATTGAGGGCCATACCGCCGAAACCGCAGACGCCGATGATACCGATACGATTACGGTCAACTGAAGGATGCAGACCCAAATAGTCAACAGCGGCCATGAAGTCCTCAGTATTGATTTCAGGGGAGGCGACATTACGAGGCTGGCCACCGCTCTCACCCGTGTATGAAGGATCGAATGCCAGTGTCACAAAACCACGTTCTGCCATTGTTTGTGCGTACAGGCCTGAGGACTGTTCCTTAACCGCACCAAAAGGACCGCTCAGTGCGATCGCTGCAAGCTTCTCAGTGCCTCGGTTCTTAGGCAGGTAGAGATCGGCTGCTAAGGTAATACCGTAGCGATTTTTGAAGGTGACTTTTTGGTGATCTACCTTGTTACTTTGTGGGAAGGTTTTATCCCATTGACTGGTAAGTGTCAGCATTTCTGCCTGTGGTGTTGCTTGATTTTGAGCATACGTTGGCGCAGTACTCAGCATCATAGCAGTACAGACGGCAATGGCACTAAGCATGAATGATTTGCGAGAGAGTCGGGTCATTTTAAATGGCTCCTGATAATTCTATAGTAGGAAAAAGATATTTAGTCGGGGAATTTAAATAACTTCAGTAATTAAAAAATTAGCCCCAACGATCAGAAAACTAACCAGAGAAAGGTTATATTCGTAACCGAAGGAAGATTCTCTACATCATTCAGACTTGGGCACTGTAGGAATAGAATTTAGCCAGAGAACACATTCCTTTTAGAGCACATTCGATGATCGAAATCAGACTTAATTGATACATCACTTATTCGAAGTAAATAGTGCCTGATAAAATTAAGTTTGATTAGAGGATAAATGTTCAATGTGATTGTGAGTAAAATTCATGAGTCACTCAAAACACTCTGATTCTCTTTATAAAAATAGGTGATTGAGATGAGTTCGTGTAAATAAAGGGTTTAAACAGATTGAGCTGTGATGCATGACCGTTTTAGATGAAGCAACCGCAAACAACAGCATGAAACACTGATGCCGCTGACTTAGGTTTTTTCTTTGATAAGTTTTTTATAGCCTTTGATACGGCATATGGAATGACTCTTTTATTAAATGAGAAGTATGGTGAATATTCGCCGATGCTTTTGGGAGCTACTTCGGTAAGGGAAATGGCAAGATAAACAGGCATTCGCAACAGCATTTTTACCCGCAAAAGTGCATGACTTTGAGTTTTGGCTGGAAGAGGGTGAACTTAAAGAAAGAAGGTTGTTCATTCGCTGAAAAGCAAAAATCCCGCGTAAGTTTCCTTATGCGGGATTTTCTAAATTTGGCTCCTCTGACTGGACTCGAACCAGTGACATACGGATTAACAGTCCGCCGTTCTACCGACTGAACTACAGAGGAATCGTTTGAACGGGGCGCATAGTACCGAGGCTGAATGATGTTGTCAAAGCTTCAATGACAGAAAAGCGTTTGTTTGCTGTTTAAACAGACAAATCGTATAAAAAAGGTCATGTTGAGATAACTTTACAGCACAATGATTGCCATTTTATTACCAGGCCATAAGATAGACGTATCAAAAATATGAGGGTGTAATGGTTAAACAGCGGCGTCTGGGTCTTTGGTTTCTCTGTCTGGCATGTATTGTGGTGCTCGTGTGTAGCGCACAACGCGTGCTGAGTCTGCATGCCTTGCAGATGGGAACCGCCGCCAGCGCGATGTTAAGCCAGGCGGATACTCCCTTGCAGGATGATGACGCGCCCGTCACTCCCTGTGAACTGAGCGCCAAGTCGCTTCTCAGTATACCGCCCATGTTATTTGATGCAGCCCTACTCAGTCTGGGGTTGCTGCTGTTAGTTTTGGCGCCACAGCGTTCAGTTCTGCGCCGGTCTTTTCCTCCGAGGGTCATCTCCACCCCCTCCCTCAGGGTGCATCTCCGCTTCTGCGTTTTCCAGGAATGATAGCCCACTGTTTTTGACAGTAAGTTCATCATTTATGGAGAAAAAATATGTTCATTCTTTGCAGACAGGCATTGTTTTGCCTGTTATTGCTCTGGCTGCCTGTATCCTGGGCTGCCGAGTCTATCTGGCTGACATCGCCAGATAATTCACATGCCGCAGTGCGTATACGGGCAGATATTAATGACCTCAATACCACCCGCGTGCTGCTGGACATCAAACTTGAAGATGGCTGGAAAACCTACTGGCGATCGCCTGGTGAAGGTGGCGTTGCCCCTGAGATCCGCTGGCAGGAACCCCAGGCTGCAGTGCAATGGTTCTGGCCCACGCCGGCTCGTTTTGATGTCGCAGGGATAACCACCCAGGGGTACCATCAGCAGGTGACGTTTCCGATGCAGGTGACCGGTGATGCGCCTGCCACCCTTGCGGGGATATTGACCCTTTCTACCTGTAGTAATGTCTGTTTGCTGACGGACTATCCTTTTACCGTGACACCGACACACCAGGATGAAACCTTTGCGCATGATTATCTCAAAGCGATGGGACAGATCCCGGTTAACCGTGGCCTGACAGAAACGTTGCAGGGGGATTATCGTCCTGGCGAGCTGTTAGTTAAAGCGGTGCGGGCAGAAGGATGGTCAAATCCGGGGCTGTATCTCGACTCTCTGGATGATGCCGTTTTTGGTAAACCGACACTCGATATTGAGGGTGAGACGCTGCTGGCGACTATTCCCGTCAGTGATAGCTGGGGTGAAGAGGCACCTGATATCAGCGGGAAATCGCTGACTCTGGTACTGGAAGATGAGGGCGTTGCGCAAGAAAGTCAGCTGGTAGTCGGCGTTGCTTCCGGTCATACCCCCGCAGCGGAGATATTACCGCTCTGGCAGGTGGTATTGATGGCTTTAGCAGGCGGACTGATCCTCAACCTGATGCCGTGTGTCTTGCCAGTACTGGGAATGAAGCTGGGTTCCGTGCTGTTGGTACAGCACCAGGAAAGAGGTTTGATCCGCTGGCAGTTTCTGGCCTCAGTGGCCGGGATCCTCGCGTCATTTATGGCGCTGGCTCTGTTTATGACCGTCCTGAGAATGACCAACCACGCCTTAGGCTGGGGCATTCAGTTCCAGAATCCGTGGTTTATTGGCGCGATGACGCTGGTGATGCTGGTATTCAGTGCCAGTTTGTTTGGTTTATTTGAATTCCGTCTCTCTTCATCACTGACGACGCGTCTCGCGACCCAGGGTGGTCAGGGTATGGCGGGGCATTTCTGGCAGGGGGCTTTTGCAACTTTGTTAGCGACACCGTGCAGCGCGCCATTCCTCGGTACCGCAGTGGCCGTTGCCTTGACCGCCTCTTACCCCGTGTTATGGGGACTGTTCCTCGCTCTGGGACTTGGCATGAGCTTACCCTGGCTACTGATAGCCGTTAAACCCGAGCTGGCATTGCGGCTGCCACGTCCGGGCCCGTGGATGAACCGTTTACGTCTGTTTCTGGCCGTTATGATGCTGGGGTCAGCCCTGTGGCTGGCAAGTTTATTGTTGCCCCATTTTGGACTGGCACAGAACCAGGCTGCGAAAGAAAATATCAACTGGCAGCCCCTGACTGAACAGGCTATTTCGCAGGCGCTTGCCGAGAATAAACGGGTATTTATTGATGTCACCGCAGACTGGTGTATCACCTGCAAAGCCAATAAATTCAACGTGCTTAATAAAGAAGATGTACAGGATGCCTTGCAACAACCGGACATCGTTGCCTTACGGGGTGACTGGACACTGCCATCCGATGAAATCACCGCCTTTTTGCGTCGCCGCGGGCAGGTGGCCATTCCATTTAATCAGGTTTATGGCCCGCAACTCCCCACAGGGAAAGTGTTACCGACACTGCTGAGTCGGGACTCGGTGATGAATACGCTCGATGAAGCTAAAGGAGTCACACCATGAAATATTTTTTGATTTTATTCTTCGCCATCTATACCAGCTTCAGTAGCGCACAAAGCGCGCCAGAACAGCCCTTTTCGGCTGAACAGCAGCAGCAATTTGAAGCGCTAATTGAACAGATGCTGTTTAACGATCCAGATAGTCCACGTATTGGGGCAGAGAAACCGGTGTTAACTCTGGTCAACTTTACTGATTACAACTGCCCTTACTGTAAACAGCTTGATCCGTTGCTGGAAAAAATCGTTCAGAAATATCCACAAGTCGCAGTCGTGATTAAGCCCCTGCCTTTTAAAGGTGAAAGCTCTGTGTTATCTGCTCGCACAGTGTTAACCACATGGCGTCAGCATCCTGCACAGTTTCTGGCGTTACATGAGAAACTGATGCAGAAAAAGGGTCAGCACGATACCGCAAGTATTGCCGCCGCGGTTGAAAAGAGCAGCACAACGCCGCTGATACCGGATGAAAAAAGCAGCGAGACGCTGAACACCAACTTACAGCTAGCCCGGCTGGTCGGTGTTCAGGGCACGCCCGCGACGATTATTGGTGACGAAATGATCCCCGGAGCGGTCTCGTGGGAAACACTGGAAGAGGTCGTGAAGGAAAAACTGGCGGCTGCCAATGAAAACTAGACTGTTACGCTGGCTACGTGAGGGCATCATTTTACTGGCACTGCTGGCGGTTGTGATGCTGGCCATGGACTGGTGGCGGGCGCCGGTTGCCCCTCCGTCTTTTGAGAGCATGTCACTCCAGACTCTGAATGGTCAGACAGTGACAATGGAGGCGCTCAGTGCTGATAAGCCGTTACTGGTTTATTTCTGGGCCAGCTGGTGCACTGTCTGTCGTTTCACCACTCCTGATATCGCAAAACTGTATGACGAAGGAAACAATGTGATGACGATTGCCTTACGCTCCGGAAAGGATGATGAAGTGATGAAGGGGCTGCAGCGTAAAGGCTATCATTTTCCGGTAGTGAATGATCCCCATGGGGAGATTTCTCAGCGCTTTCAAATAAGTGTCACACCGACACTATTAGTCATTTATCAGGGGCGGATTATCTCAACCACCAGTGGCTGGACGAGTTACTGGGGGATGAAATTGCGCTTATGGTGGGCATCTGTTGCGCGATAATAGTGCCAGGGATGCCCTGAACCATCACTAATTCCTCTCATAAGTTGCACCAAGGTTGTGCACTTGCACCGATAAGGTGGCAGCGCTAGCAATGATCCTGCAATGCTGCCACCTCGAATGCCATAGTATTTTCTTATAATTCATATTATTAGTCTATTTCACGCCGTTTTAATAACTTGGCAAGAATTTTGCACATCCTTTATGACTCATTGTTAGATTGACGCGGTTGTTGCGTAAAGGGGAATGTATGAACTTAAAGCGACTGAAGTATTTCGTGAAAATTGTTGATATCGGTAGTCTCACCCAGGCCGCGGAAGTGCTTTATATTGCGCAACCCGCGCTGAGCCAGCAGGTGGCTAACCTCGAGGCCGAGCTGGATCAACAATTATTGATACGTACTAAACGCGGCGTGACGCCGACGGAAGCCGGAAAAGTACTCTATGCACATGCGAAAGCCATACTTAAGCAATGTGAGCAAGCGCAACTGGCGGTGAATAGCGTTGGCAAAGCATTAAAAGGGGCCGTTTCTATCGGACTGGCTCCGGGTGCAGCCGCGTCAGTAGTGATTTTACCGATGCTGAAATCTATGCGTGCAGGTTTACCTGATGTCATGATCCATCTGCATGAAAATAGTAATGCAGTACTTAACGATAAGTTATTGAGTGGCGAGTTAGATATGGCCATCGTCTATGACAGCTCTGCTCAGGACGGTCTGGTCAGTGAACCTTTACTGAAAGAAAATTTATTCCTGGTCGGGAGTGGAACTTGTCCGGGAAAAACAGTCGACTTGAATACGATTGCAGAGATGAACCTATTCTTACCTTGCGGTTATAGCGCGTTGCGCAAACGCATTGACCATGCTTTTGCTCTGAGAAGTCTGAGCACTGAAGTGATGGGCGAAATTGAGTCAACCGCCACGCTTACCGCGGTAGTGGCCAGCGGTATGGGCGTGACCATTCTGCCTGAGTCAGCAGCGTGCTCGTTAGTTGCGGCAACACATGGCTGGATGGCACATATTACTCAGCCATCATTGAGTTTACCTCTGACGCTGAATCTGTCATCCAGAGTCCCTCTTTCTGCACAATCTGAAGCGGTGAAAGATTCTTTGTTATCGCTCGTTTCTCGTCCATTGCCAGATAATTCATTATGGATGATGGCGGGATAAAATTTCCTTAGTACAAAAAGACATAAGATGAGGGTATTTATTATTTGGTTTGCCGGGGTTCTGACTTTAACAATAGTGCAAAGAAAAATCAGACCCCGGAGGCACTATGAATTTCCAGCAACTTAAAATTATCCGCGAGGCTGCGCGGCAGGATTACAATCTCACTGAAGTGGCGAATATGCTATTTACTTCCCAGTCGGGGGTGAGCCGTCATATTCGTGAACTGGAAGAAGAGCTGGGGATTGAAATTTTTATTCGCCGCGGTAAAAGATTATTAGGGATGACGGAACCAGGCAAAGCCTTGCTGGTGATTGCGGAGAGAATTTTGAACGAGGCCAGCAGCGTACGACGTCTGGCGGATCTTTTCACCAACGAGGACAGTGGTGTTCTGACGATAGCGACCACCCATACTCAAGCTCGCTACAGTTTACCTGTCGTGATTAAAGCATTTCGTAGTTTATTTCCCGAGGTAAGACTTGAGCTTATCCAGGGAACACCGCAAGAAATTGAAACCTTACTGCACAGCGGTGCTGCTGATATTGGTATTGCAAGCGAACGCTTAAGCACCGATCCTTCGATGGTGGCTTATCCATGGTTTCGCTGGTATCACAGCCTGCTCGTTCCACCAGGACATCCGTTAATTCAAAGTAATCCGCTGACGCTCGATGACATTAGCCGCTGGCCATTGATTACCTATCGCCAGGGAATAACCGGCCGTTCTCGCATCGATGAAGCCTTTGCACGCCGCGGTCTGATCCCGGATATTGTGCTTAGCGCCCAGGACTCTGATGTTGTTAAAACCTATGTTGAATTAGGGTTAGGCATTGGCCTGGTTGCTTCACAGGCATGTGTGGATGAGGGCCAACTTATCCAGCTTAATACACAACACTTATTTGATACGAATACGGTATGGCTTGGGATCCGTCGGGGACAATTACAACGTAACTACGTCTGGCGTTTTATCGAACTCTGCAACCCGGCATTGTCTGTTGACGAAATTAAGCGTTTAGCTCTGGAGCCTGAAGAGAGTGCCATTGACTATCAAATCTAGCTCAGGGGAAGATAATCCCACCGTCACTGAAAACGCGCTATCTAGATAGAGAGCCGCCCGCGTAGTATTTTAGAGAGTTGCACGCTCCTGCACCTGGAATGACGGAAACAACCCCGTCATTCGCTCTCAGACTGCTATTTAAGCCAGTCATTACCTGCAATATCATCATCTCGTTCATTTTACTATCAGTATTCATATGTTCATCCGACCTCAGGTTCCCAGTCTTCGCTTAATACCAGAAATCAAGATAAAAAATTTGAACACTGTGTTAAATATGCTACACAGGTAGCTGAATATGATGGCCTTAAAATAAAGCCTTTATATTGGAGGTGTTATGGTGAAATAGTAGTTATTACTATTATCAGAGACTTTCGTTGTTACAAAAATAATAGACTGATTAATTATATTAATGAGTGAAAATAGTTCGGGGTGGATTTTATTTGGAACGACTTAGTACAGAGCGAGATTAAGGGTTGCAATACTACCAATATCAATGAATATGTTTTATCGGTAAGGGCGGTGAAATATTATATTTTTATATGATGCATAGAACATTGTTTTGTTTTATGCGAGATATATTTTAAGTCCTTTAAATATATTTGCAATCCTTAATATATGTAAATTTAACTTTTATCAGTGATATCAATATGTTTGCCTTGTTCACATGTGCATTATTTTGACAAGTGATGCTTATTTATAGCCCGTGTTGTTTTGCTAGAGTATGTCACTGAATGTTAACAACCAGACTCATGTTTAATATCGTTGGGATGAAGCTATGCACAATGAAATTGTTTTTTCATCTAGGCAGGGACGCAAAGTGTGGAATGCATTGGATAGAATAGCCCATGATTACGATCAAGAGGAAACGCCTCTCGAGCTTGAGAATGTTGCGCATGATGTGTTGAAGACGATTATAGATGATTCAGTATTAGAAAAAATCTGTTCAGTTTCTGATAACAATACGATGTCTCATATAGTGATAAGAAATTTTTTGTCCATCCAGTCGTTACCTTTAACGCCAACGAATGACGTTTCACCTGAAACCTCGGGTTGGCGTATTCCGGCTTCGGCACTACTAGGGTTGCTAAGGCTGAGTGGTCATTCAGCACGCTCATTTCTGGACGAAATGAATGGCCGTCTATGCCATATGGTGATGCCCGCTAAGAACAATGAAAAGAGTTTCACGCGCTCAACTAAAAAGCTTGGTTTTCATACTGAAGTGGTTAATGGCTATTTTATTGAGGAAAACCCGATTCCGGGTAAAGCTCTCTCGCCCGATGTTTTTGGTTTAATGGGTTTGCGTAATCCAGACGGCATTGCCACGACGCTTATCCCTTTAGCGTCGGTATTGGATGGTTTGACTCCGCAGGTCATTGAATCATTAATGAAACCGCAATTTTCTGCTACGAGTCAATCATCGTTTGATCGGAATATTAGTATTAATAATATTTCAGTACTTAAAAAATTGCATGATGGCGGTATGGGTCTTCGTTACAGTAACAGTAAAGTGACGGCTAATAATCTTGAGGCAGCAAAAGCATTACAAGTCCTGGCTGATGCAATAAGTGATTCAGACCAGGTTATGAAAGTCGTATTACAGCCGGGAGATGTACTTATCTTAAATAATCGCACTTGTGTTCATGGCAGAAACGCTATCACAGGAACACAAAAATTTGATGGCATGGACAGGTGGTTGATCAGAATATATGGTTATAAATTTTCCGCTTTACCGATGTTAAAAACATTACCCAATAAGAAACATATCATTCTGGTGGATGTGTAATGGAACTAGAAAACAAAATTATTAATTTCTTAAAAAAAGAAATGATCAATAAAAAAGATGCCGCTCATGATTTAGGTCATTTAACTCGTGTGGCTGAAAAAAGTAAACATATTCATAAATATGAAGGGGGTAATTTAGATGTCATTATTATTTCTAGCTATTTTCATGACATTGTGTCTTTGCCTAAAGATTCTCTTATCCGTCATTGTTCATCAACATTTGCGGCGCAGAAAACAATAAAAATACTTAAGGAGCATTTTAAGGAAATTTCATCGAGTCTGTATGGGCAGATATCAGACGTTATACGTTCTCATAGTTATAACTCAGGAATAAAACCGATCACTATTGAAGCTAAAATTATTCAAGATGCCGACAGGCTTGATGCATTAGGCGCTATTGGGTTGGCGAGAGTTTTCTATGTTGCCGGAACCTTAGGTCAGAAAATATATAGTGAAGAAGATCCTTTTGCTATCGGGCGTTCACTTGATGATAAAAAATATGCTTTAGACCATTTTTATACAAAATTACTAAAGCTACCTGATACGATTAATACTAACGAGGGGAGAAATATGGCGAAAAAAAGAGTTGCCTATTTATCAGGCTATATTGAAAAGTTAAAAGAAGAAATCACACTAACAAACACTACAGAGAACGAATAATGTTTATCGATTGTGTATATAAAGCATTGAGAACACCAAAGGAAATCCAAAAAACATTAGAAATTTTAACTGAAGCCGATATGCTGTCAGGTGACTCATCGGTTATTCAGTTATATGAAAAAAACTTAAGTTATTATTTTAATACCAAACATGCGATTGCCGTATCATCGGGCACGGCAGCTTTACATGCCAGCCTGTTCACCGTCATTGAACCCGGTGATGAGGTCCTGGTTCCAGCAATTTGTGTCCCTATGACGGTTTCAGCTATTTTACAAGCAGGCGGGATCCCCATTTTTTATGACAGTAGCATAAACTCATTTAAACCCTGTCAGAAAGATCTGGATAACAAAATAACTCAAAAAACCCGGGTTTTAATCACTGTTTCGATGTGGGGATATCGGGCGATTGATAGTGATATTGTTACTTTTTGTCGCCAGCGGAATATCACTATTATTGAAGATGCCGCGCAGTCAGCAGGGACTGACTCTTTGCTGGGCTATGAGGGGACAATCGGTGATATTGGTTGTTTTAGTACACATGAGTTTAAATTGATCAGCACTGGTGAGGGAGGCTTTATTTTGACAAATTCAGATGAATATGCAGAAAAAATTCGCTCTTTTACACATATTGGTTTTAGCCAGCATCATGGCAGTTTTGGTTATCAGGATGGTCTTAATTATAAACTGTCGGCTTTTCAGGCCGCGGTAGGTATTGCTCAGTTAACTAGCCTTGATGTCAAGATACAAGGGCGAGAAAAGCGCAAAGCAAAATGGAAAGCATTACTCCAGTCATCCAGAAATATTGATTTTTTAAGCTCAGATATAATGAGTAGACATAATTGTTATTCTTTGGTTTGTTTGTTAAGTGAAGATATTAAATATTCTGGAAAAGAACTGGCAGATAAATTATATTCTGTTGGTGTCAATACTGATACACATAGATATAAAAATAATATTGTCAGTAACTATCCATATTGTGAAAGTTTTTATACACAGCCTAAGTACTCTGGAAATAATGAAATTGACTTTCCTAACGCTGCTTGCATGGTGAAAAGAATGTTAGTTTTGCCTTGCCATGAACGCGTGAGCGTTGAAGCCATTCATAAAGCTTCTCAATATATCGTAAATTTCGTTAATGAAAAATAACAATAAAATTCATTACTTGCATTTCAGCTGGGGTTAAGCCCCAGTTAATAAATCAGTATTACTATAAATTTTTCATTACATAATAAATCTGTGGTGATTAACGATCTGTTTTTGAGGTTCTTAATTCATTTTGCTATTATATTCTATGGAATGTTTTGGTACTTACATAGGGATTGGTTTTCATGAAAATGAAAAAGAAACAGGATTTATCACATTTTTTATTTTTCTTCCATGTCGCTAAACATAGGAGTTTTTCTACTGCGGCCAAGAAGATGAATGTTTCACGTTCATCGGTAATGTCAAATATAAAAAATCTTGAAGAACGCTTTAACATTCGCTTTATTAACAGAAATACACGTTTTTTCTCGCTCACCTTTGAAGGGAAATATCTGTATGAGCAAAGTCTTAAAATAGATGCTTTGTTAGAGGAAACAGTTAAATCATTAGAGAATGTTTCTTCTTTTTCGAGAAAAGAGGTCTCTATTAAGTTACCTGTCATTTTTGATATTCCTGATGTACATTACGCATTATCCTCATTTATGAGTAAAAATCCGGAAATCATTGTTCATACTCGCTATGACGATCGGCTGGGTAATTTGATTGAAGAGGAAATTGATTTTGCTGTGCATATCGGAGAACTGCCCAATTGTAGCTACTATTCTAAAATAATAACAAATCTTAAATCTCATATTCTGGCCTCACCGGAGTATTTGCGTGTTAATGGTGAACCCCTTCATCCACAAAATCTGGTTGATTATAAATGTATTAATTTTGAACACTGTCTGTCAGGCGACAAATGGTTGTTTCGTAATAAAATAAAAGGTGTACTAGAGTCTTATTCATTAGGGCCTACCTTAAAGGTTTCCAGCGAACGGACAGTCATCTCTTTTATTGAAAAAGGAATGGGTATTGGTTCAGGCTTGAGTTTTCTTTGCCATGAAAAAATCAAAAATAATACATTGCAATCTATTCTTAATGACTGGACTTATCCGATCCCGGTCTACATAATTTTTCACTCAAAATGTTATGTTGATGAGCATATCAGAAGTCTGATGGATGAGATAAAGGATACCATCAACGTTTTACAAGTCAGGCACAGTTTATAATTGTAGCTAACCTGTAAATTAACGTTCGGGGCAGAATAACATTCACTTATTTTTCTTGCCCCCAATGACGATATCCGTTATTCAGTGCAGGGCCTTGCCATCTTTTTGAGGGAATGCGCATAAGATTTGACGGCAGAATGGTTTAAATAATACAAACAAAAAAGCAGACACCAGAGGCATCTGCTTTCTTTAATTTGGCTCCTCTGACTGGACTCGAACCAGTGACATACGGATTAACAGTCCGCCGTTCTACCGACTGAACTACAGAGGAATTGTCTTAACGAGGCATATGTTAGCCTTAGCGATTAAAACTGTCAACACTAAAACTAACATATTAATTAGTATGATTAATTTTAGAGCATGCTGATGACTTAATGCACTATTTTATCGTGCTTATCGAGCATGTTTTGATTGATTAATAGCCGCTGCATCGGGTCTTGCTGATAAAACTGACAAAACCGTTGATAAAGAGAGGTAAAGCGCGGCGTAAATAACTGTGGTGCACTGAAAAAGTACTCTGATAATACGGCAAAACACTCTGCCGGATCGGTGGCTGCATAAGCATCAATGCTAGACGCTTCTTCTCCGACCAAATCAATTTCATCCTGGATATGGTTCATGGCTGCATGCAGGTCACGTTCCCAGCCAGCAACATCACGCAGGCTGGTTAATAACGGCACGCCGCTGGCGTAGCTACCGTTGCGCATATCAAGCTTGTGTGCAACTTCGTGAATGATGAGATTAAAACCTGAGGCGTCGAAGGAATCTTTGATATCGAGCCAGTTCAGAATAACAGGACCTTGCTGCCAGCTTTGCCCGGCGTGTACGGCACTCTGCTGATGAACCAGGCCATGCTCATCTTCCCACTCATCATCAACCATAAAAGGGTGGGGATAAATTAACACTTCATAGAAACCGTCGAGCCACTCGATACCGAGTTCGAGTACAGGCAAGCAAAAAAGCAGAGCGATGCGTGCTGTTTTCAGCTCATCAAGGGTGAAGCCATCTAATGGTGTCAGATGTTTTTGTTGTAGAAAGCGTTTTGCCAGCTGGATCAGTTTTTGCTGTTCGGTTTCGCTGAGTGAAGAGAGCAGGGGAATGGCTATAGCCTGTTGCCAGGGCAGAGTATCAATGGGAGTAGAATTCTGTTCTTTCCATGGCCACTTGATCATTTTACATGCTCACTGATTCATTATAAGAAAATGTCATTATAAGAAACTATCCGCCACACTTTAGGTTACCCAAAGCCTTTGCCTGGAGTAAAAAGGTAAAGTAGAGCCCTGACTATCGTGCTTAACTCGACAGGCGATTATTCAATCACTTGCCGGGAAGAGTTTCAACGATAGCTATCACATTTGTTTGCGTTGAACTCTATTTTGCCGTTTTGGCTGGCTGCAGGAGACTCTTTTTCAGGAGATAGCAAAGATCCACACGCTGGATAACAACATGCAAATCAGCGCGGTAATGCCGCCTGAACGCGTAAATTCCATAAATGAAATTTTTACGCCATAGATCTTCGCTTGCTCCACCACAATGATCCCGGCCAGGCTGCCAAAGACAAAAAAGTTACTCGAGAAACCTGAACCTAATGCCAGAGCAGCACCCACTGCATTGGCATTTCCTTCATGTGTTACATAAGGGACTAGCAGCATAATAGCCGGGTTATTGCCGACAATAATGCACAGCAAACCGGTTATTAAAAACAGAATAATGGGGTTATTCAAATCGATACCATGCTTATGCAAGCTGAGCAGAATATCATTCGGGATCCCGGTATTTGCCAAGGCCGCATTGACGACAAAAAGCCCCATAATCAGTAGCAGTAAATTACCATCCACTAATTTAAGCATGTCATTAGAAGATATCGAACGATTGATAAGCAATAAACCGGCGGCAGTTAAGGCAATAATTTCTTTAGAGATATCAGTAAAAATAAAGCAGAAGATAATGGCGAAAGTAATGACTCCGGCTTTGGCGGTTTCCCAGCTATCGAGTTTGACATCTGCTGGTGCTGCCGACATCGCGCTGGTTTGTGCCGCTTGTAGCTGGTCTTTAGCGATATACCAGCGATTACGGTAAAGCATGGCGACGACAGCCCAGATAACAATTAATGACAGTAAAGCAGGGATACCGGCAGACTGTAATAACCCCATAAAGGACAAATCCAGCCCCTGGGAAATTATCATATTTTTCGGGCTACCGATTAGCGACCCTGCGGAACCATTATTGGCGGCAAAACAAAATGCCAGTAAAAAAGGGATAGGATTCAGCCCGCGTGCCAGGGTGATGGAAACCAGTAGTGGAGTCATGGCAACAATGACCACATCATTGGTCAGTAAAGCTGATAGTACGCCACCAACCACAATCAGCACGGCAAGTAAGGTCGGCGGTGTCACGTGCAGGGTGGCGACCTTTTTAACCGTCCAGGCATAAAATCCAGAAACGACAAATGAGGCGGAAACCACCATTAAACCGAACAGCATACCAATCGTGCCATAATCGATGGCCATCCAGGCTTCAGGAGGGGTAATGCTGCCGACAGTCATCATGGCCATGGCACCAATAATAGCCGCTCCGGTCCGGTCTACTTTGAAGCCGGGCAGACTACCAAAACCCATCGCGATATAAACCAAAAGGAAGATAAGAACGGTCAAGTCCATCTTAGTGCCACCGTATTAATAAATTTTTACAGTAAGTTAACCATCAAGCGGTGTTAAAGCAAGCCAGCCCCCGGCTACATCAGTCTCTATTTAGCCTTTAACTGTTGATAAAGCGTAGGTGGATTTTCATCACCTGCGGATATTTTTGTATGACTTGAATGTCAAATGCTAACATGGCGCAGGTTATAGCTTACCGTCTGGCTCCTGCCAGTTTTCTGCTCTTGTTCTGAGAGCCAGATAAGAGAATTAATGAAGGACATCAATGAGTCTGCTGCCCGTTGCCGCCGTTCTGAGATGTAGTATGTATTTTTTGTCATAAATCCGGACTAGAGTAGCGCGCAATAGTTAGCACCCGGCAATATCAAACTAACAAAATATCCCGTTGTTGTGGTGAGCGGGAAGTACCGCAGCCGCTGATCCAGCTTGAGTTGTGGCAAAGATTTTCAGGAGAGAATGGAATGAGTGACTGCATACAGGTGGTTAAAGGGGACATTACACAGCTTACTGTTGATGTGATTGTGAATGCTGCAAACCCCTCTCTGATGGGCGGTGGTGGGGTGGATGGCGCTATCCATCGTGCGGCGGGTGAGACAATCCTTGAAGCCTGTAAAGCCATTCTTCGACTGCAGGGAGAATGTGACCCTGGTGAGGCAGTGATTACTGAAGCCGGAAAAATCACCGCACAGGCTATTATTCATGCTGTCGGACCGATATGGCAAGGCGGGCATCAGCAGGAGGCTGAGCTACTGGCCCAGACCTATCGTAACTGTCTTGATTTGGCTGCAGCAAACAGTTATCGCACCATCGCTTTCCCTGCTATCTCCACGGGGGCTTACGGCTTCCCGAAGCAACAGGCGGCGCGTATTGCATGGGATACGGTGTATCGTTATCTTGGCCAGCGCCCGCTACCTGAACGGGCTATTTTTGTTTGTTACGATGAGGAAACACGACAAATTTATCAGTCAATCGCCGACGCGCTGTAAGAATCGGCGCATATACCTGTTGTTCGACGTTCGCTCCCGGAACAAGCTGTTCACAGGAGCGATCAGCGCTATTTGTCTGTCTGCGATTTTTTATCGGTATTTGAAGCTGAATTATTCCATTTACCCGAAAACAGAAATCGTAAGACGGGAATACGCAGATGAATTTCATAAAGTATCAGCGCGATGCCAATCACGAAGACCAGTCCGGCAAGAAACCCCAGCAGATTTGAGCTGAAAAACGGTGTGATATAGGCACCGAAAAAGAGGGTCAGAGGATGGTGGACCAGATACAGGAACAAAGAAGCATTAACAAAATAAGTGATTCGCGCAGACTGTACGTTAAGTAGCCGATAGCCTAGCGAAAACACCACATTGACCATCCAGAGGCCCATCAGCATATTGATGCAGCTTTCTGTCTCATACATCCACTCATCACCGCTGCCATAACGCTGATTCAAAATATAAGCCACTAATGCAACCGCTGAACCCAGAGTGCATCCGACGGAAGGCGTAATAAACAGCTTTTTTAATGACTCGTGGGTAAATATAAGTGCCCCAAGAGTGAAAAAAGGCAAATAAAACAGGGTTTGCATGACGACAAAGTTAAATAAACCGTCGCCTAACAATGCCGGGCAGGCTACCAGTATCAGTCTGCGTATTCCCGCATAAAGGATGCCAAACCCTAAAAATAGCAGCGATAGTTTAAACAAAGTAGGCGGTTTTTGCGCAGCTGACTCGGTGTTGCTGGTAAAGCGAGCAATAACTTTAAACAGTCCCATGCCGAGAGTCGTCAATACTATCAGCACCAGTAAAAACCACAGATGGGATATCAGCTCCCAGGCCAGAGCATTATATTTTTCATACCCGCTCAGCAGATGCCAGGTTTCAGCTTGCCCCTTAACCGAAAGCAACATTAAAAATTGTGGCAGAGTCAGGAGCGGAATTGCCGCAAGCATTGGGATGCCAACACGCAGGACCCGTACTTTCCACCAGCGTTTTATTGGATAACGCAGAAAAAGCATGTATGAAAAGTAGCCGGAAATAACGAAAAACACCTGCATGCGGAAAGCGTGGATAAAATCATTAAATAGCGTGAAACCCGCTGAAGAGGTTGCGCTGTTAACGTGCCACTGATGACCCGAATAAATCAATGACAAATGAAATGGGATACCTAATAACATCAACCATGCGCGAATGGAATCGAGAAAGTACTCACGTTGTTTAGGGGGATTACTCATATTACTCCGGACTGTTCCAGATTTTTCGTCTTGTTGTTAAGCTTTTTGCCGTTAAACTTATTGTTTGCTAAGGAGTAAAATACACCAGTTAGCAGGTTATCCGTGGTAACCGTACACTAAGCATGTCATTCTGTCTCTCGGATGCATTCTTAAAATCAATTTTAACCTCTTTTTTGCTCAATAGCTGAGCCAGCGCGTCGAAGAATGCGGGGATTCAGTTGTCGGAAACCGTGAGTTTACATTAAAATGGTAAGATTGATTCGAGCACACAAAGGGGGATGTGCTGGTTAATATGAAACATAAATCGAAAATAATGAAATTACGCTGGTTGGGCGCGGTAGTGATGTTGTCTCTTTGCACAACGTCGGTATGGGCCTTCACAATCAATGATGTCGCAGAACAGGCAAAAGCATTAGCAAGCAAAAGCTACGAAGTACCTAAAAGCAATCTGCCGTCACAATTGCGTAATATGAAATACGCGGATTACCAGCAGATCCAGTTTAATCACGATAAAGCTTACTGGAGCGATTTAAAAACCCCGTTTAAGCTCGAATTTTATCATCAGGGTATGTACTTCGACACGCCAGTGACTCTCAATGAGGTCACGGCGACGACGGTAAATAAAATAAGTTATAACCCTGATTACTTTGATTTTGGCACTCTGAAAACAGACAAAGACTCAATGAAAGACCTGGGCTTTGCTGGATTCAAAATCCTCTATCCTATCAATGACAAGGGTAAGGATGATGAGATTGTCAGTATGCTCGGCGCCAGCTATTTCCGTGTTATCGGTGCAGGACAAGTGTATGGCTTGTCGGCTCGTGGTCTGGCGATAGATACGGCTTTACCTTCGGGTGAAGAGTTTCCGCGTTTCCGTGAATACTGGATAGAGCGTCCGAAAGCGAACGATAAAACACTCGTTCTCTATGCACTTCTCGACTCGCCTCGTGCAACAGGTGCGTACCGCTTTATGATTATTCCTGGCCGCGATACGGTAGTCAGAGTCCAGTCTAAAATATACTTGCGTGACAAAGTCGGTAAGATTGGTGTGGCACCACTGACCAGTATGTTCCTGTTTGGTCCTAATCAACCTTCACCGAACATCAACTATCGTCCTGAAATGCACGATTCTAACGGTTTGTCGATTCATGCCGGAAACGGTGAATGGATATGGCGTCCGTTAAATAATCCTAAACATTTGGCCGTCAGTTCCTATGCCACGGAAAATCCGTTAGGTTATGGTCTGCTTCAGCGTGGTCGTCAGTTCTCTAAATTTGAAGATTTAGATGACAGATATGACCTTCGTCCAAGCGCCTGGATTACGCCTAATGGTGACTGGGGTAAAGGGCGTGTTGAATTAGTCGAAATTCCAACCAACGATGAAACCAACGACAATATCGTTGCCTACTGGACTCCGGATACTTTGCCAGAGCCCGGCGTTGAAATGAATTTCAACTACAGCATTACCTTCAGTCGTGACGAGGATAAACTCCACGCCCCAGACAGCGCTTATGCGACGCAGACTCGACGTTCACTGGGTGATGTGAAACAGGCGAATCTGGTACGTCAGCCAGACGGTACTACCGCATTTGTTATCGATTTTACTGGCATAGATATGAAAAAACTGCCAGCGGACACCCCAGTAACAGCGCAAACCAGTATTGGTGACAACGGTGAAATCGTTGACAGCCAGCTGAGTTATAACCCGATAATCAAGGGCTGGCGTCTGACACTGCGCGTGAAGCAAAAGGATGACAAAAAGATAACGGACATGCGTGCGGCACTGGTCAATGGTGATCAGACCTTGAGTGAAACCTGGAGCTATCAGTTACCTGCAAATGAATAAGTCCACTGTTACTACATCCGATTATATTGCAGCACTGAATCTGTCGGATGCAGAGCGTGCACAACTGCCTGAAGAAAATCTTCAGGCAGTACATGAAGCGCTCGATACCAAAGGCCAGCACTATCAACGTGCGGACGATTCGCCACTGGCTTCAGTCGCGTCACGTCTGAAGACAGTCTGGCCAGACTCACTGAAGGAAGGGCTGCTCGACGAGGATTATGAAGGGCGGACCCAGCTGAAATCGATGCCGGAAGTGACGCGAACGTCGATGCATCCGGACCCATGGCGTACCAACCCTATCGGGCGCTTCTGGGACAGGATCAGAGGACGTGAGAGTAACAGCGGTCGTTTACGCGAAGATAATGCGGCAGAACAACAATGGCGTATGGTGGGTACCATCCGTCGTTATATCTTGTTACTGCTGACTTTGTCACAAACGGTCGTCGCCACCTGGTATATGAAAACCATCCTGCCTTATCAGGGATGGGCTTTTATTAATCCACTGGAAATGGGTAACCAGGATTTGTGGGTATCATTTATGCAGCTGCTGCCGTATGTGCTGCAAAGTGGCATTCTGATCCTGTTTGCTGTTCTTTTCTGTTGGGTGTCAGCCGGTTTCTGGACCGCTCTGATGGGGTTCTTGCAGCTACTGATGGGGAAAGATAAATACAGTATCTCCGCCTCGACTACCGGTAATGAACCTATCGACCCGGCTCATCGCACAGCCTTGATAATGCCTATCTGTAATGAAGATGTGGCGCGTGTTTTTGCCGGACTCCGTGCCACCTGGGAGTCGGTAAAAGCAACCGGTCAGCAGAGACACTTTGATGTTTATATTCTCAGTGACAGCTACGATCCGGATATCTGCGTTGCCGAGCAAAAAGCCTGGTTGGAACTGATTGCAGAAGTTGAAGGGGAAGGGCAAATCTTCTACCGTCGCCGTCGCCGCCGAGTGAAACGTAAAAGTGGTAACATCGACGATTTCTGTCGTCGCTGGGGTAAGCAGTACAGCTATATGCTGGTGCTGGATGCTGACTCGGTGATGAGTGGTGACTGCCTGACGAACCTGGTTCGTCTGATGGAAGCCAATCCTAAAGCCGGTATTATCCAGTCGTCGCCTAAAGCGTCAGGCATGGATACGTTGTATGCGCGCTGTCAGCAGTTTGCTACCCGGGTATACGGGCCGCTCTTTACTGCCGGATTACACTTCTGGCAATTAGGAGAGTCACACTACTGGGGCCACAACGCAATTATCCGCGTCAAACCTTTTATGGAACACTGTGCCTTAGCACCGCTACCGGGTGACGGTAACTTTGCGGGTTCAATTCTGTCCCATGACTTCGTGGAAGCCGCGTTAATGCGTCGCGCAGGCTGGGGGGTATGGATTGCCTACGACTTACCCGGTTCCTACGAAGAGTTACCGCCAAACCTGCTGGATGAGCTTAAACGTGACCGCCGCTGGTGCCAGGGTAACCTGATGAACTTCCGGTTGTTTCTGGTAAAAGGAATGCACCCTGTACACCGTGCTGTATTCCTGACTGGCGTCATGTCATATTTGTCAGCACCGCTCTGGTTTATGTTCCTGGCACTTTCTACAGCCCTTCAGGTTGTGCATGCGCTGACTGAACCGCAGTATTTTCTACAGCCTTACCAGCTGTATCCGGTATGGCCAAAATGGCGACCAGAACTGGCAATCGCTCTGTTTGCCTCAACCATGGTACTGCTGTTCTTACCGAAACTGCTGAGTATCATTCTTATCTGGTGCAAAGGCTGTAAGGAGTATGGCGGTTTCTGCCGCGTTACCTGCTCACTGCTGCTGGAAGTTTTGTTCTCAGTCTTGCTGGCACCGGTGCGTATGTTGTTCCATACCGTGTTTGTGGTCAGTGCTTTCCTTGGCTGGGAAGTCGTCTGGAATTCCCCACAGCGTGATGATGATTCGACCTCATGGGGCGAAGCCTTTATGCGTCATGGTTCACAACTCTTGCTGGGCCTGGTATGGGCGGTCGGGATGGCGTTGCTGGATCTGCGTTTCTTGTTCTGGCTGGCGCCGATCGTCTTCTCGTTAATTCTGTCGCCATTTGTATCGGTCTTCTCCAGTCGTGCTACGCTTGGCCTGCGTACCAAGCGCTGGAAGCTGTTCCTGATACCGGAAGAGTATTCTCCACCGCAAGTGCTGGTTGATACCGACAAATATTTACAGCTTAATCGTAGTCGTGTGATGAGTGACGGGTTTATTCATGCCGTATTTAACCCGGCATTGAATGCTCTGGCAACGGCGATGGCAACAGCGAGACACCGCAACGGGCCTGTGCTTGAAATTGCCCGTGACCGTCATGTTGAACAGGCTCTGAATGAAACACCGGATAAACTGTCGCGCGATCGGCGGCTGGTGCTATTAAGTGACCCTGTAACAATGTCGCGTTTGCATTATCGGGTCTGGGCGAATCCGGAGCGTTATTCATCCTGGGTGAAAAACTATCAGGGTATTACCCTTAATCCACTGGCGTTACCCATGAAGCCATAATAACAAAGCAGGGTCGGTGATAAAGTCTCTTCGACCCTGCTGTTATTGTTGCCAATACTGAAGTACAGTAACCCGTACCGACCCTCTGGTCGGTTTTTTTTCATCAGCTCAATCGTGGCATATTTTGTGTCATCAGGACTAAAAATTGTTAAGAATCATAATGGTAATACTAGTTACTAGTTTACTAACGGGTTGCGGTAGTATCATCAGCAGAACCGTCCCAGGGCAAGGGCACGGTAATCAGTATTATCCCGGCGTCCAGTGGGACATGCGTGATAGCGCATGGCGTTATCTTACCGTTCTGGATTTGCCATTTTCACTGGTCTTTGACACCCTGTTACTGCCTATTGATGCGAGTCATGGCCCTTATGAGTAAATATTAACGATAGTCCCATTCATCAGCGGCGCTTTGGCCCTCTTCAGTATCCAGGGAAGGATCAAGCTGAAACTCACCTTCATCCCATTCGTGTAAAGTATTTTCCTCCAGCCATTCCTGGCGAAGTTCAATTTCATCATAGTCGCCATCGAAAACACTCTGTGCAGCAGCTCCGCTCAACACAGGCAGACAGTCTCCCATGTCCTCTTCGTCGGCAAAAAACTCAGCCTGCCACATAATATCGCCATCTTGCATGACATATTTCTGGATATTGAATTGCTCAATATTACTGCTTTCTTCATCCAGTTCAGGATGTTCGGCAAGAAACAGTTCTCGGGCAGCATCAATAGCCTCATCAAGCGTCACATAGAAGGTCATATTTTTTCTCCAGAAAGGGGGGATATAAAGAAATCATAGACCAAGATTTTCCTGGCGTATGACCCAAAGAAAAAAAGTTATCTACAGGCCAGATTGCCTGATTATCGTGTTGGAACTGCGCCCTGAATTCGGGCATGGCTGGCGGCTATTGGGCTGAGAAATCTGTTGGTGTAGCGGGCAAAGTATGGCGACTTTACCCGCTCAGTGCGGGGGGGATGCGGCTACTGATAGCGGTCTGGCACGCCTTCGGGGCGAGTCTTAAAGCGACGGTGAAGCCACATATATTGTTCTGGGGCCATATCGATACAGTGTTCAATAATTCCGTTCATCCAGCGAGCTGTTTCTTCCGGGCTTTCCAGCGGCGGACTACGTTCAGGTGTCAGGATAGTTAACTCATAACCTTTACCTTCTGGCAGCCGTCGTGGCACAAAAGGGACAATACTGGCTCCGGACAGTTTTGCCAGAGTATAGGTTCCAGTTGTGGTGGCGGCTTGTTCTACGGCGAAAAAGGGTACAAAGGCACTTCCACGGGGACCATAGTCATGGTCAGGGGCATACCAGATGATATCGCCTTGCTTTAGCGCCCGGATCATTCCTTTCAGATCCTTTCGGTCCAGCATGCTTTTATTGGAACGCATCCTGCCTTTGGTCTGTATCCAGTCGATTAACGGATTATCATTTGGCCGATAGACACCAATACCCGGTGTTTTAATACCAAAAATGCGTGCGCCCAGTTCAAGGGTTAAAAAATGAACACCGATCAGCAAGACTCCCTGACCAGACTCAGTAATGCTTTTTACTTTCTCGGCACCCTCATAGTGGCACCAGCGGTTAATGCGCTGAGTAGGCCAGAACCACGCCATACCTGTCTCAACGAGTCCCATACCCACAGATTCAAAGTTAGCCACTGTCATTTTTTCACGTTGTTCGACAGACATATCTGGAAAACAGAGCTCCAGATTACGACGGACAATATTAGCGCGACGTTTCATCAGCTTCATTGACAGACGACCTAAGCCACAGCCGAAACGGTATAGCAGCGGATAAGGAAGTTGTACCAGGAGATATAACAGACCGATTCCAAGCCAGACTCCCCAGTAACGAGGATGGAGTAACGCGCATGAGAATTGGGGTAAGTTTGTCATTGCTAACCTTTTCTTTATTATTTTCGATCTTTTTAGTCGCTTATTGTGACATTTTTTGTCACTAAGCTAAATTACGGAGCAATAATTTCCAACAGGAACATGCTCTTTCTCAATCACTAAACAAAATGTAGCTCAAAAAGTGTGGATGTAAATTGCTGTTTTTTGCTTTATGATGCAGGCCCATTTTTAATGATTGCAGAGTGAACACCATGCCAGTGTTACATAACCGCATATCGAATGAGGCTCTACGTGAACGTATGCTGGCCGAAACCGAGCCGCGCACGACTATCTCATTCTATAAATATTTTACCCTTGAAGACCCACAAATTGTGCGGGATGCCCTCTATCAGGCCTGTACCCAACTCAATGTATTTGGTCGGGTTTATTTGGCTCATGAGGGTATTAATGCGCAAATTAGTGTACCTCAGAGCCGCGTTACGGCATTTAAAGAGATGATTTACGCTTTCCATCCAGCACTGGATAATTTGCGTCTGAACATTGCTCTGGAGGATGACGGTAAATCATTCTGGGTACTGCGCATGAAAGTGCGCGATCGCATTGTGGCGGACGGCATTGATGACCCGACTTTTGATGCCAGCGATGTCGGTGAGTATCTCAATGCGGCGCAAGTCAATGAGATGCTGGACGATCCGCAGGCAGTGTTTGTGGATATGCGCAATCACTACGAATATGAAGTCGGGCATTTTAATGATGCGCTGGAGATCCCGGCCGATACTTTCCGCGAGCAGTTGCCGAAAGCGGTTGAGATGCTTCAGGATGATAAAGATAAAAAAATAGTCATGTACTGTACTGGAGGAATTCGCTGTGAAAAAGCGAGTGCCTTTATGCGTCACAATGGCTTTGAGAATGTTTATCATATTGAAGGCGGTATTATTGAATACGCACGTAAAGCGCGTGAACAAGAGTTGCCGGTACGTTTTATTGGGAAGAACTTTGTCTTCGATGAGCGGATGGGTGAACGTATCTCCGATGATGTGATTGCGCATTGTCACCAATGCGGAACCGCTTGTGATAGCCATACCAATTGTAAAAACGATGGCTGCCATCTGCTGTTTATTCAGTGCCCAAGTTGTGCAGAGAAATTCAATGGCTGCTGTAGTGAGGTGTGTCGGGACGAACTGGTCTTGTCACCCGAAGAGCAACGTCGCCGTCGTGCAGGCCGCGAAAACGGCAATAAAATTTTCAACAAATCACGCGGATTACTCAATACCACTTTAGGTATCCCTGATCCTGAGTGAAAAATAATGCTCTCCCGGTGCTGAAGGGAGAGCATTTTTTTACTACTGCTGAATACCTTCTACTGAGAGCGTTAACTCAACTTCCTGGGATTTAGGCCCCAGATCGCTGTTGATATTAAAATCTTTCAGCTTAAATTTACCCTGTGCTTCAAATCCTGCGCGTTTGCCACCCCAAGGATCATCACCCTGACCAACCAGTTCCGCAGTCAAAGTCACCGGCTTAGTCACACCGTTAAGCGTCAGATTACCGTCAATTTTCAGCGCGTCGGCTTCTTTGGTGACGCTGGTTGAAACATAAGTTGCTTCTGGGAACTTAGTGCTGCTCAGAAAATCGTCACTGCGTAAATGCTTGTCACGCTCAGCGTGGTTAGTATCGACACTGGTGGTTTTGATTGTGACGTTGATTTTGTCTTTAGCCGGATCTTTTTCATCGTAGCTGAAGTTACCGCTGAAATCGTTAAAAGCACCGTTTAACCAGCTATAGCCGAGGTGCTGAATACGAAAACCAATCGTGGAATGCTCACTATCAATTTTATAATCGGCTGCAACAGCTGAACCAGCAGAGAATAACAGAGCGGCTAAAGTGGTGCCCAGCAGGATTTTTTTCATTGTCTTACTCCATAGTTAACGGGACGCTTTACCCAACATGCGTTTGAGGGTGGCATCTTTATCAATAAAGTGGTGTTTTAGTGCGGCCAGACCATGTAGCAGGGAGATAATGAGTACCGCCCAGGCTAGCCAAAGGTGGATACTTCCCGCTAAATCAGCCTGGGTTGCACCTGCGGCAAAGGTTGCCGGGATCTCGGTCAAGCCAAATACACTGATAGCTTTGCCATCAGCGGTTGAAATGAAATAACCACTGATCAAAATGCTGAACAGCAGAGTGTAGAGCAGAATATGTGCTGCAACTGAAGCCATGCGCGTGGTACGCGAATAGCTTTTTAATGCGGGTGGTGGTGGTGAAATAAAACGCCAGATCACACGAATAACCATCACTAGCATTAATGTGATACCGATACTTTTATGCAAGTTCGGCGCTTTATGATACCAGTCACTATAATAACTGAGTGTCACCATCCACAGACCGAGCGCAAACATGCCATACACGGTTATGGCAACTAACCAGTGAATGAGTACAGAGAGGTGGCCGTAGCGTTGTGGCGAGTTTCGCCATTGCATAATTTAACATCCGGTTTACAGGCAATTAAAACGAACCTTAGACGATCCACATTCTTTAAATCAACTTAAAAATATAGCTAATTAAATATAAATAATTTCTTTCATAAAATTTGATTGAAAATGGTGATTCTTCTTCTGTTTTATCGAAATCAAACGCGAGATTATTGATTTTTTACGGTTTTATTGCAGTTTTTGTTGTTCTTGATATTTGTACATAAAACTATTTATTTGTTTATTATTGTCAGTTTTCTTCAATATAAAGACCTGTTATGAGCGAGATAAGATAATCATATTGGAGTTGTTCTTTGGCGGTAGGATTTTATTAGCAGGCGAGTAATAATAATTGCATGAAACAGTGTGGTGGAATAACCACCACTCTTATATACCCAAAATAATTCGAGTTGCTTGTCGGCGCAAAGCTTCAGGCCGTCGATGAGCATAGATAAACTATGTGATTCGGCGGCATGAACGCAGGCAACCCTGCGCAACCTGAAGTATGACGGGTATAGATTATATTTTATTGAAACGAGACAAAGAGAAGGGGGATAAATCAAACGCTGACTCTTTACCCAGCGCAAACTGGCAGGCAATTTCGCCTAGCGCAGACGCAAATTTAAAACCGTGCCCGCTTAATCCGGTAATAATCAAAGTATTCATATGTCCGGGCAGAGTATCGATAATGAAATCCTCATCCGGCGTATTATCATAAGTGCAGGCAGCACCATGTAAACAGCAGCCGATACCGGGTAAAAAATCACGCAGGAACGGGAAGACTTCCATGCCGTCACCCGCCATTCGACCAAAGGGCACTCTTTGCTCGGGTTCGCTAATCACCTGTCCGCCATTATGCCTGGCGACTTTTAGTTCATTATCTTCTGATGGAAAACCGTAATACTGGTCACCATTAGGTGTCTCGGCGGTAAATGCTGGGAAGCGGTTATTTTCGCTGTAACGGCCGTCAGCCTGATGCCAGGCAAAAATTTTGCGGACTGTCGTGATGGGTAACTCTGGCAGTAGTTTTTTCACCCAGGTGCCTGCACTGATTAACAGTTTAGCGCCCTGATAACGGCCTTCGTCAGTAATGACCGTGACCCCATCATCCTGATGCTGAATTTCTTTAACGGGGCAGTTAAATAGCTGCGCTGCGCCCCCTTGCTCGGCAAGTCGAATATAGGTTTCAACCGCCACTTCACTTTTCAGTACGCCAGAATCGGCTTCAAAAAGGCCGATATAATCATCAGGGATCTGAATTTCTGGCCAGCGAGACTGAACGGCTGCTGCGTCCATTCTTTCAACCGGTAACGCATATTTTTCGACGCTGTGGGCAATGTTTTTAATAAATAACGAATCGGTCGGGCCAATATTGATAACCCCGGTACGATGGAATATCTTCTCACCACTCATCTCAGCCAGTGCATCCCACAGCTTCTGAGCGCGCAGTACCAGAGGGACATATTTCTCACCTTCCCCGTATGCATGGCGCATCAGACGTGTATCACCGTGATGGCTGCCTTCGGTATGAGGGGGGTGTCCGCTGTCAATCATCAGCACTTTCAGGCCAGAATTAGCGGCATAACAACCTGCGGCAGCGCCAACAGAACCGCTACCAACGATGATAAGATCATATTTCATGGTTTTTCTCATTATATGCCTGTCAAACTTAATCTTCCCGGACAGGGCGTCACTAAGTTGCTCACAGAGTTCTCGGAGTAACGGAATTTTTTACTTTACAGAGGGTAATTAATTCGGCGCATGCATGCAATTTCTGTAGGGATAAAAATGGAAAAGGCACCGTAAAAGCGCTCTGAACTGGAAGAACGAGGGGACAGCCTGTGCTCCCCTCGCAGGTTAAAACATGATGTTAAGATTGTCATACTCACTGACTGGAGAGCCTGTTTGATAAACCGGAACGGGGTACTATTTAGTGTTTACGGTAATCACTAACCTGGTACTCGCTGGACTCAATTTTCGCTATCCCGGCTTCAAGGATAGAAATAAATTGCCTGGCAACATCGGTGGTAAGCCATAGCGTCTGGCCAATTTCAGTTTCATCTTGCTTTTGATTATTAGATGTCAGGTAGTGCAGGCGTAACATCATCGCGTCGTAGCTGTCTACCGTACTAATATCCCATCCGATGAGGGGATGAGTTTGAATAACATCTTTATTCTTTTCCATTATAACCCCTTATAACGTGTAAGAAGACAACGACTTGTGAGGTTCATGCAAGATAAAGGTGAAACAAGATAAGTATATCAACTCTCTAAAATAAAGGAGGAGTAAATAAGTACCTAGTCATACTTTCTAACACCATTTACCTCCTGCATACAAATAAATTCGAACTAATTGATTGTTTTTTATACTTAAAAAGAGAAAATAAAAAAAAGCGATCGCGATAATAATACCGGGGCTGAGGGCAGGACGAAGGTTTTATCTGATATCAATGCTATTAATATCAATGCATTAATATAGGTTTTCACGCCGGGTATGATAGAAATAAAATAAACTGCCGACTCAAGGGGCGGCAGTTATCCTGTCGCAGCGTACTATTCCGCGTTGAACCAGTCGTCAGCGCTTTCCCAGGTTTCCTGGAGGATTTCGCTAATACGGGTTTTGTCTTCTTTGGCACCCCCCAGCACGGAAAGCTGGTTACTGCTTGCCAGACGTACCTGGACCTTGGTCTGGATATCCGGCCAGGTATCCTGAATACGGCGAGAGAGTTCCCCGGCCAGAGCATCAACGGCACCGGCAGGTAAAGGGGTGGTTTTGGCGATGGTGACTTCAATACGCATAATGGCCTCCGATAATGATACTGTATACATATACAGTATCATTATTTGCAAAACAAGAGGCAATGAAAAAGTTAACCTTTTACTGACCAGAGAACCTGTTCGTCAGCGAGGAATGGGACGATATCGCCATCAGGGCTGGCTATCTGCGCAGGCATTTTTTCGGCCACTCGCACTAACTCAATCGTCTCTTCATTGACGGGCAGACCGTAGAATGCCGGACCATTCAGTGAGCAGAATGCCTCAAAGTGCTCCAGAGCATTCATCTCTTCAAAAACGGTGGCATAAGCTCCCAATGCTGAAGGCGCGTTAAAGCAACCCGCACAACCACAGCTAGACTCTTTACGTGCCTGAGTATGCGGAGCTGAATCAGTACCGAGGAAGACACGGGAACAACCACTGGCGACCAGCTCACGCAAGGCTTGCTGATGTACACTGCGCTTTAAAATCGGCAAACAGTACAAGTGAGGACGGATCCCACCTACCAGCATATGATTGCGATTAAACATCAAATGCTGAGGGGTAATAGTGGCACCAATCAGAGAATTACCGCTCTGAATATACTGGGCGGCATCTTTCGTGGTGATATGTTCGAATACCACTTTCAGTGCCGGGAGCTGGCGACGTAATGGCTCCAGCACGGTTTCAATAAAGCGCGCTTCACGGTCAAAAATATCGATATCTGCATGGGTCACTTCGCCATGGATCAGCAGCGGCATACCGATTTTTTGCATCCGCTCCAGTACCGGCATAATGGCTGCGGTGCTGGTGACGCCATGACTTGAATTCGTCGTGGCATTGGCAGGATAGAGCTTAGCCGCAGTAAAGACCCCTTGATTAAAACCCTGTTCAAGAACCTCTGGATCCAAAGTATCGGTCAGATAACAGGTCATTAATGGTTCGAATTTTTGTCCTGCGGGTACGGCATCGAGAATTCGCTGACGATAGCTAATAGCGGCTTCAACGGTAGTAATCGGGGGCACGAGATTAGGCATCACAATTGCGCGACCATAAACCTGGCTGGTATAGGGCACCACAGTTTTCAGCATTTCACCATCACGCAGATGAATATGCCAGTCGTCAGGGCGGCGAATTTTTAATACCTGGGATAATACGGTCATGAATGTGCTCCGGCGCAAGATAGGGAAATCAGACATCTATACCCAAAATCATTCGAGTTGCAGCAAGGCGGCGAGTGCAAGGATCCCGGTGAGCTTAAGAGGATCAAGGGCTCGGGGGACGAACGCAGCCAGCGTACATGCATCTTGAAGTATGGCGGGTATACAGGGTTTTATGCCGGGCACCAAGGATAAGCGGAAACGTTTTCGTTTGCATCACTTATCTCAATAAAAATATCGGAGCGCAGCCAGTGCGCTCCGATGACTGATTAAGGGGATGTCAGTTAGTAAAAGGGATAACAATCTCTCCGGGACGAACTTCAATCCCTTTCGCGAGTTTTTTCGCCAGCGCTTCAGCTTTACTGTGGCTGTCACTCAGAACATAGGCAGGATTCTGATTAAAGTAACTACGTAATGACTGACTAATATAAGGCATTAAGGTTTGTAAAATGCCCTGCATTTTTTCAGGCTCTATCTGGCTGTTGATAATTTCCATTTCACGCAAATAAATGGCACCAGTCTCTTTATCAAAACCTGGCTGGGCTTTCATTTTGAGATCAATAGTCGCCTTTTGCGTGCCAAAAAGGGAGGAGATATCCAGATTGACTTTGCCACTTAACATGATTTTATTGGGTTCTTCACGGCCTATCTGGCTGACTAAATTGGTGAGTGTGATTTGGGCGTCAGCAACGCCGGGTAAACCAATATTCTTTGAAAAATGATTGTGTTTCTCCAGCGCCTGATTGATGGTTTGTTCACTCAACTGATACTGCGTAAGCTGATTGCATCCGACAAGTAAAGCTCCCAGGGCCAGTACGGCGGTCAAAAAAAACCTTTTCATCTACATCCTCATCTACAACGTTATCATGATGCCTGATACCCGTCATACTTCAAGTGACCTGGGTGTTGCCTGCGTTCAACCCGCCGAATCACATAGCTGTCTATGCTCATCGCCGGGTTGAACTTGGCGCCTACAGGTCACTCGAATTATTTAGGGTATATACCCGTCATACTTCAAGTTGCCAGGGTGTTGCCTGCGTTCAACCCGCCGAATCACATAGCTGTCTATGCTCATCGCCGGGTTGAACTTGGCGCCTACAGGTCACTCGAATTATTTAGGGTATATACCCGTCATACTTCAAGTTGCCAGGGTGTTGCCTGCGTTCAGCCCGCCGAATCACATAGCTGTCTATGCTCATCGCCGGGCTGAACTGGTCGCCTACAAGTAATTCGAATTATTTAGGGTATATACGGGCTATCATGGCTACGATTTTGTTCATTCCGCTAGCGGATAAAGCGAAAATCGCCTGTCTTTACAGACACCCTCGATACCGCTTTGTTCAGCACCGGGCGCGATTTTATTCACTGGCTATCGCCGCTATTGTTAAAACTTTCCTGTGTTCAGGATAGCCATTTTTAGTGAGCTGTTGCTAATACGTTGGTTTAATGTAATTTATTCGACTGAACAATGGTAGGTTTTGCATGTTTTGGTAAAAACTGCCACCAGAGAATGATCAGGGTGATTATCCCAATAATACCGAGCATCACCCAGGGAAGTTCTGGTTGAGCAAATTCCTTTCCTGCGTCAAATAACCAGCCGCCACCGGTATAGCCTAGCGCGCCTCCGAAGGCGAGACCAAGACGGCTAAAGCCCATATAGCTTCCTCTGGCGCGTGAGTCCGCTAACGAGGCGCTGAGCGTTTCGCGCGCCGGCTCGGCAATGATTGAGCCAATGTAGAAAACACAAATTAACGAGAACAATTGTTGCAGAGAACTGGTTAAACCTATTGGCAGCATACTGACGGTCATCAGCAACAGTCCTGCCATCAGACGTTGTTCCAGGCTGAAACGTTTTTCGCTATAGCGAGCAATAGGGTAGAGCAGGGTCAGTGACAGGGCGGCTTCAATGGCATACATCCATTTTACCGCCGCTGGAGTACCGGCAATATCGTTAACCATAATCGGCAGCATGAGCATCACCTGCACCGCCAGCATGTAGTAGCCCGTGAGCGTCAGGACATAGGTGACAAAGCGTTTGTCTTTTAGAACGAAACGCATTCCTTCGCGTACCGGTGTACGGATAGTTGACAGTTTATAGGCTGGCAATAGCCAGAGGTTAACCAGCGCACAGAGAATAAACATCGCAGCACCGGTGGCGCAGACCAGGGAAAAATCGAATGGCAGCAACCAGCTTCCCAGTAAGGCACCAATAACGGCTCCCGCGCTGTCCTGCATCAATAACAGCGAGAAAAAACGTCCTCGTTGTTCCGGGCGCACCAGTTTAATCACCAGAGCGGCGCGTGGCGGATCGAATAACGTGCCTCCGAGACCGGAGAGAATGCAGGATAACCACAGTAACCAGGGTTCATCGGCGATGGCCATTGACGCGAATCCGGCAGCACGCAATAGCATACCGGTAACAATCATTGGCTTTGCGCCCAGCCTGTCGGCAATCGCGCCGCCAAAAATGCCGAGCCCCTGCTGTACCAGCTGGCGTAAACCCAAGGCAATACCGACCATCAGGGCTGCCCAGCCCATTTGGTCAACAAAGCGGATAGAAATCAACGGGAATACAACAAAAAAACCGAGAACAACCAGCATGTTATCTAACAGCAGAAAATATTTACCCAGGCGTCTGGCCTGCGATACACGCGACATTTCCCCTCCAGGGAATATTCATGACTCATCATACTTCAAGCTGTCTGGGTGTTGCCCGCAAGCCACTCGAATTATTTGGGTATAGCCTGTATTTTCGCTGCTGGACACTATTTTTAACAGCTGACACAAGATAATATTTTTTTATCAAACGATAAGATTGAGTTAAATTTTTCATCGATAAATAATCTTTCGTTGATAGATTTTTTTATCATCACGTAATCAGGTTGAGCAGAATAACGACATCAGTCCAGGTCAGGTAAAATGAAAGGGTGGAATAACATGTTTGGCTATCGCAATAACGTACCAAAAGTTCGTTTAGTGACAGACCGAATGGTAGTGAGACTGGTTTACGAACGTGATGCCTGGCGACTGGCAGACTATTATGCTGAGAATCGTCAGTTCCTGAAGCCCTGGGAACCCTACCGCGATGAAAGTTATTATTCGCATTCAGGGTGGCAGGCTCGTCTGGTCATGATGGAAGAGATGCACCAGCAACAGAGTGCCTTTTATTTTGCCCTGTTGGATGCCGACGAAAAAGAGATACTCGGTGTCGCAAACTATTCTAATGTGGTGCGTGGCGCTTTTCATGCCTGCTATCTGGGTTATTCGCTCGGTCATAAATCGCAGGGGCAGGGGCTCATGTTTGAGGCGCTGACTTCGACGACACGCTATATGTTACGCGCGCAGTCATTGCATCGTATTATGGCTAATTATATGCCACATAATCAGCGTAGCGGTGATTTACTGGCGCGCCTGGGTTTTGAAAAAGAAGGATACGCTAAAGACTATTTGCTGATTGATGGACAATGGCAGGATCACGTTTTAACCGCGCTGACGAATAAAAACTGGCCTCTGGATGCTAAGGATAAAAGATGAAACATCAGTTCACCGCTGTAGAAGCTCGAGTGCTGGGTAGCCTGCTGGAAAAACAGGTCACGACCCCGGAACAGTACCCTATGTCGCTTAATGGCATTGTGGTTGCCTGTAATCAGAAAACAAACCGCGAACCGGTGATGAATCTGAGCGAACGCGAGGTGCAGGAAGCACTCGATGAACTGGCAAAGCGTCGTTATCTGCGGACAGTCACCGGCTTTGGTAATCGGGTCACCAAGTATGAGCAACGCTTCTGTAACTCTGAGTTTGGGAACTTAAAGTTCTCAGCAGCAGAGGTGGCTATTGTGACCACCTTATTACTGCGTAGTGCTCAGACGCCAGGCGAACTCCGTGGACGCACTACCCGGATGTTTGAATTCAACGATATGACACAGCTGGAAACGGCACTGGAACAGCTGGCTGAACGCGAAGACGGCCCCTTTGTGGTACGCCTGGCGCGTGAGCCTGGTAAACGTGAAAGTCGTTATCAGCACTTGTTTAGCGGTGCCGTTGAGGAGCCGGGTTTCACTGCTGAAACTCAGGAGCCCGCTGCGTCTGAACTCGAAGATCGCGTGGCGGCCCTGGAGGCCGAAGTGGCTGATTTAAAACAACAGCTGACAATATTGCTGAACCGTTCAGGAGAATAATCAATGAGAAAACTACGGGTCGGAATTGTCGGTTTAGGCGGTATTGCACAAAAAGCATGGTTACCCGTTTTAGCGGCATCACCTGACTGGCAGGTCGTGGCGGCGTTTTCACCCACCAAGGCGACTGCGCTGCCCATTTGTGAAATGTACCGTATACCTTATGCCGCTTCGTTATCTGCACTCGCCGACCAGTGTGATGCTGTTTTTGTTCACAGCAGTACCCGCTCTCATTTTGCCGTCGTACGTGAGCTGCTGGAGGCGGGGGTTGATGTCTGTGTGGACAAGCCGCTTGCCGATAGCCTGGCTGAGGCTGAACAACTGGTTGCCCTTGCCGCGAAGAAAAAACGCACCTTGATGGTCGGCTTTAACCGTCGTTTTGCTCCCCAGTATCAGGCTCTGAAACAACAGCTGGATTCAGTATCTTCTCTGAGAATGGACAAGCATCGGCTTAATAGCGTCGGTCCGCATGATGTTCGCTTCACTCTGCTGGATGACTATCTGCATGTGGTCGATACGGCATTATGGCTGGGTGGACAACAGGCTTGCCTCCAGGGCGGCCTGCTGCATGCCAACGAGCAAGGCCAGTTGTTGTATGCTGAGCATCACTTCCGCCGCGACAATGTGTTGATAACCACCAGTATGCACCGTGCTGCGGGGAGTCAGCGTGAATGGGTACAAGCGGTTACTCATGGCGGGATCTATGATGTCACGGATATGCGGCAGTGGCGTGAAGAACGGGGTGCTGGAGTGGTTGAACGTCCGGTTCCGGGCTGGCAGAGCGTGCTGGAACAACGAGGATTTGTCGGCTGTGCTAAGCACTTTATCGATTGTGTTGCTAATCAGACCGTGCCGGAAACTGCGGGTGAACAGGCGATACTGGCCCAGCGAGTGGTAGAAGCACTCTGCCAGGATATTATCTCCCCGGGTAATTTGTAGAATGCCGGGTGTATACCCTAAATAATTCGCGTGGCTTGCAGGCGCAAAGTGAAGACAGTCGATGAGCCTGGACAGACTATGTGATTCGGCTGTCTGAACGCCAGCAGCCCTAAGCAACGTGAAGTATGGCGGGTATAAAAGAATAAATCTGTAACATCTCCTAGTGGCATTTCAGTAACGTATCGGTAGACTATGCCGCGTTAACGCTGTCTGGATGCGATAACGCTTTTTATCCGTTTGACTTGCAACCGCTGCGCCGATGCTGACATCAGCGGGTTGTCAGGTTATCAGATGCCTGCTATTCAGGTTGATTGCTTGTGGAATCACAAATTTAATGAATTTATTAAAATCACTGGCGGCGGTCAGTTCAATGACCATGGTTTCCCGCGTACTCGGATTTATACGTGACGCGATTGTTGCCAGAGTATTTGGTGCCGGTATGGCAACCGACGCCTTTTTTGTCGCTTTTAAGCTCCCTAATCTGTTACGACGTATTTTTGCCGAAGGGGCCTTCTCACAAGCCTTTGTCCCGATTCTGGCTGAATATAAAAGCCGTGAGGATCTTGAAGATACCCGTTTGTTTGTCGCTTATGTGGCCGGATTACTGACTCTGGTACTGGCGTTAATTACCATTGTGGGCATGATAGCCGCCCCCTGGGTTATCATGGCAACGGCACCCGGTTTTACTGATGATGCAGATAAGTTTGCATTGACTTCAAGCCTGCTGCGGATAACCTTTCCGTATATTTTACTGATATCTACAGCTTCTCTGGTCGGTGCGATATTAAATACCTGGAACCGATTCTCAGTCCCGGCGTTTGCTCCGACGTTACTGAATGTCAGTATGATCTTGTTCGCGGTGTTTGCTGCCCCGCATTTTGATCCACCGATTCTGGCCCTTGCCTGGGCGGTAACGGTGGGCGGCGTATTACAGCTGGCGTATCAGTTACCCTATTTGAAAAAAATAGGCATGCTGGTATTACCGCGGATTAACTTCAGAGACAGTGGCTCTCTGCGAGTGGTAAAACTGATGGGGCCTGCTATTCTTGGCGTCTCCGTTAGCCAGATTTCACTGATTATCAATACGATTTTTGCCTCATTTCTGGCATCCGGGTCCGTTTCGTGGATGTACTACGCCGATCGCTTAATGGAGTTTCCTGCCGGAGTGCTTGGCGTGGCTCTCGGAACCATTTTGCTGCCATCACTGGCTAAAACGTATTCTTCAGGCGATCATGAAGGGTATAATCGACTGATGGACTGGGGACTGCGACTTTGCTTCTTACTCGCGTTGCCTTGTTCAGTGGCATTAGGGATTCTGGCGCAGCCGCTAGTGGTTTCACTGTTTCAGTACGGTAACTTTAGTGCTTTTGATGCGTTGATGACGCAGCGAGCCTTAGTGGCCTATTCCATCGGACTATTGGGGCTGATTGCGGTAAAAGTATTAGCACCCGGGTTCTATTCACGTCAGAATATTAAAACCCCGGTGAAAATTGCTATTGTCACGATTATTATTACCCAATTGATGAACCTGGCATTTATCGGTCCGCTGAAACATGCAGGTCTTTCATTATCAATTGGTCTGGCGGCCTGTCTTAATGCCGCGTTGCTCTACTGGCAGTTACGAAAACAAGATATTTTCAGACCTCATCCTGGCTGGGGGCTCTTTTTAGTTCGTCTGTTGGTTGCGGTTCTGGTGATGTCCGGGGTGTTAATCGGAATGTTAATTCTGCTACCCGCCTGGGATACCGGCTCGATGTTCTCTCGCCTGTCGCGTTTAATGCTGGTGGTGATTGTCGGCGCAGGATCGTACTTTGCAACCTTGATGTTGCTGGGCTTCAAGCTTAAAGATTTTGCCCGACGTACAGTATAACAGACTAACGAGTGGCACAGCGTCAGCGCAGACAGTGCGAATGATTTTAGATACAAATAAAAAGTAGGTGGTAGCACAATGAACGGAACAATCACAACCTGGTTTGAAGACAAAGGGTTTGGATTTATTAAAGATGAAGAGGGCGACAATCGCTATTTTCACATTATTAAGGTGACAAATCCCGAACTGATTAAAAAGGGCGCATTGGTCACGTTTGAACCCGGTACCAATAATAAAGGGTTGTCTGCTTTTAAGGTTAAGGTCTTAGCTTCAAACAAATATATATTCATTGCGGGTGAGCAAATCAAAATTACTGCTATCAAATCCTTCCGGGTGTATAGCGAAGAAGTGCCTGCTGAAGCAAAAATTGATAAAGAAAATACGGTCTTATCCGTTGGCTTACTGATGAATAATATTCGCCCGAAAGAGGGTGCTGAAAGCAGCAAAATGCGTAGCCTGCAAAAGCTGGTCATCACCACTTTTCAAAATAGTGAACTGACCTTCTCAGAAGATGAGATAGACATTGCAGCAACAGTAAAAATTCTTAAAGCGTTATAATTGACCCTAAATAATTCGAGTGGCTTGTAGGCGCAAAGTGAAGACAGTCGATGAGCATAGACACACTATGTGATTCGGCTGTCTGAACGCCAGCAGACCTAAGCAACTTGAAGTATGACGGGTATAAACGCTATGAAAGCTGGTCGCAGACAGTGACCAGCAATGGCAGGAAGCGCGGAAATATCACCAGGTGATTTTTTTATTTGCCAGATTAACAGCAGATTTGGCTTGTCCGTCCGCGCCATAAAAATCAGGAGCCTGATGTGGCTTAAGAATAGCCAGGGCCTGTTCAGTATGTTCACGCTGTGACTCAAGTAACCAGCCGTTGTGCTGATTAATCTCACCGAGTCGCTGAATTTGCTGCTGTAGAGTCTGCCACTTTAGGTCTAAATCGGTAGGTCGAACCGAAGTCGCTTTTAGTTCAGTCAGTCGCAGAGTTTCGAGATAATCGAGCGTCGCCAGGAGTGAACTTTTATCTTCAGTCACTCGCTGTAGTGCACTGCCATTGATTTGGCCAGCAGACAGCTGTTGTTGCTCCGCATTCATCACTGTTTCCAGTGAATTAAGTACGTTTGCTATTTGGCTCAGAATTTCTGGCAATCGCGTCACTGTTATTTATCCAGCAGAGAGTTGCGGGTGTCCTGAAGTAAAGCATCAGCAATTTTTCCGGTATCCATCTTCACTTCACCGTTACGAATGGCCGCTTTAAGTGCTTCCACCCGGGCCAGATTAATATCCCCGTCACTCGGTTCCATTAACTTAGCTTGTGCATCGCTGAGCTGCACGCTAGTGCTGTTAGCTGAAAGCGATTTACCCGGGCTATTTTGTAGGGCTGGATTATCGTTAGTTTCGCGATGCTGTACGGTACTGACCGGATTTAACGCGGATGTACGATCAATGCTCATTATGTTTTCCTCACCGAGATGCTGGTGGCGTAAGAGCCAATTATTATCTGTGCTAAAGTTACTATCGGCAACTATGATGAAAGCTTTAAAAAGATTATAGATTAATCAGAATATTCCCATCAGCATCGACCTTACCGCTGACAATCTGACCGGAGTCCATACGCACCCGCGCATGCTGACCGACAGTAACATTGTTCAGGGCTCGTCCTTCGCTGTTCACGCTAAAGCCATCTCCGCTGGCAACGACCCGAACCTGCTGCCCGGCTTTGACGAGCCAGGGTTGTCGAATCATTGAGCGTGTTAATGGCATATCAGGCGTAATATCGCGCAGAGTGACGGCATTAACGGCTTGTTCAGGCAGGGTGAGAGCCTGGGCCGGTAGACGTTCCAGCGGTCCACGCTTCAGGGTCAGACTCTGAACATCCAGTATCGTACCTCGAGGCACTGATCGGGTCGCAACCACATAATGACCCACAGCGCTAACCTGAACCTGGATAAAGCGTTTGTCGTTATCACAACGCATCAGCACACTGATATTACCCCATAACCGACTATTCCCGGGGGTTGAAAATACCGGTTGCTCACAGCTCAGGAGATGGGCCGGATCGGTTTTTAATTCAACACTCACCTCGTCACTGACGCCTGCCAGACGTTGCTGAAAATAGGGGAGCAGTCGTGCTTTAATATCAGCAGCAAAGCTAAGCTGGCTAACTATGGCCGCGGCGAAAGCAATTCCTATCCTCAGATGGCGCATTATCGTTCTCCTTTTTCCAGTCCGGCAATTTTACGCGTGCATTGATTTTGCCAATGCAACAAATAGCACGGTATTTCATGCTTATTCTTCCCATCAAGCAGGGCTCCGGCGCTTTAAGCTTTGGCCTATTCCTTATTCTGTGAAAAATGGAGGGAACATGCTCGATAAATTAGATGCCGCGCTTAGATTCCAGCAAGAAGCGCTTAATCTGCGTGCCCAGCGGCAGGAAATTCTCGCCGCGAATATTGCCAATGCCGATACGCCTGGATTTCAGGCTCGTGATATTGATTTTGCCAGTGAGATGAAAAAAGTCTTAGCCCGTGGCCGCGTTGACGGAGGCGGTCTTTCACTTACCACGACTTCTGCGCGCCATATCCCTGTTCAAACCCACTCTTCACCTTCAGTCGATCTTCTCTACCGCGTACCAGACCAGCCTGCCCTGGATGGTAATACCGTCGATATGGACCGGGAACGTGCACAGTTTTCAGATAATACGCTGGGTTATCAAACCAATTTCAGGGTATTAGACGGACAAATTAAAAGCATGATGTCCGTACTACAACAAGGGTAATCCATGGCTTTACTGAATGTATTTGATATTGCAGGTTCGGCCATGGCCGCTCAGTCCAAACGACTGAACGTGGCGGCGAGTAATCTCGCTAATGCCGACAGTGCCACCGGGCCGGACGGTCAGCCTTATCGCGCTAAACAGGTTGTATTTCAAGTTGATGCCGCACCAGGTGCTGCTACTGGTGGAGTCAAAGTGACTCAGGTGATAGAGAGTAATGCGCCTGATAAGCTGATTTATCAGCCGGGCAACCCGCTGGCCAATGCCAGTGGTTATGTCCGTATGCCGAATGTTGATGTCGTCGGCGAAATGGTAAACAGCATGTCTGCTTCCCGTAGCTATCAGGCGAACGTTGAGGTGTTTAACACCGCGAAAAGCATGATGCTTAAAACATTGACGCTGGGCCAGTAAAGGAGACTGACATGTCTATCTCGGTGAAGGTAAATGATGACTCCATTTCTGGCGTCAATAATACATCCGCTAATAGTAACGTTGCGGGTAATAACGCAGCGGATTTACAAAGTAGTTTTTTAACCTTGTTGGTTGCGCAGTTAAAAAATCAGGATCCGACCAATCCTATGGAAAACAATGAGCTGACTACGCAGCTCGCACAAATCAGTACTGTGAGTGGTATCGAAAAACTGAATACCACTTTAGGTGCTATCTCCGGTCAGCTGAACAATAACCAGTCAGTTCAAGCCAGTAGCCTGATTGGTCATGGCGTGATGATCCCGGGCGATAAAGTTCTGGTGGGTAGCAAAACTACGACGCCTTTTGGCGTTGAGCTGGTTCAGGGTGCCGATAAAGTCAGTGCAACGCTTACCGATAAAGACGGCAAAGTGGTTCGCACTATCGATCTTGGTGGTCTGACTGCGGGTGTTCATACCTTCAGCTGGGATGGCACTCTGGACGATGGCTCTGCCGCCGCAGATGGAGCCTATGCGGTCTCTATCAACGCCACTAATGGTGGTACTCAGTTAGTTGCCCAGCCGCTGCACTTTGCCATGGTCAATGGCGTCGTGCGCAGTAACGGCAATGTCCTGTTAGATCTGGGAACTTACGGAAATAGTACTCTCGACGAAATCAGACAGATTATTTAACCCTATAACTTTAGCAGGAGTAAGACATGTCGTTTTCTCAAGCGATAAGCGGCCTGAACGCTGCGTCCGCCAACCTGGATGTGATTGGTAACAATATTGCCAACTCCGCAACCTACGGTTTTAAATCCAGTTCGGTCGCTTTTGCCGATATGTTTGCCGGTACTAAGACGGGACTGGGCGTCAAAGTTGCCGACGTGATGCAGGACTTTAACGACGGTATTACTACCAGTACCGGTCGCGGTCTGGATGTGGCAATTAGTCAGAATGGTTTCTTCCGTCTGGTCGATAATTCCGGACAAATTCTCTATAGCCGTAACGGACAATTCAAACTGGACGAAAACCGTAACCTCGTCAATATGCAGGGATTACAGCTAACCGGCTATCCGGCGACGGGTGTTCCACCCACCATTCAGCAGGGTGCTGACCCGGTCGGACTCGCGGTACCCAATACACTGATGCCCGCGAAAATGACCACGACCGCGAATATGCAAATCAACCTGAACTCCATGGATAAGGTTCCAGCAGTGAGTCCGTTTGATCCCGCAAAAAGCGATAGCTCCAACAAAAAAACCTCCATCACGGTATTTGACACTCAGGGTAACGTCCACGATATAAATCTGTTCTTTGTTAAAGACAAAGAAGCTAATACCTGGAATGTCTACTCCCTCGACAACAGTGTTCCCGGCAGTCAACCTGCGCTTGCGACGACGATGAAGTTCGATACGAACGGTAACCTGATTGAGGGGGGGGTCGCCCAAGGGATTACCAGCGGAACCATAGCGGGTGCTGATCCTGTCGTTTTTGATCTTGATTTCAGAAACTCCATGCAGCAAAACACCGGCGATAACTATGTGATTGGTGCTAATCAGAACGGCTACAAACCCGGCGACCTGGTTTCTTATCAGATTAATGATGATGGTAACCTGGTCGGTTTGTATTCCAATGAACAAAACCAGTTACTGGGGCAAATTGTTCTGACTAACTTTGCTAACCCGGGTGGCCTTGATGCTAAAGGCGATAACGTCTGGGGAGAAACCCGTGCTTCAGGTACCGCCTTACTGGGAACAGCAGGGAACGGCAACTTCGGGATCCTGACCAGCGGTGCGCTGGAAGCTTCGAACGTTGATCTGAGTAAAGAACTGGTGAATATGATTGTTGCTCAACGTAACTACCAGTCGAATGCGCAGACCATCAAAACCCAGGACCAGATCCTCAATAACCTGGTTAACTTGCGCTAAACGTCTGACGGGAAATTTTAATGGATCACGCTATCTATACGGCGATGGGCGCAGCAAGCCAGACGCTGAACCAGCAGGCCGTTACCGCCAGCAATTTAGCCAATGCTTCAACGCCCGGTTTTCGTGCCCAGCTTAATGCTTTGCGTGCCGTTCCTGTTGAAGGACTCTCCTTACCCACCCGAACCTTGGTGGTTGCCTCAACCCCTGGCGCTGATATGACTCCGGGGCAGTTAGACTATACCTCACGTGCATTGGATGTTGCGATTCAGCAGGACGGCTGGCTGGTGGTCCAGGGCGCAAATGGCCAGGAGGCTTATACCCGCAACGGTAATATCCAGGTCAGTCCTGGCGGTCAGTTAACTATTGGCGGACGGCTGGTGATGGGCGACGGTGGGCCGATAGCAGTTCCTGAAGGGGCGGCTGTAACCGTTGCTTCTGACGGAACGATTTCAGTGCTGAATGCGGGCGATGGGCCTGAAACCGTCGGTCCTGTAGGGCGTCTGAAACTGGTCAGTGCCGGCGCTCAGGAGGTGGTTCGCGGCGATGATGGTCTGTTCCGTCTTAATGGCACTGCGCAAGCGGCTCGTGGTGCGGTGCTGCCAGCGGATGACACGGTGCGAGTGCTTTCTGGTGTACTGGAAGGCAGTAACGTGAAACCGGCAGAAGCCATGACCGATATGATAGCCAATGCCCGGCGCTTTGAGATGCAGATGAAAATCATCTCAGGTGTAGATGAAAATGCACAGCGTGCTAACACGTTGCTGTCTGTGACCTAGCGTCAGATTTATTCTAACAAGGTAACAACATGATCAGTTCTTTATGGATTGCTAAAACAGGGCTTGATGCCCAGCAAACCAATATGGATGTCATTGCCAACAACCTGGCAAACGTATCCACCAACGGATTTAAACGCCAGCGCGCGGTATTTGAAGACTTGCTTTACCAGACAGTACGTCAGCCGGGTGCTCAGTCTTCTGAGCAAACCACACTGCCGTCAGGTTTACAAATAGGTACCGGTGTTCGCCCGGTAGCGACTGAGCGTCTGCACAACCCAGGTAATCTGTCCCAGACCAATAACAGCAAAGACGTCGCTATCAAAGGGCAAGGTTTCTTTCAGATAATGATGCCAGATGGGACCGCGGCTTATACCCGTGATGGTTCATTCCAGATGGATCAAAACGGCCAGTTAGTCACTTCCAGTGGTTTTCAGGTTCAGCCAGCTATCACCGTTCCGGCTAATGCACTGAAACTGACTATTGCTCGTGACGGTGTGGTGAGTGCCACGGTACCAGGACAAACATTACCGGTGCAAGTCGGGCAGTTGAGCCTGACTACCTTTGTTAATGATGCTGGCCTGGAGAGTATCGGGGAGAACTTATATGTTGAAACCCAATCCTCAGGTGCACCCAATGACACCACACCAGGCTTAAATGGCGCGGGGCTTTTGGAACAGGGTTATGTTGAAACTTCAAACGTTAACGTAGCGGAAGAACTGGTTAACATGATCCAAGTACAGCGTGCGTATGAAATTAACAGCAAAGCGGTTTCAACCACCGATCAAATGCTGCAAAAACTGTCGCAACTATAAAGTGTAAGTCAGGGTGAGATATCGCCCTGACTGCCGTTTTCTGAAGATGAAAGTCATGCAAAAGCCTATGGTGTTACGTCCTGCAATGTTGAGCCTGCTATTACTGAGCGGCTGTGCCTTTGTGCCCCAAAAACCGCTGGTTCAAGGCGCCACTACGGCGCAACCGGCTCCGGGACCCGCACCGGTGGTGAATGGTTCAATATTCCAGAGTGCACAACCGGTCAACTATGGTTATCAACCGTTGTTTGAAGACAGGCGTCCTCGAAATATTGGCGATACGCTGACCATTCAGTTACAGGAAAATGTCAGCGCCAGTAAGAGTTCATCCGCGAATGCCAGCCGTGATGGCGAAACGAACTTTGGCTTTGAGACGGTACCACGAGCCCTCTCTGGCCTGTTTGGTAATGGCAACGCCAACCTCGATGTTTCAGGGGGGAACACATTTAATGGCAGAGGCGGTGCCAATGCCAGCAATACCTTTAGCGGTACCCTGACTGTCACGGTCGATCAAGTCCTGGCTAACGGTAACTTACATGTGGTGGGCGAGAAACAAATCGCTATTAACCAGGGCACTGAATTTATTCGCTTCTCGGGCGTTGTTAACCCACGCACCATCAGCGGCAGCAATACCGTCGCCTCGACCAATGTCGCTGACGCACGCATTGAATATGTCGGTAACGGCTATATCAATGAAGCTCAGAATATGGGCTGGCTGCAACGTTTCTTCCTTAATGTATCGCCGATGTAAGCGAGGAATTTCATGGTTAAATATTTACTCGGACTGACCCTTATACTGCTAACGACTGGGGTATTTGCGGACAGGATCCGCGACTTGACTACGGTACAAGGGGTGCGTGAAAACGTCCTGATTGGCTATGGCCTGGTGGTCGGGCTGGATGGTACGGGCGATCAGACCACCCAGACTCCGTTTACCACTCAAAGCCTTAATAATATGCTTTCCCAGCTAGGTATCACGGTACCTACTGGAACGAATATGCAGCTAAAAAATGTCGCTGCGGTGATGGTGACAGCAAAATTCCCGGCGTTTGCTCGTGCCGGACAAAATATCGATGTGGTGGTTTCATCGATGGGTAATGCTAAAAGTCTGCGTGGCGGAACCTTACTGATGACCCCACTCAAAGGGGTTGATAGCCAGGTTTATGCGCTGGCACAAGGTAACGTTCTGGTCGGCGGTGCGGGGGCATCAGCAGGAGGCAGTAGCGTCCAGGTGAACCAGTTAAACGGTGGACGCATTACCGGTGGGGCGATTATTGAGCGTGAACTGCAGAGTACATTCGGAACCGGCAATACGCTTAATCTCCAGATGAATACTGACGATTTCACCCTGGTACAACAGATAACTGACACCATAAACCAGGCGCGTGGTTATGGTAGCGCCACGGCTCTGGATAGTCGCACCATTCAGGTCCGTGTCCCGACAGGGGGCAGCTCCCAGGTCCGTTTCCTTGCGGATATTCAGAACCTACAAGTCAATATGCCGATTCAGGATGCGCGCGTGATTATCAACTCCCGTACCGGTTCGGTGGTGATGAACCGTGAAGTGACTCTGGATAGCTGTGCTGTGGCCCAGGGTAATCTGTCCGTGACGGTGAATCAGCAGGATGTTGTGAGTCAGCCCAATACCCCACTGGCTGGCGGGCAAACAGTAGTGACGCCACAGACCCAAATCGATCTACGCCAGAGCGGTGGCTCAGTTCAGAGTGTTAACGCCAGTGCTAACCTGAACAACGTGGTCAGAGCGCTAAATGCCCTTGGCGCCACGCCGATAGATCTGATGTCTATTCTGCAATCGATGCAAAACGCCGGTTGTTTACGGGCTAAGCTGGAAATCATCTGATGCTGAACGATACCGGATTGCTGACAGGGGCTGCTTTTGATGCTACTTCCCTGAATCGCCTGAAAACCAAAGCAGGCCAGGACCCGCAAGGCAATCTGAAAGAGGTTGCCCGGCAGGTTGAGGGGATGTTTGTTCAGATGATGCTGAAGAGCATGCGTGAAGCCTTACCCAAGGACGGCATGTTCAGCAGTGAGTCAACGCGAATGTATACCAGTATGTACGATCAGCAGATTGCTCAACAGCTCGGCGAACAAGGGCTGGGCTTTGCCGATGTGCTGGTGAAACAAATGTCCACGGGCAGTGGTGAAAGCACCGGGGACAGTAGTGCGGCAAGTGAAGCCGATGTTGCGGTTCCCATGCGCTTTGAATCCCAACAGATAAACAGTTATCAGACTCAGGCAATGGCAAAAATTGTGCGCCAGGCTGTCCCACGCCCCGCTCAGAGCGGAATGACATTAAGTGGGGATAGTCGCGACTTTCTGGCCCAGCTTTCACTGCCCGCAAAACTGGCCAGTGAAGCCAGCGGTATACCTCATCACTTAATTCTCGCCCAGGCGGCGCTGGAGTCAGGCTGGGGGCAACGACAGATCCGTACCGAACAAGGTACGCCAAGCTTTAATCTGTTTGGCATCAAAGCGAGTGGCGACTGGCGAGGGAAAGTGACCGAAATAACGACCACTGAATTTGAAAACGGTGAGTCGAAGAAGGTCAAAGCACGCTTTCGGGTCTATGACTCCTATCTGGAATCACTTTCTGATTATGTCAATTTACTGACACGAAACCCACGCTATACCGCGGTGGCTAATGCCAGTTCTGCTGAGCAAGGCGCACATGCATTGCAGAAAGCTGGCTATGCGACAGATCCTGATTACGCCAAAAAACTGACCGGTATGATCCAGCAGCTAAGAGCGATGAACGACAAGGTGACTCAAGCCTACAGTAATGATTTAGCGAATTTATTTTAAAACACTCAAGAGTGGCGACGCGCTGCCGATAATGTTGTTAGAACCTGTGACACTTCGCAAGTAAGGAATTTTGATGTCCAGTAGCTTAATTAATACTGCTATGAGTGGCCTGAATGCTGCTCAGGCGGCACTGAATACCGTGAGTAATAATATTTCTAACTATAACGTTACTGGATATACCCGCCAGACAACCGTCCTTACTCAGGCGAACAGCACATTGGTTAACGGTGGCTATATTGGTAATGGCGTGCAAGTCACGGGAGTACAGCGTGAGTATGACTCGTTTATTACTAACCAACTGCGTTCGGCACAAACTCAGAGTGCTGGATTAACCACGCAGTACCAGCAGATGTCTAAAATTGACAATATTTTGTCAAGTACCACGAACTCTCTGGCAACCAACATTCAGGACTTCTTTAAAAGCCTCCAGACCTTAACCAGTAATGCCGAAGATCCGGCTGCCCGTCAGTCCTTACTGGGTAAGTCTGAAGGTCTGGTTAATCAGTTCAAGGTTAACGATCAGTATCTGCGTGACCTCGATAAGCAAGTGAATACCTCACTGACCAGCAGCGTCGATCAAATTAATGCCTATGCCAGTCAGATAGCGAATCTTAACGATCAGATTGCGCGCCTGAGCGTGGGCGTTCAGCCGAATGATTTACTCGATCAGCGCGATCAGCTGGTTACCAATCTGAATAAAATTATCGGCATCGAGCTGACGGTTCAGGATAGTGGAACTTATAACATCTCTATTGGTAATGGCATCAGCCTGGTACAAGGGAGTTCCAGTTCTAAGCTGGAAGCCGTAGGCTCCAGTGCCGATCCCTCCCGCTTGACGGTTGCCTATATCGATGCCAACGTTGGGAAAATTGAGATCCCAGAAAGTCAGATAACCAACGGATCGCTCGGTGGATTGCTGAAGTTTCGTGCCGATGATTTAGATAACGCCCGTAACCGTCTTGGACAATTAGCACAATCCTTTGCTACCTCATTTAACGAACAGCATAGCAAGGGCTATGACGCCAATGGTGATAAAGGCGAAGACTTCTTCACCATCGGCCCGGCAGCCGTTCTCAGCAACAGGAATAATACATCCACGACTGAACTGACCGCCACGCGTAGCGACAGCACGAAAGTCCAGGCCAGCGATTATAAAGTCGAGTTTGACGGCAAAGAGTGGTCTGTCACGCGCTTATCGGATAACACCAAAGTTAACCCAGGCCAGCTTAAAGCCGACGACGGAAAGACCAGTCTGAATTTTGATGGCTTAAAGGTTGATGTCAGTGGCACACCAGAAAAAAACGACAGCTTCACGGTTAAACCGGTAGCCAACGCAGTCGTCAATATGACTGTGGCGTTTAAAGACGAAAGCAAACTGGCTCTGGCCACTGAGCCAGATTCAGGAAGAAGTGATAACCGTAACGCTCAGGCATTGCTTGACTTGCAAAGCGCCAAGGTCGTGGGAGGCAATAAAAGCTTCAACGATGCTTATGCCAGTCTGATAAGCGATGTGGGTAATAAAACCGCGAGTCTGAAAGTTATCAATACCACTCAAAGCAATATCGTGACTCAGTTGAATACACAGCAACAATCGATTTCCGGCGTCAGTCTCGATGAAGAGTACGGAAACTTGCAGCGTTTTCAGCAATATTACATGGCAAATGCCCAAGTTTTAAAAACCGCATCGGCTCTGTTTGATGCCCTGCTGAATATTCGCTAACAGGAGCCTTACGATGCGTATTAGTACTCAAATGATGTATGACCAGAATATGCGCGGTGTGACCAATGCGCAAAGTTCATGGCTGGCTTCGGGTGAACAGCTGGCGAGCGGTAACCGTATCAATCGCCCGTCTGACGACCCGATTGCGGCTTCACAAGCGGTGGTTCTCTCCCAGGCGCAAGTACAAAATAGTCAGTATCAGCTGGCCCGTACTTTTGCTAACCAAAAAATATCACTCGAAGAGAACGTTCTGACACAAGTGGTCAACACCGTGATCAGCGCACAGGGCAAGATTGTTAATGCCAACAACGCCTCACTCAGTGACAGTGACAGGGCTTCTCTGGCAACGGATCTGGAAGGTGCGCGTAACCAGATCCTGAACCTGGCCAATAGTACTGATGGTAATGGTCGCTATATTTTTGGTGGCTACAAAACAGATGTCCCTCCTTTTACAGATCAAGAGGGTGGGGTGGTTTATCGCGGGGGTGATATCGCGGTGACTCAGCAAGTGGATAGTGCCCGCAGTATGGTAATCGGTCACCCTGGCAGTCAGATTTTTAATACTATTTCAGGCTATGCCAAGCCTGAGCCTGATGGCAGTGCCAGTGAAACCAATATCTTTGAAATGTTTGATTCGGCGATTGCTGCCCTCAAGAAACCGCTGGAAAGTCTGTCTGAAACTGAGCTGGATGCCATCAATAAAACCAGCCGTGGTCTGAGCAATGCGCTGGATAATGTTCTGACAGTCCGTTCTGAGATAGGCACCCAGATGGCAGAGCTCACCAAACTGGATGAGCTGGGCAGTGAACGTTCACTGGGCCAGGAAATGCAGATGAAGGAACTGACGGGTGTTGACTGGAGTGCCGCCATCTCTAGTTATCTGATGCAAAAAGATGCCTTACAGGCTTCCTACAAAGCCTTCAGTGATATGCAAGGCATGTCGCTGTTCCAGATGAATCGTTAAGATTTAGCGTTTTAGTACTCCATACCCGGATTGTACTTAAAGTCTGCTTCTTTACCCGGAAGTGGGCTTTTTTTTTGCGTTCATTGTATCTTATTCAGTTCACAGAAAATGACAGTTTGCGCTAAAAAGGATTAAATGTGAGCCTTGAGGATAATACCCACTCAAATCGTCCTAAAGGGAAGTGGTGGCTGGCAGGAAAAACACCCGACTATCGCTTCACCCTGGCGAATGAGCGTACCTTTCTGGCCTGGATCCGTACGGCCCTGGCGTTAATGGCAGGCGCGGTGGGAATAGAACAGTTCTCACCTAAGTTTTCTTCAGCCGGACTTCGGATAACCATCGCCCTGGCTCTGCTGTGTGCAGCTGCCAGCATCGGTTTTATCGCCTGGCGGCGCTGGCGTTCAAATGAGTATGCCATGCGTCTTGAACGCGATTTACCCTATACCCGTATTCTGCTTATGCTGGCCGTCTTTATGGTTATTTTAGCTTCGTTGCTGGGGCTGTTACTCTGGCAGGCTCAATTTTGAATGCTCGGGATCCTGGATTACAGCAGGAGCGGACGACTTTAGCGTGGCGGCGTACTGGCTGGTCGATGTTAATGCCAGGACTTCTCTGTCTGCGTGGCTGGTACTACCAGGATAATATACTCTATCTGATCAGTAGCCTGTTATTACTGAGCAGTGCCCTGGTGATATTATCGGGTCAGGCGCGGGGTAAACATCATCTGCTCTCGTGGCTTATCGTGATAACGAGTTTGCTATTAGCTTTCATGATACTGACCGCATAGCCTAAAAAGCTCTGCGTGATGAGGGACCGCCGACAGATACCTGAATCAACCAGGTATCTGTCAGACAGGAGAGTGACTACTTAGTCAGTAAGAATAGCGCCAGCATCTTTTTGAATAACCGGGCCTTCTTTTACTGTGACATTCAATCCTTTAGTTTCCAGTTCAGCATTCCGTACCCGAATACCCCGATCGGCTTCAATATTGACATTGGTAAAGTGGAAACCGCTCAGTGGGGCTTCCGGTGTGCCGATAATATAGGCTGCCGCGCGACTTTTGCCGGTTGAAGTTAAGTTTTCAACGGTGATATTGCTAAAGTGTGGCGTTTTATGTTTGTCGAAAGGTTGCTTCGGATCGCTATCCGGTGGGTAAATCTGTTCACCCATTGTGAATCCACCGGCTTTGAGCAATTCATCGACCTCAGCCTGGACAATCGGCGCGGCTTTATAGTAGGCGGAGAAGACCAGCGGCACTTCCACATCCTTCATGGTGGTATTGCGGTAAACAATATTTTTGACTTCGCCGCCTTTCCCACGAGGGCTCTTGATACGAATACCGTACATTGAGCCTTCAAAGGTATTGTTTTCCACCAGCACATTATTGACTCCGCCAGCACTTTCACTGCCGATAGAGATCCCGCGGCCCTGTTTCAGCGTATTGTTGGCGATATAAATATTGTCGACCACACCGTCTGGGAACCGGCTGTCTGGTTTCTCGGCTTTGATAGCAATATGGTCATCATTGCAGTCGATATAGTTATTAGTAATTCGAATATTCTGACTATCAATAGGATCAATGGCATCGGTATTAGGTGCATGCCATGGTGATAAGATACGGGTACCGTTAATATCTACATCGTGTGAATAGCGTGTCACTATATGAAAACTTGGCGAGTGGGTCAGGGTTATCCCGTCAATCAGAACGTTATTGGCATTTTTCACATAAACCAGACGCGGGCGGTCAGTCCCCCCTTTCTTACCTGTGGCACGAATATTTTCGCGCCAGCGTTCCCACCATACCGCTCCCTGACCATCAATGGTTCCTTCACCGACAATCGCGACGTTATTTGCATCGGCAATACTGATAAAGGGCAGCCACTTATTTTCCGCCTCAGCGTACTTTGTCTGGTCATTGGCGCGGTAGGCATCAATTTCTGTTGACGCGACCAGCGTTGCGTTTTTGTCTAGTTTTAACTGAATATTACTTTTCAGGAAAAGAGGATTGGTTAAAAAGTTTCCTTCAGGAACCAGCACAGTACCACCGCCAGCGGCTGCACAGTCATCAATCGCCTGCTGAATAGCCTCAGTATTTAAGGCAATCTGCAAACGATGGCCTTCAGCACCGTACTCAGTAATATCACAAATTTTATCCGGGAATTTGACCGCACTGGCGGCAAGAGCTTGAGAAACGGAGAGGGCACCAAGAACACATAAGGCAATCAGAGACAGAGAGCGATTATTCTTCATATCAACACCTTTTTAAAATCATGTTTTAATAAAAATACACCACCGTTCCTTTTATTTCTGATATGAAGATCACTTTTTAACACAATGACTTAATTTCCTGGTTTTGCTTGTAATCTATTTTTTATCAAAGACCGACAGATTTTTAGCCATAAAAAAAGCCGGTCAATAATATTGACCGGCTTTTTGGCGGAGACTAAAGATTAGTCGACGCTTTGAGGGCGTGTTGCCGGAGCCGTGGCCTGATGTGTGGCACTGTGACCACCCGCAGAACCTCTACCGCTAAAGGTAAACTCAGGACGAACCCAGTCACTGTGGCTTGCCGCTTCTGGCGTATAGGCTGGTGCTGGCGCACGAGTCATCGGGGCGGTGGCATGCTGAGCTGACACGACCACAACCGGACTTTCCGACTGAGTTTCAACCGCAGCGGTTACCACCGCTACCGCTTCAGGCTGTACCGGAGCATCGACCGGAGCTGGGCGGGTTGCAGGAGCAACCGCAACCACGCGCTCAGTCACAGGTTTTTCAGCTATCACCGGCGCTGGAGCAGATTCTGGCGCTTTAACCGCTTGTTCTTCTACTGCTGGTGCAGGAGCAGCGGCTTCAGCAGGAGCAACGACTTCAGCAGGTGCAGCGACTTCAGCAGAAGCAGCGGCTTCAGCAGGTGCAGCGACTTCAGCAGGTGCAGCGACTTCAGCAGAAGCAGCGACTTCAGCAGGTGCAACGACTTCAGCTGGTGCAGCGACTTCAGCAGGTGCAGCGACTTCAGCAGGAGCAACGACTTCAGCAGGTGCAGCGACTTCGGCAGAGACAGCCACTTCAGTGGATGAGGTCGCCTCGACAGGTGCTTCAGCTTCTACAGTGACCGGTGTCTGCGCTTCTACCGTTTCTTGTGCCACGCTGACCGGGGCAACGACTGGCTCAGCCACTTCGGTGACGACTGCAGCTGGGAGGTCTTCCTGAGCCTGCAGCGCAGCGTTGTCCTGATAGTCGTTAACACGGGTTACCGGGTAGTGGATAAACACTTTACCTGATGCCAGCTCAGGAGAGGCGCAAGCCGTCGCCAGAGGCATAGGTGAAACATGTGGATAACGCTCATCACGATAGCGACGACGACGCTGGCCACTGACACGTAAATGACGCGGAGAACGACGTGAACGGCGCGGCATGCCATTGTTGTCACGGTTATCAGCGTTATCACGGCTATCCGTGTTTTCTTCCGTTGCTTCAGTCACGACAGGGGCAGGCGTGTTGACGACGGCCGGTAAGGCAGCCGCTTCAGGCTCAACAGTCACCTCTGTTGCTGGAGTTTCAACAGCATCAAAACGCACTTTCTGAGTGAGCTGGCGTGGTTTACGACGCTCAACAACGACTTGAGGACTACCCTCCTGCTCAGTCTCAACCTCTGTCACTTCCTCTTCACGCGGCAGAGCTTTAACTTCTTGCTGTGGCTGACGCTTATCATCGGAACGACGACGATTTCGGTCATTACGGCGAGGAGTCTGCTCATCACGCGGTTTCTGTTCTTTTTCCGCATTTTCCGTCACCGGATCACGAATTTCCTGCACTTCGGTATTTTGCTGGGCATTCGGGCGACGATTACGGCGATTATCTTCACGATTTTCACGCGGCTCACGATTTTCACGTGGTTCACGATTCTCACGCGGTTCACGTGTCTCGTTACGATTTTCGCTGCTACCTTCGCGGGTACGATTATTGCGCTCACCACGATCGCGACGATTGTTAGGACGGCGGGTATTACGACCATTACGGGATTCGCGTGGCGCTGTCGCTTTCTCTTCGGTGACTTCTTTTTCAACTACGGCTTCACTTTCAGAGGCGAATAGTTTTTTCAGAGCACGTAAGAAGCGGGTGACTAAGCCTGGTTCTGCATTTGCGGCTGGTGTTGCCACCGCATCAGCAGCAGCCGTAACGGCCGGGGCTGGAGTCTCTGTAGAGACCTGAGGCATCGGCGGCACTTCTGGCATAGCAAAGGTCGCCAGAGCCGGTTGTTCAGGACGTTTACGCTCGGCGTACTCTTCTTCAGACGGCATGGCCATCTCTTCTTCATGCAGTTTTGGCAGCATGTAGCTCAGAGTCTGAGTTTCTTCACCTTTACGAACGCGCAGTACTGAGTAGTGCGGGGTCTGCATCTGATCGTTTGGTACGATAATAGTGCGAACACCACCTTGACGCTTTTCAATGGCGTTAACGGCTTCACGTTTTTCGTTTAACAGATAAGAAGCGATAGGCACCGGAACGATAGCATGAACTTCTTTCGTGTTCTCTTTCAGCGCTTCTTCTTCAATCAGTCGCAGAATAGACAGAGACAGAGATTCATTATCACGGATAGTGCCGGTACCGCTACAACGCGGACACACATGGTGGCTTGACTCACCCAGTGACGGGCTAAGGCGCTGACGCGACATTTCCAGCAGACCAAAGCGCGAGATATGACTTATCTGGATACGCGCCCGGTCCTGACGCACCGCTTCACGCAGACGGTTTTCTACCGCGCGCTGGTGGCGTACTGGCGTCATATCGATGAAGTCGATAACAATCAGGCCGCCAAGGTCACGTAAACGCAACTGGCGAGCGATTTCATCTGAGGCTTCAAGGTTGGTATTAAAGGCGGTTTCTTCGATATCACCACCGCGAGTTGCGCGGGCGGAGTTGATATCAATTGCCGTCAGGGCTTCGGTGGTGTCGATAACAATTGAACCACCGGAAGGTAAGCGAACTTCACGCTGGAACGCAGATTCAATCTGAGACTCAATCTGGTAGTGGCTGAACAGTGGGATCTCACCGGTATACAGTTTGATTTTACTGCTGAAGTCAGGGCGACCCAGTGCGGCGATATGCTGACGTGCCAGCTCAAGGACTTTCGGGTTATCAATAAGAATTTCACCGATATCCTGACGCAGATAGTCACGGAATGCGCGGACAATCACGTTACTTTCCTGGTGGATCAGGAAAGGTGCCGGGCGGCTCTCTGCGGCTTTCTGAATCGCTTCCCAGTGTTTTAAACGGAAACTTAAGTCCCACTGCAGTGCTTCGGCAGACTTACCTACGCCAGCAGTACGAACGATCAGACCCATACCATCAGGCAGCTCAAGAGAAGAGAGTGCTTCCTTCAGTTCAGTACGGTCATCACCCTCGATACGACGGGAGATACCGCCAGCACGTGGGTTGTTAGGCATCAAGACCAGATAGCTGCCAGCAAGGCTAATAAAGGTGGTCAGTGCTGCCCCTTTGTTGCCACGCTCTTCTTTGTCTATCTGAACGATAACTTCCTGGCCTTCACGCAGTACGTCTTTAATATTAGGACGACCATGTGAGGAGTAACTGGCTGGGAAATATTCGCGGGCGATTTCTTTCAGGGGAAGGAAGCCATGTCTTTCTGCGCCGTAATCAACAAATGCCGCTTCCAGACTGGGTTCAATACGGGTAATTTTGCCTTTATAGATGTTCGCTTTTTTCTGTTCGTGTCCCGGGCTTTCAATGTCCAAGTCATACAGACGTTGCCCATCTACGAGGGCGACACGCAACTCTTCTTGCTGAGTTGCGTTAATTAGCATTCTTTTCATCGTAACTTACTCATTATTCTTACATTAGTATTAGTGCTGTGGGCAAAAGTAACGCTAACCGGGAATGAACCGATGGCCTCGTGACTGAACGCGTAGTCGTCAACCTCACGGTTGTCGCTGGCTGAGAGGCGCAGAGTGTCGGTAGCCTGTATTTCATAAGGAAATACAGCGCAATTATCGTGGGAATAACCTTAGATATGTTCTTAAGAGTTAATTCCATTTACCGGTCAGGCTGCAACCCGCAGCCCGCTAACTGCCCGAAAATACAATACGTCTTATGCCATTGCTGCGCAGATGAACGTTCGGGCAAAACAGGTATTCCGTAAATTTCTTGTAAATCCAAGTATCAACAACGGAAAACCGCCACATTATTCCATTGCTAGCCTTATTATAGCAAGATGACTTTTTCCAATACGAGTCAGTTTGCTGCAGTTTTAACTCACTTTTTAATCAACCGAGTGGAACAATAAATTAAAGATGAGTTAAGCTGCTTAAAACAGGCCAGATATTCAGTTAAGCACATAAAAATGAGTGGCGCTATGCGTCCGGGCTATTTAGAATCGCCAACCATGAAAACAGAGACTCCAGCAGTAAAAATCGTTGCTATTTCAGCCGATGAAGCCGGGCAACGTATCGATAACTTTTTGCGCACCCATTTAAAAGGGGTTCCGAAAAGTATGATTTACCGTATCTTGCGGAAAGGCGAAGTTCGGGTGAATAAAAAGCGCGTCAAGCCAGAGTACAAGCTGGAAGATGGCGACTTGATACGTATTCCTCCAGTCCGGGTCGCAGAGCGTGAAGAAGATGCAGTCTCTCCCCATCTACAAAAAGTCGCAGCGCTTGAGCACGTCATTTTGTATGAGGATGACCATATCCTGGTACTGAACAAACCTTCGGGTACCGCAGTACACGGCGGCAGTGGTTTAAGTTTCGGCGTTATTGAAGGACTGCGAGCCCTACGTCCTGATGCCCGTTTCCTGGAGCTGGTTCATCGTCTGGACCGGGATACTTCAGGCGTCTTGCTCGTCGCTAAGAAACGTTCTGCGCTGCGCTCGCTGCACGAACAGCTGCGTGAGAAAGGGATGCAGAAGGATTATCTCGCGCTGGTACGCGGACAGTGGCCTTCGCACATTAAAAGCATTCAGGCACCTTTACTTAAAAATATCCTGCAAAGCGGAGAGCGCATTGTCCGGGTTAACAGCGAAGGTAAGCCATCAGAAACGCGTTTTAAAGTGGAAGAACGGTTTGAGATTGCCACGCTAGTACGTTGTAGTCCTATTACCGGGCGTACTCACCAGATCCGCGTGCATACCCTTCACGCAGGGCATCCTATTGCTTTTGACGATCGCTACGGTGAACGTGAGTTTGATAGTCAGTTGAGCGGAACAGGGCTGCGCCGGCTTTTTCTGCATGCGTCTGCATTACGCTTTACTCATCCAAATACTGGGGAAATTCTGCGTATCGAAGCCCCGCTGGACGATCAGCTCAAACAGTGCCTGAAAAAATTACGCAAGTAAGACTTATTGAGTTGCCAAAAAAACGCTGTCCTTCCTGAGGCAGCGTTTTTCATTTCCGCTCCGACTAGCTCAGTAATGGGTTAATGCCTTCATTTCGTAGCATTTCGCACAAGGTAATCAAGGGAAGTCCAACCAGCGTGTTAGGATCTTTGCCACTGAGTTGTTCAAACAGTGTGATGCCCAGCCCTTCACTTTTAAAACTTCCCGCACACTGTAACGGTTGTTCCTTATGAATATAGTTGCGGATCTCCTGCTCTGTTAGCTGGCGAAAATCAACGTTAAACACCTCACAGCAGCTCTGACAGGTACCGGTGGCACTATTCAGTAACGTCAGTCCAGTGTAGAAGGTGACGCGCTTACCACTGGCAGCCAGTAGCTGTTCGACGGCTTTTTCTGTGGTGTGAGGTTTACCGACAATTTGATCATTCAAAATACAAACCTGATCGGAACCAATAATCAGATGCTGAGGATAATCGAAGGCTAATGCTTGGGCTTTGGCTCGTGCCAGACGGATCACCAGTGGGGCAGCAGCTTCATCCTGGTGGGCGGTTTCATCGATATTCGGCGCAACAGCAACAAAAGGTAGCGATAATTTTTGTAACAAATTCTGACGGGCGGGAGAACTTGACGCAAGAACGAGAGATTTCATATTTTTTTTATTAAAGATGGCGAATTAGATAAAGGCATTTTAAACTGTGTCGCCGCAAAGTGTTCGAATAATTGGCGAAGGGCTTCTTGAGAAGCCTTTTTCTTTGACTCTATGACATTACAAAGTTAATATGCGCGCCCTATGCAAAACGTAAAATTACCCCTGACGCTTGATCCGGTTCGTACCGCCCAAAAACGCCTCGATTACCAGGGTATTTATACCCCAGATCAGGTTGAGCGTATAACTGAGTCTGTTGTCAGCGTGGACAGTGATGTAGAATGTGCGATGAGATTCGAGATCGATGAGCAACGTCTCGCCGTTTTAACCGGTGATGCGAAGGTAACAGTCACTCTCGAATGTCAACGCTGTGGAAAATCGTTTGTTCACCACGTTCACACAACGTATTGTTTTAGTCCTGTTCGTTCTGACGAGCAAGCTGAAGCACTACCGGAAGCGTATGAACCAATTCAAGTTAATGAATTCGGTGAAATCGATCTCCGGGCATTAGTAGAAGATGAAGTTATCCTCTCTTTGCCTGTTGTTCCGGTGCATGATTCTGAACACTGTGAAGTGTCCGAGGCGGACATGGTCTTTGGTAAACTGCCTCCAGAGGCGGAGAAACCAAACCCATTTGCCGCATTAGCCAGTTTAAAGATTAAGTAATTAAGGAGTAAGGTCCATGGCCGTACAACAGAATAAACCAACCCGTTCTAAACGTGGCATGCGTCGTTCACATGACGCTCTGACCACCTCTGCAGTATCCGTAGATAAAGTTTCTGGCGAAACTCATCTGCGTCACCACATCACTGCCGACGGTTTCTACCGCGGTCGCAAGGTTATTGCTAAGTAATCTGGCGATATCTTGACACGTCTAACCCTTGCGTTAGATGCGATGGGTGGGGACTTCGGTCCTACCGTGACAGTGCCTGCTGCATTGCAGGCACTGGACTTCGACCCTGCGCTCGAACTTCTCCTGGTCGGACTTCCCGACGAAATAAATCCATTACTCGCAAAAACTGATTTTGAACAGCGTTCACGCATACAAGTGATCCCAGCTGAGTCCGTTATTGCCAGTGATGCCAGACCCGCGCAAGCGATTCGTCAGAGCCGCGGCTCTTCGATGCGTATTGCGCTGGAATTGGTGAAAGAAGGGCGTGCCAGTGCCTGTGTCAGTGCCGGAAACACCGGTGCGCTGATGGGACTGGCGAAATTATTGCTCAAACCTATTGAAGGTATTGAGCGGCCCGCGCTGATGACGTTACTGCCTCATCAGCAGCACGGTAAAACAGTGGTGCTGGACTTAGGGGCCAATGTCGATTGCAGTAGCACGATGCTGGTTCAGTTTGCCATTATGGGCTCAGTGATGGCAGAAGAGTTGCTGGAAATTGCACATCCCAGAGTCGCTTTGCTGAATATCGGTGAAGAAGAAACAAAAGGGTTACCGAGTATTCGGGATGCCTCAGCACAGTTAAAGACCATGCCAGCTATCAACTACATTGGTTATCTTGAAGCCAATGAACTGTTAGCAGGAAAAACGGATGTATTAGTGTGTGACGGTTTTGTAGGTAACGTCACATTAAAGACCATGGAAGGTGTGGTCAGAATGTTCCTCTCTTTGCTCAAATCAGAAAGTGAAGGGAAAAAACGGTCGTGGTGGCTTATTTTATTGAAGCATTGGCTACAAAAGCGCCTCTCGAGGCGATTTAGTCACCTCAACCCCGACCAGTATAATGGCGCCTGTCTGTTAGGATTACGCGGCACTGTAATTAAGAGCCACGGTGCGGCCAATCAGCGAGCCTTTACTGTCGCGATTGAACAGGCAGTGCAGGCGGTGCGGCGGCAAGTCCCTGGCAGAATTGCTGCCCGCCTGGAATCTGTATTACCCAAGAGTGACTGAACAGACATGTATACGAAGATTATTGGTACGGGCAGCTTCCTGCCTGAACAGGTACGGACTAACGCTTGTCTGGAAAAGATGGTGGATACCTCTGACGAATGGATAGTCTCGCGGACCGGAATTCGCGAACGTCGTATCGCCGGACCGGACGAAACAGTTGCCACTATGGGCTATGCTGCGGCGACACGTGCGCTGGAAATGGCGGGTATCGACAAAGAAGAGATTGGTCTGATTATTGTCGCAACCACCTCTTCAACGCATGCTTTTCCAAGTGCAGCTTGTCAAATCCAAGCGATGCTGGGGATTAAAGGTTGTCCGGCATTTGATGTTGCTGCTGCGTGCGCAGGTTTTACCTATGCGCTCAGTATTGCCGATCAGTATGTCAAATCAGGCGCCGTAAAACACGCCTTGGTGATTGGTTCGGATGTTTTAGCCCGGACTTGTGATCCAACCGATCGCGGCACTATTATTATTTTTGGTGATGCTGCAGGTGCAGTGGTACTGGGACAGTCTCAGGAACCTGGCATCATCTCAACACATTTACATGCAGATGGTAGCTATGGTGCGTTACTGACACTGCCGAATGCCTCGCGCGTTGATCCGGAAAGTCCGATTTTTCTGACGATGGCGGGTAACGAGGTATTTAAAGTCGCAGTGACGGAGCTTGCTCATATCGTTGATGAAACCTTGGCTGCGAATAACCTGGATCGCGAGGCGATTGACTGGCTGGTTCCGCATCAGGCAAACCTGCGTATTATTAGCGCGACGGCGAGAAAGCTGGGTATGTCGATGGATAACGTCGTGGTGACCTTGGATCGTCATGGTAACACCTCTGCGGCATCAGTCCCTGCGGCACTGGATGAAGCAGTACGTGACGGCCGTATTAAAGCCGGTCAACTGGTACTGCTCGAAGCCTTCGGCGGTGGTTTTACCTGGGGTTCTGCGCTGGTTCGTTTTTGATTAAAGGAATTTTCACAATGACTCAATTTGCAATGGTATTTCCAGGGCAGGGTTCTCAAGCGGTCGGCATGCTGGCTGACTTGGCGGCAGAAAACCCGGTTATAGAGCAAACTTTTCAGCAAGCTTCTGAGGCTCTGGGCTATGATTTATGGGCACTGGCCCAGAATGGTCCGGCAGAAGAACTGAACAAGACCTGGCAGACCCAACCGGCGCTGTTAACTGCGTCAGTGGCGTTATGGCGTCTGTGGCAGCAAAAAGGCGGGAGTGCCCCTGTATTGCTGGCTGGGCACAGCCTCGGTGAATATTCCGCACTGGTTTGCGCGGGTGTTATCGATTTTGCTGATGCCGTTCGTCTGGTAGAGCTACGTGGTAAACTGATGCAGGATGCCGTACCTGAAGGTACTGGCGCGATGTCCGCCATTATTGGTCTGGATGACGCCGCTATTGCAAAGGCGTGTGAAGAATCAGCACAAGGTCAGGTCGTTTCTCCGGTGAACTTTAACTCTCCGGGTCAAGTGGTTATTGCCGGTAATAAAGAGGCAGTAGAGCGTGCGGGTGCGGCTTGTAAAGCCGCTGGCGCAAAACGTGCTCTGCCACTACCTGTGAGCGTGCCATCACATTGTGCACTGATGAAACCTGCAGCGGACAAACTGGCTATTGCATTAGAAGAAATCGCTTTTAATGCGCCTCAGATACCCGTTGTGAATAACGTTGATGTAAAATGCGAAACATCGCCTGCTGCTATTCGTAGTGCGCTAGTTCGTCAGCTTTATAGCCCGGTACAGTGGACCCGTTCGGTTGAGTTTATTGCCGCCGAGGGCGCTGAGCGCTTGCTGGAAGTGGGTCCAGGTAAAGTATTGACCGGATTGACTAAACGTATTGTTGATAATCTGACCGCGACGGCAATTAATGAGCCTGCGTCTTTGTCAGCAGCACTTGAGCAATAACACGAGGAAGACCATGAGTTTTGAAGGAAAAATTGCGCTAGTTACTGGTGCAAGCCGCGGTATTGGCCGGGCAATTGCTGAAACACTGGTTGCACGTGGTGCAAAAGTTATCGGTACTGCGACCAGCGAAAGCGGTGCACAGGCGATTAGCGACTACTTAGGCGCTAATGGAAAAGGCCTGATGCTGAATGTTGTCGACCCGGCTTCGATTGACTCGGTCCTGGAAAACATTCGTAAAGAATTTGGTGAAGTTGATATTTTGGTGAATAATGCCGGAATCACTCGTGATAACCTCCTGATGCGTATGAAGGACGATGAGTGGAACGATATTATCGAAACCAACTTATCATCGGTCTTCAGACTGTCAAAAGCGGTACTGCGCGCTATGATGAAAAAACGTCATGGTCGCATTATCACTATCGGTTCTGTGGTCGGTACCATGGGAAATGCAGGTCAGGCTAACTACGCTGCGGCGAAAG
>Ga0256410_1000071_pt1 | contig 180681 bp, 159 predicted proteins | sample PhyWR1_FD_185983 | JGI IMG/M metagenome (GOLD analysis project Ga0256410, IMG submission 185983) | Leaf surface microbial communities from wheat plants in UC Gill Tract Community Farm, Albany, California, United States - DLSL W.R1 | ecosystem: Host-associated > Plants > Phyllosphere >... | reverse complement strand
AGCAGTTTCTTCATTTGCATTCCTTGTTGTGAAGCAGAATTATTTTATTTAACGCTGACAATGAGTCGAAAATGAACGCCGATTCTACCGAGTCTGTAAGCCAGCCAGATTGGCGTAATGTGCCATCGGTCCTAAATTTGCACCAATCTATCATATCAAACACCAAACAGCAGTCCGTGAGCGGATAATTCCATCAGGTTCCACGTAATGACTATCGGGGTATCATCATGAGTCAGTCAGAAAAACAAAACGTTACATTTACCAAAACAGATGTAGAAATTATCGCACGGGAAACACTGTATCGTGGTTTTTTTTCTCTCGAATTATATCGCTTTCGTCATCGTTTGTTTAATGGTGAGATGAGCGGTGAGGTAAAACGAGAAATTTTTGAACGTGGTCATGCCGCTGTGTTGTTGCCCTATGACCCGGTACGTGATGAAGTGGTACTGATTGAGCAAATTCGTATTGCTGCTTTTGATACCAGTGAAACACCCTGGCTGTTAGAAATGATAGCTGGCATGATTGAAGAAGGTGAAAACGTCGAAGAAGTCGCGCGACGGGAAGCTCTGGAAGAAGCTGGCTTGCAAGTGGGACGTATTAAACCGGTATTAAGTTACCTGGCAAGCCCTGGTGGCACCAGTGAAAGATTATCGATTGTGGTTGGCGAAGTTGATGCTACTCTTGCCGAAGGTATTCACGGTCTTGCAGAAGAACTCGAAGATATTCGAGTTCAGGTTGTCACCAGAGAGCAGGCTTATCAGTGGGTGGAAGACGGGCTGATTGATAACGCAGCTTCGGTTATTGCTCTGCAATGGCTGCAATTGCATCACAAGAAGTTACAAAAAGAGTGGAATCATTGATAATGAAGCGCTACGTCCCTGATTTTCCAGAAATGATGCGTCTGTGTGAAACGAATTTTGCACAGCTACGTCGCTTACTGCCTGGTGATGATGTACCGGGAGAAAGCATTACTTATCAGGTTAATGGCGCTCATTACCGGCTCACGATTGCGGAATCTACACGTTACACGACACTGGTTACGATAGAACAAATCTATCCTGCGGTCAGTTACTGGAGTTTCCCTTCAATGACGGTCAGACTTTACCATGATGCAAGGGTCGCGGAAGTGTGTTCAAGTCAGCAGATCTTTCGTTTCAAAGCGAGCTATGATTACCCTAATAAAAGGTTGCATCAACGCGATGAAAAGCATCAAATTAATCAGTTTTTAGCGGACTGGTTGCGTTACTGTCTGGCGCATGGCGCAATAGAGATCCCCATCTATACCTAATTTTAAAGAGAGTAAAACGAAACTCTCCGAATGTTCGAAGGCTTGTAAGTGCGAGTTAAACCTAAGGATATCCTTTGGAAAGTCTGTTAAATCTTCCTGTGACCGCTGATGGTCGAGTCAGGATACTGCAAATAACCGATACCCACCTGTTCGCAGGCAAGAATGAAACACTGCTCGGTATCAACACATGGGAAAGTTATCAGGCAGTGCTTGCCGAGATACTTGCCGGGCAGTGTCAATGCGATCTGATTGTGGCGACGGGGGATTTATCACAAGATCACAGTGTGGAGGCGTATCGGCATTTTGCTGAGGGCATCTCACAACTTGCAGCACCTTGCGTCTGGCTACCGGGCAATCATGATTTTCAGCCCGCCATGTTTGATACGCTGTTCAAAGCGGATATTTCGCCGGCTAAACGCGTTTTTGTCGGCGATCACTGGCAAATTCTGCTGCTGGACAGCCAGGTATTTGGCGTACCACACGGTGAGTTAAGCGAGTATCAGCTGGAATGGCTGACGCGTCATCTGGAAGCTAATCCAGAACGACATGCCTTAGTCCTGCTTCACCATCATCCACTTCCAGCGGGTTGTAGCTGGCTCGATCAGCATAGTTTGAGAAATGCAGCCGCGCTTGATGAGGTACTACAAAACCATCCACAGGTCAAAAATCTGCTGTGTGGTCATATTCATCAGGAACTCGATTTGAACTGGAATGGTCGCCGGATGATGGCGACACCTTCTACCTGTGTGCAATTCAAGCCCCATTGTGCGAATTTTACCCTCGATACGATTGAACCCGGGTGGCGCTGGTTAGAATTGCATCCGAATGGAAAACTGACGACACAAGTGTGTCGTCTGAATGGCACCGCTTTTAATCCTGACATTGAGTCTGAGGGATATGAATGAGCCGGTTACTGTATTTACACGGGTTTAATAGCTCACCCCGTTCAGCGAAGGCGGTTGCCTTGCAGCAGTGGCTGGCAGAGCATCATCCGCAGATCGGCATACTGGTTCCGCAATTGCCCTGTTATCCAGAACAGGCGGCAGAGCTGTTAGAGTCCCTGATAGCCAAGAGCGATGAACCGGTAACCGGTGTGATAGGCTCTTCGCTGGGAGGCTATTATGCGACTTGGTTATCCCAGCGCTTTATGCTGCCTGCGGTAGTTGTCAATCCAGCCGTACGCCCCTTTGAACTGCTGGTCGATTATCTCGGTCACAATGAGAATCCCTACACAGGGCAGCAATATGTGCTAGAGTCTCGCCATATTCGCTTTCTAAAAGAAATGCATATTGACCCGCTGGAAGCACCGAATCTTATTTGGTTGTTACAACAGACGGGAGACGAAGTGCTTGATTATCGCCAGGCAGTCGATTATTACGCTGCTTGTCGCCAGACGGTTGAAACTGGCGGTAACCACGCGTTTATCGGTTTCGACAGCTATTTCACACAAATTGTCGATTTCTTCGGCCAGCCATAAGGCCTGATGGCCGATTCCTGTTTTTTATCTGAATGAATAAGAGCCATGACTCAATCTTATAATGCCGATGATATAGAGGTACTCACCGGGCTCGAACCTGTTCGCCGCCGCCCGGGAATGTACACTGACACCACGCGCCCTAACCATCTGGGGCAGGAAGTCATCGATAACAGTATCGATGAAGCGCTGGCCGGACACGCGAAGCGTGTTGAAGTTATTCTGCATGCCGATCAGTCGCTGGAAGTGATTGATGATGGTCGCGGAATGCCTGTGGATATCCATTCTGAAGAAAAAGTCCCGGCTATCGAATTAATCCTTTGTCGCCTCCATGCTGGCGGTAAATTTTCCAATAAAAACTATCAGTTCTCTGGCGGCCTGCATGGCGTTGGCATCTCTGTGGTCAACGCGCTGTCTAAGCGTGTTGAAGTCACCGTTCGCCGTGACAGCCAGGTATACCGTATCGCTTTTGAAAATGGTGATAAGGTTCAGGATCTTGAAGTTATTGGTACCTGTGGTAAGCGTAATACCGGAACCAGTGTCCATTTCTGGCCGGATGAAAGCTTTTTTGATAGCCCGCGTTTTTCGGTATCACGCCTCAGCCATTTATTGAAAGCTAAGGCAGTATTGTGCCCTGGTGTAGAAATTATCTTTACTGATAAGGTCAATAATACTGAACAACGCTGGTGTTATCTGGACGGGCTCAATGATTACCTGTGCGAAGCGGTAAATGGTCTGATTACCCTGCCAGAAGTGCCTTTTATTGGTAGTTTTTCCAGTGATACTGAAGCCTTAGACTGGGCACTGTTATGGTTGCCGGAAGGTGGCGAGCTATTAACGGAAAGTTACGTTAACCTGATCCCGACCATGCAGGGCGGTACCCATGTAAATGGTCTGCGACAAGGTTTGCTGGACGCGATGCGTGAGTTCTGTGAGTTCCGTAATATCCTACCGCGTGGCGTGAAGCTATCGGCGGAAGATATCTGGGAGCGCTGTGCTTATGTGTTATCCGTCAAAATGCAAGATCCGCAGTTTGCCGGGCAAACCAAAGAGCGCCTCTCTTCTCGTCAGTGCGCAGCGTTCGTTTCGGGTGTCGTAAAAGATGCTTTCAGCCTGTGGCTGAATCAGAACGTTCAGGCAGCAGAACAGCTGGCAGAGCTGGCCATTTCCAGCGCCCAGCGCCGAATGCGTGCCGCTAAAAAAGTCGTCCGTAAGAAACTCACCAGTGGTCCGGCACTCCCTGGCAAACTGGCAGATTGCTCGGCACAAGATTTAACCCGAACAGAGCTGTTTCTGGTGGAAGGGGACTCGGCAGGCGGTTCTGCCAAGCAGGCGCGCGATCGTGAATTCCAGGCCATTATGCCGCTTAAGGGTAAGATCCTGAATACCTGGGAAGTCTCCTCCGATGAAGTGCTGGCGTCGCAAGAAGTTCATGATATTTCTGTGGCGATAGGCATCGATCCGGATAGTGACGATCTCAGCCAGCTGCGTTACGGTAAAATATGTATCCTGGCTGATGCCGACTCTGATGGACTGCATATTGCCACTCTGCTGTGTGCCCTATTTGTGCGTCACTTCCGTACGCTGGTAAAAGGTGGCCATGTTTATGTCGCTATGCCGCCGCTCTACCGTATTGATCTTGGCAAAGAAGTCTTTTATGCCCTAGATGAAGAAGAGAAAGCCGGCGTACTGGAGCAGCTAAAACGTAAAAAAGGTAAGCCAAACGTACAGCGTTTTAAAGGTCTGGGCGAAATGAACCCGCTGCAATTACGAGAAACCACGCTCGATCCGAACACTCGTCGTCTGGTACAGCTGACGATTAGCGATGAAGATGACGAACGTACCCTCGCAAAAATGGATATGCTGCTGGCGAAGAAACGTTCTGAAGACAGGCGTAACTGGTTACAAGAGAAGGGCGATTTAGCCGATATCGACGTCTAGAACGGCCAAATCCCTGGTATTGATAATAACGCCCTGTTTATGAACAGGGCGTTATTGTTTTAGCCAAAGATAAGTGAAAATGAGTATTCATATCCATTCATAAGATTATAAAATAGTTGTCACTTCAACTTCTTTGGAGTATTAATCTTTATTTATTTGTTTTTTAAGTGGTTTATTTTTTATTTATTTATTCTGTTGTGTTTGTAAATAATCTATATAATATCGAATTGCTTGAAATTATATCTTATCTGGCTATTACTGCCAATAGCTTCGCTGTGCCTTTCTTATTAATACTTTAATGGTCCGATTTATTTAGTAATATCCATTGTATGAAGTCATTAAAATAAATATCAATAAAGTTTTGTCTCTTTATATAAACCTATTAAATACTATGTTCACGACATTATAAATAGCAACGCTGCCCAGTTTCATTTTATCTAAATATAATAAGGGGTGTGTTATGGTCGGAAATACTTATACTATTTATTCTTATGGATATCCAAAGGATTATGCTAATAAAGATAAACGTGCTCGGACCTGGAGCCCATACCAGTATGTTCCTTTTTATATAAAAAAAGAACAGGTTATTAATATCTTTGTATCGGGAGAAACAAAGGAGAAAATATTTGGGGTTATTGGATTACCTGTTGATGGAACAGATATGCAGACCAGTCAGTTAGTTGATGGTAATAATGACATTGTTGCTGCAAGAGATGGTTTGTTGAGCTTCACTAACTACAATGAAAATAATAACGTTTTTATTGAAATTACATCATCTCACCAAAGGGTTCCTTATTTTGAATTGTATAAAAATTCAAATAAAGAGTGGGCTGAAGAGATGGAAAAATATAGTGACGCTCCCTATGTTATTTTAAGCAGTCATTTATCAGATATTATTGTGACTTACTCTAGCGCTAAAGAATATATTAAAGATGCTTATAAATTAATAGAAAATAATGAATTGATTATTAAAATACAAAATAGAGTGTCAGGTTTGATTGATAATGGCAGGTCTGACTACAAGTTAGATAGTAATCGTGCCCTGCATCTTGAGGCTAACAAGAACTATATGTTTGCCACAAATGAGTATACAGGATATAACAAAGCTAATGGTGCTATGCCTCAGCTGTTAGGTTTATCAAACGATAGATTTGGTGTATGGCATGAGAATGGACATCAGAGACAACAATATCCATGGTTGTGGTCAGTGGGTTCAGGGATGGGGGAGGTTACCGTTAATATCTACTCTCTATTTGCTCAAGAACAAATTATGGGAAGAGCTACTCGTTTCGATGATAGTTGCTCTGAGATAAAATCTTTTCTGGCTAAAACTGTAAAATCATATGATAACGCAGACCTGTTTGTTAAACTTGGACTGTTCTGGCAATTAAGGCTTGCATTTGGCGATCAGTTCTATCCTCAGCTTCATCAGCTTTACAGACTGATGGGTGATACCCCCTCTCCGGATGAACATCATGAACAAAAACAATTGCTTATTATTACTGTTTCTCATTTAGTTAATATTAATCTTGGACCGTTTTTTGATATGTGGGGGATATATTCTGATATAAATACGTTAGTGCAATTATCTTTTCTACCTGCGTTGACCAAACCCATTTGGGAAAATAATAATGATAACTATCATCATTTATCTATGCCAGAGACTAAATATATACCGGATTTAATTTATCTTAAAAATAGTATTCATGATGTGAAATTAACCCCAAATAATATATCATTTACCATTGATAAAGAATGGTGTCTTCCCTACTATTATATGTTCAGGATAAATGGACGATATATTGCAGAGGTTAAAAATGGAAGACCATATTACTGTTCTATAAGTTTGACCAATGAGGGGTATAGAGTTAGTAGAACTTTAGATAGAGATGATGATTCACCTTTAACAGAAAGTGATATTTTTAGTGTCGAGGTACTCGGGGTGCACCATGGGGATGAATATATTGTTTATTATTCTAGTGTCCTGATCAACAAGTTATGGGAGGATCTTCAGGGCATATACTCTGATGACAGTTTTACCTCATTATCAAGCGGAACCAGTCAAAACGCTTTAGATAGTCTATGGCAAAGATATAACCAGTCTAAAAATGAATATACTATTTTCATAAAAAATAAAATACTACTAGCTCAGCAGTTATTATTGCATGGAACAATTAAAAACGACAGACGAAATGAAATGTTCTACTCGGTTGAATTCTCTAATACAGAGTTTAAGGATTATACTTATTTTGCTCGTTCATCTGGCCAGGTACTAGGAGAGCTAAGAAATGGTCATCCGGTATTTTCAGATACTATTAGTATGACTACATGGAAAATTCCTGCAGACAGATATAGATATAACGAAGTTGATATTGTAGCCAGTGTTCATGGAGAAGAGTTTCTTATCAGAAGAGTTTTCTGGGAAGATTTTGTTCTGAGAAATAAAATAGAAGGGTTATCTGATGATAATCGATTTGATGAAAAAGGTTTTAATCAGAAGGATATAGATAACGTCAGAAATTCTATATTAAATAGCGATTTGCCATACTGGACTAAAATATCACTACTGAATGAGTTAGACAGCGTTCAGGTGTCATATTTCGAAAACACAATAGATACAGCTTATCTGTCTAATCAAAAGGTTAATGTTGTTTTCAGTAATAATGCGGTTTTTCGCAATTACAGAAATATGCTAATGTCCGATTCTGGTTATATTTCTGAAGTGTCTTATGGGATCCCGTATTATTCTTATTTATCTGGTTATACTTGGACAACTAACGTTACTCAAGAGCAGATGAGGTCCTTGTATATCATCGCCTTTGTTAATGATAATCGGTATACGATATATAAATTTTCAAATGAAACCAGAAATATTATTCTTGATTGTTCATACATACGTTCAGAAAAATAATGTCTATACCCGTCATACTTCAAGTGACCTGGGTGTTGCCTGCGTTCAGCCCGCCGAATCACATAGTTGTCTATGCTCATCTATGGGCTGAACTTGTCGTCTACAGGTCACTCGAATTATTTAGGATATGTACCCGTCATACTATTAAGACTTCACTGCATCTTCCAGAATACGAATATGGACATCCAGCACGCTGTCTTTTACGCGTTCGCCATGTTCTTTCATATGTTCAGTTTGCAGATGCGCTTCTAAATGGGCCACAGTTTCCCATTGCTCAAGCATAAAAATTGAGTCAGGAGCCGTTGCCTGAAAAGCGACATGAGCGGCATGATCAACCAGCGGCTGATAGCCGTGGCAGCCTTCTTCTTCTAACACCAGTGGAACCGCTATAGCAAAAGAATCAATGACTGCCTGACGATGGTGGCTACCTGGACGGGTACGTATTTCAGCGAGTACAGTTAACATGGTTTACTCCTTTTATTAGCAGGTAAACAGTTAAGCAAAAATTTGCCCAAGGTGCTTGCGATATTCTGCTAAATAGTGCGGAACATCGGGCTGCTTCATAACATCGTTGGCAATAAAGGTCGGCAGGGCTTCCATACCGAGGAACTGATTGGCTTTATGAAATGCCAGATAAACACCATCGACACCGACACCATGGAAAAATTGTTCACGGTCGTTAAAGGCTTCGAGGGGAGCATTCCAGGTCAGAGACAACATATAGGTCTTGCCCTGAATCAGACCGCCTGATCCATATTTCTTGCTGTCATCGGAGCGTGTTCTGCCATCGCTAGCATACAGTTTTCCGTGACCGACAGTGAATACATCATCGATGTATTTTTTGACAGTCCAGGGAGCCCCCATCCACCAGCCCGGCATTTGCCAGATGATGGTATCGGCCCACAGGAATTTTTCGACTTCGGCTGATGCGTCATACTCACTATCCGCGCGAGTGACCTGCACATGATGGCCAAGTTCGCGTAACGTCAGTTCGGCAGCTTCTGTCAGGGTATCGTTTAACTGTCCGTTAGAGTGGGCGAATTTCTTCCCACCATTGATAATAAGTACGTTGCTCATAATTAGCCTCTGGTAATGATATGGACTCACTATAATGAGAGGCGACATAGAGAAAAATAGTCAAAATGTACAAAGACTTTTGCTGTTTAAGCAATAATCTTCTCTGTTTCAGGCGACCAGCTCAGACGGACTTCAAAACCACCTTCCTCAGTATTGCTGAAGTTTGCCTGCATATTGTGTAAGGCAGCAATACGACGAACAATCGACAGCCCCAGACCACTGCCCGTTTTCGCCTGACCAGGTGGACGGAAAAAGCGTTCTCCAAGTGAGATTAAATATTCCTCACTGACACCCGGACCATTATCAATAACGGTCAGCATGTTATCCGTTAAGGTTATCTTTACCTTGCAGCCCGCAGGGCAGTATCGAATGGCATTATCAAGAATATTACGCAGCATGACCTCAAGCAGCAGAGGCTGCCCGTGAAGAGTCACCGGAGCGTCTTGCATCTCAAGATGAATATCAATGCCTGCGCGTTGTGCTACATGCCAGACATTCATCACGCTTTGCTGGAGTAACGCCTGGAGTGATAACGCCTGTACATCATGTAAGCCAGCCGAAGAGTCCAGGCGTGACAGCATTAATAGCTGTTCAACCAGGCGTGATACACGATCGATTCCTAAGTGCAGGTTGGCAAGAGCGGCTTCTCGCACCGGGATATCATTTTCTGCTAGCTGGGCCACCTCGGCCTGAACTTTCAGTGCCGCCAGCGGGCTACGTAATTCGTGGGCAGCATCAGAGATAAACCGCCGCTCATGCACCATTAATTCGTGAGTACGGGAAAAAAGCTGATTCAGCGCATTGGTAAGCGGCAGTACTTCCTGTGGCAGCGCGTGTGTTTCTAAAGGACGTGAATCATCAGGTGCGCGATAGCGAAGTTCTTGAGCCATTTTTCGTAAAGGCCGCAGCTCATAGCTTACCAGCCAGATAAGCAGCAGGAGCATTATGACCAGGACTACCAGCCATGGCATCAACTGGGCATAGACGATATCAAAGGCGATATCCTCGCGATAATCCCATTCCTGCCCCACCACAATATGATAACGGCCATCGGGCGTGGTTAGCCAGACCAGTCGCCATCGTTCATCATCCAGTTTTTGATCGACGAATCCATCTCTCTGCCAGCTATAGCTGAGATCTTTACCATTATCTCCATCGTTTAATACTAAGTGTCCGGTAGTGTTAAAAATAGCAAAGGCCAGGGTGTCATCATCCATTTTTCCACGATGTTTTTTCAGTAAATTTTTACTGCGAGGAAGCTGGGCATTTTCATGTGGGATGGTGTCAAAATTCAGTATGCTTAATCGCTTGGCAAATAATAATTGCTGAGTATCGAAGAGTTTGTTTAATGACTTACGCGACTCATTCCAGGCGAAGGTGCTGGCGCAGAGAGCTGCAATTATCGTGAGGATAATAAAAGCCACACTGAGTCGGGCGCGGAGACTTTTTGCCAGGGTGTTTAGCATGGTTCACCCAGCGTATAGCCAATGCCGTGGACGGTACGAATAAAATCGCTGCCCAGTTTTTTACGCAGATGATGAATATGAACCTCTAAGGCATTACGTGAGACCTCTTCATCCCAGTTATAGAGTTTTTCTTCAATTAGGGTACGAGGCAGAACACGGCCTGCGTTACGCATTAGCAGTTCCAGTAGTGCAAATTCTTTTGGTTTAAGAACCACGGTCTGGGCATTTAACATCACCGTATGGCTGGCAGGATAGAGAATAACATTACCATGCACCAGTTCAGGCTGGGCGTGGCCGTGAGTTCGCCGGATCAGAACTTGCAGACGAGCAGAGACTTCAGCCAGGGCAAAGGGTTTGCACAAATAGTCATCGGCACCGGAGTTGAGTCCGGTAACACGTTCATCAAGCGAATCGCGAGCGGTTAAGATCAATACCGGTTCGCTGCGTCCAGCGTTGCGCCACTGGCGAAGAATATCGAGCCCGTCGATACCGGGCAGACTTAAATCCAGAATGACCGCATCGTAGGGAGCCTGAGCGAGGGCATTTTTACCGACGATGCCGTCATTAAACCAGTCAACGGTATATCCCAGCTTAATTAAACCCGCTTTGATCCCATCGCCAATCAACGGATCGTCCTCAATCACCAGTATGCGCATCTTGTTTCCCTCATCAGTATCACGGTAAAGTAAATACTGGAAACGCCGCTGTGTACAGCGGTGATGCAGTGTTCTTTTGTCCAGCAAACAATAGTAGGCGTTCTTAAGATCTTGTTAAGCTTTGTGGTGTCTACTAGACCCAGTGACCCATTTAAAGGAGATGAAAAGAATGAAAAGAACAGCAATCATTTTAGCGATTATGGCATTAACGACTGGTCCAGTATTTGCAGCGCAAACTGGCGGTTTTGTTGACCCGAATGCGAAGACTACCCAGAGTGAGACGACAACGGCTGTCGGTGGTTTTAACGGACCTTCGGGTAATAAAGCGACCGTTAAAGAAGCGAAAAACTTTTCTGATGATACCTGGGTGACGCTGACAGGAAACATTGAAAAACGTATTGGCGGGAACGATTATATTTTTCGTGATGGCACCGATAGCGTTAATGTTGAAATAAGCGATAAACGCTGGAACGGTCAGACCATCACCCCGCAAGATACTGTCGAAATTGAGGGTAAAGTCGATAAAGACTGGAATTCCGTTGAGATTGAGGTGAAGAGAATAACCAAGAAATAAGAGGTTCTCTCTAGCCAAAGCTATTCCCGCTAAAGGTAAGAACGGCGTTTCTTAATCCATTTTTTATCAGAAAACGCCACAAAATCCCTTCCTTTTGCCTTGCCCCCCAAAGTTAACGATTCAACTGACGGGGGCAGGCCGCAGTCAACTGTATGACTCTACCGTTCAGATAAGGTACTATCGCCTCCAATTACGTCGACTGCAGTTCAGTTGGCTTGCTAGTTTGAGGATGAATGAGTAATGAGCGATTTAACTCATGATGGTGCTGAGAGCCTTGCTCTGCACGAATTCACGGAAAATGCGTATCTCAAATACTCCATGTACGTCATTATGGATCGTGCCTTGCCGTTTATCGGCGATGGTCTTAAACCGGTCCAGCGTCGTATTGTGTACGCTATGTCAGAGCTGGGTCTAAACGCCAGCGCAAAATTTAAGAAATCAGCGCGTACCGTCGGTGACGTGCTGGGTAAATATCACCCACATGGTGACAGCGCCTGCTATGAAGCGATGGTCCTGATGGCCCAGCCGTTCTCATATCGTTATCCGCTGGTTGATGGCCAGGGTAACTGGGGTGCTCAGGACGATCCTAAGTCCTTTGCAGCCATGCGTTATACAGAATCACGTCTGTCAAAATATGCAGAACTGCTGCTGGGTGAATTAGGGCAGGGGACGGTCGACTACGCGCCAAACTTTGATGGCACGATGCAAGAGCCTAAAATGCTCCCTGCGCGGCTGCCCAATATTTTGCTCAACGGCACAACAGGTATTGCCGTCGGTATGGCGACGGATATCCCGCCTCATAACTTACGTGAAGTTGCCAAGGCAGTAATCACCCTGATTGATAAGCCAGAAACCACCCTTGATGAGGTGTTGGATATCGTTCAGGGGCCTGATTACCCAACTGAAGCAGAAATTATTACGCCACGCGCTGAAATCCGTAAAATTTATCAGAATGGTCGCGGTTCCGTGCGGATGCGAGCCGTGTGGAAAAAAGAAGACGGCGATGTGGTGATTACTGCCTTACCGCATCAGGTTTCCGGCGCACGTGTATTAGAACAAATCGCTAACCAAATGCGGGCGAAAAAACTGCCGATGGTGGAAGATTTACGCGATGAGTCTAATCACGAGAATCCTACTCGTCTGGTGATTGTGCCGCGATCTAATCGTGTGGATATGACTCAGGTCATGAACCACCTGTTCGCCACCACGGATTTGGAAAAAAGCTATCGTATTAACTTGAATATGATAGGCTTGGATAGTCGCCCGGCAGTAAAAAATCTGCTAGAAATCCTCAATGAATGGCTGGTTTATCGTCGTCAGACCGTGCGCCGCCGCCTGAATTTCCGTCTGGAGAAAGTGCTTAAACGCCTGCATATCCTCGAAGGTTTGCTGGTGGCGTTTCTCAATATCGATGAAGTGATTGAGATTATCCGTGCTGAGGATGAACCCAAACCGGCTCTGATATCGCGCTTTGACATCAGCGAAACTCAGGCAGAAGCGATTCTTGAATTAAAGTTACGCCATCTTGCCAAACTCGAAGAGATGAAGATCCGCGGTGAACAAGACGAGCTGGCGAAAGAGCGAGATAGTCTACAAGGTCTTCTCGCTTCAGAGCGTAAAATGAATACGCTGTTGAAAAAAGAGTTACAGGCTGATGCTGAAGCTTATGGCGATGCTCGTCGCTCACCTCTGCAAGAGCGTGAAGAAGCGAAAGCGATGAATGAGCACGATATGCTGCCGTCTGAACCTGTCACTGTTATTCTGTCGCAGATGGGATGGGTGCGCAGCGCCAAAGGCCATGATATTGATGCTGAAGGGCTGAGCTATAAAGCGGGTGACAGCTATCTTGCCGCGGCCAAAGGAAAGAGTAATCAGCCTGTCGTGTTTATTGACTCGACGGGGCGCAGTTACGCTCTGGATCCTACCACCTTACCTTCTGCTCGTAGCCAGGGAGAGCCGTTAACCGGTAAATTGACGCCTCCACCAGGTGCGGTGGTTGAGCATGTGCTGATGGCCGCAGAGGACAGAAAGTTGTTGATGGCTTCTGATGCGGGTTACGGTTTTGTCTGCACCTTTAATGATTTAATCTCACGTAATCGCGCAGGCAAAGCGCTTATCTCATTACCTGAGAATGCCCGGGTTCTGCCACCGATTGAAATTAATAGCGCTGATGATATGTTACTGGCCATCACTGCTGCGGGAAGAATGCTGATGTTCCCGGTCAGTGATTTGCCTGAACTTTCCAAAGGGAAGGGGAATAAAATTATTTCTATTCCTTCTGCGGAAGCCGCGAAAGGTGAGGATAAACTGGCGCATCTCTATATTCTGCCCGGACAAAGTACTCTGACCTTGCATGTCGGTAAACGAAAAATAAAACTGCGCCCGGAAGAACTCCAGAAAGTACAGGGTGAGAGAGGTCGTCGCGGTACGTTAATGCGTGGTTTACAGCGTATTGACAGTGTCGAGATAGACTCTCCTGTATCCGCGAGCTCCACAGACAGCGAAGAATAATCGTGATGGCGGCTTATTGTCGTCATTATGATAGATATCCACGCTAAAGCCGGCAGTGATTGCCGGTTCAGGCTTAAGAGGTCGTTATGTTAGCTATTGTTCGTTTTATTATCGCTATTATTTATTGCATTCTGGTCTGTGTTTTAGGATCGATTTACTGCCTGTTTAGCCCGCGTAACCCACGTCATGTCGCCACGTTCGGTCATTTTTTCTCTCGCCTGGCACCGGTTTTTGGCTTGAAGGTGGAGTATCGTTTACCTCCTGGCGCAGAATCAAATCCGCCGGCTATCTATATTGGCAACCACCAAAATAATTACGATATGGTCACTGCTGCCGGGATAGTCCAGCCGTCAACCGTGACGGTAGGAAAGAAAAGTCTGTTATGGGTTCCTTTGTTTGGGCCACTTTACTGGATAACCGGAAACCTGCTGATTGACAGAGATAATAGATCCAAAGCCGTCGGTACTTTGACCCAGGTCGTGGAGCAAATTCATAAGCGTAAAATCTCTATCTGGATGTTTCCCGAAGGGACCCGGAGTAGAGGCCGTGGCCTGTTGCCATTTAAAACAGGAGCATTTCATGCTGCGCTTGCTGCCGGTGTACCTGTTATTCCGGTATGTGTCTCTACCACCCATAATAAGGTGAAACTTAATCGCTGGAATAATGGTGTCGTTATTGTTGAAATGCTGCCGCCTATTGATATTAGTGGCTATGATAAAAATGACGCCCGCAAACTTGCCACCTATTGTCGTGATTTGATGAGAACGAAAATCGAGGAACTGGATAAAGAAGTGGCTGAACGGGAAGCGCAGACTAAAGTGACGAAACACCAGGCTAACTAAAGCGGTTACCTGGCATCATTTACGTTGCCGTGAAGTTAAGACGCCCGGTTTGGTATATGGCCAGTCTGTCAGGGTGTTAATGGTTTATATACCCTATTCAGTATTATATGGAGCAATTATGTCATTCAGTCGCCGTCAGTTTATTCAGGCATCCGGACTGGCCATTTGTGCCAGTGCATTGCCAGCGAGGGCTAACGCGGCAGGACAGCAACAAGCCTTACCTATTCCGCCCTTGCTTGAATCGCGGCGTGGTCAGCCGCTGTTTCTGACGTTACAGCGTGCTCACTGGTCATTTAATGGTGGACCTAAAGTATCTATCTGGGGTATTAACGGCCATTATCTTGGACCCACTATCCGCGTCTGGAGTGGCGACGACGTTAAAATGATTTATAGCAACCGTCTGACAGAAAGTGTCTCGATGACGGTGGCAGGTCTGCAGGTTCCTGGAGCATTAATCGGTGGTATTGCCAGGATTATTCCTCCTGGCGCAGACTGGGCTCCTATCTTACCGGTTCGCCAGCAGGCTGCGACGCTCTGGTATTATGCTAATACACCAAACCGCACTGCCCAGCATGTCTATAACGGGCTGGCGGGAATGTGGCTGGTTGAAGATGCTATAAGCCAATCACTTCCTATTCCTAATCACTATGGTGTCGATGATTTTCCCGTCATTATCCAGGATAAGCGGCTGAATAGTTTTGGTGCACCAGAATACAAAGAACCCAGTAGTGGTGGGTTACTCGGCGATACCTTGCTGGCTAATGGTGTACAAAGCCCCTATGTTGACGTTTCACGTGGTTGGGTGCGTTTACGCTTACTGAATGCGTCTAATGCTCGGCGCTATCTGTTACAGATGAGTGATGCCAGAAAAATGCATGTTATCGCGGGCGATCAGGGTTTCTTACCTGCGCCGGTTTCAGTTCAGCAGTTATCTCTGGCGCCGGGTGAACGGCGTGAAATTCTGGTGGATATGTCTACCGGAAAAGAAGTCTCTATTACCTGCGGTGAAGCCGCGGGCATTATGGATCGTATTCGCGGGCTCTTTGAACCCTCATCAATTCTGCAATCCACGCTGGTGTTAACATTACGCCCGACCGGCTTACTGCCGTTAGTAACAGACGCTTTGCCGACTCGCTTACTCTCAGAAGAAGTGATAGCCGGAAGTCCGGTGCGAAGCCGTGAAATTACCTTGGGTGATGACCCTGGTATTAATGGCCAGCTGTGGGATATTAGCCGTACCGATATTCATGCCCAACAAGGCACCTGGGAAAGATGGACTGTACGGGCAGATATGCCGCAGTCATTCCATATTGAAGGGGTGCGTTTCCTGGTTCGCAATGTCAACGGTGCGATGCCATTTGGTGAAGATCGCGGCTGGAAAGATACAGTCTGGATAGATGGTCAGGTTGAGTTACTGGTCTATTTTAATCAACCCTCATGGACTAATTTCCCTTTCCTTTACTCCAGCCAGACTCTGGAAATGGGCGATCGCGGCTCTAAGGGTCAGCTAGTTGTTCAACCTGCACCTTAAAATACCCGTCATACTTCAAGTTGCCTGGTCGTTGCTGGCGTTCAGGCAGCCGAATCACATAGTTTATCTATGCTCATCGACTGCCTTCTCTTTGCGCCTACAGGCAACTTGAATTATTTAGGGTATATACCCGTCATACTTCAAGTTACCTGGGTGTTGCCTGCGTTCAGCCCGCCGAATCACATAGTTGTCTATGTTCATCGCCGGGCTGAACTTGTCGCCTACAGGTAACTCGAATTATTTAGGGTATACCCGTCATACTTCAAGTTGCCTGGTCGTTGCTGGCGTTCAGGCAGCCGAATCACATAGCTGTCTATGTTCATCGCCGGGCTGAACTTGTCGCCTACAGGTAACTCTGTAGGTTCCCTTTTCCTTTCGGGAAAAGGAAAAGTCCCTTCTGAATAAAAGCCTTTAGCTTATTGTGGCTAAAAGCGTATAATCCGCCCCCTTTGTTCACTAAATAATCGCTATTACGGAATGACTATGTCTGTCAAAAGTTTGATCCAGCCTGATCGGGAACTGTTTGCATGGCCGCAGTACTGGGCTGCCTGCTTCGGCCCGGCACCTTTTTTACCTATGTCTCGTCAGGAGATGGATGAGCTTGGCTGGGATAGCTGCGACATTATTCTGGTTACCGGTGATGCCTATGTTGATCATCCTAGCTTTGGCATGGCAATTTGTGGACGAATGCTGGAAGCACAAGGCTTTCGGGTCGGTATCATTGCCCAGCCAGACTGGACATCAAAGCAGGACTTTATGCGGTTAGGTAAACCTAATCTGTTTTTTGGGGTCACTGCCGGCAATATGGACTCGATGATCAACCGCTATACCGCGGATCGCAAATTGCGCCATGACGATGCCTATACGCCAGATAACGTTGCCGGTAAGCGTCCCGACAGAGCCTCAATGGTGTATACCCAACGCTGTAAAGAGGCCTGGCGTGATGTACCGGTGATTCTGGGCGGAATTGAAGCAAGTTTGCGGCGTACAGCGCACTATGATTACTGGTCTGATACCGTACGCCGTTCGATTCTGGTTGATGCGAAAGCCGATATGCTTATCTTTGGCAACGGTGAACGTCCGCTAGTGGAAGTGGCGCATCGCCTGGCGAGCGGCGAAGCGATTGCTGATATTGATGATGTACGAAATACCGCAATGATGCGCAAAACAGCCCTACCGGGCTGGAGCGGGGTCGACTCAACCCGACTGGACTCACCTGGGCGTATTGATCCTATTCCTCATCCTTATGGCGAGGATCTTCCTTGTGCTGAAGGGACTAAATTTGCGCCTTCAGAGCAGCAGGCAAAAGCTCAACAGGTGACGGTTCAGCCAGCCAGACCCAAACCGTGGGAGAAAACCTATGTGCTGCTGCCCTCGTTTGAGAAAGTCAAAAACGACAAGGTACTGTATGCCCACGCTTCGCGGATCCTGCATCATGAAACCAACCCGGGCTGTGCACGTGCTTTAATGCAGAAACACGGTGACCGCTATATCTGGATCAATCCTCCGGCTATTCCATTATCAACCGAAGAGATGGACAGTGTTTTCGCGCTGCCTTATCAGCGTGTACCTCATCCCTCTTACGGTAAAGCACGCATTCCCGCCTATGAGATGATCCGTTTCTCCGTCAATATTATGCGGGGTTGTTTCGGCGGCTGTTCATTCTGTTCCATTACTGAACATGAAGGACGCATTATTCAGAGTCGTTCTGAAGACTCGATCATTCAAGAAATTGAAGCGATGCGCGACACGGTTCCTGGTTTTACTGGCGTAGTGTCAGATTTAGGCGGACCGACGGCCAATATGTATATGCTGCGCTGTAAGTCTCCACGTGCTGAACAGACTTGCCGTCGTCTTTCCTGCGTCTATCCGGAAATTTGTCAGCATATGGATACGGATCATCAACCGACCATCAATCTTTATCGTCGGGCACGTTCTCTGAGCGGGATTAAAAAGATCCTTATCGCTTCCGGGGTGCGCTATGACCTGGCTGTGGCAGATGCACGCTATATCAAGGAACTGGCTACTCATCATGTGGGGGGTTATCTGAAGATTGCGCCAGAGCATACTGAGCAAGGGCCACTGGCGATGATGATGAAACCGGGCATGGGGAGTTATCAGCGTTTTAAAGAGCTGTTTGATACCTATTCTAAGCAGGCAGGGAAAGAGCAGTACCTGATCCCTTACTTTATCTCAGCGCATCCAGGTACGCGGGATGAAGATATGGTGAATCTGGCACTCTGGCTGAAACAGCATCGTTTCCGTCTTGATCAAGTACAGAACTTCTATCCTTCACCGCTCGCAAACTCAACCACCATGTATTACACCGGTAAGAATCCGCTCAGTAAGGTGAGTTATAAGAGTGAGGATATCGTCGTGCCACGGGGGGATCGCCAGCGTCGGCTGCATAAAGCGCTATTACGCTATCACGATCCCGCTAACTGGCCATTGATCCGTGAAGCATTAGAAGCGATGGGTAAAAAACATCTGATTGGTGGGCGTCGTGAATGTCTGGTTCCTGCTCCAACTCTGGAAGAAATCCGCGCTGCACGCAGACGAAATAGTGCCCTGCGTCCTGCGCTGACTCGTCATACACCGCCGGAGCATCAACGTCGAACCAGCACCGGCGTTAAAGGAAAATCGACTCAGAAGTAATCGATAGACTATTATCAAAATAATGCCAGTCAGATAAGAAACTGACTGGCTCTTTTTTAGAGATTTTACATCGTTATAGCATTGAACAACTTATTTTTAACTGATTTATATAATTAATTAGTGATTCCGTTTATTATTATTTGATATTTATAACAAGATAATTACAAGTGATATTCAACAGTAATTAATTATTATCTGGTGATAAATTTTTATTATTGCCATCAATTAAATTGATTATTCTATTTAAGGTTGATATTAATCATGTAAATATCAGATAAAAAACCATAACTCACTGATTTTATATCGATTTGTTATTCATCATTAATGATTAGTCGGGTAACTGTGAGCTACTGCACATAACAGTTCAGCATGAATTCGATATGATCGTGGCATGGAAAACTACTCGAAAGCACAGATCATGGAAAACTATACATTACCTAAAACACAGCATCTGGTAGTTTTCCAGGAAGTGATCAGAAATGGCTCATTTGGTTCTGCGGCAAAAAAACTTAATCTGACTCAACCAGCAGTCAGTAAGATAATCAATGATATGGAAGCCTACTTTGGCTTAGCACTTATCAGTCGTAAAAATACCGGCGTTAAGCTGACCGAAGCCGGTAAAGTTCTGCTCTCTCATTCTGAATCAATTACCCGCGAATTAAGAAATCTGTGTAACGAGATGAGCAATATGGCAGGTATTGGTGAAGTTGATGTCTCTTTTGGTTATCCTTCATTAATTGGCTTCACGTTTTTGCCTGGAATGCTAAAAGAGTTTAAAAACCTGTTCCCGCAGGCGCAGGTATCGATGTATGAAGCCCAGCTATCCTCTTTTTTACCCGCTATTCGTGATGGCCGTCTGGATTTTGCCATTGGCACATTAAGCGATGAAATGCTGCTACAGGATCTTCATATTGAGCCCCTGTTTGAGTCTGAATTTGTCCTGGTTGCTAATCGAACGCGAACATGCAGCGAGGCCACTACGCTTAGCGCTTTACGCCATGAGCAGTGGGTGTTGCCTCATACCGAAATGGGATATTACAGCGAACTTCTGACCACCCTTCAAAAAAATAATATTACCAGTGAAAGTATTATTAAGACAGATTCTGTAGTGACAATATATAACCTGGTACTCAATGCCGGATTCCTGACCGTTATTCCTAAAGAAATGAATTCTCCCTTCGGCTCTGATCAATTCCATATACTTCCTGTAGAGGATAAGCTACCCATCGCCCGTTATGCTGCGGTGTGGTCTAAAAACTACAGAATTAAAAAATCTGCCGATATGTTAATAGAATTGGCAAAAAAGCATTCGTTAATAAATAAATTTAAATTTAATAAACTAAATAAAGTTGCATAATTAAATATACAAATAATATTAACCGAACAAATATAGTAGGGGACTAAAAAACTCTACTCTCCAACATTTATTTTTTAAAATAGAGGCCATATGCATATCGATTATGAACTTCCTGTCACTATCAATGATATTCTGGAAGCAAAAAAAAGACTGTCTGGTTATATTTATAAAACAGGAATGCCACGCTCAAATTACTTGAGTGAATGCTGTAAAGGCGAAATTTTCTTAAAATTTGAAAACATGCAACGTACTGGATCATTTAAAATACGTGGCGCCTTCAATAAACTGAGTTCTTTAACTGAAGAAGAGAAAAGAAAAGGTGTTGTTGCCTGTTCGGCGGGTAATCATGCCCAAGGTGTTTCGTTATCCTGTGCAATTCTAGGTATTGACGGTTTAGTGGTGATGCCAAAAGGTGCACCAAAATCAAAAGTAGCCGCAACCATGGACTATTCGGCTCAAGTCATACTGCATGGTGATAACTTCAATGACACTATTGCCAGAGTAAAAGAAATTGTTGAGCAGGAAGGCCGCATCTTTATTCCTCCTTATGACGATGAGAAAGTGATTGCTGGACAAGGAACCATTGGTCTGGAAATTCTCGAAGATTTATATGATGTGGACAACGTTATCGTACCTATTGGTGGTGGTGGCTTAATTGCCGGTATTGCATTAGCGATAAAATCAATCAACCCAACTATCAATATTATTGGTGTTCAGGCTGAGAATGTTCATGGCATGGCTGCATCATTTAAGAAGGGAGAGCTCACATCGCATCGTGTGGCAGGGACATTAGCAGATGGTTGTGATGTTTCTTCTCCGGGTAAAATCACTTTTGACATTGTCAGAGATTTGGTAACCGATATTATTTTAGTCAGCGAAGAAGAAATACAAAATAGTATGGTAGCACTTATTCAACGAAATAAAGTTGTGACCGAAGGTGCCGGCGCTTTGGCTACTGCTGCGTTATTGAGTGGCAAACTTGATAGCTATATTAAAGGTCGTAAAACAGTAAGTGTTATTTCTGGCGGTAATATTGACTTATCTCGCGTATCACAAGTGACAGGATCTGCGGATATTTAATTTAAAAATTAGAGGATCGTTATTATGAGTAATATAGATTCAACAATTATTAATCAAAAAGAAATATCAACGTGGCGTAAATCAGATACGACTTGGACTCTGGGGTTATTTGGCACAGCTATCGGTGCTGGAGTATTATTCTTTCCTATTCGGGCAGGTTATGGCGGCTTAATTCCTATTTTGATAATGCTATTTCTGGCATTTCCAATCGCGTTCTATTGCCATCGAGCTTTGGCGCGTCTGTGTCTGTCGGGTAGCAATCCGTCCGGGAACATTACTGAAACAGTTGAAGAGCACTTTGGTAAAACCGGTGGAGTGGTCATTACCTTCTTGTACTTCTTTGCGATTTGCCCGCTGCTGTGGATTTATGGTGTCACCATCACTAATACCTTCATGACTTTCTGGGAGAACCAGCTGCAATTGATGCCGCTCAACCGAGGCCTTGTTGCTCTGCTCTTACTTCTGCTGATGGCCTTTGTGATTTACTTTGGTAAAGACTTGATGGTCAAGGTGATGAGCTACCTGGTGTTTCCGTTTATTGCTTGCCTGGTATTGATATCGCTTTCGCTTATCCCTTACTGGAACGCAGAGGTCGTCAATCAGGTCAATTTCAGTGAAATATCGCTTACTGGTCATGATGGCATTCTGGTTACTGTCTGGCTGGGTATTTCAATTATGGTGTTCTCTTTCAACTTTTCACCGATTGTCTCTTCCTTTGTTGTTTCTAAGCGGGAAGAGTACGAAAGACAATTCGGTAAGGAATTCACCCAAGACAGAGTCTCTAAAATTATCTCTCGTGCCAGTATACTGATGGTTGTGGTAGTGATGTTCTTTGCTTTCAGCTGCCTGTTTACGCTGTCACCACAAAATATGGCGGAAGCTAAAGCACAGAATATTCCAGTGCTCTCATATCTGGCTAACCACTTTTCATCAATGACCGGTTCGAAATCAACCTTCGCGACTGTGCTTGAATATAGCGCGTCGATTATTGCCTTGGTTGCCATTTTCAAATCTTTCTTTGGTCACTATTTAGGCACGCTGGAAGGCCTTAACGGCTTAATCCTCAAGTTTGCTTATAAAGGTGATAAAAATAAAATATCCGGAGGCAAGCTTAACTTCCTCAGCATGGTATTTATCATGGGGTCAACTTGGGTTGTCGCTTATGCTAACCCGAATATTCTTGATTTGATTGAAGCTATGGGTGCTCCGATTATCGCCTCACTGCTTTGCCTGCTGCCTATGTATGCCATTCGTAAAGTCCCGGCGCTGGCAAAATACCGGGGAAAACCGGAAAACATCTTTGTCACCATAATTGGATTACTGACCATCCTTAATATTGTCTTTAAATTAATTTAATTGATAACGACTAATTTAAGATGAGTGATGATTAATATGAATGATTATCCTGTCGTATTGACGATTAACTGTGGCTCCTCTTCAGTTAAATTTTCAGTACTCGATGCACAAACCTGTGATGTTCTTTTATCTGGAATATGTGACGGTATTAATACCAGCGCGGCATTTATTAAAGTTAATGATGGTGAACCCGTACTATTGGCTCTTCAAAGTTACGAAGATGCACTGGCTGTAATATCTGTAGAACTTGAAAAAAGAAATTTAATTGATAGCGTTGAATATATTGGTCATCGTATTGCACATGGCGGCGGAGTATTTAAAGAATCCGTTTTAATTACCGACAAAGTGATTGAACAGATCCGTCAGGTTTCACCTTTAGCCCCCTTGCATAATTACGCTAATTTGAACGGAGTAGAGTCGTCGCGGCGATATTTTCCTGGCATTCCACAGGTTGCAGTATTTGATACCAGTTTCCATCAGACGTTAAAACCAGAATCCTATTTGTATGGCTTACCCTACCGCTATTACGAAGATTATGGCGTACGTCGCTATGGCTTCCACGGAATATCTTATCGCTATGTGGCCCAGCAGGCTGGCGAACTGCCTGGTATTTCAGGGAAGTCTTCAGGATTAGTCATTGCTCATCTGGGAAATGGCGCTTCAGTTTGCGCGGTACAGGATGGAAAAAGCGTTGATACCTCAATGGGGATGACGCCGCTTGAAGGTTTAATTATGGGTACCCGCTGCGGCGACGTAGACTTTGGCGTAATGGCCTCTATTGCGCGCCAGACCGGGCAATCGATAGCAGACCTTGAGCAAGTCGCTAATAAAGAGTCTGGTCTGCTTGGGCTTTCGGGGATCTCTTCAGATTTACGTATTCTGGAAAAGGCGTGGCATAAAGGTGACCCACGTGCACAGCGAGCGATTAATACTTTTGTGCATCGTATTGCCAGAACGATTGGGGCACATATCGCCGCCCTGGCGCATTTTGATGGTGTTATTTTTACTGGCGGTATTGGTGAAAATTCGCAGCTTATCCGGCGACTGGTAATTGAACGTTTACGTGTGTTTGGCATTCAATTAGATGAAAGTAAAAATAGTCAAAGTAATTGGGTTGGTGACCGAATTATTTCGACCCCTCAATCAGCTGTTATTTGTGCGGTTATTCCAACAAACGAAGAAAAAATGATTGCTCTTGATGCACTGCATTTAGGGAATAAATATCACTTCGCGGAATATGTCTGAAATATTAATATGGTTTATTCCCTAAATAATTCGAGTTGCTTGTAGGCGCAAAGAGAAGGCAGTCGATGAGCATAGACAGACTATGTGATTCGGCGGCCTGAACGCCAGCAATCCTGCGCAACTTGAAGTATGACGGGTATAGAGGAATGAAGAAATGAAGGTTGATATCGATATTACCAATGAAAAATATTCTCATGCCTGGAAAGGATTCTCAGGTGAAGAATGGCAGCGCGAAATTAACGTTCGTGATTTTATCCAGCACAATTATACCCCCTATGAGGGTGATGAATCCTTTTTAGTCGGAGCGACCACAGCGACTACCGCACTGTGGGAAAAGGTGATGGAAGGTATTCGTCTTGAAAATGCCACACATGCACCTGTTGACTTCGATTTAAATGTGGCGACGACCATTACCGCACATGCGCCTGGCTATATTATAAAATCTCAGGAAAAAATTGTCGGGTTGCAGACAGATAAACCGCTCAAGCGTGCTCTGCATCCTTACGGCGGTATCAATATGATCAAAAGTTCGTTTGAAGCTTATGGTCAAAAAATGGATCCAGATTTTGAATATCAATTTACTTCGCTGCGTAAAACGCATAACCAGGGGGTATTTGATGTCTATTCTCCGGATATTTTACGCTGCCGCAAATCAGGTGTACTGACCGGTTTACCTGATGGCTATGGCCGTGGGCGCATCATTGGTGACTACCGCCGTGTGGCGCTGTACGGTATTGCATACTTGGTACGAGAACGTGAATTACAGTTTGCCGATCTACAGGCATCACTTGAACGTGGCGAAAATCTTGAAGCGGTGATCCGCCTGCGGGAAGAACTCTCTGAGCATCGTCGGGCTCTGCTGCAAATTCAAGAGATGGCGGCAAGTTATGGTTTTGATATTTCTCGCCCGGCAGTCAATGCACAAGAAGCATTGCAGTGGCTCTATTTCGCTTACCTGGCTGCGGTGAAATCGCAAAATGGGGGAGCGATGTCCTTGGGACGAACGACTTCGTTTATCGATATTTATATTGAGCGAGATCTGGCGTCAGGGATCATTACCGAGGAACAAGCGCAGGAACTGGTCGATCACTTCATTATGAAGATCCGCATGGTGCGTTTCTTACGCACGCCTGAATTTGACTCGCTGTTCTCAGGTGATCCTATCTGGGCCACAGAAGTCATTGGTGGGATGGGGCTGGATGGTCGCACACTAGTGACTAAAAATGCTTATCGCTATTTGAATACGCTTTACACTATGGGACCGGCACCGGAACCTAATCTGACTATTCTCTGGTCAGAGGCTTTACCAAAACCGTTCAAAGTTTATGCGGCGAAAGTTTCTATAGAAACGTCATCATTACAGTATGAAAATGACGATCTGATGCGTTGTGACTTTGACAGTGATGATTATGCAATTGCTTGTTGTGTAAGCCCGATGGTCATAGGGAAACAGATGCAATTCTTTGGAGCACGCGCAAACCTTGCAAAAACGTTGTTGTATTGCATCAATGGCGGAATGGATGAAAAGCTTAAAATCCAGGTTGGGCCGAAAACGCCTGTAATGCTTGATGAGATACTGGATTATGACAAGGTGATGAACAGTCTTGATCATTTTATGGACTGGCTGGCTTCACAATACATTACTGCACTGAATCTTATTCACTACATGCATGATAAATACAGTTATGAAGCATCATTGATGGCGCTCCATGACAGAGATGTCTATCGCACTATGGCATGTGGCATCGCGGGATTGTCTGTGGCAGTAGATTCTCTGTCAGCCATTAAGTATGCCACCGTTAAGCCGGTACGCGATCACAATGGTCTGGCGGTTGATTTTGTGATTGAAGGTGAATATCCGCAATATGGAAATAACGACGATCGCGTCGATACCATTGCCTGTGATTTAGTTGAGCAGTTTATGAAAAAGATCCAGTCGCTGCCAACCTATCGTAATGCTGTACCCACGCAGTCAATTTTAACGATTACCTCAAACGTAGTTTATGGACAGAAAACCGGTAACACGCCTGATGGACGTCGTAGCGGGGCGCCTTTCGCACCAGGCGCAAATCCTATGCACGGCAGAGATCGTAAAGGCGCCATTGCCTCTTTAAATTCAGTGGCAAAATTACCATTCAGTTATGCAAAAGATGGTATTTCTTACACCTTCTCGATAGTCCCTGCTGCGTTAGGAAAAAATGACAGCGTGCGCCAGTTGAATTTGGTGGGGCTGCTCGACGGCTATTTTTATCACGATGTGAAGACCGAGGGAGGGCAGCATTTGAACGTAAACGTGATGAATCGAGAAATGCTGCTTGATGCGATTGAACACCCGGAGAATTACCCAACGTTGACGATCCGTGTCTCCGGTTACGCGGTGCGCTTTAATGCTTTAACGCGCGAACAGCAGCAGGATGTTATCTCCCGGACTTTCACTCACTCAATTTGATAGTTCAGGCCGCCGCGCTATTCTGCATGATAAGTTGAGCGATCCCCAGGCTCCTTGATGGAGCCTGGTATTAACTGTCACCCATCTGTTTTTCCTTCCTTGACTCTACTTTTTGACGTTGCCGAAAAGAAAAAATAATGTATATTACTTCGCCGCTTGCGTTGTTAGCTTGTTAAATATCAGGCGGGTAACAGACACTATTTTTTGAGGTATGTTTTGGAGTATTTTTTGAAAAGAGCAAAGCTTCATCCCAGATTTATGAAATTTGTGCTGCCTGGGATAACCTCATTTTTTATGAGTGGCGTAGTTTCAATGATCAGTCTGTTAATGAATGTTGGGTTTGTTACTGATATTTTTAGAGTATGGCCCGGATCGTGGCTAATCTCATGGATGGTTGCCTTCCCGGTGATTGTTTTCGTGCTGCCACTATCACGAAAAATAGCGCTATGTTTTGTCAGAGAAATTTGATTTTATTGGCTCGGTCTTTAAGGGTTTTCTATCGGGGCAATTCTGTCGATGAATACCTGACCGGCTCAATTATTGAGTGATGCCAGCTCTTCCATACTCAGGCCTGTGACTTTCACTACCACATCGTAACTCATACCTTGCTGTAGCATCATATGGGCGGTAGTACGTTCCTCCCGAAGCGCTATACCACGTTGTTCTCTTTGCGCCTACAAGCAACTCGAATTATTTTGGGTATAAACTCTACTCGTGAAGGATAATGTCTATTTTCTGATAATGGTTAGCGGTTAATAAATAGTGATTTTTATATCTTTAACTTACTTGATGGTATTAAATTATTTCATAAACTATTCAGATAAAGAAATATTTAAATATTGTCAGTTATATTATCTGTAACGATAAGATGAATTTATAATATAGTTTGAAGGAAAAAAAGAAAGGGAGTTTGCCTCCCTCTCTTTTTATCTGACTTTGTTAAAGCGCTGCCAGCTTACACTCTTTCATAGGTATCCGGGTTAGGCCCCAGACGTTTTCCGATATCCAGACCCGCGATTTCATTCAGTTCATCTCTGTCCAGACGGAAGTCAAAGACCGCAAAGTTTTCTGCAATGCGTGATGGTGTGACGGATTTAGGAATGACAACCAGCCCACTGTCCAGATGCCAGCGAATCACGATCTGTGCTGGGGTTTTGCCGTATTTATCCGCCAGATTACGGATAATTTTTTGGTCAAAGACGCCTTCACCACCTTGAGCCAGTGGACTCCAGGATTCAGTCTGAATTTTATGGGTATTATTCCAGGCATGTAACGGACGCTGTTGTAACAGCGGATGAAGCTCAATCTGGTCGATAACAGGAATGACGCCAGTTTCATCCAGCAGGCGCTGGAGATGACTTTCATGGAAGTTACAGACACCAATACTTTTGATTAATCCCTGCTTTTGCAGCTCAATGATACCTTTCCAGGCCTGGACATAATTATCAGCTTTAGGGACTGGCCAGTGGATCAGATACAGATCAAGATAGTCCAGCTGGAGTTTTTTCAGGCTTTCTTCCAGCGCTTTCTCAGGATTCAGGTGTGAGTCATTCCACAGTTTGGTGGTAATAAACAGATCTTCACGTGGTATATCAGTCTGCTGTAAAGCGTGACCGACGCCTTCTTCATTCTCATAAATGGCTGCGGTATCAATAGAGCGATATCCGACATCCAGTGCTGTTTCAATCGCGCTCTGAGCCTGCTCATTAGAGGCTTGCCAGACACCCAGTCCTAGCTGTGGTATCTGGTTCCCATCATTCAGGGTAATTAAGGCCTGATGAGTCATAATATCTCCTTTAAAACGTAGGGTTCAGAAAGTGGCTCCCGTCATACTTAAAATTGTTCAGGGTATAGCCCGAAAAAAGAGAGTGCTACGTCCTGGTTACAGAGATCTGCAAACAGGAGATACAGCGAAAAAAGTGCTTAACACGCTGTATATCAGACAGGCGACAGCGTGTTAAGTTTAGTCAATTATCAGTACTAACAGGTAAAAAGCGACTAACTTTACCGTGCAGCTTCATAAATGCGACGGCTGACATCCAGGGTAATGTCCCGATGTTCACCCAGTTTAGTCAAACCTTTTTCCTCAAGTTTGGCCAGTAAAGCTGGGATTGAACTGCCATCCAGACCATAAGCAGAGAAGCGAGTTCCGGTTCCCATTTGCTCAAAGAAGTGACGTGTTGCACTGATAGCCGCGTCAATACGGGCTTCTTCGCTACCTTCAGTGATATTCCATACACGCTCACCATACTGCAACAGTTTGGCGTGTTTCTCATTACGCTTTTCATTAAGCAAAGCAGGTAACACGATAGCCAGAGTCTGAGCGTGATCAAGGCCATGCATTGCCGTTAACTCATGACCCAGCATATGTGTTGCCCAGTCTTGAGGAACACCCGCACCAATCAGGCCATTAAGCGCCATGGTTGCTGCCCACATCACGTTCGCACGGACATCATAGTTTTCTGGTTCAGCTAATGCTTTAGGGCCTTCTTCAATTAAGGTTAACAGCAAACCTTCGGCAAAACGGTCCTGGACTTTTGCATTAACCGGATAGGTTAAATACTGTTCTACGGTATGGACGAAGGCATCCACCACACCATTCGCGACCTGTACAGCAGGCAGAGTATAGGTATAAACCGGATCGAGGATAGCAAAGACTGGCTGGACGAAATCAGACATAAATGCCTGTTTATCACCTGTTGCACGACGGGACACGACTGCGCCAGAGTTTGACTCAGAGCCTGTTGCTGGCAGTGTCAGCACTGAACCCATTGGGATCGCACTAGCTACATCATTTCCGTGAGTCAGTAAGATATTCCACGGATCTTTATCTTCCGGATAATGTGCCGCGGCGGCAATAAATTTAGTGCCATCCAACACGGAACCACCACCAACGGCGAGTAAGAAGGTCACTTTTTCAGCGCGAACCAGCTCAACCGCTTTCATTAATGTTTCATAAGCAGGGTTAGGTTCGATACCGCCAAACTCCAGAATATCAAGACCTTCCAGCGCCTGATAAACCTGATCCAGAACACCGGTTTTTTTGACGCTACCGCCGCCATAAGTAATCAATACACGGGCTTGCGCTGGGATTTGTGCACGTAATTCAGCAATAGCCCCTTTACCAAACAGAATACGAGTAGGGGTATGAAGGTTGAAGTTATTCATAATTATTTTCCTGTTCTTCAAATGGACAATACGACACATTGCAATGACAGTTATTCTGGTAGTTACCCGGCAATCTCTCAATGCTTATTCCTGCTTTTGTCTTGCCTATTTCTCTCGTGCTCTGGAGAAATAAGAAAATCACGGGCACAATGTTAAAGATGAAAGTGAGGAGAGGAGTCGTCGCTAATGAACCGCCAGACCGTCTGCCAGCAACTAACAAATAAAATCAAGTTACTGACTTTAAATGAAAAAAATGAAATTTCCATTCCGGGTATTCATCTTTTATACGGCACTACACCTCGGGAGCGATCGCCGGTAATGTACGAACCGGGTATAATATTTCTCTTTTCAGGGCATAAAACGGGTTATCTGAATGGTCGGGTGTTTCACTATGATGCCAATGAGTATTTGCTCCTGACCGTCCCGTTACCGTTTGAGTGCGAAACCAAGGCCACACCGGAAGAACCACTGGCAGGAATGCGCATTAACATCGATTTACTCCAGCTTCAGAACCTGGTCATGGATATTGGCGAAGACGACAGCTTTTGTCCCCAGGCTTCGGCAGATGGGATTAACTCGGTCGAACTCTCTGAAGATATTCTTTGTGCTGCTGAACGGTTACTGGATGTGCTTGAGCACCCACTGGACGCGAAAATTCTTGGCAAACAGATCATTCGTGAACTCCTTTACCAGGTATTAAGAGGGCCACGAGGCGGAGCATTATTAGCCTTGGTCACCAGACAGACTCATTTTAGTCAGATAAGCCGGGTTATCCGGCGGATAGAAACACGCTACACGGAAAGTCTGACTGTCGATCAACTGGCGGCTGATGCCAATATGAGCGTCTCAGCTTTCCATCACAATTTTAAGTCAGTCACCAGCACTTCGCCACTCCAGTACTTGAAAAGCTACCGTCTGCATAAAGCGCGCTTATTGATGCTGCATGATGGAATGAAGGCAAGTACTGCTGCTATCCATGTTGGTTATGAAAGTGCTTCACAGTTTAGTCGTGAATTTAAACGCTATTTTGGTGTGACACCCGGTGAGGATTCGGCTCGTATCAGAGCCTGATTAGCGGACTGACATAGTCTGGTGTGGTTTAACACCAGACTATTTGAAAATGAGGATTTATTTACTGGTGGAGAACTTCTTTCTTAGCACCACGATAATTGTGCCAGTCAAACCGATTGCCAGTAATGCTATTGGGAGAATAACCAGAAAAGTCATCACTTGGTCTTCATGGCGTTTTACAAATGGGATCATACTTAAGATATAGCCAAAACTGGTAATCAGTAATACCCAGAGAAAACCACTCAACCAGTTAAAAAATTGAAAACGGCGATTACTTAAACCTGAAAGACCGGCAATAGTGGGCAGCAAAGTGCGCACAAAAGCAATAAATCGACCGGCCAACAGGGCCACCAGACCATGGCGGTTAAACATATGATTGGCTTTATCATGATAGTGTTCAGGAAGCTGATGCAACCAGCCCTTCACCACCCGTGTATTGCCCAGCCAGCGTCCTTGAAGATAGCTTAACCAGTAGCCAAGGCTTGCGGCAATCGTCAGAATAACGAGCGTCGGAACAAATCCCATGACCCCCTTGGCGATGAGTGCCCCGGCAAGAACCAGCAAACTATCGCCGGGTAAAAAGGCTGCCGGCAGCAAACCATTTTCAAGAAACAAGGTAACGAACATCACGAAATAAACAATGTTAATAACGTGGGGATCGGATAACGCAGCGAAATCATTATTCCACAGCGCCTGAGCAATCTCGTGTATCACAGCCATGATGGATCCTGTTGAACCACTAATTCGTGAGATGCCGGATGGTGTACCCATCACTTCGACTTATCTCTGTAGATCTTATTGTAACTAAAAATGAGCGTAACATCTCAAATGGTGGTTCAACAATATGTATCTAAGGTCAAAAAACTCTCAGTTTTAGCTGATTCTCTGGAAACCCGCCTCCAAATCGGCGATTAAATCATCAACATTTTCCAGGCCGATATGAACACGTACCAGTGTACCGGTAAAATCGACACCGCTGACAGGACGAATAGCTGCCAGTTCTTCTGGCTGGCTGGCAAGGATCAGTGACTCAAAGCCACCCCAGGAGTAAGCCATGCTGAAGTAGTTAAAATTATCGAGGTAGTCAGCATATTCGGTGCTATTAAGACGTTTTTTGAGTATGAAGGAAAACAGTCCGCTGCTGCCGGTAAAGTCACGCTGCCAGTAAGTGTGGCCTTTACTGTCTGGAATAGCAGGGTGGTTCACTTGTTCAACTTGCGGATGTTCGGCAAGCCACTGGGCTATTTTGAGGCTACTTTCCTGATGCTGGCGTAAACGTACACCCAGAGTACGTAAACCACGGCTGGTCACATAAGCGGTATCAGCATCAACCATCTGTCCCATCAGATAGGCATTTTCCCGCAGAGTATCCCAGCAGCGTGCATTGGATACCGCAGTACCTATCATCGCATCCGAGTGACCGACCAGATATTTGGTACCCGCCTGAATAGAAATATCGATATCAAAGTCCAGAGCTTTAAATAGAACTCCCGCAGCCCAGGAGTTATCAATCATGATAATTATCTCGGGGGCAACACTGCGTACGGCTTTAACAATGGCGGGAATATCGCAAAACTCCATGGTGATGGATCCTGGCGATTCGAGAAAAACTATTCGTGTATTAGGTTTAATCAGACTGGCTATATCGGCGCCTTTCATCGGGTCGAACCAAGTCGTGGTGACGCCAAGTTTGGCCAGAATACCGCGGCTAAAGTCCTGGGTAGGCTCATAAGCACTTTCAGTTATCAGAATATCATCGCCTTGTTCAACAAATGCCAGAATAGTATTGGCGACGGCTGCGGCACCACAGGGAAACAGTGCACAACCCACTCCGCCCTCTAGCTCACACATGGCTTCCTGAAGAGAAAAGTGTGTCAGCGTACCGCGACGGCCATAAAACAGTTCGCCTTTAGCCCGGTTTTTAGTGGCCAGTTTTTTGTCGGCAACGCTATCAAAAACTAAAGATGACGCTCGCTGGATAACACTATTAACTGAACCCTGGGTAAATTTTTTTCTGCGTCCGGCATGAACCAGCGTTGTGTCGATATGCTTTTCTGTCATCTTTGTTCGCCCTGTTTAACCATCTGGATGTCCAGACATACCGTATCATGAATCTTCTCGGTTTCATCATGGCGTTTTTTCAGGTTAATAAAAAAGCATGGCTTCTTGGCGTATCTACCCGCCACACTTCAAGTTATCGCGTTATTGTGGGTATGGCGCATTAGGATATAATCCTATTAAAAGTAAGGATAATAACTGTTAGTATGCAAATAGTAATGAGAACCACTATCAATTCGGTGTTTTTTTGCTATTATTATCGACAGTATTAGTATCTATTTTTGCTGGAGCGTAAGACGTGACAAATGATTTGATGCAAACGGATCTGTCCGTTTGGGGTATGTACAGCCATGCCGACATCGTCGTTAAGCTAGTGATGATTGGCCTTGTTCTGGCCTCTGTGGTGACGTGGTCTATTTTCTTTAGAAAAATAACGATGCTGATTGCTTATAATCGGCGCTTAAAGCGTGAACAACAGCAACTGGCTGAAGTGCGCACTTTAAATGAAGCCAGCGCTATCGCTAAAGCATTCGGGGCGGGCAGTGTCACTGTAGGACTGATTCACGAAGCGCAAAACGAGCGTGAGTTATCCGAAGGTAGCGAAGATAACGAAGGAATTAAAGAACGTACCGGTTTTCGTCTCGAGCGTCGTGTCGCGAGTGTCGGACGCTATTTGGGGCGTGGTAACGGCTTCCTTGCAACGATAGGTGCGATTTCACCTTTTGTTGGTCTGTTTGGTACCGTCTGGGGCATCATGAATAGCTTTATCGGTATTGCACAGTCGCAAACCACTAACCTTGCAGTCGTTGCGCCTGGCATCGCCGAAGCACTACTGGCAACGGGTATTGGTCTGGTCGCTGCGATCCCGGCAGTTGTTATCTATAACGTCTTCTCTCGTATGATTGGTAATTATAAAGCGGGATTGGGTGATGTTGCCGCTCAGGTTCTTTTGCTCCAGAGCCGTGATCTTGACCTGGAAGCCAGCGCGGAGATCCGCTCGGTAAGAACCGCTAAACAATTACGAGCAGGTTGATACGTTATGGCCATGCGCATGAATGAAAACCTCGATGACAACGAGGAAATGCATGAGATTAACGTCACACCCTTTATCGATGTCATGCTGGTGTTGCTGATAATCTTTATGGTGGCTGCTCCTCTTGCAACGGTTGATGTTAAAGTGAATCTTCCAGCATCAACTAGTGAGCCGCAGCCACGTCCTGAAAAGCCGCTCTATTTGTCAGTCAAAGCCGATCGTGAGATGTTTATTGGTAACGATCAGGTGACAAAAGAGACCTTGGTTGATGCACTGACTGCTGCAACCGAAGGTAAAAAGGATACCACCATCTTCTTCCGTGCAGATAAAACGGTAGATTATGAAACGCTGATGGATGTGATGGATATACTGCATAAAGCGGGTTATCTGAAAATTGGCCTTGTGGGCCAGGAAACCACTGCTCCAGCAAAATAACCGCTTTCTCCTCTCCTTAACCGGAGAGGAGAGCGTTTTCTAGTATCATTAATACCCTCGTTTAGTCCTCTCCACTTCGCTGAGTTTATGACAGAGTTGAACCCTGCCAACAGCCATCAGCCAGACTGCGTGTTATTGAGAGTGTTTCTGCTTCTTCTGCTTTGATACGCTGATAATGCTGCTCAAGCCGTTCGTTAATATTATGCTGAAGTGCCGGGTATCTGGTGACGATTTCAGCCAGTACAGCACCATAGATTTCTTCTTTCACTAACCATGGGTGAAGATCCTGGCGATTCAGCCACTTTAAATTCACCAGTGCAGAAGTGATATTCGTTTTTTCTTGAGTTTGTCTGGTGATATTGGCATTTTTAATTTCAATCAAAGCTGCAATATTTTCACTTAAACTAAATTCCTGGGTTTTATTATCGTTAATATCAGACTCTGAGGGGATATGTTTTATTATGTTGCTCATTATCTTATCCTTTAAATGAGTAATATAACGGACCATTTATTTCCTGGGTGAGCTGATTCAGCCAGATAGCCTGTTGTTTATCAATGATAAAATCAGTTTTATCATTAAGTAATTCTTGTAGTTGTAGTGGACTGATAACATCATCATTTACCAGCTCGATGATCATATTATGCAGGGTTTCTATTCGAATGGCACACAATAGACGAGCTTTGATATGCCGGTCAGTTTCTTCAAGTAGCCTATTACGGGACTGTCCTGCGTAATGGCGTCCACAGAGAATTTTTTTCTCTAATGCTAATAATTTATCGTTAACCGTGTTGGCAGAAATAGATTTTTCTGTTTCGCCATGGTCCACTGGAACAAAAGGTTTGTTGATAAAAGAGTCGGGTAACATTGCATGTAATCCTTTGCTTTCTAGAAAAAAATCAGTATCGTCATACCTATGATATGATGCCCGAAAGATTAAATAAAAAAAACAGGCTTTGTTTATGATCGCTATATTTGACATTATGCTGATAGCTTTAATATTACTATGTATCACATTGATTTTCCGTGGTCTGCATAAAAATAATAAAAAATCTGTTCAGCAAAACGATCTGTTATCGGCCAGTAATAATGAAGATCATTTTGGCTGGTTAATCGATAAAATTACCCCCGTATTTTACTGGCGAGTTCATAATGAATATAATGACTTTATTCAGACGACAATTAAAAAAATGACGGTTGATGAAATTATTTCACAACCAGAATTATTTAATGCCCAGCGCCGCTGTAGTGATTTAAACTCAGCAGTGTATCGATACTATGAAAACATTAAAAAACGTTGCGCGGAGGGTGAAAAAGTCTCTGTTTCAGATATTGAAGTCATCAATCTGCGCCAGTGCTTTAATGAGTTGAGCTGTCAGGCGTATCCTGAGTTAGTGGCATTAATTTGGCCCCAGTATCAGTGCCCGGTCATTAAACGTGAAAACATTACCCGTATACCACATGTCCTGCAGTTGGATGCGAGATAAAAATCACGCCACTAGATCAATAAAGTGCGTATATTTACAGTCGATTAGTTTGGTATCCCTCTATCAACAAGGTTGTGAACCATTTCTCAGCAATTTACTGATGAAGCATTATACTTTTGAGGTTTAAATTTATCAGCAAGATAGTCATATCTGTACTAGGCTGAAGGAAGCGAAAGGCCAACGTATTATAGTGATTTTTATATTATCACTACCAGCAGACATATTCATTCTTAGGATAAAATTTGCTATCAAACATTTGAGGGAATGTAAAATGAAGTTAAATAAAATATTGAATTGTATGCTGTCAGCATTACTCGTTACCTCATTATCTAGTGCGGCATGCTCAAGTTTAGCCATTACAGATAAGCAAAATAATATCTACCATGGCAGAACCCTGGAACTGACGGCCGATCTTCCTTCCTGGATAACCTATTACCCTAAAAATACCCATTTCCAAAAGAAAACGCCCAACGGGAAAGAGGGGATCAGCTATGATGCAAAATATGAAATTCTGGCTATCAGCACCGAAATCTATTTTGACGGTGATGATCATAATATTTTCCAGGGCTTAAATAGCGGCGGGTTATCATTTAGCGCCAATATGGTACCGGAAGCCAATTTAACCACGCCAGATGAAAAATATTACGATAAAGCCATCCCAGTAACTGCGATAGGAGAGTGGGCATTAGCGAACTTCTCAACTGTTGAGGAAGTTAAACAGGCGGTAGAGAATGGCTACTTTTGGTCTCCCGTACTAAAAAACTTTGGCGATTTAAAATCCCCTCTTCACTATGCTTTTTATGATAAAAAAGGCGGAAGCATTGTCGTTGAAGCGCTGGATGGTAAGCTTCATGTTTATGATAATCCAACCCGAGCGATGACTAACGGTCCTGATTTTCCGTGGCATTTAAAAAATCTGAATAATTATAGCCAACTGACCAATGTTGACAGGTCATCTGCTAAACTTGGAAATATTCAGGTAACACAACCGGATAGCGGTATCGCTAGTGCTGACCTGCCTTCTTCTGACACCTCAGTCGGGCGTTTCGTCCGGGCAGTATACTATTCATCTTATGCCCTCAAAGGCGACTCTCCAGCTGAGTCGATGAATACCCTGGCGCATATCATGAACCGTTTTGACCGGACTAAAAACATTACCGTGGATGTGATGGGTGAGAGCCAGTCAGCCAGTGCGGTACCTCAATCAGAGTATACCGTCTGGACCAGTATGTCTGATTTGAGTAATGGTGTGATGTCAGTCCGTGGTTATAACGATATCAATTATACTGAATATTCACTGGCACAGTTTAAAGACTCCAGCAAACCGGTATTCAAGCAAATTAATACGATTACAAAGTAACGTTAGTTACTTTGTAAAAGAGGCTGAAATATTTCAGCCTCTTTTTTTATTAAGAAAAATAGATAGCTCGCTGGTCAATGAAACAACTTGATTTCCTCGGTGCTGAGGAACATGCTCATTTCTGTATCTTCAGGATAAATCTTTGGGGGCCGCTAAGTTTGTGGCTAATTATGTTGATAGCTCTTTATTATAGGTGGAATTATGAGTTCACTTAAAATACATTTCAGCACCCTGGCAGGTTATAACGCGTGGGCGAATGAGTGCTTGTATTTCAGCGTTGGACAGATTGATTCAGATGCATATAGCAAAGATTGCGGCGCTTTTTTTGGGTCTATCGAGGCGACTCTGAATCATCTACTCGTGACGGACAGGATATGGCGACATCGGTTAAGCGAATTACCTGAAACAGGATATTGCTTGGACCAGATCTTGTTCGACAATAATTTTCCTGGTTTAGAGCTGGCGCGGAAAGACGAAGACGCAAAGATTGTTGATTTTATCTTGGGATTGTCGGACGCCGACTTAGATAACACTATCTCCTATCGGCGAGCCTCGACACCTGAGTTTAAGCAGCAAGTCATCTGGTCTGCTTTGGCTCACTGGTTCAATCATCAGACCCATCATCGAGGACAGGTCCATGCGATGTTATCTCGCGTTTCAGGAAAAGCCCCCGAATTGGACTTGCTGATATATCAAAGACAGCAGACAAACAGTAATTAGCTCGATCTGTATGGCGGATTGATAGAGACGATATTAATACGTGCATTCTGTACTTTGAAGTAAATCCCTCTGCCTGCACCCAGTCAGTCGAATCTCACCCTCTTTTCTGTTTTTTGGTAACAAAAAACAGCTCACCGACTTGCTCTTTCTTGATGAAGAATGTATTGCTAACTCGAATTAGTTTATGATTGTGAGGTATGGTTTGTGATAAAGATGAGGGATTATGGCCAAAACCGTTGAGCAAGTCGCTAAGGCGCTGAATATATCGATTACTACTGTCCGGCTGGTACTGGGAGGTAAAGCTGAACAATACCGTATCAGTACCAAAACTCAACAACGTATCAATGACTATGTTGCTGAAAATGGTCTGGTTGTTAATCATATTGCCCGTAGCCTGAAGCTAAATAAAACGGAAACCTTAGGTCTGGTTATTCCCCGTTTATCTAACCTTTTCTTTTCTACGCTGGCTGAAAAGCTCGAGGCTTGTTGTCGACAGGCAGGCTATCAACTGATGATTGCTTGTACCTATAGCGACAGCGAACATGAGAATAGTCTGGTGGAAGGGTTGTTGGCACGTAATGTCGACGGACTGTTTGTGGTACCTTCGAGCTTAGAGACACAACAGCATCATCAGCAGGTTGCACGTAAGCGACCGCTAATTATTCTGGATCGTGATTTTGGTGAAAATGATGTTTCATTGGTCGTAAGTGACAACTATAACGGTAGTAAGAAGTTAGTCCAGGCGATGACTCAATCGATTAACTCATCGCCATTTTTCTTTATTGCGGGTGATATAAAGCAACCCTCGATTCAGCGTCGCTTACAGGGGTATTTGAGTGAATTTCCTGATGCGCAGGAATGGATATTATCTGCCAGCCATAACCGACAGGAGGAGGGCAGGCAACTGATGCTTAACTTTCTGAAACAACATCAGCAGCCACCAAAGGCTTTTATTGCCTCTTCACTACCTATTCTTGAAGGAACTCTTAGTGCTCTCAGGGAAACCTATGGTTTTATTCCCTCAGATATTCCGATAGGTACGTTCGATGAACATCAAATGCTCGGTTTTTTACCTAATGCGGTCTGGTCTATGCGCCAGGATGAAGATTCCTGGGCGCAACATGCATTCCATCTGATGAACAAAAAACTTCAGGGCGAAAATGCAGATGTAAAAATTACCGTGCCAATGACTTTGATTCATCGCCCGTTATCGGTAGAACAAAGAAATGGCTGAAAGAGCAGGGAGAATTCTCCCTGTTTCTGACTTAAGTGATATCCAGTATTTTTTAACTAAAGCTAATATGCCCAGTAAGAAAAATTCAGCACCTGTGAATAACTATTTCGCTACAAATTATATCTAATGTATACCCAAAATAATTCAAGTTGCTTGTCGGCACAAAGCTTCAGGCCGTCGATGAGCATAGATAAACTATGTGATTCGGAACACCCAAGCAACTTGAAGTATGACGGGGATAGACAGCGTTTTTATATTTTGGTGAAGGATATTTAAAACGTTGTTATTACTGGTATGTAACGTCAGTGTCGTTATTCCGGTGCAGCAAGTGTTATATATCGCAGCTAATAGATGTAATGCATTCTTCTGCCAGTTATTCGCTATACAGGCAGAAAAATGCACACTGGAGAGTATTCAATCGCTGAGCACGACCAGTTCTTCCATACTCAGACCGGTTAATTTTATCACTAGGTCATAATCTATACCCTGCTGCAACATCGAATGAGCCAGGGTGCGAATCGCTTCTTCCCTGCCTTCTTCCCTGCCTTCTTCTCTACCTTCTTCTTTACCTTCTTCTCTACCTTCTTCTCTACCTTCTAACTTACCTTGTAGCATTCCTTGTAGTATTCCTTCTTTTCTACCTTTCTGTTCCAGTTGCTGGGCAATAGTCATCAGTTCACCTTCATGTTGCGGTACTCGTGAAGCCAGTTCACGAACAAAGGCTTCAGCATCAGCTGTCTCACCCGCCTGAATAATATAGCTGATCAGTGTTTCTACCTGGGGTGAGGCCAGATAGTCTGTGAGTAATACTGCCACGAGTTTATCCATCAATACTGTCAAATTACGCTGATGGATATGTTTTTGTAGTAATGTCAGGGCCGCCATGCTGCGGTGCTCCATGATCTCTTCATCCGGGATCACGGTGATATCTACCAGTGGGAAGTTATTGCTATAAAGATTTTTGGCTAGTTCTGGGTCAGCAAACTCCTCTAGCCAGTTAGTGGAATAGGGATAAGGAGTCCGCTTCCCGGTATAAAACAGAACAGGTATCACCAGCGGTAATTTCTTATGACCCGCATCAAGATGACTCTGCATGGCAGCCACTGCGTAACGGATCATACGAAATGCCATATGTTTATCCGGCGTGGATTGGTGTTCGATCAATACCTGTACATATCCTTTATCACCATCAATCATTTTTAAACTATAGAGTACATCACTGAAATACTGACGCAGATTTTCCTCAACAAATGAGCCATTTTCCAGTTTCAGCGTATTAAAATCACAGATAGCACGTAATTCTTCGGGGAGGTGGATCTCCATAAAGTCACGTGCGATACCAGGGATTTTCAGGAATTGTCGAAAGGTGGCATCGTGGGGAATTGATGTACTTTTTCTCAATATTATATACCCGTCATACTTCAAGTTGCTTGGGCGTTGCTGGCGTTCAGGCAGCCGAATCACATAGCTGTCTATGCTCATCGCCGGGCTGAACATGTCGCCTACCAGCAACTCGAATTATTTAGGGCATAAACCCCGTCTCTGAAATTAATTCGGACAGGATAGGGACGGTAGCGAATAAAAAATATCAATAAACTATTCTGAAAGAACATTGTTATCTATTTTGAGATAATGATTAGAGCTGTACGAAATAACTATTTGTTATTTTACATAGTTATATTTTTTATTAATTGTTTATGTGACAGCTTTAAATTAATAAGTTGTTTAACCCTATTGCTTAGAAAATTTCAGGGTGTATTTTCGTCCGGATTAAAATTATCTGGACATGGTATTCGCCAGTACAGATGCATTAATCGTTTGCTCCCGCGAGTTTCTGGCATTATTCAGGTGGGACTGGTCAGTAACAGCTTCATTTTCACAAAAAAAATACCATTGAATATCAACAAATTAACATTATTGAATTCGATCTGTATCACAATACCTCATAGTGACGATTGTTTTTACCTCATGGACTATTTATTTTGCTAACTCGAGTTAGCATGTTGAGTGATGATGAGGGTTTCCCATGGAAGAGCAATATTTTATTGGTGTTGATGTAGGCTCAGCCAGCGTCCGTACTGCTGTGTTTAACAAAACGGGTCAGCGTTTAGGCTTCTCTGTGCTGCCTATTCAGCAATTCAAACCTAAAACAGATTACGTTGAGCAATCGGCAACCGAGATTTGGACGCAAGTATGTCATTCTGTGCGTACTGCTGTTCAGCAATCTGCTATCAACCCTCTCCATGTGAAATCTATTGGTTTTGACGCAACCTGCTCTCTGGTCGCCGTGGATGCTAATAATCAGCCAGTATCCGTTTCGCCTGATGGCCAACCAGAACAAGATATTATTATGTGGATGGATCACCGGGCTGCTGCCGAAACCACCACTATCAATCTCACTAATGATCCCGCTCTTCGTTATGTCGGCGGTGAAGTCAGTATTGAGATGGAGTTACCCAAGATCCTGTGGCTGAAGAATCATTTTCCTGAGCGCTACCACGAAGTCTGGCGTTTCTTTGATTTAGCCGATTTCCTCGTCTGGAAATCGACCCAGGCTGATGTTGCCAGTGTCTGTACTTTGACCTGTAAGTGGAACTATCTGGCTCATGAAACAGAATTCAGCCAGAACTTATTGGCAGATATTGGTCTGGATGACTTACTAACCAAGATCCCAGAAACCATTTTAGATTTAGGTAAACCGGCGGGTTATCTGACAGCTGAGATTGCCGATGCGTTTGGTCTTCATACTCAGGTCGTAGTGGCGTCCGGTATTATTGATGCCCATGCCGGTGGATTGGCGTTAACTGCCGAACAACCAGAAGGTAGCCTGGCGATTATCAGCGGTACTTCTAACTGCCATATGATAGTCAGCCGGGATCCGGTTATGGTCCCCGGAGTGTGGGGACCCTATTTCGGTGCAATGTTACCAAGCTGGTGGCTGAACGAAGGAGGGCAGAGTGCAGCAGGCGCTCTGGTTGAGTGGACCCTCCGCCAGCATGAAGCCTGGCCTGGATTGCTAGCTGAATCCAGTGCTAAGGGCATCAATTACTATCAGTTATTGAACGAAGCTGTCGCAGAGTTACGTTTAGCTGAACAGTATCCTACTGCACGTTTTCATGTGCTTGCTGATCATCATGGCAACCGTTCACCCCGGGCTAATCCTGATGCCAGAGGTATGGTCAGTGGTTTAACCCTGGAAAACGGGCGTACTTCTCTTGCTCGCTCTTATCTGGCGACTTTGCAATCTATTGCCTATGGTACGCGCCACATTATTGATTCCCTTGAAGAGGCTGGACACAAGATTAACCGTATTGTGATGTGCGGTGGGGCGACCAAAAACCCGCTCTGGCTTCATGAATATGCCAATGTCACAGGTCGGGAAATTCATCTGGTACAGGAAGAAGATGCTGTCAATCTGGGGGCGGCATTATTAGGCGCAGTGGCTTGCGGGGCTTTTAGTCACTTCTCTCAGGCAGCCAATGCCATGGTACGTGACGGAGATATTATTCGTCCTGATACCTCAAGTTATGCATTTCATCAGGCGAAGTATCAAGTGTATCTGCAAATGTATCAGGATCAGCAGAATTATAACGACGCCATGTCCAATTTTTAATCATTGCCATATTACCTGAACTTTTTTGACTGGAGATATTTATGTTGCAAGCGAATTTACCCGAGTTACCTGTCAAATATCACGCGGCTGAAAATGAAATATTACTGGTGGCTAATGCTGATTTGCGTGAACCCGCAAACGTGACCTGCTGGCCGGTACAAAAACAATTTGAAGATAAACTTGCCGTCGCGTTAGAAAAGCTCGGTTATAACCTCAAGCGTGCACATGATATTAATGAGTCGCGCGGACACGGTTTTATCAGTAGCCAGCGCGAAGGAAGCGATATTTTTTCCGAAATAGACCCTGACGCACCGGTTATTGTGCTGCTAACGGCATGGCAATATTCTCACCATATTGCGCCTTCACTCTCTCATCACCGTGGCCCTATTTTATTATTAGCTAACTTTGATGGTACCTGGCCAGGTCTGGTCGGCATGCTCTGTATGGCAGGCACTATGACCAGTCTGGGGAAAAACTATTCGCGTCTGTGGTCTGCTAATTTTGATGACGAGTTTTTTGAAAATGGCCTGGCAACATGGTTGCGTTATGGTTCACTTCAGCATGATTTAAGCTATCTGAAAGATGTTCCTGCAACTCACCCTGTGATGGCAACGGCTGCGGGTGCAGTAGGTCGTCAGGTTGGCGAATTTATCTTAAGAAAAAAAGAGATAATCGGTTTATTTGATACCTTCTGCATGGGAATGATTAACGGCGTTTTCCCACAGCAAGCGATGGTGAATATCGGTATGCCGATTGAATCACTGTCACAGTCAGCGCTGTTAGTTGAAATGAATAAAGTGCCTCAGGAATTACGCGAAGAGTGTCTCAGCTGGTATGAAAACCAGGGTATGACATTTATGTTCGGCGAAGAGGGCAAAACGGAACTCACCCGTGAGCAAGTATTAGGCCAGTGCGCGATGATGATTGCGATGGCGCGTTTTGTAAAACGCTTTGGTTTATCTGCTGTCGGTGTCCAGTATCAGCAAGGATTAAAAGATTGCTGCCCGGCTTCTGATTTTGCCGAAGGCGCGATTGGTTCGACGGCTCGTTTCCCCATTCCTGATGAAAACGGTGAGATTATCTGGCCTGATGCGCCTATCCCTTGTATTAACGAAGTGGATATGGGGACCGCAATACCACAAACCATGTTATGGCGTCTGCTGACAACATTAGGGCTTCCGGCTGAAACTACGCTGCATGATGTTCGCTGGGGCAGTGAATATGACGGGACTTTCTACTGGGATATGGAAATCTCAGGCGCTGTGCCTTTTGAGCATCTTAAAGGTGGAATTAAAGGCGCAACCGGATACCGTCAGCCAGCGATGTTCTTCCCGTTTGGTGGCTCGACGATTGCCGGGCAGAGTAAAGCCGGGCGTCTGCTATGGGCTCGTGCGCATTATGAAGGAACCGAGGTTATCATGCATATCGGGACCGGTACTGCGGTGGAGTTACCGGAAGCTGAGTTTGAACGTCGCCGCCGTGGCACTAACTATGAGTGGCCACTTCTCAACTGCGTCTTAGATGGTGTCACGCGGGATGATTTAATGGCAGGGCATCAGAGCAACCATGTTACTCTCGCCTATGTTGATGAAGATAAACTGGAATTTGTACTCCAGGCTTTCATTGCACAGGCACTGACTCAAGGCATCCGCGTTAAAGTTGCTGGCGATGCTGCTCAACACTTACAAGGGCAATCATCATGAGCCAACAAAAATACGGTGGCGTCTGGCCGGTAATGCTTACCCCATTTGATTCTCGCGGTGAAATTGACTGGCCTGCATTAGGGCGTCTGATTGACTGGTATATTGATTCTGGTGTGCACGGTTTATTTGCTGCCTGTCAGTCCAGCGAAATGTTCTATTTGAGTGATGAAGAGACGCAAACGCTGGTGAAGTTTGTCGTTCGCCATGTTAACGGCCGGGTACCGGTTGTCGCCTCAGGCCATACGGCAACGGGCCTGAGCCAGCAAAAAATACAGTTACAGGCTATTGCTGATACCGGTGTTGACGGTGTGATAATGATCAGCAACCGCTTGGCGCTGGCGGGAGATTCTGATGCCCAGGCGCTGGCAACATTACAGGAACTCACCGCAGCGCTGCCTGCTAGTGTTGATTTAGGTATCTATGAATGTCCTTATCCGTATAAACGTCTGCTGTCAGATGAAACGGTACAATGGTGTGCAGAAAGCCAACGCTTTACCTTTATTAAAGATACCTGCTGTTCACTGCCAGTGATTAAACGTCGCCTTGCCCTGACCGAGGGAAGCCGTTTAAATATCGCTAATGCCAATAGCCAGACGCTATTAGCGTCACTGCAGGCGGGATGTACCGCATATAGTGGAGTGATGGCCAACTTCCATCCTGAGTTATATGTCTGGTTATATGAAAACTGGAAAACTGACAGCGAGAAGGCAGAGAAACTTGCTAACTATTTGTCAACTTCAGCCCTGGCAGAAACATTAGATTATCCAGTCTGTGCCAAATACCATCAGCGTAAAATAAATAATTTTACCTCGATCTATAGTCGTACCCGTAACAGTCAGAATTTTGATTCATCATTCTTCCCGGGGGCGATAGACAGTATGATCGAATTAGGTGAAGAAATGAAAAAAACGCTCTCTTTGACCCGATAATAGCTAAGGATCTCGCAATGCCTTTTATCGCCCAAAAAATGCAATTTATTCTGGCTGAAGACCATACTCTTTTCCATAATTGCCATGCATCAACCCTTGTCAAAGTACCTGGAACAGAGCGGCTGTTGGTGGCTTTTTTTGCTGGCGATAAAGAAGGCAGTGGTAATACAGCTATCTGGCTGGCAGAGAAAGAAAAAGATAACTGGCAAAATATACGGCCAATTGTTGAAAAACAAGATGTTGCGCACTGGAATCCTGTTTTACATGTGGATAATGTAACCGGAAATATTTGGTTATTTTATAAAGCAGGGCCTGATGTCCATCAGTGGACTACCTATTATGTTATCTCAACCGATGGAGGAAAAAATTGGAGCGTATCTTATCCTCTGGTGGCTGGCGACAATACTCCTCGTGGCCCGGTAAAAAATAAAGTGCTGGTGATGAGTAACGGCGAATGGCTGGCGCCGGGGTCAGTTGAAGATAATCAATACTGGGACGCTTTCGTCGATATTTCAAATGATGCCGGTGAACACTGGCAGCGTATTGATATCCCACTGGTTCACCGCCAGGAGGCGAACAGTAATCAGGATGTCTGGCAGGGTTTAAAAAATGATGCGCTGTGGGAAACGGATCTTGCCACCGTATTTCAGTGGGACGGGATCATACAGCCAACATTATGGGAATCAAAACCCGGACATGTGCATGCGATGATGCGCAGTAGTCGCAATTATATTTATCGTAGCGACTCTGAAGATTATGGCCGTAGCTGGTGCCCGGCCTATCAAACAGTATTACCTAATAATAACAGTGGCATTGATATTATTACCTTAGCAGATGGCTTATTGGTGCTTGTTTATAACCCGGTATCAGGAAACTGGAGTCGGCGCTATCCAATATCTATCAGTACTTCATCTGACAATGGTAATACCTGGTCTGAACCATTAAATTTATTAGATGGTGAAGGCGAATTTTCATATCCGGCCATAATTGCTGAACAGGGAACCCTACATATTACTTACACATGGAATAGAAAAAATATTGTCTATCAGCAATTATCGGTAAATAAATAATTTGTGGAGAAAGGTCTGATGAAAAAAAATCTACTGGTAGCCTTAGCCATCACTGCGACTTTGGGTATGAGCTATTCAGCAATAGCTGAGCAATTAACTTATCCAAAAAAGAATATCGAAGTTGTTATTCCCAAAAATCCGGGTGGCGGCACTGATACATCAACCAGAACAGTGATTGAGTACGGCAAAGATATGATGCCAAAAGGGCGCATCTTTGTGCCGGTCAATAAGCCAGCGGGTAATGGTTTGACTGGGCTGATTGAAGTTGCTAAGGCAAAACCGGATGGGACTAAATTAGTCATGACGACGGTTGAACTGGCGATGTTCCCTCATCAGGGTAAATCACCGGTGACTTATAAAGATTTTACCCCTATTGCCACAACGATTGCGGACCCGGTGGTATTAGTGGTCAATGCCGACTCACCGTATAACACGCTGCAAGAGTTTATTGATGCGGCAAAAGCTGAACCAGGTAAGCTAAAAGTCGGTAACTCCGGCATGGGTGCTATTTTCCATCTGGCGGGCGTTAATATTGAACGTCTGACCGGGACTAAGTTTAACCATATTCCTTTTAATGAAGGTACCGGACCTTCTATTGCTTCATTAATGGGTAACCATATTGATGCCACACTGACCACTCCTGGCTCAGTAAAATCACATGTTGATGGTGGTATGTTGCGTATTTTAGGGGTAATGGACGATCAGCCTTTCCCGCTGTTCCCATCAGTGCCGACCTTTAAAGAGGCTTTGAACTTAGATTCTAACGTGAAAATGCGTGCCTGGGCCGTTCTGGCAACCACTGCTGGCGTGCCAGAAAACGTGAAAAAAGAGCTAATTGATGCCTTTACTGTCGTGGTTGAAAAGCCTGAATATCAGGAAGCATTAAAGAAACAAGGTATTATGCCTACGATTATTGTGGGTGAAGATGCATATAATATGATGAAAGAAGATCATGATATGTATGCAACTTTGATTGCCGAAACATTGAAAAAATAAAAAACTACTCGCCCAGGGACGGGCGTGGGATATAAGATATGAACAAAATCAATACAGTTATTGGCATGATTTCTATCGTATTCGGTTTTCTGATCATTTATTTTTCTCGTAATATGAGTATGTTTGATGAATACGGTGTTCCTGGTGAGCGTTTCTGGCCATTTGGATTGGCATTATTATTTATTTTCTTAGGTTTTTTACAGTTTATCAGTGTCGCTATCGATAAATGTAAGCATGTCATGCACACTGTTGATTTAAGTTCTACAGCAGTGAAGCGGGCTTATCTTCTGAGTATCTTGATAGTCTTATATGCAGTCGGCCTTCATTATCTTGGTTTCATCATCTCATCACTTATTACAATTCCAATTATCATGTGGGTGATGAACGAAAAAAGAGCGAAAACACTGGCGCTTGCCACAGTACTTATTATTGGTTCTATATATGTAACCTTTGATATTGTTTTCAATTCTCCATTACCGACTTCAGTGTTTCTTGACTAAGACAAAAAAAGGAGCTGCAAGATGGAAGTTTTAGACGCTTTTCTTATTGTTTTTAGTCCTGAAACAATAACGATGATTTTGCTTGGTGTATTTGGTGGCATCATTATTGGTGCGTTACCTGGCTTAACAGTTAATATGGGTATCGCCTTATTACTGCCACTGACCTACACCTTCCAGGGCATGACAGGTATTCTACTTTTACTCGGCGTTTATTGCGGAGCAGTATACGGCGGGTCTATCACCGCGATATTAATTAGTACACCGGGGACTCCAGCATCGGCAGCCACCGTGCTTGATGGCTATCCGATGGCTAAAAAAGGCCAGGCTGGCCGAGCCTTGGGACTATCGACTTTAGGTTCTATGTTTGGTGGTATTTTCAGTACTGTGGCACTGATTCTGATCGCGCCGCAGTTAGCTAAAGTTGCGATGGGCTTTTCTTCAGCAGAGTACTTTGCTTTAGCGGTGTTTGGTATCAGCATTATTACCAGTGTTTCTTCGCAATCAATTATCAAAGGACTCATGGGGGGAGCGATTGGTTTAGCCATTGCTACTGTAGGTTTAGATCCTATGACGTCGGGTATGCGCTTTACTTTTGATTCCGTTTATTTGATGGGTGGGATCTCCTTTATCCCTGTGCTGGTTGGACTCTTTGCTTTCTCGCAAGGGCTGATTAGCTTTGAAGAGGAATACCGGGAGCGTAACCAAAAAGTCTTACATAAAATTAAGGCGAACATCGATCGTATCTTACCGACTAAGGCTGATATTAAACGTGTCATGCCTACCTATATACGTTCATCAGTCATCGGTACTGGGATTGGTACTATTCCGGGTGTGGGTGGCGATATCTCTTCTTTTATTGCTTATAATGAAGCGAAACGCTGGTCTAAACATCCTGAAGAGTTTGGTCATGGCTCACCTGAAGGGGTCTCTGCCCCGGAAGCGGGCGCTAACTCGGTAACTGGCGGATGTATGGTTCCGCTAATGACATTGGGTATCCCGGGTGATGGTGCCACTGCGATTATTATGGGTGCCTTTATGGTTCAAGGGCTGGCACTCGGCCCACAACTCTTTACTGATAACCCTGTTGAAGTAAACAGTATCTTTATTGGTCTGATGATGGCGAATATTTTCCTGGGGATTTTAGGTTTCCTCTGCATGAGAGTCTTTGTCAAAGTGATGGATATTCCGCGCTATATATTGGTGCCGGTGATTCTGCTGTTATGCTGTGTCGGCGCTTACTCTGTTAACCACAATATCATTGACGTGTTTGTTATGATTGGTGCCGGGATACTGGCCTATATACTAATAAAACTTGATTTCTCCATGTCTCCGATAGTGATTGGCATTATTCTCGGGCCCATGGCTGAATCTAATTTACGCCGTGCGCTGACGATGTCTCAGGGGGATATATCCATTTTATATACCCGCCCGGTTACTGCGACCTTTTTAGCTATTGCGCTACTGACGCTGTTGTTACCTGTTGTTGCCCCAGCAGTGAAAACATTATGGAAAAAACGCAAGAATAAGTAATACCTCGAGGATAATCCATTGATCTCCTGCTATTGAGTTAGCAGGAGATTTTTTTTGGTAGTACCCGGAATGAGCATGAAGAAGAAGGGAGCTGGCGATAAAATAAGGCCCGATAAGTTAACTTATCGGGCCTATGACTGTAGCAGTTACAGACTGTTGCCGATTAGGCGCTAAAACGAATTCCCGTGCTCTCACACAGTTGTTTCAGTGAAGATTCCAGTTCAGCATACTCTTCTGGTAACAAGTCCAGCTGCGGTAAACGCATATGACTTTCAGTCAGGCCGCGCATTTTCAGGGCCGCTTTGAAAATAGCCATATTAGAACCTGATTTTAAAGCATCGCTAAATTTGACGCACACCGTCTGCCAGTGCTTCGCAGCTTGCAGATCGTTATTGGTATAAGCGCTGTACATATTAACGAAAGGCTCTGGGAAGACACAGGCACAGCCTGATACGGTGCCATCACATCCGGCATCCAGCAGGCCCATAAACATCTTGTCGTAGCCATGTAATACCGAGAAATTATCGGCAACAGCGATATAACTCAGAGTGGTATTGTTGTCAGCGAAGCTGTACTTAATCCCAATGACATTTTTGCATTGCTGCTGAACGCGAGCAGCAAGTTCTGGTTTGATATTGTTTGCGGCACATTGTGGAATATTGTACAGATAGACCGGGAAATCAGCCGGTACGCTATTCGCAACAGTAATAAAGAAGTTTTCTAATTCACGGTCATTGGCAGAGAAAAATTGCGGTGTCACCACACCGATACCATCTGCACCTGCGCTGGCTGCATGCTGTGCTAAAGCGACAGTATCTTTTAATGTCATAGCACCGACATGAATAAAGACCGGTAAACGACCTTTGGCGGTGTTAATCACGGTTTCGGCAACCGTTTTTCTTTCTTCAACAGATAAACGCAGCATTTCGCCTGTAGTACCACAAGGGTACAGGCAGCTAACACCTTTAGAGACCAGCATCTCGGTTAACTCAGCTAAGGCTGCAACATTCACATTATCATCTGAATCAAACGGTGTGGTCATCGCCACGGTAACACCGAAAAGTTTTTTCATAATCAGGCCTTTAATTAAATAGCTTCAACAATAACTTTAATGGCTAACATGCCAGGATCGTCTAACCCAATAGATTTTTCAGGGAACATACGCGCTCGCCCTAATAGATTGGGTTTTTGACGGAATTCATCCAGCGTATTATTTACGCTGGTTATCGCGGTGGTTTTTAATTCATTAACCGGGAGTGCAGGAGCTAACGCTTCAGATAACTGATAAATAATATCCAGCACCGACTTTTGCCCTAATTCACCTTTGCCTCTCGCCATCATGCTCTGGTATGCCGTCGCGAGCAGGGGGGCAATATCGCCGGTTGAAATCTCACTCAGCTGTTTTTCTTTGCAATATTTCGCCATCGCCATAAAAGCGGTGGCTTGTAAGGTGCCGAAAGAGGAGGCACAGGCTTTTTGCAGTGATTTGCTGCACTGGAATAACGCCTGACTGATATCATCCGGCCAGTTAGCGGAATCCTCAGCAATTTGCCGCCAGCCTTTATCCATAGTCAGGCCTAAATCACCATCGCCCAGACGACTGTCGGCTTCGCACAACATCTCTTGTGACTGCTGACAAGCGGCAGCAATACGCTGGCTGGCCAGTTTTAAATCATTAACGCTAAAGGTTGTCATGATTAGACTCTCCAGAAAGCGCAGTGGGCAGGTGCCTTCATCAATTGCTCAAGCTCGTTATCGAGTTTGCACAGCGTCAGGCTCGCACCGGTCATTTCCATTGACGTGGCATAACGGCCGACCAGAGGCTGAACAATGCGTGCGCCTTTCGCCTGGATCAGTTTTTCGATTTTTTGGTAGAGGATATAGAGCTCTTCGAGTGGCGTGGCCCCCAGAGAGTTGACCAGCACTGAAACCGCATCACCTTCTGTTAACTGGAGTTCGCTTTGCAGGCGATCGAACATCTCTTCGGCGATTTCATCTGCGGTACGTAATTCAGCACGCCAGATCCCCGGCTCGCCGTGGATGCCCATACCCATTTCCATCTCGTTTTCGCCAATATCAAAAGTAGGGCGGCCCACGGCAGGTAAAATGCAAGAAGTCAGAGCGCAGCCAATGGTGCGAGTATTGGCCATTGCTTTACTGGCAACACGAGTGACTTCATCCAGTGAGGCACCTTCTTCTGCTTTGGCTCCCGCTAACTTAAAACCGTAGATCATGCCAGCCACACCGCGGCGTTTCGTTGCTTCTTCTGGAGAGGCAGATGCGACATCATCGGCTGCCAGAACGGTAGTACAGCGGATGTCATCTTCGAAATCGACGGTTTCGGACGCCATATCGAAGTTCATAACATCACCGCCGTAGTTGCCATACAGCAGTAAAACGCCCTGTCCGTTATCTGCGGCTCGGATAGTTTCTGCCATCAGTTCCGCAGAAGGAGAGGCAAATACGTCACCGACAGCGGCAGCATCTAATAGCCCTTCACCGACATAGCCAGTAAATACCGGTAAATGACCAGAACCACCGCCGGTCACAATACCGACCTTACTGGTATTTGTTTTCTCAGCACGGGTAATTAAACGTGGCTGTGGTTGATGATAAATATGGCTATGAGCAGCACATAAACCCGCTAAAGTTTCATCAACATAAGATTCTGGTTTATTCAGTATTTTTTTCATGCATATTTCCCGACGTTAAATCAACCGATGAGAGGTGCCATAATTAAATTTTTTCCGAAGTTCACCCAATCAGATTATCTGATTGGGTGAACTTCATTTCTTCATTAAAACTAATTGAGCAATATTCTTTTATTCGCCTGACATTATGACTGATGGCTATGTGCTGGTTTTTTATCTTTAAATGCTGTCCTGATTTGCATAATGACAATACACAGGAAGGCGGTCGCCAGTACCATAGAAACCGGGCGGCTGACAAAGTTAAGGTAGTCACCATCAGATTTCATCAGCGATGATAATAAATTCTTTTCTAACATAGGCCCCAGTATCAGACCGAGTATTATCGGTGATATCGGGAAGTTTCGTTCTTGTAAGAAATAACCAATGACACCCATTACCAGCATCACGACAACAGAAGAGATGGTATTAGTGATAGCATAGGAACCGACAATACTAAATAAGATAATAACCGGATAGATAATGGCGCTGTCGATAGCAACAATTTTCTTCAGCAAATTAACAACGAAAAAGGCAACCGGTAATAAAACAATATTGGCGATAAAGAAGATGATAAAGACGGCATAAAGTTTATCCGGGTTGAATAAAAACAGCGTGGGTCCCGGCTGCATGTCTTTCATATACAGTACACCGATAATGATCGCCGCAGCGGAATCACCAGGAATACCGAACACTAATGTTGGGATCCAGCTTCCCGCCAGGCTGGCGTTGTTACTGGTTGAGGCACTGACAATACCTTCCTCTGATCCTTTGCCGTACTCTTGAGGTTTTTTAGAGAATTTTTTCGAAACTGCATAAGAGATCCAGGCTGCAATATCTGCACCTGCGCCCGGTAAGGCACCGATTAAAGTTCCGATCGCACCGCCGCGCATAACACTGGTCTTACGTTTAAGGAGTACGCCACCGACACCTTTGAATAAGTTATAAGAACGTTCATCACCTTCGACAACCTCTACCGACTGTCCTTGCTGTTTTCTGCGGTCAACATAGTATTTAATCGCGCCTGAGATAGCGAACAGGCCAATCATTGCCGGAATAAAGCTGACGCCCTGCATCAAAGAAACTTGATCAAAGGTGAAACGTGCCTGGCCGGTGAACTCATCAAAACCGATGGTTGCCAGGGCGATACCAAACAACATGGCCAGAATACTTTTGCTGATATTACTACCAGAAACAATGGTTGCGCAGCTTAAACCAATTAACGACAGCCACATATACTCATAAGAGCTAAAGTTTAAGGCGAAATCGGCCAGAACTGGGGCGGTGAAGGCCAGAACAATAGTGCCAATCACACCACCAATAACCGAGGTCGTCAGCGACAGACCCAGTACGCGGTTGGTTTTACCTTGTTTAACCATGGCATGGGCATCATTGGTATAGGCCGCAGATGCAGGTGTGCCTGGAATATTCAGTAACGCTCCAGGAATATCACCGGCAAAAATAGATGATGCCCCGAGTGATATCATCAGTGCCAGAGCCGGGATAGGGTCAAGAAAAAAGGTAAATGGCACCATTAATGCAATGGCCATTGTTGATGTTAACCCTGGGATAGCACCAACAAACAGACCGAATAAGCACGCTCCGATAATCACCAGAAATGTTGTATAATCAAGGTAAGCAAGTGCACTTATTAATATGTCCATACTATTTTTCCTGCTCTATGAGAAAAACTGCGGTAACGGGACTAAAAGCACAGCGGTAAACAAGTAATACACACCTACTACAACCCCTAATGAAATAATCAGGCTATATACCGCTTTGGCTCTGGCATACTTCATCATTAACGGCGCAGTGATAATCAGCCCAGTCAAAATAAACCCTAAGTAGTCGACAAAAAGGATGTAGAAAATAATTAATCCACTGACTATCAAAACAAATTTTATTTCATGCCAGGTCACTAAAGGAACATCATCTTCATTCTTACGCGACATCATATCGGTAAGTGAAAAAATAATAATCCCGGCACCGACCACCGATGGCATAAAGGCGGCACCATACTCACTAAAATCACCTAATGAATAAGTACTATAGCCAATAAGGAATAAGCCGAAAAAGAACATGACTAAAGAAACAATATGACGATTTAGCATAGGTATTTAACGGCCAGGTTAACGGCCGTCTCCTTCATTATTTCTTCAGGATTTCACCAAACTTTTTATCTTCATCTGCCATAAAGGCATGAGCATCATCACCATATAACTCAATGACCTCAAAACCTTGTTTATTAGCAAATGAAGCTAACTCACCTTTGGCATACACTTTTTTCATTGCCGCCATCAGTTTCTCTTGAACATTTTTATCAATTCCTGCCGGAGCAACCAGCATATTCCAAGCTTGCAGTTCCCAGTCATTAGGCGTGGCTTCTTTAAATGTCGGGACATCTGCATAGAAAGGCGATCTTTCGGCTGACATAATGGCGAGGTTATTGACCAGGCCTGCTTTTACCATACTGTCAGCTTCACCGGGTGATGAGGTCACAATATCAATACCGCCAGAAGCGAGTTCCTGTAAGGCTGCACTTGCGCCCTGAGTGGGGATAAAGCGAATAGCGTCATCACTTAAGCCCGCTGAACGCAGCATACCAATATTGTTCAGATGCCAGATGGAGTTGAGACCACTGCCTGACGCTTTCAGTTTTCCTGGGTTCGCTTTAGCGAACTCAATCACTTCCTGGGCATTCTTAAATGGTGAGGACTTACTAACTTGTAATCCACCGTAGATAACCGCCAGACGGGTAATCGGGGTATAGTCCTGGTAATTAAGTTTAGTCATACCCTGATGGTGCATTAAGGCAATTTCTACCGTCGCAATACCCAGTGTATAACCATCGGGTTTAGCACTTTTGACTGCATCATGGCCGACAACGCCGCTACCGCCAGTTTTATTGACGACGTTAACATTCACTCCCAGCTCTTCTTGCAAACCTTTTGCGGCAAGTCTGGCGACAGTATCGGTATTACCACCAGCAGCCCAGGGAACGATGATAGTAATGGGTTTTTCAGGCCATTCAGCTAACGCTACGCCTGGAATTAATGTGCCACATAGGGTAAATGCAAGGAGGACTTTTTTCATTATAGGTACCTTTTCTTATTACAGGACTTGAGGTCTTGAGTGTTTTATATAGGAATCTAAACGTGCCTGGACTTGGGCTAAATCAGGCATAGCGGTAACGCCTTTCTTTTCAATAAAGGCAGATAAAAACGCATTGGCAAATTGAACGCTGTCATGCAAGGTACAGCCTGCAGCTATTTTAGAAACAAAAGCACCGTTAAATGCATCGGTTGCTGCCATAGTATCAACGCGCATAGTTGGCATCGGTGGCAGATGGAATGATGAATGACCATCATGATAAACCACACCGAGTAAATCTAAACAAATGATGACTTTCTTATTTTCATCACCGGAAATTATCTTTAATGCTTGCTGAGCATCGTTAATATCGCGAATGGACATTTCTGCCCAGCTGGAAGCCTGGTGTAAATTCAGCGTAATAATATCAACATAAGGATAGAGCGATTTAAGTGACGGGTGATAAGGTGCGACATTTAAAATAACAGTTTTTTTAATTTCATGAGCAAACTGAGCCGCGCGTAGATTGGCATCGATATTAATTTCACCTTGCAGTAGTAACACATCGGCTTCTGCAACGTAAGGTAAGGAGATACCAATCTCTTGTTCGCCAAAGGTGTTATTGGCTCCCAGATAGGTAGCGGTTATATTATTATGTGTTTCATTCGCTAAATAACTGATAGAGCTTCCAGTGGGTTCGACTTCAGTCTGGAAAACAGTAAATGATTCAATGCCGCTGGCTTGTAAGTATTTATAGGCATATTTACTGAAATGGTCTTCACCAACTTTGGTCAGTAAGTGAACTTTTGCGGAACAGCAGGCTGCTGCTGTGGCCTGGTTAGTTCCTTTTCCGCCAGGACTAAAACTGTTGCTGGTGGAGTTGATAAGCTCGCCGACATGGGGAAAAGATTCCACATTGGCAATAATATCGACGACAAAGGATCCCAGCACGCAAACCTTGCCCATCATGGTTTTTTTCTGTGGTTTTTGCATGACCAAAAAGTCATGCAATAAACATGAAATATCAAAATTATCGCTAAATTTGCTCAGCTTCTTGATCTCTTGCTGGCCCAGAATAGCACCACCATGACAACGCTGAATCAGACCTTCACCTTCAAGATATTTTAAGTCGCTGCGGATAGTTTCCAGAGTGACACTAAATTTTTCAGCCAGTTGCGCCACTTTGACTTTTTTCTGTTCCCGGATAACCGAGTAAATTGCCTGTCGACGCTCTTCTGAAAACATAGATAAATCCCTCCGCAGTAGTGTTGATAAGAATAGAGAGTGTCAGGGCCAGGATCTGCGATAACATTCAAAACAAAAATCAAAAAACAAAAACAAAACCAAATCGGGGCTACTTAAATCACACTTTTTAACATGGACACAACATATCGATGTCAGAAGTGTGAAACATCGGACATAAGTGGCTGATTTCAGCCGCCTTAACATGATCTATACCCGTCATACTTCAAGTTGCTTGGGTGTTGCCGGCGTTCATGCCGCCGAATCACATAGTTTATCTATGCTCATCGACGGCATGAACTTGGCGCCTACAAGCAACTCGAATTATTTTGGGTATAACTTACTGAATCTATAGGCTGTGTCAGAATGGAATAAAGCGATCAGAGCGGGAAAAGTGCATTAATAATCAATCAGAGCGACGGCTTAACTGGCAAGGATTGCATCAGTTTTCCCCTGAAAATTGTCACTGATTCAAAAAGATAACCATCAAAATTAGGGGTGTGAGCATCGGATAGTTCAAGAAGGGTATTTTTGACATTCTTTCAATGATGCTGTGTCGCCTGCCAGACACCTATGGCGTCTCTTTTTTTGTTAATTGATATCAACTTCATTCATGTCAACCAATTTTGTTATTTTGGTTGACATGCCGTCAAGGAAATAGGAATTTATACATCATACAGTCAACTCTATGGTGTTGAGCCCGCCACTGAAGTGGACAATACCGCAGAGAAATCTGACCAGGCAAAACAGTGTTTCATTATAATGAGTGAAGCAGGTAAAGTGTGCCTGACACGCTATCGGTCGTATTCGTTTTCTCTCTTTTCTACCCGCGTATTGCGGCTTACCCTGGAGTTGTTGATGACCACCACTATTGCCAACGGTACCCTCTCTGTCTCTCGTCCGTCCTGGGATAATACACGCCTGGAGTCGCGTATTATTCATCTGGGATGCGGGGCATTCCACCGTGCTCACCAGGCCGTCTATACCCATCACCTGCTGGAAGTATCTGAAGGCGACTGGGGGCTTTGTGAAGTGAACCTGATGTCGGGTAATGGGCAGAAGTTAATTGAAAATCTGAAAAAACAGCAGCTGTTATATACCGTGGTGGAAAAGGGTGCAGAGACCACTGAGTACAAAATTATTGGTGCAATAAATGAAGTATTGCATCCAAAAATTGATGGTGTTGATACCGTTTTGCAAGCGATGGCGCGTCCACAAACGGCCATCGTTTCATTAACTGTGACCGAAAAAGGCTATTGTATCGATGCCGCTAGTGGACAGTTCGATATTAATAATCCTCTGATACAAAATGATTTAGCGAATCCACACGCACCAAGTTCAGCGATTGGTTATATTGTTGAAGCCTTACGCCTGCGTCGTGAGCAAGGGCTGAAAGCCTTTACCGTCATGTCCTGCGATAACCTGCGTGATAATGGTCACTCGGCGAAAGCTGCGGTGTTGGGACTGGCTTTAGCACGTAGTCCGGAGCTGGCAGAGTGGATTGAAGCTAACGCCAGTTTCCCTTGCACCATGGTTGACCGTATTGTTCCTGCCGCCACGCCGGAAACTCTGCAAGAAATTGCTGACGAGCTGGGTGCCTTTGATCCCTGCGCTATCGCCTGTGAGCCATTCAGTCAGTGGGTTGTCGAAGACCATTTCGTTAATGGCCGACCAGACTGGGATAAAGTGGGTGTACAGTTTGTTGCCGATGTCGTGCCTTTTGAAATGATGAAATTGCGCATGCTGAATGGCAGTCACTCTTTCCTGGCTTACTTGGGTTACCTCGGCGGGTATGAAACTATCTCTGCCACTATGGAAGATCCTGCTTACCGTAAAGCGGCATTTTCGATGATGCTGCAAGAACAAGCCCCGACCTTATCAATGCCAGAAGATGTCGATTTGCGTGCCTACGCAACTTCACTGATTGAGCGTTTCAGTAACCCTGCCTTATGCCACCGGACCTGGCAGATTGCGATGGATGGTAGCCAGAAGTTACCACAACGTATGCTGGACTCAGTACGTTTCCACCTGCAGCAAGGAAGTCACTGGCAACATTTAGCTCTCGGTGTGGCAGGATGGATGCGCTATACCCAAGGGATTGATGAAAAAGGACAATCTATTGAGGTTGTTGATCCATTATCCGCAGAGTTTCAGCGTATTAATCAGCAGTACCAGGGCGTAGACCGGGTTGCTGCTTTGCTGGGATTAACGGCTATTTTTGGTCAGGATCTGCCCCAGAATACGGCATTTGTTGCTGCTGTTACTGAGGCTTATCAGCAACTCATTGAACAAGGGGCCCGTGCTTGTGTCAGTGAATTAGCCGCTGTCTGACAGTCATCAGTACATCGCACGTCATTGTGCGGTGTACTTCTCTATTTTGGTTAACCTCTCTTCTTTTATCGGCATGACAGGTGTTCATTCTACCGACAAATATGCTAATTTATGGCTATTAACCCACTGTATTGTATGGACCTAATCAAATGAAACCTGAACCATCTCAGCAAAGACCCTATCAGGATGTCGGGGTGATGATACAGGATTTGATCATCCAGACGCCTTATCTGCCTGGCTCGCGTTTACCTCCGGAACGTGAAATTGCCGAGATACTTAACGTAACTCGCACCGTCGTGCGCGAAGCTCTGATTATGCTGGAAATTAAAGGCCTGGTTGATGTTCGCCGTGGTGCAGGGATCTATGTGCTGGACAGGGGGGACGCACAAGCCAGTGAAGGAATGAATAGTCAGGTATTCAATGACGCAGGCCCGTTTGAAATGTTGCAGGCGCGCCAGTTACTGGAAAGTAATATTGCTGAATTTGCAGCGCTCCAGGCCACAAGAGAAGATATCATCAAGATGCGCCAGGCGCTGCAACTTGAAGAGCGAGAGCTAGCCTCCAGCGACCCTGGTGGTACTGAAAGTGGTGATATGCAATTCCATCTGGCGATTGCTGAGGCGACCCATAACAGCATGCTGGTCGAGTTATTCCGCCAGTCTTGGCAGTGGCGTGAAAATAATCCGATGTGGAGCCAGTTACACCGCCATCTCAGGGATACGCATTATCGTAAAGAGTGGCTGGTCGATCATAAACAGATCCTCGCCGCCCTGATTAAGAAAGATTCGCGAGCCGCTAAACTGGCGATGTGGCACCATCTGGAAAATGTTAAACAGCGCTTACTGGAGTTTTCAAATGTTGATGATATCGACTTTGATGGCTACCTGTTTGACTCCTGGCCGCTCAACTCGTCTTCGTCCTGATAAACTTCTGGGGCCGCTATTTTGCTGGTATTGCTATTCAGGCATTACCAGCAAACAGAGTTTTTAAAAAAATATTAATTAAATCATTCCGGTATTGACGCGACGGCCCACTTCTTTCAGCTGTGAATACTTTTCCAGCAGCGACGGCATGTCATCAAGACTCATGGCAAACATCCACAGATAGGTCATTACCGAATAGATATGCCCGGCGCTGATGCCTTCTCTGCCCGCCATCATAAAAATGGTTGTGCCAAATAATAGCGCTGCGGCAATACCTATCAGTAAAAAACCAATCGCCTCACGGTCTGAAAGTCGGATACGAACTTGAGCCAGGAACTGATAGTGTCGATGTAATTTCTCTTCTCTGGCACTGCTGACAAACGCCACTTCTTTTTCTAGTCTGTCGTTAAGCCGCTCAATGAGTTGTTCATTCTTGCGGGTGTAACTGGGCAGTAAACAGAAGAAAAAAATCAAAATAGCTAAACAGGCGATGCCGGCTACGGGCTCAATGCCGATAAGCATCACCACTGCGCCACAGACAGAGGCGGCTGAGGTAATCAGCATCGGCAGATGGGTTTCAAAAAAATCGACAAATTGCCGCGAGAGTGTCACGCGAGCCGCTATTGTTGAATGGCTGTTTTCCTCTCTGCGTTGGGCGAGGATCAACGGCACTGCCAGTTTAGCGTAAATACGGGCAAAGGTTCGGGTATCGATGCTGCGACGTGCAGCGCCAATGATCCACATTCCCAGCACTAACATGGCGTAGAGTAACGCATGCAGTGCATTTCCTTGTAAAATGGCATTGATGGCGAAACCGGCTAGCAATGGATAAAGCAGATAGACAACATTCTCTAAAATGACTAATAGCAGAGTAAAAATAAGTCTTTTATTATTACGCCTGGCTAATGTTTTTAGGGTATTGAGTGCATTGGGTGAGGCTACAGGTATTATTTTTTCAGGTATGCTTTGCATGAGAATTATTCACAACGAAATAAATTGAGCAAATGCTCAAAATCATAAAAAATTCTAATTGAGCAAATGCTCAAAGTCAACGAGATCAGGTATGAAAGAGACCCGTTCGGCGCTCCGGGAGAAGATCCTTGAAGCGGCTGTAGCCTTGTTTATTGAGAAAGGGCTGGAGAATGTTAAAACTCGGGAACTTACTGCATCCTTAGGGCTTGCTCGCAGCCATATCTATCACTACTTTCCTGACTGGGCGAGCCTGTGTCTTGAAGCTTGCCACCATTTTGCCAGCAAAGATTTAGCTGCATTTAAGGCTGAGATCCATCATTTACCGCCCAGGGAACGGTTACATGCTTTTATCCGTAATTATCTGACCGTTCAACCTGATGCTACCTGGCAGCTTTACAGTTCTATCTGGAGTAAAGCGACGGTTGAACAGCCTTATGGGGAGTTAGCGACTGAGGTTGGCCAGCAGTGGGTTGAGTGGAGTGTGGAGATTATTCATGAGGGGATCCGTTGTGGTGATTTTCGGCAGGCAGATAGCGAACAGATTGCTCGTCAGCTGGGAGCCATGTTAAACGGTTATGCCGATAATTTGATTGTTTCTCAGAGTCTGGAAGAACGAGATCAATCGATTGCCGATATACAGGCTTTTCTTTACCTGGTTTTGTGAAAGGTGAATTCTGACCACCGAAATGTCAGATACACTCAATAGCTGAGCGTATCTGACAGACATCTATTGATGCTGAGTTTTCTGCTGCAAGAGTTGTGCTGCGAGCATCAAACTCAGGCTTATCAAAACAGCCAGACAGGCCATCGCCATACCACTGCCAATCGATCCTTGTTCAAACTGTCGCCAGACATAAATAGAGACGGTTTGCATGCCTGCAGGAGCCAGTAACAGAGAAGAAACTAACTCTCTTGAGGCCACGGCAAACACTAGCATCATGGCTGCCAGTAAGCTGGGCATCACGAGCGGAAAGAGAATCAAACGTAGTGTCGTGATAGCGCTGGCCCCGTGAACCCTTGCCGCATCGGCTAAACTATCACCGATTTGGGTCAGCGCCGCGCTGCAATAGCGTACCGGGTAAGGAAGTAATAAGCAGCTATAGGCCAGCAATAGGATCCACCAGGTATGGTAAGGCGTGATGGGCCAGAACGGTTGGTTCCAGGCGAGGATCAGGCCGACAGCGATAACAATGCCCGGTATTGCCACCGGCAATAAAGACAAGGCATCAATAATCACGGCTCCTCTGATACGCTGTGAAACCACCAGCCAGGCAGATAAAAAGCCCAGGATTCCGGTCAGAATAGCGGTTGCTGTTGCCAGTGATACGCTGGTAAAGAGCGCATCCAGTGCTTCTGTCTGGGTATCAACCAGCCCGGCGAAATGGCGTAAGGTTAAGTTATCGAACGACAGTCCGCCGGAAACGGTAGAAGTGAATGCCGTTCCGAACATCGCCAGTAAGGGAATACCGACGGCAAAAAAGGCCACCAGAGCAAATAAACAGATCACCGGCCAGCGCCAGCAGCCGAGCTCTCTGGTGACCAGTGCAGCAGCTTTACCCGTGGTGGTTGCCACATTACGTCCAGAGACTAACGATCGCTGAAGCGTGTAGGCAAGGAGCGCGATACTTGCCAGCAGCAGTGAAAGTGATGCTGCTCCGGGTAAATCAATCGGCCAGTCTCCCAGACGCTGCTCAATCGCAGTGGTAAACACGCGGATGCCGTTTGGCGTACCCAAAGCGGCGGGAATACCATATTCCTCAATGGATAAGGTAAAAACGAGTAACACTCCGGCAGCAATTGACGGCAAAGAGAGTGGAAAGGTGACTCGGAAGAAGGCTTGCCACGCAGAAGCGCCATGAACGCGAGCGACATCAGCCAGACGGTTACCATTGGCTGCCATACTGCGAGACACTGCGAAATAGAGCACCGGGAATAAATTGAGAGCCATGATACAAATTATCCCCCCCAGTGAAAAAATAGCTTCGCCGGGACTTATTCTTAATAGCTGCCAGGAATAACCATTGGGCTGGAGTGTGAGCATCCATGATAGCCCGGCAATATAAGGTGGAATAAGAAAAGGAATAAGGAACAGCAAATCCCAGAGACGTGCAAAGGGAAGGCTAAATAATCCTCTTAGTGCGCCTAAAGGAATAGCAATGAGTGCGCTTAGCGTCGCCACGCCGAGACCTAATAGCAGCGTATTCCCTAACAAAGGGGGTAATTCGGGATCGCTAAATAAACCCATTATTGGTGCAAATGGCTGGCTAAAACCTTCAGTGGCCAGTACCGGGAATATCGATTGTAATATAATAAAAAATAGCGGTATCAGAACAAGAATAGTTAAGGCGGTAATAATAACAAGCGGAAGAGGGCGAATTCTTATCATTAGAATCAATGCTCCTGCTGGATATTTATACCTGCCATACTTCACGTTACTCAGGTTGTTTTTGTTCAGGTAGCCGAATCACATAGTTTATCTATGCTCATCGGCTATCTGAACTCAGAGCCTGTAAGAAACTCGAATTATTTTGGGTATATATACCAGCGGCGGTCTTATTAGAAAATATTAGCGGAAAATAGCATTAAAACGTGACAAGACGTCATTACGCTCAGCGCTGTCAGTGGTGGCTTCAGGCAGAATAGTTAACATGGAGAAATCAGGGCGTTTACCTTGAATATCTGTTCTGGCTGGCATTAACCAGGCACCGGCAACGATCGTCTGTCCTTCTGGAGACAGCACGTAATCGATAAAGGCTTTAGCTTCAGCTTGTTGCTTACTGCTGTTTAAAATCATCATTGGCCGTGGCGCAATAGCGGTACCGCTTTTAGGGAAAATAACTTCGATTGATTCACCGCTGGCAATACTGCTGTAGGCGACATAGTCTACCGCACCAAATACTGCGGCTTTAGCTCCTTGTAATACTGGGGTCAGAGCTTGCGCATTGGGGCCAGAAATGACCATGCCATTGGCTTTTAAATCAGTAAAGAGTTTCCAGGCTTCAGCCTTCTTGGCATTTTCCAGGCCTAATACTAAATCGAGCGAAGCACCTGACAGCGCGGGGTCTGGCATCGTGACTTTATTTTGAAATGCAGGTGTTGCCAGGTCACTCCACTCTGTCGGCTTTGGCGTACCACTCTTGCTATTCCAGACGATACCTAATGCAGAGATCCCCTGGGCAACGTAGTAAGGCGTTTTAAACTGTGCCGGGACTTGGGCGGCATTCGGGCTGTTATAGGCCAGTAACCAACCTTTTTTCTGCAAATCTACTGCGGTGTCCCAGGAGGCTGAAATTAGCACATCAGCACGAGGGTTAGCTTGTTCTGCTTCGAGACGAGCCATGACTTTGCCGGTAGTCGCCTGGAAGACATCGACTTTCACGCCTGTCTGCTGCTCATACCCGGCAGCCAGTTGTTTTGCCATAGCACCCGGGCCTGCGGTATAAACCGTCAGGGCATGCGATGATGCTGAAAAAAGAGCACAGGAAAGACCCAAAGTCATCGATATACCTTTCAGTGAAAAACAGTTTAATGAGGGGGTAGCAAACTTCTTAATTAAATTTGGCATCAGATTATCTCTCTTCATAATGTTGTCAGACTTTCGATTTTCCCGGACTGCATATGCGCAATCTGATGGGCGAGTGCAGTGGCTTCCGCAGGATCATGGGTGACATAAACTGCGGTAATACCTAATGTTCTTAATAGCTGAGCCATTTCTTCACACAGTGACTGGCGTAATGCGATATCCAGATTTGAAAGCGGTTCGTCAAATAACAAAACTTCTGGTTCAGCAATAATGGCGCGCGCCAGAGCAACACGTTGCTGCTGACCACCCGATAAATCTGCTGGTTTTCGTTTTGAAAAATCCGCTAAGCCAACGCGTTCTAATGCTGCATCAACACGTTCCTGTATGGCATGGCGAGGGGTACCCCGCATACGTAAAGGAAAGGCCACATTTTGGGAAACGGTCATATGAGGCCAGAGGGCATAATCCTGAAATACCATGCCAAGATTACGCTGCTCTGGAGGAACCAAATGATGCGAACTGGCCACTAATCGGTCATTGAAATGAATCGTACCGTCAGTCGGTTGTAACAGGCCGGCAAGTAATTTAAGCAGAGTGCTTTTACCGCAACCTGAAGGGCCTAGTAACGCCAGAATGGTGCCTTTTGATACCGTTAAATCGATACCATTAAGGACATATTGGTTTGAAAAAGCCTGAGACAAATTCTGTATTGAGATCATGGATGGCTTACCCGCTGCTGTTGCGCCGGTAATACACCCACGCTCCGATTTAATGGAGAGAGAGCTTGTTGCATAAATTGTTATCCTCTTTGGGACTTAATCGCTGCCGAGGATATTACGAGACAAATAAGACAGATTTATTACGGTTTTGCAGTGAGAGAATAATTATTTATTAATAGGATATTGGAATTTGATTTATCCTAAGGGGAAGAAATACGCTCTTCCCCTTAAACAATGATCGGAATGAAAATAATTTAGAGCGTGACACCGCTTTTAAATATCGCCAGTTCACGGAAGTCATTAACTTCGTTTTTAGTTTGTTCGCCATTCACCAGTTTGACAACCTGGCCAATAAAGTCATCCAGCAGAGTATCCATTGATTTACCTGTCAGTAACGCACCGGCATTAAAATCAATCCAGTGTGGTTTTTTGGCTGCCAGCTCATTGTTGGTGGCAATTTTCATGGTTGGCACAAAGCCACCGTAAGGGGTGCCACGGCCGGTGGTAAATAACACCATATGGCAACCTGCGGCACCGAGTGCGCTGGTGGCAATGGCATCATTACCCGGTGCGCTTAACAAATTGAATCCCGTTACGCGTAGGCGCTCGCCGTATTTTAAGACATCCATAACCTGACTGGTGCCAGCTTTTTGCGTACAGCCCAGAGACTTTTCTTCGAGCGTTGAAATACCCCCGGCTTTGTTACCTGGTGAAGGGTTTTCATAGATAGGCTGTTCATGAGCAAGAAAATAGCGTTTGAAATCGTTAACCATCGCCACGGTTTTTTCGAAGGTTTCCTCATCATGGCAGTGATTCATCAGAATTTGTTCAGCACCAAACATTTCAGGCACTTCAGTTAATACGGTCGTGCCTTGGTGGCTGACGAGAAAATCAGAAAAACGTCCCAGTAATGGGTTGGCGGTGATACCGGATAAACCATCGGAGCCGCCACATTCGAGGCCAAATTTCACCTCGCTTAATTTACCTGACTCACGTTTATTATTTTTCACCATCTCATAAAGCTGATTGAGATTTTCAATACCGGCTTCTATCTCATCATCGACTTGTTGGCACACCATGAATTTAACCCGCTGCTCGTCATATTCACCGAGGGTGTCTTTAAAGGCTGCAACTTGGTTATTTTCACACCCGAGGCCAATGACTAATACGCCGGCAGCATTGGGGTGGCGCACCAAATCCTGCAATATTGTACGGGTGGTGAGATGATCGTCTCCAAGCTGAGAGCAGCCAAAGGTATGGTTATAAAGATAAACGCCATCGATACCTTCCGGGTCAGGATGTTGTTTATTGAAACGCTCGATCATTTTACGTGCCAGAGCATTTACGCAACCGACTGTCGGGATAACCCAAATTTCATTTCTGATCGCGACATCGCCATTGTTGCGTCGATACAGCGAAACGTCAGGATCAATCCGGGTGGCAGCGACAGTTTTATGTTCCGGCTGATACTGATATTCATTAACGTCACTGAGATTAGTGGCAATATTATGGTTATGAATGTGCTCGCCAATAGCAATAGGCTGCTTTGCATGCCCTATTGGTAAACCATATTTGATAATGTTTTCCCCTGTTTGAATGGGGGAAAGGGCGATTTTATGCCCACGGCCTACCGCTTCAGTCAAGGTGATGGTCTGGCCATCTACGTTTATCTCTTCTCCAGCCGCCCGATCGATTAAGGTTACAACGACATTGTCTGTTGAGTGTATCTTTATAATTTCTTTCATATTTATTTTGTCCCGGTGTCGAAGCGATAGCGTGAAGTAAAGGCTATGACTTTATGCGCATCTTAGAGAGATGAGCCAATGAAGAGGATTATAAATTACGGTCTATATCTTTTAAAGTTATTATACCAATTTTTGAGAGGTTTATTATAGTTTTTACAACACCACCGCTATACCGGTCATACTTCAAGTTGCCTGGGTGTTGCCGGCGTTTATGCTGCGGTGACTGGTCGTCTTTCGCATGGCGAGATCTCTGTGATGTATTACAGTTTAATAGATTGTTTTTTATTTGTATTTTTTCCGGGGGATCAAGATGCTCCATGACTATTTGAACGTAATGGTGCTTTTTCTGGTAGTGGGGTTGGGCTGTGCGCTGACAAAGGCAAACTGGTTAAATCAATCCAGTAATGGTCTGTTTACCAAACTTCTTATTAATGTCGCTTTGCCTTCCACGCTGGTTTTGTCGATTAATGCGGACTTTACCCGCACTGAGTTTTTGGCTTTAGTGCCCAATGTGATTTTACCTGTGCTGGTGATCCTGACATTAATGGTTCTGGCTTTTATTACGGCGAAAGTCATTAGAGTGGAAAGCAAAGATGTTGGTTTATTCATTGGGTTATGTTCAATGAGTAGCACGATATTTTTTGGTATTCCGATTACTCTGGCGGTATACGGTAGCCACGGGCTGCCGTATGCCTTGATGACGTATGCTTCACAGACCGTTATCTACTGGACATTAGGGCTGTATCTGCTGGAAAAAGGATCCGTTGAAAAAGGAAGTGGGGCCAGTACATTCGCTACTGTTACCAAAGAAATTGTGAATATGCCGCTGATCGCTTTTTTTGTTGGCGTAGCTATTTTACTGGCAGGTTCCCCCATTCCTCAGGTGATTAATGAGTTTCTGAATACCTTGTCAGGAATGACCTCAGCGCTGGCGATGTTAGTGGTTGGCTCAATCATTTATCTGTCAGGTTTCAAAACTATCACTATCAACAGGAGTCTGATATTCGTCGTTATTTTCAGATTTATTTGTGCTCCCGCGGTAGTGTTACTGCTGGGCTGGCTGCTCGCTATCGATTCGGAAATGATTAAAATCACCACCTTAATCTGCTCCCTGCCTATCCCCAATACCACAGTGATTCTGGCCGAAAAATATAAAGTGAATGTACGCTTTGCAACCGAGTCTCTTTCTTTCTCCATTGCGGTCTATCTTATTTTTCTGCCGGTTATTCTATTTGCTATCCACTCGATATAGTGAGTCCTGTCAGTCAGAATATTCTAGCTGATACTTATTACATTATTAGTCGCACCCCATTTTTGAATATCCGAGGTGCGACTATGTTTGATAATAAATGTTATTAACACTCTAATAATTTATTCACTATTTACGATTGATAATTTCTGCTGGGATCGGTTCGCCATGATATTTCTCATAAATAGCATTAAGCTTGCCGTTCTTCAGGTTAGTTTCAATCCATTCATTGAGCTTCTCTTTCAGTTCAGGCTGATCTTTTTTCAATCCGATAGCCAGGTCAAATACTGTTAACGTCATTTTTGGCTCAAATGCCAGTTTTGGATTCTGTTTATGGATCTGATTCACCAGAGTGGCTGATGTGGCAACGGCATAGGCCTGGCCGCTGACGGCAGCGGTGACAAGCGTTGCATCATCATCGTAACGCTGTACTGAGAAACCATTTTTTGCGGCATCTTTACTGAGCATTGAGTCCTGAGTGGTACCGCGGGTGACGGTAACAGCCCGGCCTTTAAGGTCGTTCCAGTCGGCTATTTTAGTCGCAGCCGGAGCGGCAATAACTGAGCGTAATCCCGCGTAGGGACGAGTAAAATCAATCACCTCGGCACGCTGTGGGGTAACCGATAAGGTTGAGATAACGATATCCGCTTTACCTGTTTGCAAGTTTGGAATTCGTGTCGGACCGGTGGTTTCAATAAATTTAAGTTTTAATCCCCAGTCTTTAGCGAGCAGTTCTGCTGTTTCGACATCGGATCCTGTAGGTTTCATTGATGCATCTAACATACCTGAAGGTGGAATCGATAAATCAGTGGCCACCCGGAGTTCGCCGCGTTTTTGAATATCTTCAAAAGTGTTGGCCGAAACAGATAATGAAAAAGCAGCAGACAGTAATGTGGTTAAGATAATTTTTTTTGTAGGGTTCATTTTTATGCTCCTGAATACATATCTAGTTATAAGGTGATGGTATTAAAGATCGTTGGAAATAAATTCCTGAAGCTCCTCAGTAGCGGGGTTTTTTAGAATATCGACAGTGCCGCTTTCATGGACTTTGCCGTGGTGCATAAAAATAACTTTATCGGCAATCCGGCGGGCGAAATTCATTTCATGGGTCACCATCACCATTGTCATACCGCTGCCAGCAAGGCGTTCAATAACGCGTAGCACCTCACCAGTCAGTTTAGGATCAAGGGCGGAAGTCACCTCATCGAATAGCATCACTTTGGGTTTCATCGCCAGCGAACGAGCGATAGCAACACGTTGCTGCTGACCACCTGAAAGTTGCTCAGGATAGCTGTCCGCTTTATCTGCCAGACCGACTTGTTCAAGTACCGAAAGAGCCAGATGACGAGCGTCTTTTTTGGCCATTTTTTTAACTGATACCGGGCCCAGAGTGATGTTCTGTTCAATGGTTAAATGGGGAAACAGGTTATAGCTTTGAAAGACAATACCGACATCCTGACGAAGTTTACGCAGATCAATATGCGGATCCTCTACACGATGACCGCACACCTCAATACTGCCGCCATTGATTGTTTCCAGTCTGTCGATACAACGTAGAGCCGTACTTTTACCTGATCCACTGGCGCCTATCAGGGCAACAACTTGGCCCTTATTAACAGAGAAGGAAACATCCTTCAGTACCTGATTCTGGCCAAAGCTCTTTTGTACATTGTTCAATGTAATAATGGACATAGTGGTGACCTTCAGCAGTTAATTAATTTGTGGAACGGCAGATGCCGACTGACTGGCTTTTTTGTCTGATGCGCCGCGTTCAAGTCGGCGACTCAGCGCTGAAACCGGGAAACAGAGGCAGAAATAAATAGCTGCAACAATGAGATAAATAATAAATGGCTCAAATATTGAGTTATTAATTAACTGACCTGCGCGAGTTAACTCGACAAAACCCACCACTGAGGCCAGCGAGGTATTTTTAATAATTTGTACCGAGAAACCGACGGTGGGTGGGGTGGCAAGTTTAACTGCCTGAGGCAGTATGACTTTAAACATCCGCTGGGTACGGGATAGCGCCAGGCATTCAGCTGCTTCCCACTGTGAGCGTGGTACTGATTGAATACAGCCGCGCCAGATCTCACCGAGATAAGCACTGGCATAGATGGTGAGGGACACACCAGCAGCCAGTAATGGCGAGATTGAAAAGCCGAGACCAGGCAGACCGAAATAGACCATAAACATGATTATCAGTAGCGGTGTACCCTGGACTAACTGAACCCAACAAGTGACTAAGAAACGTATTGGGCGTATGGGTGTTATACGTCCGAGCGCTATCAGGAAGCCAACGAATCCACCGCCGCCAAATGCCATCAGCGATAACACGATGGTCCAGACTGTTCCTTCCAGTAAAAACTGGAGATGAGCGAAATTAAGAGGAAAATGCATCATCTTATCTCCCTGGTTAGATAGTCGTGCCAAGGCGACGACGGCGTGGAAAAATAGCTAATCCAAATAGCCAGAAAATGAGTCGCATCATCAGCGACAGCACGATATAGATACCGGCAACGATGAAAAAGGTTTCAAACGGTCGATAGGTTTCTGATTGAATAAAGTTAGCGGTGGCAGTGAGTTCCTCAGTGGAGATTTGTGAGGTAACAGAGGAAGCCAGCATCAACAGAATAAACTGACTGGTTAGCGATGGATAAACTCGCTCAATTGCCGGGCGTAGTGCCACATGCCAGTATTGCTGCCATTTTGTTAATCCCAGGGTTTCTGCTGCTTCCCATTGCCCTTTATGAACCGAGTCAAAACCAGCACGCATAATTTCCGCAGTATAGGCTCCAACATTAATCGTCAGAGCGATAACCGATACGGTAAACGCGCTAAACGAAAAACCCAGACTTGAAAGGCCAAAATAGACCAGGAAAATCTGTACCAGAAATGGAGTATTACGGATCGACTCGACATAAATAGCCGCTACTCTTACACAGATTACCGATTGAGATCGCCGGGCAACGGCACACAGGGTACCGATAAGAAACCCCGTCACGGTCGTGACTATCGCGAGCTGGGCGGTCAGTTCCGCACCATTTAGCAACAGTCGCCATTGTGAAAGAATTGCTGAAAAATCGAGAATCATGGCTGGTTACCCCGGCTAGTTAGTTACTGTTGTCTGCTGTCCTGTAAGACGGTCATACACTTTAAATAGCGCCTGATTACCATTCGACCCTTCACCGTATGCCTGTGCATTTTGATATTGAGTCGCGACCAGTGCGGTTGCAGGAAGAGGCACCGGGTGTTTTTGTGCTGCTTCGAGTACTAGGCGAAGATCTTTCATCATCAGATCAATACGGAATCCGGCACTGACATCTCCTTCGATCATCGCTGGAGCCAGTTTATCGAGCATCCAGGAGGCTGCGGATCCGCCGAGTAACACCTCTCGCATTTGTACCAAGTCGATATCCCAGGCCCGAGCCAGCGCCAGCGCTTCACAAATAGCTTGAATATTGATCCCACAGATCAGTTGGTTGCAGAGCTTAACGGTTTGGCCTGCGCCAGAAGCTCCCACATGATTAAGCGTGGTCCCCATGGCTTGTAAGAAAGGTGTGGCTTGAGCGAAGCCATCAACTTCACCGCCAACCATAATAGTGAGGGTGCCATTTTTAGCGCCAACGGGTCCGCCAGATACCGGGGCATCCAGCATGGTGATACCTACAGCCGCTAATGCCTGGCTAAATTTGCGGGTGGCATCTGGGGCGATGGTGCTCATATCAACAAATAATTTTCCCCGCGGCGGATGAGCCAGTAATCCGCTTGCACCCAGCACTATCTCTTCAACTTGCGGGGTATCCGGTAACATAGAGATGACAATATCGGCATCCGTCACAGCTGAAGGAATATCAGACATGATTTCTACTCCGAATTCACGCAGGGGATCGCCTGCGGTTGGCACAATATCAAATGCCCGGACGGTAAAGCCGGCTTGAGCAAGATTGCGAGCCATTTCACGCCCCATCACGCCTAAGCCTAAAAATCCCACGATCCCGGAAGTCTTATGATTCATCGTTATTCTCCTGCTTTTATCCGGTGTTAGTTTTGTTGTTCAAGTTGCGCGAGTTTTTCGACGCGGCGGATAAAGTCGATATCCTGAACAAACTCTGCTTTCAGGAAGGATTCAATTAAGTCCCGGGCCAGCCAGGGGCCGACAATCTGAGCACCAATACACATCACATTGACATCATCATGTTCGACAGACTGATGGGCGGAATGCACGTCATGGCACACTGCGGCGCGGATCCCTTTTATTTTATTGGATGCAATAACAGCCCCCACACCGGTACCACAGACCAGAATTCCGCGCTGATGTGTCCCTTCGCGAACCTTGTTGCAAAGCGTGGCGGCGATGTCCGGGAAGTCCACCGGTTCAGGATTATGGCTACCAATATCAGTGACCTGATAACCCGATTGCTTCAGCCAGTTAACTAACTCTTGCTTCAGATGGAATCCAGCATGATCACTACCAATCACTATTTGCATCTCTTGTTCCTCAGGGTTTTTAGTTACTTAAAGGTGATGCGCTCACCATCCGAATGGTGGCACGACGTCGAAAATCGGCGCCAATCTCAAAGTGACGGCCCAGCAGTTCATCTGCCAGGTCTTCATTACGCTCTACGACGGCAGCAAAAATGGCGCGGTGATGGTCAATCAGGAACTCTTCAATACCTTCGACCTGCATGATTTGCTCACGTCTGTCGAGGTGCGATCTATGCACTAACACACTGATTGACTGATAAATATTGATAAGGGTTGGTGAACCAGAGGCATTTACAATGGCTTCATGAAAACGGAAATCAGCGAGATAACCTGACTGTGGATCGTGAATGGTATCGATAATTTCTCTCAGGCAGGTAGCCAGGCGGTCATAGTCACTCTGGGTTCCACGACGACAGGCGAGGCGTACCGCCTGGCGTTCTATGGCAATTCGCGCCTGCATCACGTCGTCCACCACATTGGGCTGGTGTGCGAGAACAAAAGTGAAAAATTCGCCCAGAACCGAGACATCCGGTTTTGTCACCACAGTTCCAATACCATGACGTATTTCGACGGCACCAATCATGGCGAGCGCTCTTAATGCTTCACGTAAAACAGGGCGACTCACACCTAATTTTGCTGACAGTTCGCGCTCAGGTAGCAAGCTGTCTCCGGCTTTCAGAGCTCCCGTTAGCAATTGCTCCCGCAAAAAATTAACAACCCGGTCGTAACCGTTGCTGTTCTCTGCCTTTTCGCGCCTGATTTCCATAATCTTTTCCATTGGTCTCTAGTGGTAATACCAATGGTAGATATGTTAATGAGATATTAATGTGATGTTGATCTGTTTTTAACCAGAGCAATTTGTGAGCAGTATCGCATTTGTCTGCGAAGGATCGTTTTTTGTGAAATTGATCGAAGGAGTGGGATGTCTTTCAGAGGGAAAACCGAAGACGGTGTTTCTGGAATAATGGTCGTTAATATTCAAGTTGCCCTATACTCTTTTGGGTGTCTGGCGTCGGAGTCAGGCAACTTGAAGAAGGGAAGAGAACTATTTTATTAGCTTGCGTACTTCGGGTAAGTTTCTAAACTTATTTTGCCACGGCATACCATAACCAATTAATAAATCGTCATTATCCGTCTCTCTGGCATAGAACTGACGGGCAGGGATGGCAATACGTCCGGGCTTAACAAAAAGGGTGGCGATAGCCAGTGATTTGATTGAGTAGTGGTGGGTTAAGTGTTCTACCAGGCGTTTCATGGTCCCGCCTGACTCAATAGCATCATCAATTAAGATGACATCCATACCGTCAATGTTCACATTGTTATGAAAAATGATTTCAGACTTATTCTCTCTCTGACCGGGAGTATGCGGACAGGAGATATAGTCCATATGTACATCAAAATTCAGCTCCCGCACTAAATCTGCGGTATAGAGAATGCCGCCAGGCACTACAGTGATAATAGCGGCTTCCTGATAGATATTATTTAGCTGCTCAGCAACGGATTTTACGCCAGCCTGAATATCTGCCTTGGAAATAACAACTTCACCTGCATGTGATGTTTTCATCATAACCTTTGCTCATTAGTAGATTCAATATTAGTAAATTCATCATGTTATGACATGAGCAACGGATGAAAAATACGCTGTTTGTTGCTATTTCATGCTTGAACACGTTCATATAAGATACAAATCAATGCTCGATTATGCAATGTTAATATTAATTCATTTGTTTTCCTGCGATTAACCATCAGAAACGAGCATAACCAAGCATCTCGGCTAGTCATGGGATCTACCTGCGTCATCCTGATAAGTCTGGCAGACTATTTTTGCTCGCTATTGAGACAACAGAGGAAAATTACCACAGAATAAATTATTATGAGGCGGGCATTCTTGTGAGCAATAGTGAAAGCGTGGAGATTCGTAGTATGTTTCGATATCTATTATTAATATTATCTTTTGCTTTTCATACTCCCTTTGCAAAGGCTGATGAGTATATAGAATATAATAAATGGTATTCAAAAGATGGTGTTATGTATGATATTACACAAACCAAAGAGGGCGACCCGGTGATGTTAAGTATTTATGCCGCGGGTAAAAAAAATGCCAATATGGTGGTGTCATATTATAGTCAGGGGGCATGTGAGAAAAATATAAATATCCTGAGAATGGATGCCACTGATTTCCCTGCGCAATATGCTTGCGTGCCAGAAAAAACCGGTAAAATCAATCACTATACTGTTACTGATGCCGGTTCTGTTAATTACCTGGTTGAACGTTTGAGATCGGGTTTTACCGTATTGCTTCAGGATGATATTAAAGTTTGGGTTGAAAACTTTAACGATCCTAAATACGGTGTGGCACCTAATTTTTGGTAATTAACCGCTATACCCTAACGGGTATATTATTTATCCCCAGTATGAAAATCTTCATACTGGGAATTGCCTTGGAAGTGCTTAAAAATTGGCGTAGGGGATCAGCGGCTGAGGAGAAAGATCTAAATCGCCCATCCAGCCGGCCTGAGAATAACGAAGATAAATCAGGGCGTGGCTCGGGGTATAATCTTTCGCATGCTGGAGATCAATTCCGGCACCAACAGACCAGTTCTCATTCAGTCTTCTTTCAATTAAGGCTTGGGCGGTATAACCAAAACCATGACTGGAAGTCCCGGTATTGGTGTCAGCCCCGGTTGGATAGGTAATATTGCCATTATTTAATAGCGAAGCGATTGGATATAGTTTGCTGGTGGATGTCTGAGAATGCGACCACGAAGCCGACGAACTCAGTTCCCATGACCAGTTTTCAGTACGCTTACGCCAGGTGACTGGCACACTGAATGAAATATATTTCTGTGGACTGTAGTAACCGCCCTGGCCAAGATAGTAATCACCTAAGTCCTTATTGTAGTGCCAGAGCATATTATTAACCCCGACGGTCAGGCGCTGATTATTCTCATTGAGCAGTTTGTAGTAATACCCACCCATCCAGCTCACTCTCCAGTTGTCTTCGACATTCTTACCTTTCAGCGAGTCAGCATCAACACTGCCCCAGAAACCGTGCTCCTCGCCTTGGTCATAGCTGGCACTGACGCCAGCACCCGTCGCTCTCACACCTCCCCAGGTGGTATTGGTGTTAGGATCGCGCTGACCAGCAAAAGCCAGTAACGAATTTGAAAGCGGGCGACGATGAAGGTTCAGGGTGTATCCGATATCGCCGATATCGTCACTGTAGCTAATCCCGCCGACGACATCGACCACATCAAAGCCGAGTGGAGTGGTACCGATATCCATCTGCCAGGTCTGGTTTTTCCAGCCAGTTGCCAGACTCACACCATCAGCCGTCTGCTTTGGCACGCCGGAACAGGTTTGTTCCCGGCAAGTGCCCCACTGAGTATCGTCCCCGGATAAGGTACCCGCATTCATACTGACTTTATCTGTTCTGAACCAGACTCGCCCGTCACTCAATGGTGCGTCGATTTGCAGCATGGTGGTATGGGTTTTAAGATCTGAATAACCCGGCGTTCCACTAGAACCGCCGTATTCGTGACTCAGGGTGACATTCACATCTTGCTGGCGATAAAGCTCCCCTGCCTCACGACGGATACTGCTCTTGAGCCAGTCATCCTGCTCATTATTTCTGGTTAGTCGAGTAAACTCGATATCATCCACTGGCGAAGTCTTGCTAATTTGAGCCGCAGGCATCGCATCCTTATAGGCTTGTTTTGCCAGCAGCGGCTTGCCATTAGTCATATAGAATCGCGCCGCATCCCGCAGTATCAGCGCATTTTCCATTGAAGGAGGTTGATGCTTTGCCCATTGGGTCAGCCGGGCAAAAAGCTTATCGGCTTTATCTTGCTCACCGAGGGTTGACCAAAGAGTGGCCAGGGTTCTTTGTACCCCAGCAGAGGGTGCTTCTGGGGTGGCTGAGAGAACAATTTTTTGTAATTGCTGACGTGCAGAAGTCAGATTATTTTGCGCAATCGCTATTTTTGCCAGACCCATTAAGGCATCGGTGTTATTGGCGGAATAACCGAGCACTTTTTTATAATAGCGTTCAGCAACCGTAAAGTTGTCCATTTCTGTTGCCCACTCACCGAGCAGCAGATCAATATTTTCTGATTCAGGCTGATTCGCTAATAAATTAAACGCTGCTTTTAACTCACCTTTTTCACGCATCTGACGGGCTTGGGCGATGACGATTTGCATGTTCAACCGGGCCGCCAGGTCAGAGATATCTTTATTCCAGCTTTCGCGTGGGAAGCTGTTCAGGTGTTTCAGGGCTTCATTGTCACGTGAATGCCTGGACAGATACAAAGCATAAGTATAGATCTGCTCTGTATTTTGATGGCTTCTGCCAGCCATATCGAGCATGACTTTATCCGCCTCTTGATGCTGACCCGCAGAGTCAAGATTACTGGCCAGTCGATAAGCAAGCCAGGCGTTATCAGGGTCATTTTCAAGACGCTGGTGCTGAATAATAGCGGCTTGTGCCCACTGACCTTGGTTTTCGAGAACTTGCGCTTTTTTCTCTCTTTGCTGGTCTTCTAAACGGCGTAGTAAGCCGTCGATACTCTTTTTTTGTCCCGGTGAAAGGCTGGCAATAAACGCTTTTGCACGCTCTTCAGACTGGTATGAGTAAACGCTGACGAGTGAGCTCAGGACATTGCTATTATTACTGTCAATGCGCAGTGCCTGCTGATAATAGCGTTCAGCGCCTTCATAATACTGTTGGGCTAACGCGACATCGCCGAGCCCTTTTACCGCATAGCTATCACGCGGACCCATTTGTAGCGCGCTGAGAAATGACTGCTGTGCAGCGGCAAATTGCTTCGCTTCGAGCTGCTTATCCCCCTGGGCTATCAGTAGCCAGTAGCGATTGGTCTCCAGCAGGTTATTCCACTGACTACGATTGTTGCTTTGTGGATCCATCTCAATGGCTTTTTGTAACTGCTTAATCGCCAGTTCCCGCTGATTTTGCTGAGAATAGGCCTGGCCCAGAGCACCAACTAATTCGCTGTCATCGCTATTACTACGTAAGGCAATCTGGATCTGAGGAATCGCGGCTCTGCCATTACCTTGGGAGAGATAAGCCAGGGCTTTAGCTCGGGCTCTGAAAGCGGGATCTAAAAGCTGTTTTTGTTGGGTATCCAGCGTGCTTTTAGCTTGATTGACCATCGCTTCATTATCAAAAAGAACTAAAAACCGCTGTAATGCTTCAGTACTGGCCTGACTGACGGGCATCTCTTTGATTTGGGTATACCAGGCTTTCGCTGCATCATCACGGCCGGTTGGCGTCTGAGCCATCTCTTCCAGTAGCTGAAAACCTTGCTGAAGTTTGCCCTGGCTGAACAGCAGTCGTGCGAGGTTAGTTTGTATTTGTAGATTGCCAGGATCTTTGCGTTTCAGCGCATTGAGTTGATTAAACGCCAGTGTCATTTGAGAGGGTTGCTTGGCCACCGTCATCCAGTATTCCACAGCCAAATCACCAGCAGGTTCATGGTCTGAAAATATTTTCTTATAGGCATTAATGGCGGATGAGGTATTGCCAGCAGAGGCGAGTAATCGTGCTTGCTGTAGCTGTAAACGCAGTTCTGGATTCGCCAGAAGATAAGCCTGAAATGACTCACGATAAGCCTGAGAATCAGGGGCAAGACTGGAGAGCATATCGAGTTGCTGTTTTGCGCCTTCGTTATCCCCCTGACGGAGCAATAAACGTAACCTTGCAGCAATAACGTCGGGATTATTGGTGTCCGTCAGGACTAAGCGTGAGAGGGTATTTTCAATTAAATCCTGACGATTAAGAGATTCACCCAGGTGCAAATTTTCCAGTAATTGCTGCGTCGGCGTCGGCGCAGCCTGAGCTTCAACGGCAAATATGATTGGCCAGGAAAATGTAATGATATTGAGTGAAAGTTTGCCCATTCTTCTTTTATCCTGGCTGGAAAATACTACAAGCAATTTGAATTATTTAGGACTTAATTTTTGAAGTAAACTCCGGCAATCAGATTACCGGAGTTTACTTGCCTGGTCTTATCTATTTATCACTCTTATTCAGGCGACGACGGCTAAGAATGTGCAGAACTCGCCATAATATCCAGCCCAGCACCACCATCGTCACTACGGCTAAGATACTCAAAATCACTGGATGAGCTGACAGAGCAAACCAGACTCGTTCATACCAGGGTAAATGACCGACATAATAGATATCTCCGACGCGCAGCGCATTGACTCCAGAATCACGAATAATGGTCACTGAACCGCCAATAAAAGCACGTTTACCGCTGTCACCGATTGCCTCGTTCAATAACTCATTGCCGCGCGGGCTATCGGCCAGTAATGCCAGCACACTTCTTTGACTGTTATAAGGTGACTGAAAGCCCAGTATCGCAGCCATTGGGCCACTGGAGGAAATCGTGGTCTGGGTTTCCGCTTCGCTAAATTTAGCATCTGGCTGACTATTTAATAATGGCGTCTGGCGCAGAGGCGTTTTTACCCAGCTTTCTGTGGCGTTTACCAGCAAGGCTATCTGTTTATCATCTTTAAGCTCAGGCGGAATAGAACCGATAATCATAATATCGGCATCTTTATCCTTAATCGATTGCCCATCATCGGTGATGGTAAAGTTCAATGCCGGAAAACCGGTTTGCGCACCCACCATTCCCAGCGTATCGAGCAGAGTGGTGACTTGGCCTGGCTGTGGGTTTTGACTAACGACAATCAGTGTTTGTGATAAATCCGCCATGCGACTGAAGGGGAATCCTGAGTTAGCAAACACGCGCAGGTCTGGCATGGCAATAAAATGGTAGTAGCTCGAGAAATTAAGCGTGGAGCTATCTTCAATAACCACGTGATTAGGGACTGGCTGATAGGTAATACAGTTCTCGAGCGTTCCCCCAGGCATTGGATTCATATAGGAGAAGTCAAAACTAAGCTGATTACGAGAGCCTAATTGTAATGCCGGAATAGCTACATCGGTTTTGTTATCCAGCAAACCCTGTATCACCGGGAGACGTAATAACTGATTGCCTGTCTCTTTCGGGGTCAGATTAATAGACTGAACAAACTGGTCATTCAGGCTAATTGCCAGACGCGAGCTATCTTTTTCAACGGGCGCGGTATAACGGTATTTAAGATCTAAATCGATACCATCACTGCGAGCAATAAACAGATCCGGTGGCAGATTCACGTCAATATTAAGCGGTCTGGGGACTATCCCCGTTGACTGGAGCTGTTGAGGATACGTTTTTAACTCACCCAGACTGACCGGCCTGTCTGTTGGCACCCAGTTTGGCGCGTCATAAGGCTGACGAGGAATTATCGCTTTGACTTCATCAACGCTGACACTGCTGCCCCGGAATAATAGATTACCTTGAGCTATGCCTTTTGCCGCTTGTACCAGGTCATTATCATCGCGTCCGAATACCACCAGTAATTTAATATACGGATCCTGTGGATGGCTCACCATTTCGATAGTCGGACGCGTCACTGTTGGATAGTTTCTGAGAAAATCCGGGCGAGTGTCGTTGGTGGCAAACACAATAGCGTTATTTTTGGGTAACTGGTTATACAGAACAGGGAACTGCTGACCGCGCCACTGTGCCTTAGTGCCAAACCAGGAGGCGATGATACCTGCGGCTTCCTGTTGCTTAAGGCTAGGGGAGCGAGGGAAAATCATTGGCAGAGTCAGGACTCGACTGTCATGGGCATCAAAGAAAGGTTCCGGGAAATAGGACAGATCGTTTTTGAGCAGCAGGCTCTGATAGTTTACATTCAGCGAGCTGTTACGTCCGATATCCAGCCACAGCGCATTGTTGGTTGGATTTTCACAAATATCCCGATAATGTCCGAGAAATTCAAGGCGTATAGTATTGAAATCAGCAACATAACGAGGATCAATGGGCATCTGAGCAACTGTTTTTTGACCCAGCTGTTCTTTTGTTACCGGCAGTACCCCCATCAACTCATCATTAAGATAGACTTTTAGCTGAGACTGTACTGGCAGCAATGCCGGGGAAGGCGTGTACTCAAGATTGAGTACTGCTCTGGAGACCACCTCATCACGGCGAGTATTAAAGGTGACCCTTGCATCAGGAATGATACCTTTCAGGGCGATATTGCCTGGCGCTGGCGCTATCTGCGCAAAGCTGAGTGTCACATTCCGGGAGGGCGCTTGTTCTATAATAACGGGCTCACTGCCATTCGCTGTTTGCGCTCCAGCCGGTGAAGATAATGCGGAAGGAGAGAGGGAAAGCGCGGCTTCGCCATTAGCGTTATCAAGCGTGTTTGCTGACACCAATGGAGAGGTATAAATGCTGGCGGCGACTGCGCAAAGCCAAAGTATTTTTCTTTTCATCACATTATCATCAAAGTTGGGCCAGTGCAGACTCTGCTGGTGGTGGTTGAGCCGCTGGCTTGCGTGGAACAAATGAATAGAGCCAGCTGATTAACTGACCGCTGCGCCGGAACAGATATTTTACTGAATCGGGCGCAAAATCAGCTAATTGACGATAACCCCTGAAACCAAGTTTAAATATAAAAAACAAGTTTTTCATTGGCTTATCTTCTGGGTAATCTTTTTGCCATAACGCCCAGGTATCTGCGCGGGCAAAGGTACATTGCATAAAATCGATATTCTGACGTGGGGTCATCTCTTCTAACTGTAGCCCGACTTGAGTGCCATTGACCCTCATAATGCGCGCCGGGAAGGCGTACTCTTTGGTGCCTCTTTTAAGCAGTAACATAATTTGCTGGTTGCTGGTTAAATGATGAGCCGCATTTAACTGGATACCGACACCGCTATTGGCATAGTCAGACAGGGTGCAAGAGTACAGATGGCCACTAGAAAGCTTAATGGCAGCAGGCATGGCAATGTCAACACGATGGGCGCGTCTGAGCTGCTTGCTTTCTATCGAAACCGCGATGGCACCTCCCAGAATAATCAGGTTGTACATTACCCAGATCATACTGATTATCACGGTCGACATTTCATCCTCCGGGCCCCAGAAAAAACGCCAGATACCAAACAGCAAACCGGAAATATTCAGCAGCACTAAAATCATATAGGGACGGGTAATCAGCCAGTCCACATATTCATTTTCAACCAGCCCGCCTTTTGCTGTAACGTTGAATTTACCTTTATGCGGGTTAAACAATGCTACCAGCGTCGGTTTGGCAATATACCAGGCCAGAACCGTTTCATAGATTTCACTCCAGAACGAGTGGCGATATTTTCCCTGAACCCTGGAGTTGGTCAGGCTGGCATGGATCATATGGGGTAAGACAAACAGTACTATCATCAGCGCGGGAGCATAGATGATATAAGCATGCATCAGCAGGAAAGCGAGGGGGGCGACGAGAAAGATCATTCTCGGCAGGCCTGACATAAAATGGAGCATCGCATTGGTATAGCAAAGGCGCTGCATCAGCTTTAACCCTTTACCAAACATGGGGTTATCCAGCCTGAATATTTGTACCATGCCACGAGCCCAGCGAATACGCTGACCAATATGCGCAGAGAGACTTTCGGTTGCCAGCCCTGCGGCCTGAGGAATACGCAAGTAAGCAGAGGTGTAGCCCTGACGATGAAGACGCAGAGAGGTATGTGCATCCTCCGTCACGGTTTCTACGGCGATACCGCCGACTTCATCTAGCGGGCCACGACGGATCACGGCACAGGAGCCACAGAAGAAAGTGGCATCCCACATATCATTGCCATTCTGCACTAACCCGTAAAATAGCGTCCCTTCGTTGGGGGTTTTACGGAACTGCCCGAGGTTTCTCTCAAAAGGATCGGGTGAGAAGAAGTGATGCGGGGTTTGCATCATCGCCAGCTGTTTTTCTTTAAGGAACCAGCCCATGGTTAATTGCAAAAATGAACGGGTTGGAATGTGGTCACAGTCAAAAATAGCGACAAACTCACCCTTGGCATATTTAAGGGCATTGTTAATATTGCCTGCTTTCGCATGTTCATGGGTGGTACGGGCGATGTAGTGGATACCGAGTGATTCGGCAAATTCACGGAATTCCGCTCTTCCACCATCATCGAGGATCCAGATATTGATCTTGTCTTGTGGCCAGTCGATGCCCATCGAGGCATAGATAGTGCCTTTAACGACGTGGAGATCTTCGTTATAGGTCGGTACGAAAATATCAACAGTGGGCCACTGGCTGAGATCCTCAGGCATCGGTACTGGCTGACGATTAAGCGGCCAGATGACTTGCAGGTAGCCCAGAACCAGTACTACCCATGCATAGGTTTCAGCAAACAGCAGCGTCAGGCCACATACCAGGCTCAGAGGATCGTTCCAGTTCAGGGTCTCAGTATATCGCCACCACATATAGCGGCAGGAAACCAACAAAGATAGAACAATCAGCATCATAGAAGGGAATCGTCCCGGCAGGCGCTGAACCAGTAACGCAACCCCCCAGAGTATCAGCCAAAAAACAAACTGAGCGGCGGGGTTAAACGGCTGGGTAATACAGAGAACGGCAATCACTAAGGCAACGCAGGATAGCGTCCCAATAGTTATCCAACGAAGAGTCGGATGGAGATCTTTTTGCTGGGGGGCAGCCTCATCTTTAAGCGTGACAGCCTGCGCGCTTAAACGCCTGAACAGCTTGTCGTAAGCCGCAATGATACGGTGATGTATTCGTATTCCATGATGAATGAGCGCGAAGTTGTACGCCATTCTTGAGGGCGTTTTGCTTATCAGTAACCACAAGCTTTGGATAGCATAACGCAAAATATCCAGCGGACGTGGGCGACGGCAGTCAATATGCGGAAAAAAATGATGATGATGACGACGAATATTCTGCCAGTGCTGATTTTCCAGCGGCAGGAAAATCCATGCCATCAGCAGATAGAAACAGCCTAAGAGCGCACTCAGTACCGATGCCTGGTGATAACGATAGATTTTATAATGGGTACCCAGCTGTGGACCGACAGCAGAAGGCGAGAGCTCAGGGCGAAAGGCTCTCATGTGCGCTGGCCTGCCAGATTAATCAGACACCAGTTTGCCAGGGTCATCATTTCTTCTGCTATCAATGAATGGGGACTGTATTCACCCACCGGTTTTTTCATCGCGCAGGATTCAGCCATTGCTTCATCCGCATGAAGGGCAACAGGTATTATTGTTGGCTGTGTATGGCACCAGAGCTGATAGATATCATTTTGTAATTGACTGGTTACTTGCAGGCCATTCACTAGCAGGACACTCTGGGGATCTAAAGGCTGCTGACAGACGCGGATATGGCAGTTGGCGTCAGGCTGGGCAATATTAATGGTGTAATCAAGCTGCGATAACCAGACGTTTGTCACGCCTGCAGGGAAAAACGGGAAATCAATCAGGATCCATTGGTAGCGCTGGCTATCTTTGAGAATGGTTAAGTACTGATTAAACTTATCGCAGAGGATTGGGTCGTTAAAGAGTGATTTTTTTTCGCTCTCATTCAACGAGCCAAAAGGTAATATATCCAGAGACGGGGCATATCTCCAGGCACTTTCCTGCCAGTTTTGATTATCCAGTGTCGCGCGAGCCCAGCCTTCAGAACGATGGATCTTAATATCAAAAAAAAGGCGCAACATATTGTCACAAGAGGCATCAACAACTAATACGGACTCGCCTAACTGGCGTAACGTCCAGGCAAGAGCAGCAGTAATTGAAGTTGTCCCTACGCCACCGCGTATTCCCTGTAATCCAATGATTGCCACTTGCTATACTCCCTATTCCTGCATGAGTTCTGACAAGAGAGGCCAGCGTTCTATTGCGGCTATCAATTGTTCTTGCTGAGCTATATCAACATAATCAATATGTTGCAGGGAGAATGCCAGGCTCAAGGTTTCCAGGTCATTTTCATTTGTGAATGAATTACCGGTTTTCTGAGTACTTTGATGTTTTATAGCGTTCATTCCAGAGCAGCCCGTATACCCGTTATACTTAAAGTTGCATCAAGATTGCTTGCTGAATCACATAATTTGTCTATGCTCATCAATTCGCGATCCTCAGTATTGACATGCAACTCAAATTATTTAAGAGATAAATAATATATTTCGTGAAGCAGAATATAAATTAACGATATCTTTAGCGAGATCCGCAGGTATAGCGCTCTGCTGTGTCATTATACGTAAATTATCAGTAGTATGGTGACAAAATTTTTAATAAAATGAAATATATTATCGATGGTAAAGCTGAAAATGCTTTTTTTCAATACAATATCTTATTAAGACTGAAAACCTTATGCGCTTTAATTTTAAGTCTGGCATATCGGTTGGTAAGACTACTAACCCGCTGTTTACATTAGGTATTGATGCTCTTCAGGAAGAGCTAAACCATATGCCTGTTGGCGGGGTGTGGTGGCTTAATGTGGATATTAAAAATGATGCAGTAAACCTTATTAATCAGATGATTACCTCACAAAAGCCTTCAGCTAAAGTCGCCGTTATCGCGCCTCCGGTCATCCTTAGTGACGAAATAAAATTTCATAAGAAAGCGGGTCCTGAGTTTATTCATCTCTTTTCTATGCCAGATTCCGGTGAAAGATTAGGGATATTATCCAGAGACCTGATGTGCAGTATTAATCCACTCGATACCCTTTTTATTGTGCTATTCCCGGAAAATGCATTTGATAAAACAGATAACCAAACTCTCAGGTCTGATTTAGAGGAGCTTGCCGTATGGGCAACTCAGCAGCAGTGTTCGTTGTTATTGATTAACACTGGGAATTTTATTAACCAGCAATATTCTTTGCTACTTAATGCTCATCAGTCTATTTTCGGTTTAGCGCGGCTGATGGATAACCATTATTATGATGTGGCTTTCTGGTGTAATGAACGAGGTGTGAGTGCCGGGCAGCGCCTGGAGCTTAAGTACCATGATGATGTCTGGCAGGTGATTTATGATGCCCACAGCTCGCCGCAGAACTATGGTGATGAAGATATTATTATCAGTCATATAGATGTTTTGGAAGGTACGCCTGAACTAGCAGCAAACTGGCAGATCCACGAAAATAATGAAAAGGTTTTCGAATCAGCAATTTTAGCCAATGCCGCCACCATTATCTTCTATTTTTCCAAACAAAATCAGATCATTGAACTTACCCACCAAATCCATACTTTACGGATACAGCGGGGTAATGCGCTGAAAATCATTGTTCGTGAAAGACACGGGCAACTCAGAGCGGCGGATGTACAATTACTTCTGAACTGCGGGGCAACGCTGGTTATTCCACAAGAAGTATCTCTGCCGCGCAGTTTGAATATGATTAGCAGTGTACAAGGGACCTACTTTCACCAGGTGATATCCAACGATCTGGAGACCATCATTCAACAAATGAAGCCTCAGGAGCTAAAGGGCTATCAGTCGCAAGAGGTCTTCAGAAATACGATTAATGCATTGATTCAGGACTCTGTTCAGCCAGCCGATCATAGAGGTCTCTTAGTGGCTTTACGCCCGCACGAAGGGCTGCGTCCGAACCAGGCCTTGACTGTGTGCCGGATAAAACGGGTGGGGGATATTGTTACGTTAGGTGAAGATTGCCTGATGTTATTCCTGACAAATTGTCACCTCAACGATATGCATTCTGTACTTCAGCGACTCTTCCCGCTCAATCTGGGGAATATCTTCAGCCATTGTCTGGTGTGGTATACCGACGCTCAGATTACCTCCCAGCTATACCGCTTTAAGATAAAGCAGCCGATAGTCTGGCAGAATGATATGAGTCTGATGCCTGAGTTGACAGCGACGACACCATCGCCAGCAGAGATAACCCCGGCTATTGAAGACGCGGCGGTGCATACTCCGGTGCCTTTTACCTTGCTGGATGATATTCAGGTTAAGAAACCATCATGATGAACACAGTTGATATTATTCAGTTGATTTTTTTATGTGCCATTATCTTCATTCCGGCAGGTTTTATACTGAAGTCAAAACTACCGCTATTGCGAGATGCGATACGTTTGCGATTCTTAAAACCACGCTTTATTAAACCCTACGGAATACTGCACCAGTCCTCCGCTAAGACAGATTCAAAAAATGACGCATAATTCATCTACCGAAAAATCATTACCCTCAGGTCCGCGCTGGCGTGGTCTGGGTTGCTGGAACTATTATTTTTTAGCTAAATTTGCTCTGTTGTGGACCGGCTATCTCAATTTTAATCCACTAGAAAACCTGGTCTTTATGGCTTTTTTACTGATGCCATTACCCGCAAACTGGTTAGGCAAACTGCGTGACTGGATAGCCTTTCCTGTAGGCTTTGCTCTGTTCTGGCATGATACCTGGCTGCCTGGCTGGGACAGTATTATGAGCCAGGGAAGTCAGGTTACTGAATTTAGCTTTAACTATTTGCTCGAGTTGTCCGGGCGTTTTATTAACTGGAAAATGGTCGCTTATGCATTCATTTTACTGGTTATTTATCGTCTGATTAATCCTTGGATAAGGATCAGTGCTTTTGTCATTGCCATTATGCTCTGGCTCAATATCTCGCCGATTATTGGCCCGATGTTTTTCTCTGACTCGTCGGTACCGCAAGTTCAGCAAGCTGCCGCTAATCCGGTTGTTGCTGGAAATGATCCGCTGCAAGCCGCCGCGCCGACAAATGAAAATCTGACAGCCTATTTAGATAAGTTTTATGCCACCGAAGCGCAGCGCAAGACACAGTTCCCGGCTGTATTGCCCGCAGATGCTGAACCTTTTGATTTATTGATTATCAATATCTGCTCGTTGTCCTGGTCAGATATAGAACATGTTGGCTTAAGCTCGCATCCGTTATGGCAGCATTTTGATATTCTGTTCAAAGAATTTAACTCAGCGACCTCCTACAGTGGCCCGGCCGCTATTCGTTTGCTGAGAGCCAGCTGTGGGCAGACTTCGCATAAAAATCTCTATGAACCCGTAAATGGTCAGTGTTACTTATTTGATGAACTGGCGCGCTTAGGTTTCAGCCAGCAACTGATGCTGGATCATGATGGTCAGTTTGGTGGTTTCCTCGATGAGGTTCGTCAGAATGGCAATATAAAAACGCCACTGATGGATCAGAGTAATCTGCCAGTGAACTTGAAAGCCTTTGATGGCTCGCCGATTTATAATGATGGCGCAGTATTAACTCGCTGGTTTGATACCCTGAAAAGTGGCAAAGAAGCGGCCAGAAGTGCCACCTTCTTCAACCTGGTTCCTCTGCATGATGGCAACCATTACCCGAATGACAGTAAACCGGCAGATTACAAAGTACGTGCCCAGAAACTGTTTGATGAACTCGATGCCTTCCTGACCAAGCTTGAGCAATCAAATCGTAAAGTCATGGTCGTTATTGTTCCTGAGCATGGGGCCGCCCTGGAAGGGGATAAGATGCAAGTTTCGGGTCTGCGTGATATTCCGAGTCCACGAGTGACACATGTTCCGGCTGGTATTAAGTTTATTGGCATGAAAGATCCTCGTGAGGGGATGCCACTAGAGATTAATCAGCCGAGCAGCTATCTGGCCATTTCTGAGCTGGTGACTCGTGCACTGGACGGGAAAATTTTTGTCGCCGACCCTGTAGACTGGAAAGCGCTGGTACAGGGATTACCTGAAACCGAAAGCGTGGCGGAAAATGCCTCTTCCGTGACGATTAAGTATCAGGGTAAATCCTATATTCGGATAGGAAACCGTGACTGGGTAGCTTACCCGGATTAAGGATCTGTCGCTGCCAGTAAAAGCCCGTTAAGCGGTGATGACTGGCAGCGACAAAGCTAGAGCATTTTTTTACTGACCCTGGTGTAATCACCTGAATCCCCTATAAAATCAATATCGACTACCCACCCTGCAGCTGATTTTCTATCAATACTGACGTCTTGCTTAGAGAAGGGTTCAAGCATCAGGCTATGACTGAGCAGTTTATCGTTGTTGAACGAAATATTGGCAATAGTCATAAAGTAGGGTGTTGGATTATTGATAATAATGGACTTATTGGATGCTGAAAACGTGAGCTCATGTAACGATTTTTCTACTCCGGTGAGTAATTTCGCCGGTCGATAAAATAATTTGATCCGCGTTTGTATGATCAGTTGTAATCGATTAACTGCGTGATAGTTATCTGACTTTGGTGAAATATCTAAGATATTAAAATAATACACAGACTCACGATCCTGAGGTAAGGCTTGACCCAGAAAATGTATTTTTAACTGTGTACCATCGTAGGCGGAAATCTTCGTTATCGGTGGGGTGACAATAAAGGGAGCTGTGGTGGTTTCCGGGGTTGAGTCAACATCACCGCCATCTATCCAGCTCTGGACTAATGAAGGCGTACTGTTGTTGTTAACCAGCTGCACGCTGACATATTTTTTATCTGCTGGATAGATAATCCGGGTACCCTGAACAATAACATTGGCATGGGATAATTGACTGATTAGTATCAGAATAATTAAAAATAATGATTTACCTGTAGCTGTCAGTAAACTAGTCATAACTGAAAACCAGGCGTGCTGAGCTGGATACCGCTCCGCCAGTAATATCATTTGCGACGTAGGGATAGTAATAAACGCCCATATTGACAGCGAACGAAGAAGCCATAGGTGCCGCTTTAAGCACTTTGAAAATATCGGTAGCAGTCCCTTTCAGATTAACACTATCAGACAGGGTCACTGGGCTATTTAAACTGGCGGCGTTTACTATTCTGAAACCGACATTTTTAGCGCCCTGAGTTTGTGTGTTTTTCAGTACTGTTTTATCCGTTGCGAGTAAATTGCTGCTGGCTAAAAATACTGAGATATCTCGTGAAGTATTCGTACCATTAATGAGATTACTGCATTGGAAATTTAATGAAAAGGGAGTGTATCCAGGTCTGGTTGCTGTTCTGAGTGTGTTGATTGTGATCATCGGCAAATCGACATACAGGTCAGTGCTTGGGAAACTGCACGTCGTGATTAAGGGATTATAAATAAGTGTCACAGGCTGAATAAATATATCCTTTACGTCTATAGGCCATGTCAGCGTTAATAAGAAGGTCACGAGTTTGGCTACGAGGTTAAGCAAGGCTCCCACAAGACCTATCCCGGATGAGTCAGTGGCGACAATCACCGCATTGATAGGGAAAGTATTTCCGGCAACCTCTATATAGTTAGTCGATGGCTTAGTAGCAACCAGATTAAACGTCATGTTGAACTGAGTATTAAGGTTTGTCGCCGGATAAGTCCCCGTGGAAATATTTTCAATACCGGTCTTAGTGAGTCCACTTACAGCCACCTGAACCAGCTGTTTGCCGCCATTAAAGCCAATGGTGGCACTACCTTGAGAAAAGGTATTAATAATGCTGATCGAATTTGATGTTAAAATAATCGGTGGTGTGCAAGCGTAGTTGCCTGAAAAGAGAGTGGTTTTACTTTCCTGTACCGACTGATTCACCGCATTTAATCTCAGGGAAAGGTCTATCGAGATGACAGGTGCGGTGGTTGTTACGCTGGGCTGACAAGCCGCCCACAGTGGTAGACTTATTGTTGAAAGAACTATCATTAATAATGATTTTTTTATTTTTTTCATTATCATCACCTGCAAATATTCTTGTTTTTATCCATTGTCTCAATGGGGTTTTTAATCATGCACTCCTTATTTTTAGCTGTGTTAATTTTAATGTATAAAATATCAGGATATGTTTTACTTTTTATATACAGTATGCCTGACTGACCGACATAACCGACATTCTCTTTTTGCGCGTCTAGTACTTCTGCGCCAAATGGCAGATTTTCATTATGGGGTAAATTCGCTCGAAAAATAAATGTCTGCCGGGTATCTGTCGCCAATTCTATATAGTTTACACTCCCTTGATAGGGGGTGATATGTGCCATATTACCAATCAGCTCAGCACCTGAACTTTCATCTGTATTACCAAGAGTATAACTATTTGTTCTGTAAGGTATGGAGTTACTGACAAGAACCAGACCTTTTTTATTTGTTACCGCACCTCTGTCGGCGTTAACCATAAAATCATCAGCCATTGGTGCATTAATGATGGTATAGGTTTGCCCTGTATCACCGGAAAAGAGGATATTATTCGCTGTAACAACAGCAGTACCTCTAGCGCCAAGTCCCATTTGTCGATAGGATCTTGCCTCTGTAGCAGAAGCTGACACAGTACTATAGGGGTAACGATAACTCAGATTTCCACCGATAAGATTATTATTTCCCGGCTGATTGGTGGCTGCCAGACTGTAATTAAGCTGATTGCCTTTACCTGCAACGCCACTCACACTTAGCAGCGTTTGCTGGTAACTATTATCGGTAAAGTAGCTACCAATATTGATATTACTGCGTTTTTCAAAAATAGCGATCGGAATACTAATATTAGCAAAGTAACGCGTCTCATCACTGCTCTGGTAATTTTTAACATGTGATACTGAGATACCGTAAGATATATCATTGATGTTATTTGAGTAACCTAACTGATACTCTTTGTTTTTTGCATCAGAATTCCAGTAGTCTCTATGGGTTCCTGAGATATAAACATAGCCGTAATTATCTGATAATCTTTGGTTAAGATTCACAGTAAAAGTATTTTTAGCCCTTGCACCTCGTAAAGAATCAAGAGTGACTAAAGGTAAATCAGGCGATAAAGAGCCTGGAATTTCACTATTTGAATTATGTTGATACTGTTGCCAGGCGCGATAGTTATCATGTGCATATATTGCATCAGTGAAACTGTAGTAATTACTGGTGGAATAACGGTAGGTTGCCAGGGATAGATTCGTTGACGTAGCGCTGATATATTTACTGTAGGTTAAACGGTAGCTCTGACCACTCTCTTTCCCCGTATTAAGCTGAGTCACTGCATGCGTCACATCCGCAGATATCGCACCAAAACCAAAGTTCCAGCCACTGCCAAGTACAGCTGAGTAATAATCATTGCTAATGATACTGCCAGTATATATTGTGAATAAATTATTAACGCCAAGGTGATATTCACCTTGTATAAAGTCAGGCTGATAAAATGTATTCGTGAGTTTAGCCTGCCCGGCGATGATATTATAATTAAATACGCCCTCTTTAAGCATATTGGGAACTGCAGAATAGGGAACGGAAAATGACTGTTTTCGACCATCAGCCTCCTGAATAATTACTGACAGATCGCCACTGCCTGAACTGGGCTGGATATCCTCAAAGACGAACTCACCTGCTGGAACGTTCTCTTGATAAATCAAATTACCATTTTGATACACGCCCACCAGGGCATTTGTCTGGGCAATGCCTCTTATCACAGGAACAAAAGCCTGACTGGAGTTGGGTAACATATTTTTTTCAGTAGCTAGTGCAATACCACGCATCTTAATGGTGCTAAAGACGTCTGCTGGAGTATAAAAGTCACCAATAGTTAACCCAGACATTATCTTACTTATCGGTCTGTAGAGATAGCGGGTGTTATTTTTCCAGCCACTGTCGCCGGTAGAGTAGTAGCTATAGCTAGATTCATCACGGAACTGCCATGATTCAAAATTCAGTCCGGAATTTAACGTAGTAAAAAAACTTTCATTACTACTTTTTCCATGCTCACTATAATTATAATAATTACTATTATAAGATAATATCAAGGCATTGATACCGTGATCCCAGAATGAAGGATCGACTGAACCTTGCTGTGATTTATTAATATAAATCTGCGGCACGGAAATATCTAATTTCATTTCACTGATATTCAGATTATAGTTGATGTTATCAAACAATTCATTGATAGCAATATATTGATCCTGATGTGGATTTTTCAATATCGATTCGGGGATTTTTAAACCGAGTTTTTTTATCTCGGCTAATGTCATACTGATTTTCTGCCGATCGCTGATTTCAACCAGAAACTGTCCTTTCCAGGTCATATTGATATAGACATCAACCAGTTGCTGACCGACTGGATACTGATCGTCAGTATAAAAACGTGATATATCAGCCTGGGCTGAGTTACCTACTAGTAATGAGGTATCGAATTCACTGGCAGCAGCATTTTTTATAACGATCAGCAGTCCGGTCAAAATTATGGCATTCTTAAAAATATCCATAATTACAGTCTGATGGATTTTGCTTTAAAAACTCCATAATCATCGACATAGTTCATCAGCAGGTCATGGCTGTTTAATTTGCTGTTTAATGGCAGCTCTTTTGTGGACAGAGGCGGGATCATTTCAGATTCAACCAATGATTTGTTTTTATTTTCTTTAGTTGTTATTGAGGCAATGGTTAAATGATAGGGTGAATCATTTTTGATCACAATGTTATTGTTAGATAGCTTGTAGCTTAATTTGTCAGTAATATTTTCTGGTGATGAGGTTAATGAATTTGGGCGATAGAAAATTTTTATTCTGGAGCGGGTTGCTAATTTAATAGCATTTTTACCTATTGCTTCATCTGCCGTCTTGGGAATATCAAGAACGTTTAAATAAAATACACTTTCAATATTTTCAGGAAGTTTTTTACCCAGATTATCCATTTTCTTTAAATTGAGTTGCTGACCCTGTAAACCGTTAATTTTGATAATCGGCGGCGAAATGTAAAAAGGCGTATTAGCATTCTCTGGCGTAGAATTAAAATCACCACTATCTGTCCATGACTGAACGAGAGCCGAATCTTTACCATTATTTGTTAACTGGATCGCCATGCTATTTGCCCCTTCAGGATAAATAACGCGGGTTCCGGTGATAACGATATTGGCAGACACATTCTGTGAAAAAATAAAAAGCATCAATGGGAGTAATTTTATCTTCATTATAATTCTCCACAAAGCAAGCCAGACAGTCATTTGTCTGGCTTTTATTTTCATTATTATAAATAAGATATGGTATAAACTACGCTAGATTCTACAGCACCCGGTGTCGCTGCTGCGGCAGCTGTTTTATAATAACTGGCAACTAAAGACAACGTTTGAGTTGCGGCAGTCGTACCCAGTCCGCTTAATCCAGTATCTAAGCCACTATTCAACGGGAGCGGGGTAATAGGTGCTGCAGCGGTTGACAGACTGAAGCCAACATTTCTTGCAACTAGCGGATCGCTTTCAACAACGCTGGTATTGGTTAAGTATAATCCGCTATTGGAAATATTAGCTGAGCTAAAATAAATCTTTAAGTTGCTCACAGGATTTGATGCCGGAGCACAATCAGAGAATGTTAAGTCGAATGGTTTTTGATGTTTGGCAATCAAGGTGTTCGCCGCGCTACCAGCATCAGATACTGTGATGGGGTTCAGCACAATAGTTAACGTACTACTATCGGTACCGTTTATCGTACAAGTTGTATCACTGATTGAACCAGAAAAATTTAATGTTCCACCCTGAGCTGTATCAGCAAGTGATGGGAATGATACGACCGCCAGAGACAAAAGCGTAAGCACAGACTTATTCTTTATCATAAAGCCTCCAATACAATTAAACGCCGTTTTTTAAATATAATCATTCTGCTCAAACCCGCAAACGAAGGCGTTATTCCATGACTGGCTGAATAAAATAACCTTATTTTTGGAAAATTAAGATTTTTCTGAATCTATCGCATTGTTTTTTTTGTTTTTTGTTTGTTGAAAATTATTTAATAATAAAATTCATGACATTTTTATGATTAGTTTGTTTTTATGCTGAGTTCCAGCTTTATATTTGGTCTTTTAAACTGTGTTTTGTTGAATGTATAGATTATAGAACTGGTTTTCTGGTTTTTTGTTTTCATAATTTGTTTTGTATTGTTAAGTTTAAAACAAGCATAATATTCTGTACTTTTTTATAAATTTTTATCATTTATGTGTTTAAGTGATACAAAGAGTATAAAATGCTTGTTGGTGTATTGCGATTATCATTTTAGACTGATGAATCATGCATCAGGCAAATAGATAATTTATTTTCTGGTATTGATATTTGATATGACAAAATTTTAAAGAAAGTACTCAGCAAACGGATATAAATAACTTCCCATATTGCATATAAAATCATTTCATGGGTTGTGAATGAAATAGCATCAAGCTAAATTTACACAATGGTTATCAGTTAATGTTGAATTAATTGATTTTTTTTCTGACATCCTATCTATGTTTGAAGTTATTTTTATGCATAAGATTCGTTTTATTATTCAATTTTGTAAGCGCTAATAAAGACGGCATTTTAAGGACTTTCTGCCCGTTCGAGCTACGGCTACCGGCAGGAGATTAAGGAGAATGATTATGTTATGGAAACATAATGAGGAGGATTCTGGAGATATCTGGGTAGGTGGCGTGATATTGAACAATATGCTCGCGTAATCCTCCTCTCTTAAGAAGGAGATCAAACCCGTGCCAGATAGCTTATATACCAGATGAATCGCAGCATGGTTAACTCCGGCAAGATATTCGTTTTCGTGGCGTTGAAAACAAGCGGCGTTTATTTGTGGAAATAGAATGGTAAGCATACTGGCAGCGGAACGGTACTGCGCGGCTGGAAGTCTTGTTCAGGAGGATCGTTTATAAAAGAAGATGAGTAAAGCCCGATATACCCGTCATACTTCAAGTTGCCTGGTCGTTGCTTTCGCAAATCCTGCTGAATCACATAGTTTATCTATGCTCATCACCAGAATTTACTCAGCCCCTACAGGCAACTCGAATTATTTTGGGTATAGAACGAGCTTTACTCGAAAGTACGAGATTATTTAATTTGGTCGACGATTGACTGCGAAACAAACCAGCGAGAGCCGTTATAGACATTGACCCCTTCTGAAATGACTTCTTTATCATTCAGCCAGGCAATGCTTTTATTGCGTGGGATCTTCAGCGTCTGGTTGCCTTTTTTCACGACCAGTACTGGATTTTCTGCATCAGCAACGTCTTCAGTGACGGTTGCACCTTTCGCCGTGAATTCTGCATTCGCGTCCAGGAATAAGCGGTTAGTCGCTTGCTCTAAGTTCACATCAAGTGCTGATGCCATAAAGTGAGCAACTTCAGTGTTGTCCATCAAACCACCGAGCAGACGACCACGTGGATCATAGCTATACAGCACCACATCTTCACCGGTATGTCCGTTGGTGGTGAAGCCTATTTTTGCTCTTTCAGCGAGGATAGGACCGACAACATAGTTCAATGAGTCCGCTTTGGCACCCATGATATTCTTGACTTCAGCATCAGTTAAATCGTCAACACCCAGCCACTCTTGCGCTAAGGCGCGAATTTTTACCGGATCTTGTTTAGCTGACTGGCTTTCAAGTATGGCTTCAAACCCTTCACCAGTGACTTTAGCTTTTTTCAATGGATTGACGAAACTTGTCCAGTGAGTTTTATCATAATTAGTTGAAGTAGAGCGGTCACCGATCGAAATACCTGAGTTGCCGTGATCCGTCATGGCGATGATTAAGGTATTACCATCTTTTTTAGCGAACTCGAGGGCTTTTGCTACTGCATTGTCGAATGCCAGAACATCGCTGACAATACCGACAGGATCGTTAGCATGGGCTGCCCAGTCAACTTTTGAACCTTCAACCATTAAGAAGAAGCCATCTGGGTTTTGCGACAAAACATCAATCGCTTTTTGCGTCATATCACCCAGTGAGGGTTCCAGAGCCGGGTCTCTGTCTAAGTCATAAGACAGCGCGGTATGTTTATCGGTTTTACCAAAAACGCCGACCAGCTTTTTACCATCAAACGAATTTAGCTGCGCAGGGGTGTTAACAATGCTGTAGCCACGTGAAGTAAGGACTTTAGCCATGTCTTCCTTATCAGCACGATTTTCAGCTTTCAGATACTTAGCACCACCGCCTAAAATAACATCCAGGTTATTGTAGACAATTTGTTCTGTCAGATTGTCGTAGTTTTTACGTGAAGGATCGTGAGCACTGAAGTCAGCAGGTGTGGCGTGCATAAATTCACTGGTACTAATAATTCCAGCGGAGCGGCCGCTAAGCTTTGCCGCTTCGAGTAATGTGGCGACAGGGCGGAGTTCTTCTCCTGCACGTGGAGTTTTCACTCCCGGTAAATCATATTTCTTCCCGGTACTGGCGATATTACCGCTTTGAGATTTCCAGCCTGAAGAGATAGCCGAGCCGGCAGGCGCTGAATCTGCAATGGTTCCGTCACCATTCCATGTGCTCATTAAACCACTTGCTAACGGGTCAAGTGCAAGAGATTCCCCTTTATATAAGCGAGCAAGCGTAGTGCCTGTCACACTCATTCCATCTGGGATCATGACAATCACATTTTTGACGGTTTGTGGTTTTTCGCTCGTATTGGCCGCTGCAGATAATTGCGGGAAAGCCAGTGAAATTGACACTGCGGTATAAACAAGTGATTTTAGAAAGCGCATAAATAATTTATTCCCGGTAGAAATAATAAAATTTGTGAGCCTGGATAATAGGACGTAAATGTTTCAGTTTTATTAAAATTGTAAAAAACATGGTTACAGATATTTCCATGTAGATCCAATTTAGATTTAAGTCAATGATTATTTTGATTAAATCGATTTTGCTTGGGTTTTTCTGCTCTCATCATTTGTAACGATTTTCTTTCTGAAATTTGTGATCTTCGTTATCAAAACAATGTTTCATTTTTGGTAAATTCTACCGGTTGATTCTGATTATAAATAATTTAATCGTTGGATATATTGATATCCAAATAGACATGGGTGATTGAGGGTTATTTATGTTGCCCACTTTAATTTACTATTAGCCAGCACAGCTACAACTTGAAGTATCGCGGGTATATATCTTCTGATTGTAGTGCAGGGGTTCATATGCAATTTAGACCATACGTCATAACACTAAGCTTGTTACTCTCTTCACCCGTTATGGCGCAGACCATGCTCGATAATAACGACAGACAGAATGAGACCGGATCTCCGGCAACATCTATCCAGGGCGTGGCAGCTGCAGGAGGACCTCTCTCCAATACCGGTATTACTCTTTGCGATGCAACAGGTGTTCGCCACCAATTACAGACCGATGCAGAGGGGCATTTTGCGCTACCAGCCAGCGAAATGACGGCTCCTATTCTATTAAGTGTGCAGCAGGGGGACGTTCAACTGGCTGCTGTCCTGGCGACTTTGCAGGCGAATGCTGTCAATATCGCGAATATTAATCCGCTGACGGATAAAATAGCTTCAGAGGTCGCAAAGACCGATCTCGGACTAAAAGGTTCCCTGCAACTGATTGCGGCCTGTGCACCAGCGGGAGCGAAAGTCGCGACGATTGAAGCTGCCAATAATAAATTACGTACTGACTTGTTTGATGCTCTTAAGGCTGCGGGTGTCAGTGATGTGGAACATTTTGATCCTGTTACCACAAGAATGAAGGCTGATCATACCGGGGTTGATGCTGTTCTGGCGCAGCTATATTTTAATCGTGATGGTTTTAGTAACGGATCGATAACCGAAAGAGGGGCGACTGCGCTTTATGATCGTAACCTGATGGAAGTTCGTAGCAGTAATCCACTCGATCCGCGCTTAAAACCCTGGAGTGATTATAAAACTCGGGTATTTATTGCCGGCGATTCAACCGCCAGTAATTATCCGGCAGAAGTTCTGCCGCGGATGGGGTGGGGGCAAACATTTAACCGTCAGTTTAAAACCGATGCGGATGTCAAAGTCATCAATGTCGCACAGTCAGGTCGTAGCTCACGCAGCTTTATTACTGAAGGTTGGTTTGATCTGATAGCTGATAATATTCAGGCAGGCGACTATCTGTTGATACAGTTCGGTCACAATGACGAAAAATGTAATGTCACTGGTGGTGTGGATTGGACCTTCCGTTGTACCTATGCTAATGCCGCAGACGGTACTCCCCGTTTTCCCGCCCAACAGCCTGATTACTCCTTCCAAAAATCACTAGAAAAATATCTGCAACTGGCAAGTGATAAGAAGGCTATCCCGATACTTATCACGCCAGTGACGCGTATCAATCAGGATAAGGCTATCACCAGTGAGGTTGCCGGATTGTTCCCTATTACTTCCAGTACTCATATCACCAGCAAGGGGGATTATCCAGGCAGCTACTCACAAACTGTTATCGATACCGCGACAACAAATCACGTTGCGGTGATTGATTTGGATACCAGAAGCCGGGAGTTCGCTAATAGTCTGGGAGAGCCTGAGTGGAAAAACTACTGGTTAGGGGTTTCTGATGTGACTCGTTATCCTTACTACGCAGATGTTGCAACAATGGGCAATATTATGAACCCTGATCGTACACACTTTCAGGAAAAAGGGGCGGAAGCGATCGCCGCTATTGTCGTCGAAGGGATCAAGAGCGATCCGGAACGTTTGCATGGTTTGATAACGCTACTGAAGTAATCAATCATTAAACTGATTGAGCGGGCTAGCGACAGGATAGCCCGCTAACGACAGCCGCTTATTGGGCGAAATCGATCAACGCATCACCAGACAGACGATATCTGACCCATTCGCCCTGCTCAATGGCACCAATGCTAAGATAAAAATCGATAGCCGGCTGATTCCAGTCAAGCACGCTCCACTCCAGGCGACCACATTTTCTTTCTACTGCATATTGCGCGATGGTTTTCAGTAACGCTTTTCCGGCACCTTGTCCGCGGGCATCAGGCGAGACATACAGGTCTTCCATATAAATACCATTGCGGCCAAGCCAGGTAGAGTAACTGGTAAAGAAGACGGCATAACCGACGATTTTACCTGCCACTTCACAGACTAACGCCTCGGTTTTGCTCTCTGCGCCAAACAGTGTATCTCTGATTTCGTCGGCAGTGGTGACCACTTCTTCTGGCGCTTTTTCATACACCGCCAGTTCATAAATCATATCGTAAATAGCTTGTGCATCTGCTGGGGCTGCCTGGCGGATAATCATACTTATTGGTATTCCTGTTGGTTTATACCCGTCATACTTCAAGTTGCTTGGGCGTTGCTTTCGCAAATCCTGCTGAATCACATAGTTTATCTATGCTCATCACCAGAATTTACTCAGCGCCTACAAGCAACTCGAATTATTTAGGCTTTATCTTTCGAGGTTTAAATTGCTGGTACTAAGCTTAATCGCTATTGTTAAAAGAATTAAGTGCAATGAAATCACATATTGATGAATATTATGCATCCAGCGCTACGTCGTCTCGATCTTAACCTGTTACTGATGTTCGATGCTGTCTATCGTCATCGCTCCGTACGTCTGGCGGCAGAAGAACTGATCATCAGTACTTCAGCGTTAAGCCACGCGCTAACTCGTTTGCGCACCGCATTGAACGATCCGCTATTTTATCGCCAAGGGCATCATATGTGTCCGAGTGTTTATGCGACCCAGCTTGCCCCTTCAATCAGTTCAGCGCTGATGTTGTTAAATCAACAGCTGAGTCCCCAGCCTGATTTCTCCCCTCTGACCAGTAGCGACTGTCTACAGATAGCGATTACAGACTTCACGGCTTTCTGTGTTTTTCCTCCCCTGATGGACAGATTACAGACTGTCGCTCCGAATCTTAGTTTCGAACTACGCTATCTGCCACACAGCCCGGCGCTGACCGAACTTTTAGCCGGAGAAGTTGATTTAGCCCTGGGATTCAGTGCGCTCAATGAAAATGAACATCCCGATCTGGAGGTGATTAACTGGCAGAGAGATGAGTATGTTGTTATCAGCAATACCCGTCGACGACAGTTAACGCTCAATGATTATCTTGCTGCCAGACATTTAGTGGTCACGCCCTGGAATGAGACTCAGGGGGTTCTGGATATTGAGCTTGAGCGTCTGGGCTATACGCGAAGTATTGCTATTAAAACCCCGTCGATGCTGAGCGCTCCTTTTATTATTGAGGGCTCTGATTTATTGATGGCCATTCCACGAAGTGCTGCTGAAAAATTTATCCAAACAGCCCGACTTAAAATTTTTGCATTACCTTTCGTCGTTTCTCCTTTTGAGGTGAAGATCTATTCACATACCCGGAGCGGTAAGCGCGGGGCTGCACACTGGCTGCAAAAAGAACTACAAAAAATAGCGCTTGAATAGCTTTCGCCACGTACTGATGCTGCATTCTGTTCGCAGCATCATTGCCTGAAAAAAACTATTCGCTTATCTATAGGACACTAAGTTTCTCGGTAGATGACTCAACATTTCCACACCATCTTCAGTGATAAGCAGCATATCTTCAATCATAATGCTACCTACGCCAATTCCGTAATAAGGTGTCTCTAAACTCATCACCATTCCAGGGCGAAATATATCCGTTGCTGCAGCACTCACAAATGGCGCTTCTTCTAAACCCAAAAATACGCCATCGCCATGACCCAGATGTCCACGGTTATAGTGTGGTAAACCAGAATTTTGGATCAATGCCATCGTTTCATTGAATACATCTCTGAGTAATACGCCTGGAGCAACGCGACTCAGCATATATTCGTGCCCTTTATGGATTGTTTCATAAAGCTCTTTAACCTTGTCGCTGGGCTCTCCTACGATAAAGGTACGAGCAATATCAGCGCCATAGCCAGCGACATCAACGCCACAGTCAAACTTAATTAAGTCACCCGGCTTAGCGGGAACATCTTCGGGCAACATTTTAGGTGAAAAACTACTACCCACTGAAATTAAGTTAAAACGACTGTAGTTAGTTTCCGGGTACTCCATGATCTTTGCTTTAAACGCCGCGGTGAGTTCAGCAGATGTACAGCCAGCTTTAATTAATTGACTTGCCGCCTGGATACCCGCTTCAGTGATTTGAGCGCTTTTTCTTAAATGAATTATTTCCCACTCACTTTTAATGGCTCGTAATTCATTAAGCAGTGGGGAGGAATCTACTAAATTTAATCCTGGAATGATTTTATCGAGAAATAGTTTTCCCGAGTAACTGATTTGATTAATTTCAATGGCAATGGGAGAATCATCAACTCCAGCCGCTAAAAATATCTCTTTTAATAATGTAAAAATAGTTTCAATAGGGCTGTTAATCGGTCTTGGTTTAATTTCTTTACCGTTATCTGGATTATAAGGATCATCTACATCGACCCAAATAGGAAATGTTATGATTTTAGCATTGGGCATTTCAAGCTGTAAGTTTGCGGCTTCAAATTCGTTCATGATCACCACAGATTCAACCGTAGGATCACGGAAAATCACCGCGATTGCGGTACCCGTTTGCCTGAAGGTGTACATGAAGAAACTCGCGAAACCAGTCAAATGATAGAAGTTATCACCCACTGTTGCGACCAGAGCTTCAATACCGTCTCGCTCCATAATTTCACGAGCTTTGGTGGTTACACGGGTTAAGTGTTGTTTTTTCAATAAGGCTAAATTTTTATTTTGTGTCATTAATTATTCCGTTCAAACTCTGGCATGAGACGCCTGTTAATATAGGTTATGGCTATCTGAACCTGTATTTATACTCGTCATACTTCATGTTGTCTGCGTCTAGCTTATCGATGGGCTGAACGTCAAGCAACGCGGATTATTTTTCTATATAACATAATGTTATATGCAAATCATTTTTTGACCTTTGCGAAATAATGGTTTATCACATAGCTTAAAACTATCTCAATAAAAGTTAAAAATATGTTTCATGAGATATGTTTTGTAACAAATAAAATCCTTTCTCCGAGTGATATTTACTCACTGAAGTATCCCTGGAGACGGTCGTTTTATTGCCTGTCGATCTCTTGAGATCGGTGCTTAATAACGATAAAACATACAAACTAAAATAATATTTCTTACAGGATATAAAAATGCAAAAAAAAGCTATTCCATTATTTTTGCTGGCGGCGTTATCTCTGGGCAGCTTTGCTGCAACACCACCGAATACCCTGGTTGTCGCTCAGGGGTTAGATGACATTGTTAGCCTCGATCCTGCTGAAGCCAACGAGCTTTCTAGTATTCAGACGTTACCCAGCCTTTACCAGCGCTTGGTGCAGGCCGATCGTGAACACCCAGAAAAAGTGATCCCGGTTCTGGCAGAAAGCTGGCAGGGCGATGCCGCGAATAAAAAACTGATTATTAAGCTACGTCCTGATGCTCAATTCTCCTCCGGTAATCCATTACGCCCGGAAGATGTGATTTTCTCTTATACCCGTGCGGTGACGCTCAATAAATCTCCTGCTTTTATTCTTAACGTGCTGGGCTGGCAGGCAGATAACATCGCCAATCAGCTGAAAAAAATCGATGACCATACCCTGGAATTGCACTGGACGGCGGACGTCAGCCCGGATGTGGCATTGAATATCCTTTCGACGCCGATTGCCTCTATCGTCGATGAAAAAGCCGTAACGCCGAATGCGAAAGCGGGTGATTTTGGTAATGAATGGCTGAAAATGCATTCAGCGGGCAGCGGCCCGTTCAAAATGCGTGTTTATCAGCCGCATCAGGCTATTGTGTTGGACGCTAATCCAACATCGTTGGGCGATAAGCCAAAAATAAGTAATATTATTATTAAAAACGTTCCCGATCCGGCGACTCGTCGTCTGCTTATCCAGCAAGGGGATGCGGATATTGCCCGCGATTTAGGCGCCGATCAGACCAGCGCGCTGGAAGGTAAACCCGGCGTTGAAGTGCTCAGCATTCCTTCTGCAGAACAGAATTATTTAGTGTTTAACGTCGGTAATAACGCTAATCCGCTGCTGAAAAACCCTGCGCTGTGGGAAGCGGCTCGCTACCTGGTGGACTATGAAGGTATCACCAAAGATTTACTGAAAGGGCAGTATTTTATCCATCAAAGTTTCCTGCCGATTGGATTTGCCGGTGCTCTGGATAATAATCCATTCAAATTCGATCCAGAAAAAGCGAAAGAGATCCTCGCTAAAGCAGGGATTAAAGACGCACACTTCACGCTCGATGTAGAAAACAAACAGCCGTTTATCACGCTGGCTCAGTCCATGCAGGCGAGCTTTGCTCAAGGCGGCGTGAAAATCGACTTGCTACCGGCAGCGGGTAGCCAAGTCTATGCACGCGTGCGGGCTAAACAGCATCAGGCAGCGATTCGTATGTGGATCCCTGACTACTTCGATGCTCACTCAAATGCCAGCACTTTTGCCTTTAACGACGGAAAATCCAGCACGGTAGCAGGCCTGAATAGTTGGCAAATTCCTGAGCTGAGCAAACAAACACTGGCCGCAGTTGCTGAAGCTGACCCGGCCAAGCGTCTGGAACTCTACAAGGCAATTCAGTTGGAATTACAGCGTAACTCCCCGTATGTGTTTATTGATCAAGGTAAAACACAGATTGTAGTACGGGATAATGTGAAGGGTTACCAGCAGGGACTGAATGCGGATATGGTTTATTATGATAAAGTAAGCAAGTAACTTTTCTTGTTTACAGTAAGGCGGGTTAACCCGCCTTTACTCTGTGGTGGATGGCGTTATTGCTTATCCACCTTGCTCGTTTTTTAATACAGAGTCATACATGTCTTTCATTACCTCCACTCTGCATCATCTGCGGCGTCCGCTATCCACCCTGGTCACGGGTTTATTTACCCTCGCGCTTACGCTGATTGGCCTGCTGCTTATCACCTTTGCCCTTTCCGCTTTTTCGCCTGTGGATCCTGTGCTCCAAATTGTCGGCGATCATGCAAGCCAGGCAACCTATGACCAGGTTCATCAGCAATTAGGTTTAGATAAGCCGCTACCACTGCAGTTCTGGCATTATTTGACCCAGCTTGCCCAGGGGGATTTAGGTACTGCCAGCGCAACCGGTCAGCCGGTTTTGCATGATTTACTCTCCGTCTTCCCGGCGACACTTGAGCTTGCCACGCTGGCACTGATTATTGGTAGTGTACTGGGTATCACTTTTGGTGTGCTGTGCGCGCGTTTTGTCGGCTCTCCCTGGGATCTCGCGGTGCGAACATTCACTCTGCTGGGTAATTCGGTCCCGATTTTTTGGCTCGGCTTGCTAATGCTGGCACTGTTTTATGCGCATCTGCAGTGGAGTGCTGGACCGGGACGGCTGGATGATATCTACCAGTATACTGTGGAATCTAAAACCGGTTTTGTACTGATTGATACCTGGCTTTCCGGCGATCGCGGCGCTTTTTTAAATGCGATTAACCATCTGATGCTGCCCATGCTGCTGCTGGCCTACTATTCGCTTGCCAGTATTACCCGACTGACGCGTACCGCCTGCCTTAGCGAAATGAACAAAGAGTACATTACTCTGGCACGCGCTAAAGGTGCAGGTGAGATGGCGATTCTGGTTCGCCATGTGTTGCCTAATATTCGTGGCACATTATTCACGGTCATCGCGCTGTCATATACCTCTATGCTCGAAGGTGCGGTGCTCACCGAAACCGTATTCTCCTGGCCGGGTATCGGACGCTATTTAACAACGGCCCTGTTTGCTGCGGATACGGCTGCGATTATGGGAGGGACGCTGCTGATTGGCGTGTCATTTGTCATTATCAATAACTTAACTGACATACTGGTGCGAATCACCGATCCGAGGGTGCGCTAATGCCGTCTTATCTCTTTTTCCGCCGCCTGCTGCGCTCACCTGCCGCAGTATGTGGCCTGGCGATTATTGCGCTGCTATTACTGGTTGCCCTCTTTGCACCCTTGCTCGCACCATTCGATCCCAACTGGCAGGATGCCGCTGCGCGCCTGCAGCCACCCAATTCACAACACTGGCTCGGCACCGATAGTTACGGACGAGATCTGCTCTCGCGCCTAATCTATGGCTCACGTCCTGCCCTGGGTCTGGTGCTGCTGGTGACGGTGATAACGCTGCCGATGGGACTGCTTATCGGCATACTTTCTGGTTATTACGGTGGCTGGATAGAGCGGGTGTTAATGCGTTTTACCGATATCGTGATGTCTATGCCACGTTTGATTCTGGCATTCGCTTTTGTGGCAATGCTGGGGCCTGGTTTGGTTAATGGCGCGCTGGCACTGGCGCTAACGACCTGGCCTGCCTACGCGCGTCAGGCTCGCAGTGAAATTCAGCGTCTGCGGCATAGTGACTATCTCGCTGCCGCAGAGATGTCAGGTATTCGCGGCAGGCGCTTATTGGTGGGGCATATTCTTCCGCTCTGTTTGCCTTCATCGATTGTGCGCCTGGCTCTTGATCTTGCCGGAATTATTCTGGCTGCTGCCGGACTGGGGTTCCTCGGCCTCGGTGCCAGACCGCCGATGGCGGAATGGGGGGCGATGATTGCTGACGGTATGCAGGTTATTTTCGATCAGTGGTGGATTGCTGCTATTCCAGGTAGCGCTATTTTGATCAGTAGCCTGGCATTTAACCTGTTAGGTGATGGATTACGTGACGTGCTGGAGCCGAATAATGACTGAGTCTCGCATTGTTGTTTCCGATTTGAATATTGATTATCCGGGCGCGCGCGTCGTGAATAATCTCTCTTTTACGCTGGGAAATGAACGTCTGGCACTGGTGGGTGAGTCTGGATCGGGAAAATCGATGACGGCCCGGGCGCTGATGGGGCTGGTACGTAAACCCGGCAAGGTCAATGCCAGTCAGCTTAATGTTTTAGGCCACGATCTGCTGGCGATGAAAACGCGCAACTGGCAGCAGATCCGCGGCAATGACATCGCTATGGTGTTGCAAGATCCCCGTTACGCGCTTAACCCGGTAAAAAACGTCGCTCAACAGATTGATGAAGCGTTATCTTTACATCAAAAACTCTCCTCAAGTCAGCGGCGCGAAAGGATCCGCGAAGTGATCAATGCTGTCGGATTACAGGATAATATTCAGTCCCGTTATCCCGCAGAACTCTCTGGTGGTATGGGACAGAGGGTGATGATTGCCATCGCGCTGGCGAATAATCCCAAAGTGCTGATTGCTGATGAGCCCACTTCTGCGCTGGATGCTCGCTTACGCAATCAAATTCTTGAGCTACTGGTAGAGCAATGTGAACAACGCCAGATGGCCATGCTTTTGATAAGCCATGATTTACCCTTAGTTGCACAGCACTGTCACCGCGTGCTTGTTATGTATCAAGGACAAAAAGTGGATGAAATGCCAGCCGCATCATTGCCTATGGCATCACATCCTTATACCCGTACACTCTGGACTTGCCGCCCGAATGCCGCAACCTACGGTACGATGCTACCCACACTTGATCGTGCTCAGAACCTGACAGGAGAGTCAAATGGCAATCGTTGAGGTCGACAGTCTCTGCGTGCAGTTTTCAGCTAAGGGCCAGGTAAAAACGGCGGTGAGTGCGGCGAGCTTTACCATTAATGAAGGGGAAACATTCAGTTTAATTGGCGCATCTGGCTGTGGAAAATCGACCATTATGCGCGTACTTGCGGGGTTGCAGCGGGAATGGAGTGGTGAGGTAAAACTGTTTGATAACGCGATTAAACCTGGCATGCGTTTTCAGGGTGAACTCAGGCGTAACGTCCAGATGGTGTTTCAGGATCCTTATGCTTCATTACATCCGAATCACAGGCTTTATCGTACGCTTTCAGAGCCATTAGCGATTAACAAGGAAAGCGATATTTCCGCGCGCGTAGCCGAAGCTCTGATCCAGGTGGGTTTACCTGCTGATGCCGCAGAGCGCTATCCACATCAACTTTCCGGTGGACAGCGCCAGCGTGTTGCTATTGCCCGGGCACTGTTGTTGCGCCCAAAAATTCTGCTGCTGGATGAACCGACCTCAGCGCTGGATATGTCGGTACAGGCTGAAATCCTTAACCTGTTAAATCGGCTAAAACAGCAATCAGGCATGACTTACTTACTGGTCAGTCATGATGCCGATGTTATTGCGCATATGTCTGACCGTGCGGCCTATATGGCTGACGGAATTATCCAGCATGAATACGATCGCGCAGCCCTGTTAAGAGGGGATCATCGAGTGGATGCGCCTTAATTCCTCACTCCGGTTTGATTTATCCGCATCCGTTGCTTTTGAGAAATATACAGAGGCTGCTTTCGTGATGATGTGTCGACTGTTCCGGGGCGTCCGGAAATCATAATGGAACAGTGGACACAGCAATATTTCAAATAAAATCAACTTAGTATTCAGATTAACCTCATCAAAAAAGCTTGTTTACCGCATCTGCTATGATTAACTTAAGTAGAGTACTTTCGCCATCATTAAGGTGAGCGATAAAACATAGCGGCAGCAAGCCACTTTAAGAGGTGACTATGAGTCAATTATTTAGCACAGCACGTATTGGTGAACTGACGCTGGAAAACCGCATTGTGATTGCCCCGATGTGTCAATACTCGGCAGAGCAGGGTAAAGCCACTAGCTGGCACCGTATTCATCTGGGGGCTCTGGCTCTTTCAGGAGCGGGCTTATTGATTCTGGAGGCGACGGCAGTTGAACCTGCTGGGCGTATCTCACCGGATGATTTAGGCTTGTGGGACGATGAGACCGAAGCGGCGTTGCAGCAAGTCGTGGATGACATTCGTACCTGGTCACCGATACGCCTCGGGATCCAGTTAGGGCATGCAGGGCGCAAAGCCTCCAGCCGTGCTCCCTGGAAAGGAGGTCGTCAGTTGCCTGAAGCTCAGGGGGGCTGGCAGACAGTCGCACCTTCAGCTATTGCTTTTGCCGAACAGGATGTCTTACCTGTTGCATTAGAACCGGCGGATTTGGCGCGTATTAAACAGGCATTTGTTGATAGTGCGCTACGTGCAGTCCGCGTGGGCATTGAACTGATAGAGATCCATGCTGCACATGGTTATTTGCTACACCAATTCTTGTCGCCGCTAAGTAATCAACGGCAGGATCAGTACGGTGGCTCGCTGGAAAACCGTATGCGTTTTCCGCTGGAGGTCTTTGAAGCGGTACGGAAAGCTGTTCCGTCCACTGTTCCAGTGGGAGTGCGTTTATCGGCAATCGACTGGGTAGACGGTGGCTGGGATGTCTTACAGTCAGTGGCATTCAGCCAGCAGCTGGAATTACTGGGATGTGATTATTTGCATGTTTCCAGTGGTGGACTGTCAACCGCTCAGACGATTACTCTGGAGCCCGGCTACCAGTTACCGTTCGCCCGTGAAATTCGCGAGAAGGTCAGGATCCCGGTTATCGGCGTCGGTTTAATTACGGAGCCAGAACAGGCAGAAGCCGTTATTGCTCAGAAGGATGCTGACTTCGTTGCCTTGGGTCGTGTGATGCTCTACAACCCGCACTGGCCGTGGCAGGCAGCAGCGGCACTCAATGCCCAGGTTCAGGCTCCGCCGCAGTATTTGCGTTCTGAACCGCACGGTTTAAAAGGAACGCTGGTCTATAACACAAAATGATGACGTTACTTTTTAACTGACGTGAAGCAATCGAGAGCAATATAAGGGGAGACTATCTCCCTTTATACCCGTCATACTTCAAGTTGCTTAGGTCTGCTGGCGTTCAGGCAGCCGAATCACATAGTTTATCTATGCTCATCGACTGCCTTCTCTTGGCGCCTACAAGCAACTCGAATTATTTTGGGTATATATTGCCGCAGATATTCAGAGAACGGTTATGAACAATCGGCTTTATTGTTGCGATGGTTGATGGCACCGTACTGTTGTAAAATTTTAACTGTCTCGGCATTTCCTTTGGCACAGGCAAAAGAAAAAGCGCTTTGATTATAAGCCGGATGGCTGGTATTTTTTTCAGTGGTGACTAAATCTGTTTTTGCCCCGTGATCAAGTAAATATTTAACGATATCAACGCGGTTATTACTTGCGGCAACAATTAATATTGTTTCACCCTGGGTATCATTGCTTTGGTTATTTAAATCTACTTTATCTTTAAGTTTGTTATATAGCGTGTCAAAAACAACCACGTTTTTACCTAACCCTGCTGATTTAAGCGCATTGCTGACATCCGCTCTGTCGGTTGCCATCAGGTCTGCGTTATTCGCTATCAGGTAGTCAACAACCTCAGGATATCCGATAAATGCTGCCCAGCCTAAAGCCGTTTGTCCCAGACTGGCGTTGTCTTTAGCTTCGATATTCTGGCCGTTTTCTACCATGGTTTTGATTGTCGCTAAATCACCTTGTTTGACGGCATCAAACCATTTCGCATCCGGACCTTCTGAAGGTTTGGTATAGAAAAGACGGTGGCTCAACCTGTTTGGGTTAGCAATATCGACCATTTCAGCGTAATCCATTTTAAATTGCTTATAGCCATCAGGATTATTCGCATTTAACTCTGCCGCTTGCGCTGAAAATGCGAAGGAAGTAAGAATTAAAGGAACAGCCATCATTTTCGCTAATTTTTTCATTATGTAGATATATCCTGTATCTGCTGAAATAATGCAGTTAATATATCGTTAAATCCATGAGAAACACAATCAAATAAACTGAACAACACGGTTAGGTAATTTCAGTAGCATTCACTCCCGGTTGAAATAATACATAGGGCGCTAAGTTTAATTTCATTAGTGCATTGATTGTAAAGTGTTATTTTATATTTCTCTATCAACCTCCATTAACGAATAATTAAATCTTCATCAAAAGTTTATGACTATTTTTTCTTTTTATACGTAAATTAACGACGAGTAATGTTATTTATTGTAGAGATTTTAGTATGACTTCTTCGACGGATAATTAAAATGACCGTTCGATATTTATTATTACTGATATTAAATAATGTATAAATAGAGAAGCGCTGTTAAAAACTCGCCTGTATACAGGTCAGAGCAATAGTGTAAACAATGTCGTCGATCAGCGCTCCACGAGACAGATCGTTCACCGGTTTACGCATACCCTGTAGCATGGGGCCAATGGAGATAAGATCGGCTGAACGCTGCACCGCTTTGTAAGTCGTATTACCGGTATTAAGATCGGGAAAGATGAATACCGTAGCACGGCCCGCAACAGAAGAGCCAGGCGCCTTGGATTTCGCTACGTCGGGCATAACGGCGGCATCGTACTGTAACGGACCGTCGATGATTAAGTCAGGGCGTTTTTCCTGTGCTAGCCGGGTTGCTTCACGCACTTTTTCTACATCACTACCTGCGCCAGAGGTGCCGGTGGAATAAGAGAGCATCGCGACGCGTGGCTCGATACCGAATGCAATGGCAGAGTCTGCAGACTGAATGGCTATTTCCGCTAGCTGTTCTGCTGTCGGGCAGGGATTGATCGCGCAGTCACCATAAACGTAAACCTGTTCCGGCAGTAGCATGAAGAACACAGAAGAAACCAGAGAACTGCCTGGCGCTATTTTGATCAGCTGCAGCGCTGGGCGGATGGTGTTTGCCGTCGTGTGAACCGCACCAGAAACCAAGCCATCCACTTCGCCTTGTTCCAGCATTAGCGTAGCCAGAACCACATTATCTTCCAACTGTTCACGAGCAACGGCTTCAGTCATCCCTTTGTTCTTACGCAGCTCAACCAGACGTGTAATGTAGCTTTCACGAACCACTTCAGGGTCAATAATTTTAATGGCTGTACCCAGTTCAACACCCTGTGAGGCTGCGATACGTATTATCTCGTCTGGATTACCCAGCAAAACACAGGTTGCGATAGCACGCTCAGCACAGAGAGCGGCAGCCTTAATCGTACGGGGTTCTTCACCTTCTGGCAGCACAACACATTTGTCTGCTTTACGTGCAAGCTCGGTTAAATGATAGCGAAAGGCTGGTGGAGACAGGCGGTGGCTGGGCACGGATGTGGCTGTCAGAGATTCAATCCAATGTGGGTCCAGGTAATCGGCAACGTATTCCTGCACTTTCCCGATACGCTCAAGATCGTCAATCGGGACTTCCAGGTTGAAGCTTTGCAGGCTCAGAGAAGTCTGCCAGGTATTCGTACTGACTGTAAATACCGGCAGGCCAGTGTTGAATGCGCGTTCACATAGCTTGCTGACAAGCGCGTCTGTCTCATAATCACCAGTCAATAAAATAGCGCCGATTTTCATGCCGTTTATCGCGGTCAGACAAGCAGCAATCAGGATATCAGGGCGGTCTGCTGAGATGACAAGCAACACGCCCGGGCGAATATTTTCCAGCATATGCGGAATGCTATGGGCACAGAATGAAACTGAATGAATACGGCGATGCTGAATATTCCCTTCATTCAGTATCTGTGCTTTTAAATGGCATGCGATATCTTTTGCTCGGACGGCAATTAATTCAACACTCCAGGGGATAGCAGCCAGTACGGGGACTGGGCTATTAGCACAGAGCAGGGTGGTAAAACTATCCAGCTGCTGTGGTCGTGAAGTCTGAGATGGTGTCGCTGATTTATCAGGGTAAATCGTTTCAAAACCTTCCTGTAGCGTATTAATCTTATTGATAATCACGCCAGAGAGCCTGTTTTTTGCACTACCTAAAGCGTTGCCAGCCAGCTTGATGCTCTCATGTAGCTGTCCAGGGCTTTTTTGCCCGTGGGTCATCACCAGAACAATTTCGGCATTCAGTGTTTTCGCAATACTGATATTCAATGACCGGGCAAACGGATGTTCCCGTGTAGGAATGAGTCCCTCCACGAGAATGACTTCTGCGTGCTGGCTCAGGGCATGATAACGGGCCACAATGTTTTCCATCAAAACATCTTGCTGGTGACTCGAAAGCAAGGACTCAGCTTGACTCATTGTCAGTGGTTCGCCAGCAGGTAAATCTGTGCTTGCACGGATAATAGCGGTGGTTCTGTCTGACAGGGTATTTTCATTAGATGGCTGTGCGATAGGTTTATACACACCTAATCGAACACCTTTGTGCTCCATTGCGCGGATGATTCCAAGACTGACACTTGTCAGGCCAATGCCCGGTTCAGCAGGAATTAACATAATAGTACGTGACACAGAGCCTCCTCATCAGACATAAAAAAAGCCTGCCACCACAGGTAACAGGCTTTTATCATTTACGGTTTCATCGCCATCAAGTCAGACAACTCAACATGTTTCTGGTAATTAACACCATCAAGACCAAAACCGTTGAGCTGGAGGAACTCTTTTTTGTAGCCCTCGTAATCGCCAATCCGGGTAAAATTATTGTCGTTTAGCTCAGCCATCAGTTCACTCACCGCGTGCTGAACGTCTGGGCGTAGCTCCCAGTCATCAATACGAATCAGGCGAGATGAATCAACCGAAACATGATTTCCATTGTAGAGTCTGCTGGTAAACAAACGTTGCATCTGTTCAATACAGGTTTCGTGCAGTCCCATCTGCTTCATGACCTGATACAGGCACAATACATACGGAGAAAATGCAGGGATAAAGACGCTTGCTTTGGTAACCAGAGCTTTACATACAGAGACCCAGGCTCCGCCATTATCTTCAGACAGCTGCTCATTCAGGCTTTCCGCCGTCCGGTACAGATGTTTCTTCGCGAGTCCTAATGTACCGTCATGATAAATCGGATAGGTCATTTCAGGGCCAATATAGGAAAAGGCTACCGTTTTCACACCTTTCGCCAGAGCGTTATGTTGTTTCAGAAAATGGATCCACTCTTCCCAGTCTTCCCCACCCATCACTTTTTCTGTCGCCGTGATCTCCGCTTCATTCGCGACTTCCAGCATGACAGTATCAAGGCAGTTTTTTTCCAGGTTAACGGTTTTGCCACTGAAGGGAGTACCCACTGTTTTTAGACAGGAGCGCCACATTTCACCTGTTTTAGGATCAGGACGCATACCGGTTGCCAGGCTGTAAACGACCAGGTCAACTTGTCCGCCAAAGTCCTGATTGATAAGCTTAATGACCTGATCTTTTACCGCATCAGAAAAAGCATCACCGACGATATTATGGGCAATACGTCCTTGTGCTTCTGCCTGCTGACGAAAGTAAATATTGTTATACCAGCCTGCGGTGCCGACGCCTTTTTCGCTTGGGCCGCGTTCAAATGAAACGCCAATGGTATCTGCCTCAGCTCCGCCAAATGTCAGGGCTACCCTTGCAGCCAAACCAAAGCCAGAAGATGCGCCAATGATTAATACGCGTTTGGGTCCATTTTGAATCTGCTGGTGCTGCTGGCTGTAATTAATTTGATTTTTTACCGCCTGCTCGCATCCTTCAGGATGGGCTGTTCTGGCAACTACACCGTTAATAATAGGTTCAATAATCATTTTTATATCCTCAGACTGTTTTTTTCGGAGCCATAACGACTGCAATACCTTCAATCACAACTTCGTTGTTCTGGTTGGTCGTAGTGGTGGCTAATCGGGCGATGTTTTTATCTACATTAAGCTCTATTACTTCACAGGTAGCTTTAACAGTATCGCCGATATAAACTGGACGGCGGAATTTATTATCCTGGCCCAAATAAATAGTTCCTTCACCAGGTAGCTGCATACCCAGCACTGCAGAGGTCAGACCTGAAACAAGAACACCGTGCGCTACGCGCTTGCCAAAAATACTATGTTTGGCCACTAAATCATTAATATGTACTGGGTTAATATCACCGGAAATACCTGAGAACAGCAGTACATCACTTTCAGTAATTGTTTTTTCAAAACTAGCTTTTTGACCAATAAACATATCATTGATTGTATAAGACATAGCAATACCCTCGATAGGTAATCGTAATTTTTAGAAGCTATATTAGAAAATAAAGTCGTTGAACGAGTTACTTTAAATTTAACTGCATCGGCTGTTCGTTAAATATCCGTGCGTCCATTAATTTTAATGTCGAGCTGATTTTAGGCATGAATTCCATTTTACCCAGAATGTCACGTTCTAAATCAACGCCTGGTGCTATTTCTATCAGCTCGATGGTGTCAGCTGCTAATTTAAATACTGCACGTTCAGTAATGTAATATACGGATTTATTATTTCTTCGTGCGGTATCGGAAGAGAATGTAATTTGTTGTACTTTCTTGATGAATTTTAATATATGGCCATCTTGGCGAATAATAAGTTTACCCTCCTCAACAGATATATCATTTGCACCAGCGGTAAATGTGCCACAGAAGAAGACTTGTTTTGCATTCTGAGTGATATTAATAAAGCCGCCACAGCCAGCGATTTTCACACCAAATTTTGAGACGTTAAGGTCGCCTTTTGCATCTGTTTCCGCCAGTCCCAGAAATGCCTGATCCAGACCACCGCCATCATAGAAATCAAACATTTGATCCTGAGTAATAATAGCTTCTGGAAATACGGAAGCACCAAAAGAGAGGCCACCCGCAGGCGTTCCGCCAATGGCACCGGGTTCCACTGTGGCAATCAAGTCCTTTGTCACGTGCTCTTCATCCGTGACTTGAGCAATCACTTCAGGGGCTCCAATACCATAGTTAACAATGGCATTCTTTTTTAGCTCCATTGCAGCACGACGCGCAATGATTTTTTTAACGTCTAACGGACGGACCTTACATTTGCCTTCAGAGCGCTCTCCACGGCCAACATAACTTTCATTCATAGATTCGGCGAAAGTCTGCATATGCAGTTCATCTTCGGCTACCACCAGAGCATCAACAAAAATGCCAGGAATTTTAACCTGTTGCGGATCCAGCGAACCGTCAGCGACAATGCGTTTCACTTGGACAATAACCTTTCCACCTTGGTTATGCACCAGTTGCGCTGCGGCTAAGTTTTCGAGGATCAGACACTCATCTTCCATCGTAACATTACCGCGGGTATCTGCTGATGTACCGCGTAGAATAGCGACACTGGCATCAATTTTTTTATAAAAGAGATTCTCAACACCGTTAATTTCAGTATAAGTCACAATATCTTGTGTCGTTTTAGCATTTATTTTTCCCCCTTCAACGCGAGGGTCGACAAAGGTTCCCAGCCCTACATGCGTGAAGGTACCCATTTTCCCGGCAGCACTGTCACGAAACAGATGACAAATAACGCCCTGTGGTAAGTTATAGCCCGTTATTTTCCCTTCATTTGCGAGTTTTTGCAGGCGGGGGATAAGACCCCAGTGTCCGCCAATTGCACGGCCTACCAGTCCTTCATGTGCCAGACGATTATTAGCTTTCTCTTTTGCATCGCCCTGGCCGGCAGCAAAAATCAGGCCCAGATCGCGGGGATAGCCAGTGGCAAGGAATTTATCTTCAATTGCTTTTTCAATAGACTCAGGGACAACAGCTCCGATAAAACCACCCAAAATGACGTTATCACCATTCTGAATTAAATCAGCTGCCTGTTGTGCAGTCATTTGTTTGACAGATTGCATTATCATAACCTTTTAAATTAAAAATAATGTGGCGTAAGCGATCATGGCGACAACCGCAAACACAGGGAAAATACAAGTAACGATAAACAGTTCTTTATAACTTTGTTTATGTGTTAAGCCGCAAACACCCAGCAATGTAATAATGAATCCAGAATGAGGCAGCGTATCGAAAGTCGAGGCACTGAAGACAATAATACGGTGCATTAATCCGGCTGGAATATGTTGTTCAACGGATAACGTGAGTAGGTCATTACCGAATGCCAGCATTGCCAGTCCGACACCACCAGAGGTTGAGCCAACAATCCCTGCCAGCACGGCGGTTCCTACAGATGCGGCAATTAATGCAGAACCTGGAATAGCAAATACCGCGGCTTTAATGATGACGAATACCGGTAATATTTTTACTACGCCACCGTAACCCACCTGAGTTGCGGTATTAAAAATAGGGGCCAGTGAATCATTTGCACCCTGTGACAGTGTCCGGACAGTCTCTTTGAGCTGTTTGCGATAAAGTACTAAGGTGGTGACAATGGCAATACTCAGCGAGATAGTAATAGGCCAGATACCTTTAATGCCATCGAATCCGGAATAATACTGAATGATATGTTCTAGTTCGAAGTATTTTGTTAGCAAGATATTGCCGACAATAACGATGGTGATGGGGGTTATTGCAACCAGAATATTGCCACGGCTAATCGTTTCTTCATTATTTTTTTCACCACCATAACCCTCGCCTCTATTTTTAGCGCGCTGGACCAGGTGGGTCATATACCATATACCGATAACCAGCCAGATCAGTGTCCCTAAGATACCAATGCCCATACCGGAATAAATTGTTGTCTTAAATATAGGAATGGGAATGGTATTAATAAACTGAGCCGAGCCTGGTGCGACATAGGCCGGTAAACATCCTGCACAGATTGCACTCGGAAGCAGGCGGCGTGGGTAATCACTATTTATAAAGATAGTTCTCGCGATAGGTAAAACAGCAAAAACCACAACGAAAACGGATACCCCACCAAAGGTGAGTAGAAATGAGGCAAAAATAACTGCCAGTATTGCTTTTTGTGGCCCCATTGCCTGAGAAATAAACTGTGCGATGGTCAGTGCTGCGCCGCTGGCATTCATCAAGGTACCGAATATGGCGCCGACCAGAAATATAGGGAAATAAGCGGCGACAAACCCGACGACTGACTCCATAAAAGGACCCGTCCAGGAATAGAGCACCGGTATATCAGAACCTAAATATACTGCAAGCATCGCCATTAATGGTGAAACTATTAATACAGATACGCCGCGGTAGATTAAAAATATAAGTAAAATCAAAGAGAGGATTAACCCAATCATAATGTCCTCTGAGAATAGTGTGTGGTTCGCATTACTGATATACCCGTCATACTTCAAGTTGCTTGGGCGTTGCTGGCGTTCAGGCTGCCGAATCACATAGTTTGTCTATGCTCATCGACAGCCTTCTCTTTGCGCCTACAAGCAACTCGAATTATTTAGGGTATATAATGCGAACCAGTGTTATTTTATTTTGTACGTTTAATAATGATTGCAGTTCCCATACCACCACCAATACACAGTGATGCGAGGCCTGTTGTTTTATTTCTCTTAATCATTTCGTAGAGTAGTGAAACAATAATTCGTCCACCTGATGCGCCTAGCGGATGCCCCAGAGCGATGGCACCACCATTCACATTAGTTCGTCCCTCAAACCACTCGTTATCGACACCCTGTTCAGCACATAATCCATGCATGACACCTATTGCCTGGGCGGCAAAGGCTTCATTGATTTCCAGCAGTTCAATATCCCGAAGGGTTAATTTGCTACGTCTAAGAGCATCCGCAATTGCGGGTACCGGTCCTAGCCCCATGACAGCGGGGTTAACACCGCCCTGTCCACAAGCAATAATTTCTGCCAGTGGCTCAAGATGCCATTTATCTACCGCATGCTGGGATGCCAGGACTAACGCAACACCACCATCGTTGATACCAGAGGAATTGCCTGCGGTCACAGTGCCTTGTTTAGCAAATGCCGGTTTGAGTCTGGCAAGTTGTTCCAGAGAGGCGTCTTTGCGGGGGTATTCATCACGCGCAAATTGCGTTTCCCCTTTTTTGCTGGCAACGGTAACTGAGACAATCTCATCATCGAAACGGCCTTGCTCTACAGCCTGCGCGGCACGTTGCTGGCTCTTCAAAGCAAAAGCATCTTGCTCTTCTCGACTGATGTCGTATTTCTGCGCAATGTTTTCTGCTGTAACGCCCATATGATAACGGTTAAATACATCCGTTAATCCATCAGCAATCAGCGAGTCGGTCATCTGCTGGTTGCCCATTCTGGCACCAAAACGATTACGACTTTCGAGCAGATAGGGAGCCTGAGACATATTCTCCATACCCGCGGCAACGACCAGATCCATCTCGCCACTTTTGATTTTTAACGTACCGTCAATGACGGTTTTCATACCGCTGCCGCAAATCATATTCAATGTCAGCGCCGGGACATGGAAAGGAATGCCGGCTTTCATGGCCGCTTGTCTGCCCGGGCCCATTCCTTGTCCAGCTGACAGGACATTACCAACGATAACCTCATCAATATTTTCAGGATCAATTTTACTCTGGGCGATAGCTGCTGAAATTGCGGTGGCAGCCAGCTCACTTGCTGGAACGCTCATCAGGCTTCCGCCAAAAGCACCTAATGCGGTACGTTTCGCGCCAACGATATAGACTTTATTCATCATCAGTTCCTCAGATAACCAGGCCGCCATCAATTTTCAGTGTCTGACCGGTAATAAAGCTCGATTTTTCGCTAGCGAGGAATAGAACGCCGTTGGCAATATCTTCCGCTGTCGCCATACGGCCCAACGGTGTTTTGGCTATCATGTGGTCGATGACTTTTTCTGGTAAATCCTTGGTCATCGGGGTGACGACAAAGCCCGGTGCGACGCAGTTGGCACGAACTTTCGCACCTTTACGGGCGAACTCTTTAGCCCAGCCTTTTGTCATCGCAATCACACCACCTTTCGTTGCTGCATAATTACTTTGTCCGATATTACCGTCTGTCCCGACAACAGAAGACATTGTGATGATGGAACCGATGTTGTTTTCCATCATGAGTGGTGCGACAGCCTGAGTCATATTGAAAACACCTTTCAAGTTAATATCAATAACTCGATCCCAGTCTTCTTCTGTCATTTTATTAATGAGGTTGTCACGGGTAATTCCGGCATTATTAACTAAAACATCAATGCGACCATCTTGTTGTTTAATTTTATTCACGATTTCACTAATAGCCTCTCTGTCGCAGACGTTAATAGTCACCGGAATAACATTTTCAAGAGCTTCATTATCGCCATGTTTAATATCACAAGCATAAATTTTAGCTGCGCCATTCTGTGAGAAAAGCTCTACGATTTTTCTGCCAATACCTTGTGCTGCGCCGGTGACAATACAAATTTTATTATGCATGTTGTTCTCCAGGTAAAGTGCTCTCGTATAATCTACGAGAGCTATTAGATTTGGTTTTCGCATTTATTATTAGCGCTTATTGAGTGACTAAACAAACGGGGAAAAGAGGCTGGCGGGGTTCGGAGTCAATTTATTAACATCTATCACAGGGAATCAACAAAAGTAATAATTGATTGTTTTTCAGTGAGATAAGAGAGTTGAAGTATTACCGCTAAGAAAGTTATCACGATCGTCTTCACATATTTAAAAAAAATCCTTATACGTTTATCAATAACGGTAAAAACTGTTTTTAAAAAAGTGAGGGTCTATTTTAACCTGATCAAATTTTCAAGTAATGACAGCTCAAATGCTATTCAGAACATTGACATTATTCATTCCCCAGACCTATACTTTATTGAAACTAATAGACAAATATCAGATTAAAAATTTATTCAATGTTGTTGTGAAACAAGTTGCTAAATTCAGGCTTGGTGGGGAGGGGGAATGTTAGACAAAACGTTATTCTTCATGCACGTGGTTCGCTGTGGCTCGATATCTGAGGCTGCAAAACTATTTCATATTACCGCTGCAACAGGATGCCGTTGGTTAAAGGAGTTAGAGGAGCAATTAAATGTTACCTTACTTATTTCTAGCACCCGTAAAAGTGAGCCTACTGAAGCTGGAATGCTGTTATATGAACGTTTTGATTTAGCTTATTTAAATATTCAAGATATTTATAAAGAAGTCCAGGCTGCCAGTAGTACCGATCGTGGTGTGATATCAATCGCTTCAACGCCACTTTTTTCACGAAATTTCCTTTCAAAAATTATCGGTGAGTATCTCTTTATTTGCCCGGAAGTCAGTTTTCGAATCGAAGAAACAGCCTATGTTGATGAAAAGAAAGATGATATTGATTTTTATATTCGCGCCGGTGCAACCTACCGTGGGTATATGGAGCCTGACAGTCAGCTGATTAAGAAACCCCTCTTTAGCTATCCTTTGGTGGTGTGCTGCTCACCCAGTTATATAGATTCCTATGGTGAGCTGCAGTCACCTGAAGAACTTAAGTTCCATAACTGTATTTATACTTCAACCCTGGTGGGGGGAAACCGGTGGCAGTTTGACGTAGATGGCGATATTACCACGATAGAGATAGCCAAAACGGTGGAAATTGAGAATAGCGAGTTTCTTAAAGATGTCGCTCTGGCTGGCGGAGGGATAGCCTATCTTCCATTACCTTTGGTTAAAAGAGAGCTAGCAACGGGCAAACTGGTCTCTATTCTGGATAAACATATCAAAAGTAAATTTGAAATCAGTCTTTGGTTTCGTTCGCCAAAACGTATGTCATCACGATGCCTGAAATTTAAAGATTTTCTGATAAAGAGAACGTTAGAGATCAAAGATACCATCCATTTTTCCTGAGCGATACGCTCAGTTCTCACTGGAGTGTAAAGCAGAACGGTAACTTGTTATTTTTCAATGTGAATTTTTGTTTTTTCTTTTCTATTTCCTGATAATATATTTTGTATCGGTGACCTGCTGGAATAGGCCAGCCGGTCACCGGGCACAAATATTGCGATGACTGGCTGATAAAGGGACTCACTAACCAGAGAATCAACTCTTTATTATCTTATTCCTATGCGACTTCATATTTTTTCATTAATTAAAAATATATATTGTATATACCCAAAATAATTCGATTTGCTTGTAGGCGCAAAGAGAAGGGAGTCGATGAGCATAGATAAACTATGTGATTCGGCTGCCTGAACGCCAGCAGACCTAAGCAACTTGAAGTATGACGGGTATATAAGCGAATGCCATATTATCGATTCAGGATGATGTCTCTCGTGTTCAGGTTTGTTATGGATTATTGCAAGGGGTGTCTTTAAATGTTGTTTCATGTCATCGATGCTGGCTGAATAGTGTAGTGTTTCGAGAGTTACATCTTTTAAGCTCTTTTTACTATCATTAAATAAGAATATCCATTTGAAACATCATGAAATCATTTATAATTTAAAATCATTGAATATATGTGAAATATCAGTTAGTTATTAGTGGTAGTCCTAACATCTTGAAGTATATTCATCGCGAATAGTAAGTATGATTATAAGGATATAAGAATGGAATCTAACGGAAGTGAGAACTATTTGTCTGGATTAATTAGAGGTGGAATGAAAGGATGTGGTATAGAATCTTACGCATATTTACGCATTAATAAAATTAATAATAGCATTAATTTGATATCAAATTATCCTTCAACATGGTTAGACACATACTTTAAAAACAAGTATTACGATACTGATCCTGTTGTACAAAAAGCAAAATATAAGATAACTCCCTTCTTATGGGATAAAAAGGGGAGCGAAAACAATCACATTTTTGAAGAGTCAAAAAAGTATGCTATATCACATGGGGTTTGCTTTGTTGCACATCGCAGTGAAAATATATTTTCCATTTTAAGCATATGTAATAGTGATGACAATAGAGACTTTTTTTTCAAATTAAAAAAAATGGAAAATAAGATCCAAATGTTGCTTCTAAAATGCTTCGAAGAAGATATTGCTAGCGAAGTTAATTTTAAAATACTTCTTACTCTCCGCGAGCAAGAAGTATTAAAATGGTTAGGACTGGGTAAAACGTATTATGAAATGTCGCAGATATGTGGTATCAGTGAAAGGACGATCAGGTTTCATATAATGAATATATTGAAAAAGCTAGATGTAAATAATACTCGGCACGCCCTAACTAAAGCGGCTTTTTATGGTCTTGTTTAATCAGCGGGATAAAATATTTATCCGCATCTATCGATGCAAGTTCTTTTATTTTTTTGCAAATATCCCATGAGAGATGGAGATTAATTAAATAGGCATATTTATTTTCTATAAGACACTTCTCAATGATTTCATGAGTCCAGCCGTATTTTTTTAATATTTTACTCATTCCCCCGCCAACTATTGCCATAATTGAATTATGGCCCTTTATCATGCAATACTCAATCATCGAGGAGAATAAAATCTGGCATACAGGATCTTGGTTTTTAGTCATGTTCTTACGTACAAAAAAGCGAGTGGCTTCAATAGTTGAAGTGCTTTTACATAAGAAGTAATTATGAAATGAGCCAGTAAGAAGGTGAGGGTATTTAGTTTCAATTAATCTGACGCTGGCAACTGTCTGATAATCATCTGAAATTATAATATAAGTCGCATTGTGATTATCATACTGATCGTATTCTTTGCCATCATTGACAACCACACTCCATTTTAATCGTTCAGAAAATACTTCACATCGACTTTCGAAAAAAAAATCCTTTTTTCTTACTTCATCAATAGTACATAATTCTATATTCATGGCCATTCCTCAAGGGATTAAGATATTTCATTATTTGGTGAAAGGCAGTAATTAGTCAACCTGTCAGAACTGACAGCTTGACTAATTAATATATATTGATGATACTCAAGATTAAATAAATAATAATAAAGTTCATTATTTTAAGCTATATAAAATATGATTTCTGACCGCGGGTGATGACTATTTTATTGGCTTGAGTAATAATGAAATGGATTATTATATATTAGTGTTTTAATAAACAGAGGAATTTAATGTTCATTAAATAAAGAGGGATGAAACAAAGCCAGAAAGAGAATAAACAGAAAAAATAGTTTCTCTGTAAGGAAAAAATGCTGGCAGAGGTGGCCGCTATCAACGCTACAGTGATCAGAAGGTCGGGTTGCCTGCGAACAATGCTCTGGCTGGATGGGAAAATCGGGGCAGTGGCATCAGTAATAAAAGCGACCAGAAATCTACCGGAACCCCAGAAAGCAAAAAACCAGCCCGTAGGCTGGTTTTTCTAAATAGTGGTGCCCGGACTCGGAATCGAACCAAGGACACGGGGATTTTCAATCCCCTGCTCTACCGACTGAGCTATCCGGGCAACGGGGCGCATTAAACCGTAATCTGCACCTTTCGTCAACGACATTTAGCGAATAATGGTGCGTTTGCTTAACTTTGCGACAAAATAGTGGTTACTGGCCAGTGTGTTGCAAAAAAAATGAGCGAGATGATGTTAAAAGCATCTGTCTTCGGATTTATCGCATACTGCCGCAGGTTCATTTATTTTTTTGTTCATACTGGCAGAATAAACTGTCCGTCAGGATGTTGAACAGCAGGGCAGAAGGTGCGATTATTGCGCGAATTTTCCTATCTACCGTATACCCGTCATACTTCAAGTTGCTTGGGTGTTGCCAGCGCTCAAGCCGCCGAATCACATAGTTTATCTATGCTCATCGACGGCTTGAACTTGGCGCCTACAAGCAACTCGAATTATTTTGGGTATATGAGGAGGCACCTTGATGTTGATTCACTTTTCTTCCCCATCTTCTACTATGGTGCTCGCCCGCAGCTCAACACTCCGAAGTCGTTGTCAGTCCACCGTGCGGTAAGCGCAGCGCTTGCTCACTGTAGGACATCAGTAAACTCAGGGCAGTCCTGATTTTACTGATGTCTGGCGGTCGGAGTGGACTTACCTCTCAAGACTTTCAAGACGCTTTCGCCGGGGAATACTCCCTTTGCCGTGCCTTTGGCACCCACTCATCCTTCACCACGGGGATTTGTGCTATGAAGTCACTTAAAATTGCTGCCAGCCACAGTATTGCAGGCTCACTCTTAACGCATCGTGAAGTTGTGACACTTGCTGATACCGATTTTACCGATGTGGCGGTCGTTGTTGTCTCTGTTGCTGATAGCCAGAGCGGTATTCTGACGCTACTTAAACGTACTGGTTTTAATTTGCCGGTATTTATTGTTAGCGAAACAGTCACTGATGATTTACCTGCTGTTACCGGCATTATCACCGGTCAGTCAGAAGACTACCTGACACTGGAAAATGCAGCCTGTGAATATGAAGAACAGCTGCTGCCTCCATTTTTCAGCACCCTGACGCAGTACGTGGCAATGGAAAATACCTCCTTTGCCTGTCCGGGACATCAGCACGGTGAGTTTTTCAAAAAACATCCTGCCGGGCGACAGTTTTATGACTTCTTCGGCGAGAATGTCTTTCGCGCTGATATGTGTAATGCCGATGTGTTGCTCGGCGATTTACTGATCCATGAAGGATCGGCCAAGCATGCGCAGAAATTTGCCGCGAAAGTGTTTAATGCGGATAAAACCTATTTTGTCTTAAATGGTACTTCTGGCGCGAATAAAGTGGTTACCAATGCGTTACTGACCCGTGGCGATTTGGTGCTATTCGACCGTAATAACCATAAATCGAATCATCATGGAGCGTTAATTCAGGCTGGGGCGACGCCGGTTTATCTGGAAGCAACCCGTAATCCATTTGGGTTTATTGGTGGGATCGACGCGCACTGTTTTGATGAACAATATTTGCGTGAACGGATAGCAGAAGTGGCTCCGGAACGGGCGCAGGAAAAGCGCCCATTCAGACTGGCGATTATCCAGCTCGGTACCTATGACGGTACGGTGTATAACGCACGTCAGGTGGTTGACAGTATTGGCCATCTCTGTGACTACATTCTATTTGACTCAGCCTGGGTGGGTTACGAGCAGTTTATTCCGATGATGGCCGACTGTTCGCCGCTATTACTGGAGCTGGGACCAGAAGATCCGGGCATTTTTGTCACTCAGTCGGTCCATAAACAGCAGGCGGGGTTCTCACAAACCTCACAGATCCATAAAAAGGATAATCATCTGCGTGGTCAGACCCGTTTCTGCCCTCATAAGCGGTTGAATAATGCCTTTATGCTGCATGCCTCTACCAGCCCGTTCTATCCGTTATTTGCAGCGCTGGATGTGAATGCCAAAATTCACCAGGGTGAAAGCGGTCGTCGTTTGTGGGCGGAGTGTGTGGTATTCGGGATAGAAGCCCGCAAAGCGATTATCGCCCAGTGCAAAATGATTAAACCCTTTATTCCTCCAGTGATAGCCGGACGGCCGTGGCAGAATTATCCCACTGAGGCCATTGCTCAGGACAGGGGGTTCTTTAGCTTTGAGCCTGGCGCCTCGTGGCATGGTTTTGAAGGCTACGCCGAGGATGAATACTTTGTCGATCCGTGCAAGTTACTGTTGACCACGCCAGGAATTTCGTCAGAAAACGGGGCTTACACGGACTTTGGTATCCCGGCGGCGATTCTGGCGCATTATCTGCGTGAGAATGGCATCGTTCCTGAAAAGGCAGATCTGAATTCTATTTTATTCCTGCTGACTCCAGCAGAAAGCACAGAGAAAATGGCGCGTCTGGTCGCTATGCTGATGCAGTTCGAGCACCATGTAGAAAACGATACTCCGCTGGTTGATGTACTGCCGACGATTTATCATAAGTATCCAATGCGTTATAAGGGTTATACCTTACGTCAGCTATGCCAGGAGATGCACGATCTCTATGTCAGCCTTGACGTTAAAGCGCTCCAGAAAGCGATGTTCCGTAGAGTCAGCTTGCCTGAAGTGGTGATGAATCCTCAGGATGCCAATATCGAATTTATTCGCGGCAATGTTGAATTGGTCAGGTTAAAAGAGGCGGAAGGGCGTATCGCCGCTGAAGGCGCATTACCTTATCCGCCAGGCGTGCTGTGCGTTGTGCCTGGTGAGAAATGGGGAGGAGCAGCCCTGCGTTACTTCCTGGCGCTGGAAGAAAGCGTCAACCGTTTACCTGGTTTTGCACCAGAATTGCAGGGTGTTTACAGTGAAACTGATGCCGATGGTATCAAGCGTCTGTATGGCAATATGGTGAAATAAACTGCTCTGCTGTCCTTATCCGGGTCGGATAAGGACAGCAGCTTTCCCTACATCAAGTGACCTGGATGGCGAGCTTTAGTTACGGCGATAACTCTTCTGTGCTGTGTTCACTTTGTACAGATAGCGACGTGATTCAGCAGCAGGGTGACGGGTGGTCAGGGTTTGATAGACGTCACCGGGTCCCATATTATTTATCATGCTAAAGGCACGGTCTTTATCGCTAGAGAAGACTCGTAGAACGCTACCTGCTCCGCCATTATAGGCAGTAATGACCGCATAGCGACGGGATGTCGGGTTAGTGATTTGTCCCAGATAGCTATTATGCAGAATCGCCAGATAGGCAGTGCCTGCATCAATATTACTTTCTGGATCAAATAAATAGCTACGACTTGGCTTACCTGATTTCCCCTGAGATCTGAAAACATCAACCCCGGCGCTATGCTGAACAACCTGCATCAGACCCAGAGCATCAGCGTGGCTGACGGCATAAGGGTTAAAGCTGGATTCGGTCTGCATAATCGCCAGGATCAGTGACTCATCAATACCGTATTTTTGCGATGCTTTACGCACCATTCCAATATACTTATGAGCACGTTTATCCAGGTGATTCGGCACCAGATTAATCGTCACGCTATAGACGATTTTTAATCCGGTACTGCGTTTCTTCAGGCGATTTTGTAACAGATAATCAGCAAATTTCTCTGCGCGGCCTTGCCAGCGAATAGACTGTCCGGTGTTATCGACAACCTGGCCGTACAAGAACGGCTCTCTTGAGATAACCACATCATTGGCATCGGAATAGAGATCGATAGACCCAGGATCGTCGCCCATCAATAACGTCGTGATAATAGCCTGACGTAGATGCCCGGTAGGGTTAGTACCTGCAATCGTTTCTACCGTAATGGTACCCGCATCAAAGTTAATATGGCTGCGGGTCAGATAACTGTCGGTATATTTGACGTAGTCTTTCGGACCTGCAATCAGAACTTCCTTCATCCCCCAGATATTCTCGATATTGTTGGCAAATTGCCCCATCAAAATATCGAATCCGTTGGTATCTTTCTGATAAGTCACGATGTCCGCGCTATCCTCTTTTTTACTGGAGCAAGAGATAAGCAAGGGGACAATCAGGGCCAGCGCGAGAAATTTTTTCATTATTCCATTTATGCTGTTGTGGTAGCCAAAAAGTCGCGATGGTTACTGTTTATCTTGAGGAGTATATCCTTCGATATGCACCTCTTTGCCTTCAAACAGGAAATTCACCATTTCAGTTTCCAGTATCTTACGATGCTCTGGATTCATCATATTCATCTTTTTTTCATTAATGAGCATTGTTTGTTTTGTTTGCCATTGTTTCCAGGCTTCTTTAGAAATCTCATTAAAAATACGTTTGCCCAGTTCACCAGGATAGAGCTGAAAATCCTGGCCTTCCGCGTCCTGTTGTAAGTAAGTACAAAAAATAGTTCTGCTCATTGTTGTTTCCTTATCTTTTTCGATTTGGCGTTTTATAACACCGGATCGGCATGTAATTGTTGTAACAAGCGTTCCACTGGAGCCGCCAGCCCAACAGAAGGAGGCTGGGATAAGTTATACCAGAGACCGGAGCCTTCATCCATGCAGCCGCCCGATAAGGACACCGAAAGCCACATTGGAACGATATCCAGGTGGAAATGGCTAAAAGTATGACGAAAAGCGGTAAGCTGCTTGACCTGGTCAACAGGCAGGCCACGCTGTGCTAACCAGCTATGCAGTTCTTCTAAGGTTGAAAACTGCGGGAAGCAAAATAATCCCCCCCATAGCCCAACGGGAGGACGCTTTGCCAGAAATACTTCGTTACCTTCCTGCATCATCAGCATATAACCAGTGCGTTCCGGGATCGTGACTTTTGGTTTTTTACCTGGATAGCTGGCCCAGCTTTCCGTCGCATAGGCAGCGCAGCCACTATGCAGCGGGCAGAGGGTACATTTGGGCTTCGAACGAGTACAGACCAGTGCACCCAGGTCCATCATTGCCTGATTAAACTGGCTGACACCTTTTGCTGGCGTGACTTGTTCACTGATATCCCAGAGACGCTTTTCTACGTCCTTCTTACCGGGCCAGCCACTGACAGCGTAGCAGCGGGCCAGAACTCGCTTAACGTTACCATCCAGAATCGGGAAGTGTTTTCCTAAGGCCAGTGACAGTACCGCGCCTGCCGTTGAACGTCCGACACCTGGCAGAGCAGCGACTTCGTCGAAGGTATCTGGAAAGACACCGCCATGCTCATCGGCAATTTTTTGTGCCGCTTTATGGAGATTACGCGCACGGGCGTAATAGCCCAGTCCGGTCCAGAGGTGTAAAACCTCATCCTGGGGGGCGTGAGCAAGGCTGGTCACCGTAGGAAAACGTGCCATAAAGCGTTCGAAATAAGGAATAACTGTCGCCACCTGGGTTTGTTGCAACATGACTTCCGATAGCCAGACTTTATAAGCTGTTTTTTCTTGTTGCCATGGCAGGGTTTTACGCCCGTATTTATCATACCAGTCGAGTACTTGTCGGGAAAATTGAGCAGCTTGTAAAGTCAACGCGAGATATCCGCAAAGGGTGAGTCAGGATGCAGATTCCAGCACAGAGTGTCACAGCTGTAAACCGGAACTTTCCCGCAGCGAGGAATGCCGGGATAGGCTAGTATTTACGTAGTCGATGACGGTACACTAACCAGCTATCGCTTTTGCAGAGGAGTCGCTTGCTTCTCGTCTTTAACTTTGGATAATGCCTGTTTTCTCCAATCTCAACCGAAGTACTAATTAATCATGAAGAATGACGTCATTTCACCGGAATTTAATGAAGAAGGTCGCGCCTTACGGCGCATTCGTAGCTTTGTTCGCCGCCAGGGCCGCCTGACCAAAGGCCAGCAGCTTGCGCTGGATAACTACTGGCCGGTGATGGGCGTCGAATATCAGGCTCAACCGCTCGATTTCTCTGCTCTGTTTAATAATGAAGAGCCGGTTACCCTGGAAATTGGTTTTGGTATGGGGGCCTCGTTAGTTACGATGGCGAATACCAACCCTCGCCATAACTATCTTGGTATTGAAGTTCATTTACCGGGTGTCGGCGCTTGTCTGAGCCTGGCGAAAGAGATGGATGTCGAGAATCTGAAAGTGATGTGCCACGATGCGGTGGAAGTCCTGGAACAGATGATCCCTGATAACTCCCTGAAGATGGTGCAGTTATTCTTCCCTGATCCGTGGCATAAAGCACGCCATAATAAACGTCGTATCGTGCAGGCACCTTTTGCTCAACTGGTAAAAAGTAAACTGAAACTCGGCGGTGTATTCCATATGGCAACTGACTGGGAACCTTACGCGGAACATATGCTCGAAGTCATGTCAGGTCTGGACGGTTACCAGAACCAGTCACAGAGCAATGATTACGTGCCGCGTCCGGACTCACGTCCAGTCACTAAATTCGAGCAGCGTGGCCATCGTCTGGGTCACGGTGTATGGGACTTAATGTTTGAGAGGGTAAAGTAATGGCAAAAAACCGCAGCCGTCGTTTGCGTAAAAAAATGCATATCGACGAGTTCCAGGAAATTGGCTTTTCAGTTGCCTGGAGTTTCCCTGAAGGCACGTCCGAAGAAGAGATTGATAAGACAGTCGATGCTTTGATTGCTGAAGTGATTGCGCCAAATAAACTGGCTTTTGATGGCAGTGGCTATCTGGCGTGGGAAGGGTTAGTTTGCACGGAAGATACCGGCAAATGTACTCCTGAACATCAGGCACAGATCCGTGACTGGCTGGAAGCGCGTAAGATGACTAATGTCCGCACCAGTGACTTGTTCGACGTCTGGTGGGATTAAGTTACCCCTAAGGGTAGCGACAGCGTAAAAACAGAGAGGGAAAAACAGTGTTTTTCCCTCTTTGCATTGAAGTACTAAAATTTAATGGATAGGGGTTGCGAACTATCCCGGTCGTTTTATTCGCAGCCTCAGGCTCAGGACAACACCTGCATTTTAAGGAGAAGCTATGTTTCGTCAGGCTCTTTTAGGCGTATTGCTGGTGACAGCCGCCTCGGCTCAGGCCAACTATCAGTGTCGTGTCAATCCACAAGATGATGTGGTTATCACCCCTCAGTCGGTCCAGGTGGTTGGGCAGAACGGTAATCTGGTGATTGCGCCAGATGGCAATGTACAATTTAACGGTGCCGCGAAATCACTGAATGCGAGTCAGCGTCAGCAGGCGGTTAATTACCAGCAGGCTCTGCGTACTGATTTACCGTGGATTGATAACGGTGCGCGTCAGCGTGTTGATAAAGGGCGCATCGCGCTGGATCGTATTATTGCGAAGGAAGTCGGTGAAAACAGCAATATGCGGACGCGTTTGACTAAGCTTGATACCCAGCTTAAAGAACAGATGAACCGCATTATTGAACATCGCCCGGATGGTCTGACTTTTCATTATCAGGCAATTAATCAAGTTCGCAGCGAAGGACAACAGCTGGTGAATCAGGCGATGGGGGCTATCGTGCAGGACAGTATTAATGAGATGGGCGCTAAAGCAGTACTGGGCGGCGGCGGTAACCCACTCCAGAATGTGCTGGGTAACCTCGGTGGTTTACAAACGTCCATTCAATCCGAGTGGAAGAGCCAGGAAGCAGACTTCCAGCAATTCGGTCGTGATGTGTGTAATAAAGTGGTCTCTCTGGAAGAGCAGCGCAAGGCGCTGGTCAGCACCCTGAAATAAAAAAACGGTGGATTGTCTGACAATCCACCGTCACTCTATTCGGCTAAAAAGAGCTCAAGCAGCGAGTTCAAAAACAGTTTACCCTTTTCGGTGATCTGCCAGTGTGTTTCGGTTTCCGTCAGATAGCCTCGCGCTAAAGCTTCGGCTATCTGTGGCCGAATGATTTGCTCGTCTAACCCGGTATAGCGGCTAAACTCTTCGCGCGGCGCAGCTTCCAGTAAGCGCAGGCGATTCATAAAGAATTCAAACGGCTTCTCTTTTTGCTCTACATCGTGCTGACGATGCAGGTATTCACCGGTCATATACCCGCGTGGATGACGCGTTTTTTCAGTACGCAAGATACGACCATCCGGGAAGGTAATTTTCCCGTGCGCACCGCAACCAATACCTAAGTAATCTCCGAAGCGCCAGTAATTCAAATTATGCTGACATTTATAGCCGGGTTTTGCGTAAGCTGAGGTTTCATACTGTTGGTAACCTGCGGCGGTCAGCAGCTTATCCCCTTGCTCAAAAATATCCCATAAGGCGTCATCATCCGGCAGCACTGGCGGACGCGATCCAAACATAGTGTTAGGTTCAATCGTCAGCTGATACCAGGATAGATGTGGCGGATTCAGGGCAATAGCCTGGCGTAAATCATCCAGCGCCTCTTCCAGAGTCTGATCTGGCAAACCATGCATTAAATCGAGATTAAAGCTGCGTAACCCCAGACCGGCTGCCAGATGTGCTGCCCGCTTTGCTTCACTGGAGTCATGGATACGGCCTAAGCGTTTTAGCTTAGTTTCACTGAAGCTTTGTACCCCAATTGAGATGCGGTTGATACCCGCTTTCTGATAACCCACAAAGCGGTCAGCTTCGACTGTACCCGGGTTAGCTTCCATGGTGATTTCTGCATCAGCAGCGAGTACCAGACGCTCCCGGACACCATCCAGCAAGTTCTGCATGGCTTCGCTGGATAACAGACTGGGCGTACCGCCGCCGATAAAGATAGTTTTAATCTCACGTCCCTGGGCAAAAGGAACATCGAGAGTTAAATCACTCAATAAGTGGCTGACATAGTCATCGTGCGGTACCTCGCCTTTTAGGGCGTGGGAATTAAAATCACAGTAGGGGCACTTTTGTACGCACCATGGAATGTGAATATAAAGACTCAGAGGTGGCAAATTAGCCATTACGCATGGCTTCCAGTAGTAGTTTCAGAGCTTGTCCGCGGTGGGAAATGGCACTTTTTTCTTCACGCGTGAGCTGTGAAGCGGTTTTGCCTTCGCTGGGAACATAGAAAATAGGATCATAGCCAAAGCCACCGATACCGGCTGGTGCGTGGGTGATGATACCATCCCAGCTACCGTGGAAGACTAATGGTGTTGGATCTTCGGCATGACGCATATAGACCAGTACACAGTGAAACTGTGCCTGGCGTTCGGCATCTGGCACATCTTTCAGCGCGACCAGGAGTTTTTCCAGGTTCTGCTGGTCAGAAGCATCTTCCCCTGCATAACGAGCTGAATAGATCCCCGGAGCACCACCGAGGGCATTGACTGCCAGACCTGAATCATCAGCGATAGCCGGTAAGCCGGTAATCTGAGCGGCATGGCGTGCTTTAAGAATGGCATTTTCAATAAATGTCAGGCCTGTCTCTTCAGCTGAGCTGACGCCTAGCTCTGTTTGAGCGACGATATCGAGGCCAAAATCCGCCAGCAAACCGGCTAACTCACGCACTTTACCGGCGTTGCCGGTGGCTAAAACAACTTTTTTCATCCTGGACTGTCCTGTGATTATGCCAAGGGCTCTGTCAATGCCGCGACGTCTGTCGGGATCTGTTGCGGGTCGATAATTTTAATCTGTTTGTGGCGACTGGTTTCACCTTTCACCAGCACCACCTGACTTTTAGGAACCCGAAACTGTTTGGCTAAAAACTTGATAAGGTGGCTGTTAGCTTTACCGTCAACGGGTGGGGCGGTGATGGCGACTTTTAACTCATCGCCATGCACTCCCACCAGGCTATCCCGATGGGCTTTCGGTTGAATATACAACTGCAATAGCAGCCCATCATGGAGCCTGGTGACTGGACTCACAGCAAATACCAAAGCCCCGGGAAGAGATCCATTCCTAAGTAATTCAGCGCATAGAGAATCAGAATCACAATCATCGCTGAAAAATCGATGCCGCCCATAGCGGGCAGAATACGGCGAATAGGTGCCATCATCGGTTCAGTCATCTGGATGAGGACATACTCGATAGGACTACGGCCCTGGCTTATCCAGCTCATCAGAGAACGAGCAATAATCACCCAGAACACCATAGTTCCTGCAGACTTCAGTAGCGACAGCACGCCGACCAGCAGATTCATCGGGTCGAGGGATAAAACCCCGACTTGGATCAGCAGCAGAACAGGATACTTCAATGTGGTCAGAATAAAGGCCAGCAGCAGCGAAGAAGTATCAATCGGACCCAGCGAGGGGATAACTTTGCGCATTGGGCCAATAATAGGTTGGGTAATTTTGACAATAAATTGCGCAAATGGATTATAAAAATCACAGCGTGCCCACTGCATCCAGATACGGATTAGCAGCACCATTACGTACAATTCAATTACGGTTTTGACCAGAAAAGTCAACGTCAGCATGGTGTTCCTCAATAATGATAATAATTAACTAGCAGAATAATCTCGTGCGCCAAAAATAGCGGTTCCAATACGCACCATAGTTGATCCTGCGGCAATAGCCGCTTCCATGTCATCACTCATGCCCAGGGATAAGGTATCCACTGTCGGATAACGATGTTTAAGCGTTTCATAAGCACTGGCCATTTGGCGACAAACGGCAAACTGGCGTTCATAGTCAGGTTCTGGTGCTGGAATCGCCATTAGCCCTCTGAGTTTAAGCCTTGGTAGCAGAGCGACCTCTGCGGCCAGGGTTTCCAGCTCTTCAAGCAAAATACCCGACTTACTTTGCTCATCACTGATATTGACCTGAATCAGGACATTCAGCGGCGGTAAATTAGCCGGACGCTGTTCATTGAGACGCGTGGCAATACGCAGTCTGTCCAGGGTATGGCACCAGTCAAAATTTTCGGCAACCAGACGGCTTTTATTGGACTGCAAGGGGCCGATAAAGTGCCATTCCAGACCCGTGATGCCTTGTTCCGTAAAGTGATGAATTTTATCCACCCCTTCCTGAACATAGTTTTCACCGAAGCATTTCTGTCCGGCATCAATGGCTTCTGAGATGGCCTGCACAGGTTTAGTTTTGCTTACTGCAAGTAAGGTAATGTCTTCGGGGGCTCGCTCGCAACGCGCTGAAGCTGCTGCGATTTTCTGATGAATCTGTGCCAGGTTGTGCGCTATTTCAGTCATGATGTTGAGAGTGATATGGATATCGAAGAAATTGTGTCCCATAGTGTAAAGCATAATGCCTCTGATCTACACCTGTGTCCGCGACAACCGATGCGTTGGCGCAGACAGGGAAAGCTCGAAGTTTGCCCGGAAACCTCGCCCCTGGCTGGTGATGTGATTGCTAAGTGGTTTACTGAGGAGCAAAAACAGCAGCTGGTGCAGCAAGGTCAGGTGGATTTTTCCCGCACAATGAAGAGCGGTATCCGCTTACGTGGCCAGGCATTTTGCCAGCAACTCGGCTACGCCTTGGCGCTACGGTTATTACCGAAGCAATGTCCGACCCTCGACTCGCTGGCAATGCCTGCGGCGGTAGCGCCGTTATTACAACATTCTGACGGCTTGATTTTAATCAGTGGCGCTACCGGGAGCGGTAAATCTACTTCGCTGGCGGCGATGGTAGGCCAGTTAAATCAGCAGCGGGAAGGGCATATTTTATTGCTGGAAGAACCGATTGAATATCTGCATCAATCCGGGCGATGTCTTATCCAGCAGCGTGAAGCCGGGCGAGACTTCAGGCATTTTGCCTGTGGACTCAAAGCGGCACTTCGCCAGGATCCTGATGTGATTGTGCTGGGTGAATTAAGAGACAGTGACAGTATCCGCCTGGCACTGACCGCGGCAGAAACGGGCCATCTGGTACTGGCGACGCTTCATGCCCGCGATGCAGTACAGACTATCGACAGAATAGTGAATGTTTTTCCACTGGCAGAGAAAGAGTGGATCCGCTACCAGTTAGCAGGCAGTTTACGGGCGATTCTGGCACAACAACTACTGGCGACGCAAACGGGTGGGCAGGTCGCTTTATATGAACTGCTGCTCAATACTGCCGCAGTCAGCCATATTATCCGTGAAGGTAAAACCTGTCAGCTCCCCGGTATCTTGCAAACCGGACAGCGGGCAGGGATGCAGAGTTTTGACCAGAGCCGGATTTTGTTACTGGAAGCTGGGATAATTACGCCGTCCGGTTGCGAGGATAGTGTCGCTGGTATGGGGGAATAAAGCTATTATACCCGTCATACTTCAAGTTGCGCAGGGTTGCCGGCGTTCATGCCGCCGAATCACATAGTCTATCTATGCTCATCGACGGCCTGAACTTGGCGCCTACAAGCAACTCGAATTATTTAGGGTATATACCCGTCATACTTCAAGTTACCTGGGTGTATTTGACACCGGTTTTAATCTGCTCATTAAGGTTTTTCGATGCCGGATTTACACGTTCTTCGTGAGTTATTAGTTTCATGTGTAAGCTATCTTCAGCTATTGCTGGAGATAATATCTGTTATCTGTGTCGTTATCGGCCTGGCGAAAACGCTGGTAGTGATAGTGAAGGTAAAGCAGGGGCGGGCGGCACGTTACTGCCTGGGGAACTGGCTGGCAACCGCGCTAGAATTTCAGCTAGCCGCTGATATCCTGGTGACCACGGTAGACCCGGATTTAGACAGCCTGATTAAACTCGGCATTATTGCCGTGATCCGAACCTTCTTAAACTATTTCTTAAGCAAGGAACTGGAACATAATCCGGACGAAAAGAAAGCTGCCTGATGATTTTGAGTCGCCTCTAGTTATACCCGTCATACTTCAAGTTGCTTGGGTGTTGCCGGCGTTCATGCCGCCGAATCACATAGTCTATCTATGCTCATCGACGGCCTGAACTTGGCGCCTACAAGCAACTCGAATTATTTTGGGTATATATCACCAGAGGCTGACTTTTAACGCATATCAGGGGTGGTGCTCAAACCAGCTTTCAAGAATAACGACCGCTGAAGCGGAGTCGATGCTTCCCTTATTAAGAGCGCGAAACCCACCCTGTTCAAACAATCCCGCTCTGGCTTCAACGGTGCTCAGCCTTTCATCCTGTAACGACACTTTTATCCCAAAGCGCCCATGCAGGCGGTTAGCGAATTTACGCGCGCGTGCTGTGAGAGGCTGTTCTGTACCATCCATATTCAGCGGCAGTCCAACGACCACTTCTTCTGGTTGCCACTCTTTAAAAAGCTTTTCAATCAGATTCCAGTCTGGCGTCCCGTCCTGAGCCTTAAAGGCCGTGAGTGGACGGGCGGTTCCGGTAATGCGCTGGCCGATAGCAACACCAATACTTTTGGTACCAAAATCAAAGGCCATTAAGGTTCCGCTACTCATTAAGCATGCCCCGCTTCAACGGATATATTATGAATATTCACTCCGACAAGGCGGGCGGCTTCACGCCAGCGTTCAGAAATAGGGGTGCGGAACAAAATATCAGAACTGGCTGGTGTGGTTAGCCAGGAATTTTCCAGAATCTCTTGCTCAAGCTGACCTTTTTCCCATGAGGCGTAACCGAGCGCTACCAGCACATTTTCTGGCTGTTTCGCGGTCCCCAGGGTTTCCAGAACGTCACGAGAAGTGGTGATAACCACATCGTCGGAAATACGAATACTGGAGCCAAATTCATCCGGCGGGGAGTGCAGAATAAATCCGCGATCTTCTGCCAGCGGGCCTCCGACAAACACCGGTTTATCAAGGCGAATACTCGGGTCTATGGGGTCGGGCTCAATTTTTAACTTTTCAAGAATGCCGCTAATCTGAAGGTTTTCCAGCGGTTTGTTGATAATTATCCCCATTGCACCATCCTCGTTATATTCGCAAATATAGACGACAGAGCGTTTAAATAAGGGATCCTGAAGCGCCGGCATGGCAATAAGGAAATGATGCTGTAAATTCATTGTCAGTGCGTATTGTCCCGGTTAAAAAAACGGCAGTAAATGGATGGATGCTGTACAGCTTATCACTATTAAACAGGATCGGGCTACCCGAGAGCTTGTCTCGGGCGTCCAATTTGGGGAGAGAGGGAATACAAGACAGGTAAAGAGATCTACCTGCTATACCCGTCATACTTCAAGTTGCTTGGGTGTTGCCTGCGCTCATGCCGCCGAATCACATAGTTTATCTATGCTCATCGACGGCCTGAAGCTTTGCGCCGACAAGCAACTCGAATTATTTTGGGTATATATTATTTCGCCAGTCTCTTTTCGATGGCATCAAATAACATACCGGTAATGGATACCGGGAACTCAGCTTCAATCTCACGAATACAGGTTGGGCTGGTGACGTTTATCTCGGTTAAACGGTCGCCGATGATATCCAGACCGACAAAAATTAAACCTCTGGCTTTGAGCTCCGGGCCGACGCGACGAGCAATTTCCCAGTCACTTTCGGTTAACGGACGGGGTTCACCGCGGCCACCGGCTGCCAGATTACCTCGCGTTTCGCCACCTTGTGGAATACGTGCCAGGCAGTAAGGTACCGGCTCACCATCAACCACTAATACGCGTTTATCTCCGTCTTTGATAGCCGGGATATAATTCTGCGCCATGCAGTAACGAGTACCCAGTTCAGTCAGGGTTTCGGTAATCACGCCTAAGTTAGGATCGCTTTCTTTAACACGGAAGATTGAGGCACCCCCCATTCCATCTAATGGCTTGAGGATGATATCGCCATGCTTCTGCCAGAAGGCTTTCAGCTGGGCTTTGTTACGTGTTACCAGCGTTTCTGGCGTTAAGTCAGAGAACCAGGCGGTAAAGAGCTTTTCATTACAGTCACGCAGGCTGCGAGGCTTATTGACGATAAGCGTACCTTTCTCTTCTGCACGCTCAAGAATATAGGTCGCGTAGATAAACTCAGTATCAAAAGGCGGGTCTTTACGCATCAGAATGACATCCAAGTCGGCTAGCTGAATATCCTGCTCGCTTCCGAAGGTATACCAGCTATCGTAATTCTGCTCGACGCTGAGTAAGCGCGTACGTGCTCGTGCTTCGCCATTATTCAGATAGAGATCGGCCATTTCCATATAGTGCAGCTCATAGCCGCGCTGTTGTGCTTGTAACAGCATAGCGAAGCTTGAATCTTTCTTAATATTAATCTGTGCGATGGGATCCATCACGATGCCGAGCTTAATCATGGTTATTCTCCTTTAGCCCAAATCGCCAAAGCGCACTTGTAGTGCGGTAATAGCGGTGAGCGCAGTAGTCTCAGTACGCAGAACACGAGGTCCTAACAGAATATCAGTAAATTGATGTTCAGCGGTCATGGCGATTTCGTCAGCAGAGAGCCCGCCTTCCGGACCGATAAGCAAACGAACTCGTTCCACCGGCTGTGGCAGGGTATTAATACTGGCACTGGCCCGTGGATGTAGATTCAGTTTGAGTCCTGATTCCTGTTCAGCACACCAGGCTTCCAGACTCATCACCGGACGTACTTCAGGTACTTGGTTACGCCCGCATTGTTCACAGGCCGCAATCGCAATTTTTTGCCACTGACCGAGCTTTTTACTCAGACGTTCAGCATCCAGTTTGACGCCACAACGTTCTGAATAGAGCGGGGTAATGACATTAACACCGAGTTCGACGGCTTTTTGGATGGTAAATTCCATCTTTTCACCGCGTGACATCACCTGGCCAAGATGCAACCAGAGAGGCGATTCTCGGTTATCTTCACATCCGCTCAAGATTTCTACCTGAACGTTTTTTTTATCTGCCTGTTTGATAACCGCGTCAAAGACTTGGTTGCTGCCGTCGAACAGTTGCAGTGCCTGACCTGCTTGCATACGCAGTACGCGACCGACATGATTGGCGGCATCTTCCTCAAGGAAAGTGACCTGACCGACAGCTAATAAGGCAGGGTGGTGAATGCGGGGTATACGCATGAAATTTTTTCCGATTGATAAGACCGCGAGCAACAAATCACTGCGGCAACATAAGTCATTGCCGCTAGTGTAGGTTAGCTGTTTCGCGCCTGGCAAGCCCGTAGCACATAAGGGTTATTATTCCCCTGAATTTTAGCTATACGTTTATCACGTTCGCACTCCCAGTCGGTTACCGGATAGAGCTTATCCCAGGCTTGAAATAGCTGGGTCTGTTGGCGCGAAAGAGGGAGCTTATACTGGTCTCGCATATAAAAATAGGTTCGTGCAATGGTGCCGCGTGCATGTGCAGGAGGCTCGGCTAGCTTATTTTTAAAATCAATTTTCATGGCGCACTGACCATACTGATTTTCGCCACCATTCCACTGGCCAAACATAAAGTTACTGCGATCCGCATTTACCTCACCGACAGCGGGTTGCAGGTTATGCATATCGCTTTCGACTTTACGATACTCAGGATCTTTAGCGCAGTTCTTGCGCCCACCGTCCTGCCAGCACTGTAGCTGGTGGCCAAACTGCCAGGCTGGCATCACATGTTCCCACTCTATACGTGTGGCCCGGACTTCATTTTTACGTATTTTATAGCCGCATGACTCCAGATCCGGGATCCCTTTTTTACCTTGCCAGCTTATCTTACAGCCGCAATAAAAATCACCGGGTGCATCCGCATTCACTTTTACTCCAGCTGCCTTGGCCTGAGAAAAATTATTGATAGTATTAGCGAAGGCACTGAGCGAGGTGAGCAAGGCTATACAGATAACGGTGAAAGACAGTTTTTTAGACATTTATAGAGCCTTTGCAGAAAGATGCAGAAACCCTACCTGATGATTTATCCAGTTTCAATCGGTGATTCGGTTCGAGTACCAGGAAATAATCGGTGTGATTAGGCTGGTTTTAGTTGCTGACCACAACGGGTACAGCGGTACTGTGTTTCACCGCGGAGTACGCGATTATGGCGACGAATAGTCAGCTGGTGCTGCTGGCAGGGACAGTAGTAGGGGAAGGTGTTAGAACGGACTGATTGTACGGCAAATTGATGAGTACGGCGGGCGGCAACGCCGAGCACCACTTCCATCATCCATTTCCACTCTTTGCCGTGCGGGGGAACGCGACCAAAGTGTTTCCACACCAGAATATGTGCCAGTTCATGGGGCACCACTTCATCGATAAACGGCTGCAGATTTTCCAGTAATAAAACCGGGTTCAGGCGTATTTCATTTTTCTCAAGCCATGCAGTGCCGGCTGCGGTACCACGCTGTTGGTAAAGCACGTCAGGCAGCGCGTATTCACGTTGCAAAAAGAGATTTGCTTGCATCAGTTTTTCGCGCAGGCAGTGCATAACGGCTTGCTGAATGGCAATAGGGACACGAGGGGATTTCATGGGTGATGAGAATAATCGCAGATGGCACCAGGAGCAAGTTTCTCTGCAACTCAGCGTTTATTTCTGGCTGCTATGCTCCCGGGGGACTGAATAGTGACGATGTGATTTAACGTCGATGTAATGTTGCCGCCAGCTGGGCAATTGAGCTGTCGACAAGCAGTTCGACAATATCGCTACGTGTCGTGTCAGTCTGCATAGCGAGCTGATCGATTTTACGTAATACCGACATTCGCAGTGACAGCGATACCGCCTTTTTCTTTTCCTTGTCGAGTGAAACTTTGCTCACGACTTCATCAGTCTTCGTTTCTACATTTGAACTCAGGGTTCTATTCATTTGGCGGAGCGTTTTTTTATCAAGCAGCCCTGATTCAACCAGCTGATAGGAATGTGTGGCTTTACTGTAGCGGATCTCGGCCGAGTAGCTTTCTCGTAACTCTTTTAGCGCACGGGTTAAGGTCGGCTCGGAACAGCCTAGCTGACCAATAATTCTTTGGGTCTCTACCGGCGTACCTGGGCCTAACAGCATTGCCAGTCGAAAAATGCGTGCTTGTCGTGTGCTGAGTTGCATAATGAGTGAGTGCCTGCCGTTGTTTGAAAATTATTCAAGTCGTGCTGCGTGCTTAAAATATCGTTATCCAGGTTTCACTGTGCGTGCCGATAAACGATCGGATTATTTTATCAGCTTAAACATCAACCTTACTTAAACCAGTATCAAGAATCAGAGATGACTGAACGATTCAGTAGGGATTGGTGAGCGTCACTCGCCGCACATTCTCTGACATATTATCCTGGGCAATACCATAAACTTGGGCCTGTTCAAGCACCCTTGCCGCCCAGCGTCGATGGGTTGCTGGTTCGCACATTGCGCCTTGAGATTTAAACACTGCCTGGCTGGAATTCAGGATCCGCAGCGCATCTTCATGATCCGCAGCGGTAACCATCAGGGCACGCTCAATTTTTGCTATCTGGTTAGGATGAATCGCTGTTTTTCCCACCAGACCGTGCGCCATATCGAGCGCAAGTTCACGCTCCATCACCTGGTGATCGTCAATATGCTCACAGACCGGAGAGGTCAGCGCAAAATCTCGTGAGCCAAAGACGGCGACCAGCATTTTAATGACGTAGCCCATCGGGCTATCGTAGAGCGTGAGATTGCGCGGACGGCGCTGAGAAATGACATTCATCAAATCATTGCCGCCAATACGCAGAGCGATAATCCGCTGATGACAGGGATGCTCGACCAGTGTTGTGGCGAGTTCACGCATCTGTATGACATCAAAAACATCTTCAGTTTCCAGGGTCGGCATCATACACAGGTGCGAATCCTTCATGATTTCCCACCATTCTGGCAGCGAGGCGAAGGTGAATTTGGGTAATACCAGCCCGTCAATCGGTGATAAATCAAGGGTATCCATTAAATGCTGCCCCATACTAACGTGGCGGGGGCGAATAAAGACCAGCGGCCACTCAGCACCGGATCCTTCTGCCTTCGCTGCACATAATACCGCCAGCAGCTGTTTTAAATTTTCCAGGGCTACAGGTACATCTTGTTCACTGACCGCGTCTTCAAGACAAATCACAATCGAACGCAGCCCGGCAATATCATTATTAAGTATACTTCTGGCAATATCAGAGCGCGTTGCAGGCATATAGAGTGTGGCACCCAGCCGATAAGGCGATAATCTCTTTGTCATCAGTGCACCTTTTTAATAATGGTGATAGCGCGGTATTGCCCGAGACTGTCACCGACCTCAGTGATGGTGATATTTTTTTCACGCGCCAGATAAACCAGCAGGGCAACGTCGGGATCGTTCACCGAACGGACCAGAACGTGTTCAGGCACCCGACGTAAAACGGCACGTGTCGCTTCTGCGATACCGGGTTTAATGCGGTTAATATTGGTGATGTGGTATCGGGCTGCCAGGGATCCAATCACCTGTTCACTGAGAGATTTCAGCTGCTTATTGTTGCTTGCCGAAGTCTGCTGGCTGGCAGGAAGCGCTGGCTTTTCACGCTGACTTTGGCAATCAGCAACTCTGTCGACCAGCAGGCGACTACAGTCGAACTGGCGCAAATGTTCACACTGAACACAGCCATGCAGGCCTTCAGATGACCAAATAGAACGAGAAATTAGCCCAGAGACAGGGGCACCCATAATACCGAAAGGGATCAACCAGTCATCATGGCTGGCAGCGAGCCACGACACACCACAGGGATCTGCCAGAACCACCAGACGTGGATTAGCGGGATATCCTGAGCGTGATGCCAGTGAACGGCGTAGTTCACTGGTAATCGCCCCTTTACCCGTCCAGCCATCGACAAACACCACACCTTCTGTGCCATGTCGGTTTTCAATCCAGTCCATGGCAGTGTCATCAATCCCTCTGTCACGAATAATACTGACACCATAATGATGTGACTGCTTGCCCATGGCTCGCAGGGTTTGATGCAACATCACGCCAAGAGGGACACCCGCGCGAACCAGGCTGACCAAGACAATGGGGGTCTTGCCGAAGTGGTCTGCCAGCGCTTTTGCCAGCATCATGACTTCTTCTGCCAGACGCACAGTGCCTTTATCCAGCGCCTGGGCAAATAAATCCAGATGCCAGCGCGTGGGTTCAGGTTCCTGACTTAACATCTCAGAATAATGCTTGGTACCTGACTGGATAAGCTGTTCTTTTTGATCCACGGGTGTCATTTCTATTTCAACTGGCTTGAGCAGGAAATGAATATCCTCAGGCAGATAAGAGCCAGAAAAGGGGATAAAAGAACGCATATTATTGCTCTCCAAAAACATGTCGGCTGATATGTTCAGCAAACTGGCTCTGACGAGGCAGACCAAACCAGTGGCAGAGTTTCATAAAGCGATGATCGCTGAGGCTATCGCCCAGACCAATCACCGGAAATACTCCCCGTTCAGCTCGCAGCTTGTCCAGTAAGTACTGTGTTGCCAGGCCCTTTTCGACGGGCACCGGCAGCCAGGCAATATTGTTGCTATTACGATGAATATAAAAACCAGCAGTGGGAAATTTGGCCTCGAGCTCCTCGCCAAAAGCATAAAGCTCTGCCAGTTTGGTGCTGTCGGTATGCTTCATCACCAGGTAGACGGGAGTATCGCCATACTCATAATTGATCCTCGCCCAACCCTGAATGCCTTTTTCAGCCATCAGTGAAGTGATAAAGCCTTGTAAAGTCAGCAGAGGTTCCCGATAGGCAGACAGGGTTGCCTGCATGTGTTTTTTCCACTTTTCATCGGGTGTTCCTTCTGGCGTCAGGATAACCGCGCCGTGAGTGGCTATGGCCCATGAACGAAAGGGTATGGTGACACGCGCTATTTCATCTGTGCCGCGAGCGGTGACGGGGATAAAGTCAGCATGTTCAAGCAGCCAGTCCACCAGCATCGACTGTTCTTCGGTCATAAAGCTGCGGGCATTCATGGAACGGTCCAGGGCACCTGTGCGGTAGGGGTCTAGCGCGAGCTCATCCACCATTTTTCGGCGGGTCTGAAACAGAGTGTCATCAAGATCGGAGAAAACGACGGGCTTATTCATAAACGATAACCTCAACGTTGGGAGCCACGATGTTTAGGGCATCAAGCAACACAGGGCAGACGCTTTTAAGCGGCGTTTCGGTACATAACAAAATCCTGTCAAATTGCTGGTGGGCAACGTTATAGACAAAATTAGGGATCCCGAGCCCATAATTATCAGTAAAGGCAATCACTGATTCGATAGCAAAGCCAGTAGATACCGGCGAGCGGGTGGTGCTACTGAACCTGACTTCGGCTCCCTGAGCTTCCAGCCGTTCTGCCAGTAAGAAGGGTTCCCAGACAAATTCCCCGGTTCCCAGCACTAAGATTTTTTCCTTAGGCGTGGCGGTAATCTCTGTGCCCAGATCGCTGGCAGGTATGGCCATACCCAGACGTCCCCAGCTTTGTTTTCCGATAATCGCCACGCTACCTTTCGCTGTGACATTGACGTCAGGCATGATGGGAACCGGTGCATTGGCTTTTTTTTCCCAGTGCCAGTCGCCCTCGACCAGAGACACTGATGTAACCGGAAGCGGACACTGTTCGATAAGGGCGTTTCCACTCCAGTTGGTGAGTGTCACGGTAACAACCTGTTCTATCGCCGACAGACCCGCTTCCGTTCGTAATGCCTCTAGCAGGTTGATAAAGGTTTTACCTGTAGTGGCCTCATCATCAATCAGTACGAGGGTACGTGCATTGCGAACACAGGAGCGAAGAGCAGGATCGGTGGGGTGATAAAGCAGATGATCTGTGGCATGGGAATGATCTTCTTTAAACTCACACATCAAATCCCCCTCAACCGGATGCCGAGTTGAGGTCAGATAGACCTTATCCTTGAAGTAGCCTGCGGCTTCAGCATAAACGCCAGCTCCCAGCCCGACAGCGGTTTCCGCCATACCGATAAACAGTACCGGCTGGGGAAGACTGGCGGGGATCTGTTGTGCTAGCTGCTGATAGACCGAGCGCATGGTCAGAGGAGAAACGGGGATATGTTTGCCCAGTACCTTACTGACAAAAAGAAAGCTCCGTTTAGGGTTACGGCGTTCGGCAATATCAAACAGCGACTCTAATGGCACAGTGCCGTAAGTCGGGGTGACTGTCAGGGTTCCGCCTGACAGCTGTTTACGATAGAGAGCGGGTTTATTAACCATGATCAGGCACTCCCGTTGCTGACGGAAAGATTGTCCAGATCAGAGGGATAGAGGATGACATCAGTCATCGATCGCACCACGACAGGCGTAAAGCTTTCTGCTGCCAGCAGTGTAGCTTCAGATTGACTACACAGCCCGAGTTGACGCAGAGCAAACAGCGCGGGCAAGTTTACCCCGCTATGCAAGGTGTAGCCGACTCCCCCTGAAGGCCGCATATTAATTTCCAGCAGAACCGGTTCACCATTCTGGTTATTACGTGTTTGTACATTGACCAGACCATCAGCTTGCATCACCTGCGCGCAGAGCTTAGCCAACTCAAAGGCGGGCCCTGACTGTTCGAGGTATTGCAGAGCGCCCTCTTTACGCCGGGCCACGGCGGCAATGACCTGACCTTTTTCAACCAGCATATCGACGGAATATTCCGGACCTGGTAAATAGGGCATCAGCACCAGTGGCATAAAATCATTTTGTTGTTCAAGCGCATACAAATACATTTCAGGATGGACTTTACGACTGTCAGGATGAGTGAATGCCGACATCGGGGTTGCTTTATCATCAAAGCGCCAGAACCCCATGCCATAAATACCGGTTACCGGTTTTACGCAAAGAGCCTGTTGATCGGTGGCTACCGCGAGCCTCTCGCGAAGTTCGCTGGCACTTTCAATGCGCACAGAAGGGACAACGGGCAGGCCATAAGTTTCCATCTTCCGGGCGAATTCGACTTTGTCATCTGCCAGCATCAGAGTGGCCAGGCTGCTTGCACCTGTTGTCAGGGAAATGCCCAAGGCTTCAATCTGCTGGCGATGAGTTTCAAACCACTGACAATTACGACCGCTATGGAGGGCTTTAACATCATATTTTTTTACGGTGTTAACAATGAAATCCAGCCTGTGTTCATCCAGTGCGGGTTCAATCAAGGCGATGTCTGCCTGAGAGAGTATTTCAAAGCGATGATGGCGATGAGAAGCAATCACAGTGACAGCGTGATCAGTCTTTTTAAAAAATGCTTTAACGGCTGAAATGATATCGCGCTGCGACGATAAGCCTTCCATAAACCAGATTGTGTTACTCATCGCTTCGTTTTTCCCGGAATGAGAGATGGAGACCAGTGAGAGCTGAGTCTAAGGACGGCTCTTATTTGTGTCAATCATAATATGATCGTAATTAACGACAATAATTTACTGAGTAAATATTGGTAAGATTAGATTGAATTCGTCATTTTAAGTAAATTATTAACATTCAAATCATTTAAAATCATATAGTTAAAATTTTATTGTTAAGATCTCTGAAAAATGGGCTTGTGGTGTAACTTCATCATGATATGATTTTTTAAAAGATGGTTTTTGAATTTGAAAGAAGAATGTTTTAACCTACTCCTGAAGGAATAAATAATGGTTTCATTAAGTAAAAACCAAACAGTTTCACTCAGCAAAGAGACGTCATCGTTAAATCAGCTGCAGTTCGGTTTAGGTTGGGATCCTTTGAAAAAGAAAAAAGGATTCTTCGGTGGTCTTCTCGGTGGGGGAAGTGACTCCATTGATTTAGATGCTGGATGCGTTCTGTTAGATGCGTCGGGCAAAACTATCGATACCATCTGGTTCCGCAAGCTGAAATCAGGCTGTGGCTCAGTGGTTCACCTGGGTGACAACCTGACCGGTGAAGGGGATGGCGATGATGAAGTTATCACGGTCGACCTGACGCGTTTACCTGCTCAAGTTGAATACCTTGCTTTCACAGTGAATAGCTTCCGCGGCCAAACCTTTAATGAAGTCGACAACGCTTTTTGCCGCGTAGTGGATCAGTCCCGTAAAGAACTGGCTCGCTACCAGCTGACTGAACAGGGTTCTCACACCGGAATTATTATTGCTTCTTTAGCACGCAAGGGCGGTAGCTGGGACTTTACGGCACAGGGTAAAGCTTCTAGTGGCCGAACCATTGATGATATGCATGCTGATATTGTTGCTACGGTGGTGCGGTAATGACGATGACGCCGGGGAGCAATGCTCCCGTTCCCTCACAGATACTGACGGTACGTGTTCTTTCTGGTGTCCCGGTTGATGCCTCTTCGTTCCGTCTTTACGCTTCAGGTAAAGTGCAGGGTGACCCGGATATGGTGTTTTACGGGCAACCTGCTAACGATGATGGCTCAGTCAAACTCTCAGGCCAGGGGACTGATACCGCCTTTTTAGTCGATATCAATCGTCTGCGGCCTGAGGTGCAAAAGCTGGCTTTCACCGCGACGTGTGAAGGCAATATGACGCTCTCAGGTCTGAAAAGCCTTTCTATTCAGATTGAGCTTAACGGCAATATTTTACTGTCCGGCACTGTCAATGTGTCTGGCCGTCAGGAAGCCGCGCTGATCCTTGGAGAACTGTATCGTCGTAATACTGAGTGGAAATTCCGCTTTATCGCACAGGGCTTTAATGGTGGCTTGCAGCCATTAGCAGAACATTTCGGTGTCGATATTTCTGCACCTGCCAGTACGCCGGCACCGGCTCCGGTAAGCGCGCCAACACCGACGCCAGCACCTGCAAAAATCAGTTTAAGTAAAGTCTCACTAACCAAAGAAAAGCCGACTATCAGCCTGGCGAAACGAGATAACTTTGGTGAGATAAAAATTAACCTTAACTGGAATCAAACCCGAACAGAATCAGGCGGTATGTTCGGAGGAATGTTCAGTAAATCCAAAGGAATCGATCTGGATTTAGGGGCATTTGTTGAACTTCAGGATGGCTCTAAAGGCGTAATTCAGGCGCTGGGTGGTACTTTTGGACGCTTGAATTCAGAACCTTTTGTTGAACTGCAGGGCGACGACCGTACCGGGCAGGCGACTGAGGGTGAGTGGCTGCATATCAATGGTCGTGAATGGAAGAATATCCGCCAGGTGCTGGTTTTTGCCTTTATTTATGAAGGGGTCGCCAGCTGGGACAAAACGGATGGTGTCGTCACCTTACATATTCCTGAGCAACCGCCAATAGAAACACGTTTAACAGAAGGGTCTAACCGCCACAATATGTGTGCGATAGCCCGCCTGGTCAATGAAAATGGCATGATTAAGGTTGAACGTATTAATCAGTTTTTCAGTGGCCATAAAGATATGGACAATGCGCTTGGCTGGGGCTTTCGCTGGTCAGCGGGTTCAAAATAATTTTGATGTATCGAGGATAAGAGAATGAGTTTCTTCAATAAAGTGAAAGGTGCTTTTAGCGCGGGTCGTGATGAGCTAACCAAACAGGTTGGGCGTTTTAAACACAAAAAATTTATGCAAGGAACTGTGGCTGTTTGTGCCCGTATCGCCGTGACCAGTGATGGTGTTGGTGCTGAAGAAAAGCAAAAGATGATTGGTTTTCTTAAGTCCTCTCCTGAACTGAAAGTCTTCGACACTAAAGAAGTTATCGACTTTTTTAATGAGCTGGTTGATAGCTTTAGTTTCGATTATGAAATCGGTAAAGGGGAAACGATGAAATATATTCTGGCATTGAAAGATCAGCCAGAAGCCGCACAGCTGGCAGTACGTGTGGGTATCGCGGTTGCGAAAAGTGATGGTGATTTCGACCAGGCAGAACAAACTGCGGTCATTGAGATTGCACAGGCCTTGGGCTTTACTCCGGCTGAATTCGGCCTCTAATTTTTACACTTTGGTTTAAGGTCTCATTATGGTTTCTACACATATTGGTTTCCCGACAGAAACGGTGATTGTTTTTGTTGTACTGGCTGTCGGTGCTATCTGTATCGACTTGTTTATGCACCGCCACGATAAGCCGATTTCGTTAAAAAGCGCATCGCTCTGGACCGTGTTCTGGATAGCTGTGGCGATGGCCTTTGCGGGGTTCCTCTATGTTCATCACGGTGACGAAGTTGCAAGCCTGTTTATTACCGGCTATGCGCTTGAGAAAGTGCTCTCGGTAGATAACCTGTTTGTGATTATGGCTATCTTCTCGTGGTTCGCCGTGCCGAATAACCTGCGTCACCGCGTTCTCTACTGGGGAGTGATTGGCGCTATCGTGTTCCGTGGGATCTTCGTCGCTATTGGTACCAGCTTGCTGTCGCTGGGACCTTGGGTCGAAGTCGTCTTTGCCATAATCGTCTTGTGGACTGCGGTGATGATGCTCAGAAGCGGCGACGATAATGATGAGATTGAAGATTACTCTCAGCATATTGCTTACCGTATGGTGAAACGCTTCTTCCCAATCTGGCCGAAACTGAAAGGACACGCTTTCCTTATCAGTCAGAAAGAAGTTGATGCTGAACTGGCAAAACCGGAAAACAAAGACATCAAAATCGGCCGTACCGGTAAAGGGGCGATGTATGCAACGCCACTGATGCTCTGTCTGGCTGTGGTTGAACTGTCTGATGTGATGTTTGCTTTTGACTCGGTTCCAGCCGTTATCGCGGTGAGTCGTGAGCCTCTGATTGTCTACAGCGCCATGATGTTCGCCATCCTGGGCCTGCGTACCATGTACTTTGTTCTGGAAGCGCTTAAGCAATACCTGGTACACCTTGAAAAAGCCGTTATCGTGCTGCTGTTCTTTATCGGTCTGAAACTGGGCCTGAATGCAACCGACCATCTGTGGCATCACGGTTACAGTATTTCAGCCAATATGAGTCTTTTCGTTGTCCTAGGTGTGCTGGCTATAGGTATTATTGTCAGTGTGCTGTTCCCTGGAAAGCCTGATGCCAAAGAAGGCAAAGAGGGTTAATTTCCTGGAGCTTCACTGAACTAATTAACCTTAACTATGGAGGATAGAACGATGGGTGTTTCTCTTTCTAAAGGCGGGAATGTTTCTTTAAGCAAAGAAGCCCCAACCATGAAAAACATGATGGTCGGTCTGGGGTGGGATGCCCGCTCTACCGACGGTCAGGACTTTGACCTTGATGCTTCAGCATTTTTACTGAACAGCGCCGGAAAAGTACGTGGCGATGCGGATTTCATTTTCTACAATAATTTGAAATCTACTGATGGTTCTGTACTGCATACCGGCGACAACCGTACTGGTGAAGGCGACGGTGATGATGAAGGATTAACAATCAAGCTTGACCAGATTTCAGCCGACGTGGAGAAGATAGTTTTTGTGGTCACTATCCACGATGCCACCACTCGTCGTCAGAGTTTTGGTCAAGTATCGGGCGCATTTATTCGCCTGGTCAATGCTGATAACCAGCAGGAAGTGGCTCGTTATGACCTGACTGAAGATGCCTCTACAGAAACCGCCATGTTGTTTGGCGAACTGTATCGCCACAACGGTGAGTGGAAGTTCCGTGCTGTTGGTCAGGGTTATGCTGGCGGTCTGGCATCAGTTTGTGCTCAGTACGGTATCAACGCATCTTAATTGAAACGTGAGTTCTATCAGAACGATACCTTGAATAAACAGGCGGTACTCGCCGCCTGACTTTATGAATACTATTGGAGAGTAAAAAATGGCTGTATCTTTGACTAAAGGCGGAAACGTATCCTTAACGAAAGAAGCACCAACCATGAATATCGCCATGGCTGGTCTGGGCTGGGATGCGCGTGTAACTGATGGTGCAGGTTTTGACCTTGATGCGTCGGTCTTTATGGTCGGTGATGACGGTAAAGTTCTCTCCGATGCATCGTTTATTTTCTTTAATAACAAAACCAGCACCTGTGGTTCAGTCAACCATATGGGAGATAACCGTACCGGTGAAGGCGACGGTGATGATGAGCAGGTTAAAGTTGAGCTGTCTAAAATCCCTGCTGAAGTAAAAAAACTGGTTTTTGCGGTCACCATTTATGATGCAGAAGCACGTAACCAAAACTTCGGTATGGTGAGCAACAGTTATATGCGTGTCGTCAATCATGATAACGGCACAGAAATTGCCCGCTTCGATTTGTCAGAAGATGCCTCTACCGAAACAGCAATGATTTTTGGTGAGCTCTATCGTCACAATGCGGAGTGGAAATTCAAAGCGGTAGGTCAGGGCTTTGCCGGTGGTTTATCTGCACTGGCTTCCCAGCACGGCGTTAATATTTAATCTGCTTGTAGGTCGTGGACTGTATCTCTACGTTGGTTAACTAACGGAGTAAGATACAGTCCATACCGATGAATATTTTTAAACTATTTCAGCGTGCTTTTTATTTTTGCAGTTGGGGGATTACGTTTTTCCCAGCCACTGTGAAAATGCCGCCAGTGTGGTTCCTGGGCAATAGCCAGCATCTCATAGTCGCCTCGAGTATCACCCCATGCCCGTAAGTAATAGTTAGCCAGCGGGCCGTATTCAGCAGTCAATCTGACCACCTTCTGAGCACATCGACAGTTCTCACCATCGATATTCCCTGTCAGTACACCGTCTTTAACTTCCAGATTTGTGCTGATCAGACGTATACCTAACCGGTCAGCAAAGGGTTTAAGCACGATGGAAGGTGAAGCAGAGCAAATCGTAACGATAGCGCCAGAGGTTACCTGAGTCGCCACAGCAATCAGGCCGGAAGGACGCATCATTCGGCTAAAGTACTTCTCACAAAATTCATGAGCTTTTTGTTCTACCCAGCTTGCTTCAACACCGGTGAGAAAGGTGCGGATGAGAATACCCTTCAACTCATCACGCGTGACTCTGCGACCGAGACATTTAAGAGTAGGGATCACCAGACGTATCATGCGTCGGGCAAAAATACGTCTCCCAAAGGCAAAGCGCAAGAAGGGAACAAAACTATCACGTTTGGTGAGCGTCCCGTCGAAATCAAAGACGGACAGTGCATTCGTCTTATTAGTCATCCTATACCTCAAATTTTAACGTTTTTTATCATCATGATAAAACACGTATATATCCATCATACTGCAAGTTGCTCAGATGTTAATCGCCAGAAAATATAAAGGCCAGCATAAGCTGGCCTTTAGTCTATTAATAGCGAATTAAATCAGACCGGCAGCTTCACGCAACTGTTCTGCTTTGTCGGTTTTTTCCCATGGGAAATGTTCGCGACCAAAGTGACCATAAGCGGCGGTCTCTTTGTAGATAGGGTGCAGCAAGTCCAGCATCTGAATCAAACCGTATGGACGCAAGTCGAAGAACTCACGTACCAGCAGGGTCAGTTGCTCAACGGCAATTTTTTCTGTGCCGAAGGTTTCAACCATAATTGAAGTTGGCTCAGCAACACCAATAGCGTAAGAAACCTGGATTTCACAACGATCTGCCAGACCAGCGGCAACAATGTTTTTTGCTACATAGCGAGCAGCATAGGCCGCAGAACGGTCGACTTTAGACGGATCTTTACCTGAGAATGCGCCGCCGCCATGACGAGCCATACCGCCGTAAGTATCAACGATAATCTTACGTCCGGTCAGGCCACAGTCACCCATTGGGCCACCAATAACAAAACGGCCAGTAGGGTTGATATGGTATTTGGTCTGCGAATTCAGCCATTCAGCAGGCAGAACAGGTTTGATGATTTCTTCCATCACTGCTTCCTGAAGCGTTTTCAGGGACACAGACTCAGAATGCTGAGTAGACAGAACAACCGCATCAATACCGACGATTTTACCGTCGTCATACTGGAAGGTAATCTGGCTTTTAGCATCAGGGCGCAGCCAGTCCAGAGTGCCATTTTTACGCACTTCTGCCTGACGCTGTACCAGACGATGAGCATAAGTAATTGGCGCTGGCATTAAAACGTCAGTTTCGTTAGTCGCATAACCAAACATCAGTCCCTGGTCACCGGCACCTTGCTCCAGCGGATCGGTACGATCAACGCCTTGATTAATGTCCGGAGACTGTTTGCCGATGGCACTCAGGATCGCACAAGAATTAGCATCAAAGCCCATATCTGAATGGACATAACCAATTTCGCGTATTGTCTGACGAGTGATTTCTTCGATATCAACCCAAGCGCTAGTCGTGATTTCACCACCGACTAAGACCATACCGGTTTTAACATAGGTTTCGCATGCGACGCGAGCTTTCGGGTCTTGCTCAAGGATAGCATCGAGAACCGCATCAGAGATTTGGTCGGCGATTTTATCAGGATGCCCTTCAGATACTGACTCGGACGTAAAAAGGTGCTTAGCCATATTTTTTTCACCCTAAGATTATTCGTTTAGTTCAGGCTGTTGCCAATGATAAGTGTAGCGAAATAAACCAGCCTGAAACGTGTTGCCACAGATTGAAAAACAGGCAGTCTAATACTGGATACCAACCTTGAATAACTCAAATAAATTGAGATAAAACAGGTATATACCCTAAGAAACTCAAGTTGTTTGTCAGCGCTGAGCAAATCCTGGTGTACACATAGCTAAACTATGTGATTCGCCACGATTGATGAAAGCAACGCCCAGGCAACTTGAAGTATGACGGGTATAGATGGATTAACATCTGGACGGCTATTTTAATTACTCATTCAGCAGATGGCTAGAGTTATTTCTACCCAGTTGTGTCATTGCACTCTTTTCGTTAAGGAACCCGGCGATCAATGGAGCGAAAAATGGTACTAAGTGAGTGTGGAAACGTCAGGTTAACAAAATGATTTTTGATTAAAGCATTTGATTTAAAGGTGATTTATTTTGTTTTCATCGTGAAAAGATCATGAATATCTTTCACGGTGGATGCAATAGTAACCCTGCTAAATAAGGGCTTTTAGATTGTTTTTTACTATTACGGTTAACCTGTACGCTTGGTTTGACGATCTTCAGACTGTTTAGCTAAATCAATACCGATAGAGTGGATCTCATTTACGATGTAGTGCGATAGCCCACGTACAGGTCTTTAGTCATGGGCAGCAAGGTCTACTTGGCATATCGGAAGCCTTTGCCGACAGTGACTGAGTGGCCTTTCCGGTTAATTGCCTGCCTATTTTTATTTTGCATTTTTCGCTGGTTGACGGTATAAAGCGCGCACGCGGCTTATCAAAAAAGCGCACGATATTTGTGTTGCCCACTTCCTGCCGGGTTGAGCATTTTTCCGGGCCTGTTTATACCCAAAATAATTCGAGTTGCTTGTAGGCGCAAAGAGAAGGCTGTCGATGAACATAGATAAACTATGTGATTCGGCTGCCTGAACGCCAGCAGACCTAAGCAACTTGAAGTATGACGGGTATATACAGCGCTCAACGCTTTGGCTTGTTACATGCCTTTCAAGGTATGCATGGAGGTGAGTGAGTTAATGAATAGCCAGCATCCTAGTATCTGTTTGCTCCTCACAACTGATATTTCATGCTTTAAATCCTACCGATGTTATACCCATCTCGGTGCTTCTCAGGACTCACGAGCCGGTATCTAATCCGTCGTGATAACTGAACAAGGGCGCTCTTGTCTGACAAGAGTTTTCTCGTGGTTTCGCCAATCTGTCATACAGATCACGGTTATGTGTTTTACAATAAAATGAAAAAGAAACCCAAAGTACAGCCTGACTGTCAGATTTTTCTGCTACCCAATTGCCTGGGGAATGGGTTGTTATTGCAAGATCACCCTGCGATAGTAGTTAACTGTATCGCATATTTGAAACAACATGAGGTTCGCCATGACTGACAAAATCTCTTCTGTTCCAGGTTCGTCAGTAGGCGAGCAAGATCAACATCGCTCCATGCAGGAGGTCGCCATGAGTTCCGAGGATGCAAGCAAAATGCTGCGTACCTATAATATTGCCTGGTGGGGTAATAATTATTATGACGTCAATGAGCTTGGCCATATCACCGTATGCCCGAACCCGGATGTTCCGCAGGCCAGAGTCGATCTCGCCGAGCTGGTAAAAGCACGTGAAGTCCAGGGACAGCGGCTACCGGCGCTGTTTTGCTTCCCGCAGATCTTGCAACATCGCCTGCGTTCAATTAACGCCGCCTTTAAACGCGCCCGGGAATCTTATGGTTACAACGGTGACTATTTCCTGGTTTATCCGATTAAGGTTAACCAGCATAAGCGCGTGATTGAGTCACTGATTCATTCAGGTGAACCGTTAGGTCTGGAAGCCGGCTCGAAAGCTGAACTGATGGCGGTGCTGGCACACGCGGGGATGACCCGTTCGGTGATTGTCTGTAACGGCTATAAAGACCGTGAGTATATCCGTCTGGCGCTGATCGGCGAAAAGATGGGCCACAAGGTCTATCTGGTTATCGAGAAAATGTCAGAAATCAGCATTGTGCTGGAAGAAGCTGAACGTTTGAACGTGATCCCGCGTCTTGGTGTACGGGCACGTCTGGCTTCCCAGGGGTCTGGCAAATGGCAGGCATCCGGTGGCGAGAAATCTAAGTTTGGTCTGGCAGCGGTCCAGGTGTTACAGCTGGTCGAAATGCTGCGTGAAGCGGGCCATATCGACAGCTTACAGTTGCTGCACTTCCATCTCGGCTCGCAGATGGCGAATATTCGCGATATCGCAACCGGTGTCCGTGAATCCGCGCGTTTCTATGTTGAGCTGCATAAGCTGGGCGTCAATATTGAGTGTTTCGATGTGGGCGGCGGCTTAGGCGTCGACTACGAAGGAACCCGTTCGCAGTCAGACTGTTCTGTGAACTACGGTCTGAATGAATATGCCAATAATATCATCTGGGCTATCGGCGATGCCTGTGAAGAGTTCAATCTGCCACATCCGACAGTGATTACTGAATCCGGACGTGCGGTTACCGCTCACCATACGGTGCTGGTCTCGAATATCATTGGTGTTGAACGCAACGAATACACCACACCAGTTGCCCCGGCTGAGGATGCCCCTCGTGCTCTGCAAAGCATGTGGGAAACTTGGGGTGAAATGCATGAACCTAATAACCGTCGCTCATTGCGCGAATGGCTGCATGACAGCCAGATGGACTTGCATGATATTCACACCGGTTACGCCTCTGGCAGCTACTCTTTGCAGGAACGTGCCTGGGCAGAACAGCTTTACCTCAGCATGTGCCATGAGATCCAGCGCTTGTTAGATCCGAGTAATCGAGCACACCGTCCGATTATTGATGAGCTACAGGAACGTATGGCGGATAAAATTTACGTCAACTTCTCCCTGTTCCAGTCAATGCCGGATGCCTGGGGTATCGATCAGTTATTCCCGGTGATGCCGCTGGAAGGGTTAAACCTGACGCCAAAACGTCGTGCTGTACTGCTGGATATTACCTGTGACTCCGACGGGGCTATTGATCACTATATCGACGGGGATGGCATTGCGACCACCATGCCGATGCCGGAGTACGATCCTGAAAATCCACCGACCTTAGGTTTCTTTATGGTGGGTGCGTACCAGGAGATCCTCGGCAATATGCACAACCTGTTTGGTGATACTGAAGCGGTAGACGTCTTTGTCACACCAGAGGGAGTGGTAAACGTTGAACTTTCTGATGAAGGGGATACCGTTGCCGATATGCTGCAATACGTACAGCTGGATCCGAATACCTTGCTGAAACACTTCCGAGATCAGGTTAAACAGACCGATCTGGATAGTGAATTGCAACAACAGTTCCTGGAAGAGTTTGAAGCGGGTCTGTACGGGTACACTTACCTGGAAGATGAATAATCCGCTTTGTGCCGGTAACAGCCAGGCAATTTGAAGCATGACATGTATATACCCTAAATAATTCAAGTTACAGGAAGGCGGCAAGCGAAGGAATCCCGATGAGCTTACTACAGTAAGTGATTCGGGTGAGTGAACGTAGCCAACGCGCCTGAAACTTGAAGTATGACGGGTATAATCCCTTTCTCGTCGGGCTAACGACGCGGAAGGGATTTTTTTATATAGATTTCACTCCAACCAAGAGGTCAGATAATGAGCACCTTAGGCCATCAATACGATAACTCACTGGTATCCAATGCCTTTGGTTTTTTACGCTTGCCGTTAAACTTCCAGCCTTATGACAGTGATGCCGACTGGGTTATCACTGGGGTGCCATTTGATATGGCGACCTCTGGACGTGCCGGTGGGCGTCATGGGCCAGCAGCTATCCGTCAGGTTTCAACGAACCTGGCCTGGGAAGGCAACCGCTTCCCGTGGAACTTTGATATGCGTGACCGCCTGAAAGTCGTGGACTGTGGCGATTTAGTTTACTCATTCGGCGACGCGCGTGAAATGAGTGAGAACCTGCAAGCCCACGCTGAGCGTTTACTGGCTAGCGGTAAGCGTATGCTCTCCTTTGGTGGCGACCATTTTGTCACTCTGCCACTGCTGCGTGCCCATGCTAAGCATTTCGGTAAAATGGCGCTGGTGCATTTCGATGCTCACACCGACACTTATTCGAATGGCTGTGAATTCGATCACGGAACCATGTTCTATACCGCTCCGAAGGAAGGTCTGATCGATCCTCATCATTCAGTACAAATAGGTATTCGTACTGAGTTTGATAAAGATAATGGCTTTACCGTACTGGATGCCCCACAGGTGAATGACAGAAGTGTTGATTCCCTGCTGACCGAGATCAAGCAGATTGTCGGTGATATGCCAGTCTATCTGACCTTTGATATCGACTGTCTGGATCCTGCTTTTGCGCCAGGTACTGGAACGCCGGTTATCGGTGGTCTGACTTCAGACAGGGCGCTGAAACTGGTTCGTGGCCTGAAAGATCTTAATATTGTCGGTATGGATATTGTCGAAGTGGCACCTGCCTACGATCAGTCAGAAATCACCGCGCTTGCAGCGGCGACTCTGGCACTGGAACTGCTGTATATCCAGGCGGCAAGAAAGGGCGAATAAGTTCAACTATCCGCCCTGGCAATACGATCAGAAGGGATATCATGATCCCTTCTGATCGGTTCATTCCGGAGTGGCAAACTGCTTTTTAATAAAGGCACTTGCCGTTCTGATGCCCGCCAGCGTAATGGTATGCGGCATATTCTCTTCAAGACTCAATTCAACCTGAACACCTGCCGCACTTAAGGCCTCAGCTGCTTTTTGACTCTCTTGCCAGGGAATAACCGGATCGGCTTTGCCATGGACCAGTAACGCGGCTGAATGAGCAAGAGGTTGTAGAGGTAGCGGAGAAGCCAGCCGACCTGAGAACGCCACTACGCCAGCCAATGGACAGACACCTCGAATCAGCGCATCCATAGCCATAATGGCTCCCTGGGAAAAACCGGCCAGTATCACGCTGTCGGTATCAGGATTAATCCCCCGTTCCTTGAACAGCTCCGTTAACCTGGCATCAAATGCCTGACGGGCTGCCTGAATGCGTTCCGGACGATTATCTTCCGTCACGCCGTTGACACTGAACCACTGAAAGCCAGGGCCCATATCGAAAGCTGACGGGCCATCCGGTAGCGCAAAAGTGACCTGTGGCATGACATGCTGCCAGTGTTCTGCTACCACCTGTAAATCACTGCCCCGGCTACCGACACCGTGTAGCAGTACCACCAGATTTTTAGCCATTATTTTGCCTCCAGTCCGTAAGCTTTCATATCCGGACCGACAGGAACAATACCGTTAGGATTCAAAGCTTTGATTGAATAATATCCCTGCTTAATATGGTCGATACTGACCGTCTCGCGGATACCCGGTATGGCCAGAATACGTTGGGTATAGCTGTCGAGATAGCGGTATTCCCTGAGCTGGCGAATATTACATTTAAACAGGCCATGGTAAGCGGCATCAAAACGGATCAGGGTGACAAACAGGCGAATATCCGCCTCGGTAAAATCACTTCCGGTTAAAAAACTCCGTCCGTCAGAAAGTCTGGCCTCGAGTTTATCCAGCATGCCGAAGACATCGCTGACGGCCTCAGCGTAACTCACTTGAGTCGTGGCAAAGCCGGCGCGGTAAACGCCATTATTCAGTGATGGATAAATTTCAGCGTTTAAACGCTCTATCTCGCTTTGCAGTAACGCGGGATAGAGGTCAATATTATTCCGAGCCAGTTCGCCAAAACCGCTATTGAATATACGTACGATATCAGCGGACTCGTTGTTAACGATGGTGCGGGTTTTCTTATCCCACAGCACCGGAACCGTTGCTCGCCCAGTGAAGCTACTATCGGCCTGGGTATAAAGCTGATGTACCCACTCAGCATTATTCAGGGTATCGCGGTTAGCGCCGGGATAGTCGCCAAAATGCCAGCCTTCATCCAGTAACCAGGGTTCGACAACCGAGACACTGACGACCTGCTCCAGACCTTTAAGCTTACGAGCCATCAGCGTACGGGAGGCCCAGGGACAAATCAGCGCCACGTAAAGATGATATCTGTCTGGTTCGGCAATAAAGCCAGCGTCACCGGTAATACCCGCATCGCCATCGGGTGTAACCCAGTGGCGGAAACTTGAAGTCTGGCGAACAAAGCCGCCTTTTTCATCAGTCGCCTGTACGGGATGCCATTCAGCGGTCCATTTTCCGTTAACCAGCATAGTCTTATCCTCAGTGTTTGAATGAAGTCGGTTTCAGCGCATATTTACCATCACCAATAAGCGCCAGCGTCATCAGGCCTGCTATCCACAATGCAAGGAATTCCCAGCCACCGTTCGGATTAGTAAAGAAGAAACCTGCGGGTCCGTGTACGGTGGCAATAGCACCAAGTAACACAGGGATCAGAACGATAGCGACGATCCTGGCATAGATCCCGAGGATTAGGGCAATACCGCCGAGCAGTTCAACCGCCATTGTCAGATAAGCCAGACCACCAGGCAGTCCGAGTGAGGCAAAAAATTGCGCGGTGCCAGCCGGGGTAAAAACAAAAAATTTCAGGCCAAAGTGAGCCAGAAATAAAATACCTAATACCAGGCGCATAATCAGTGCTGCGTAGGGAGCGGTGCGTTGATCTAACATTATATATTCCTCTATACCCTAGCGTGTCTATGCTCATCGACTGTCTTCTCTTTGTGCCTACAAGCAACTCGAATTATTTTGGGTATATTCCGTTCGTAAGTTGATAAGAGGAATGTACTCCCTTTCCAGGATGGTTATTATCCCATCAAAAAGAGCATGTTTATTTCCAAAATGGAAATTATCGCCAGTTCTCTTCCCATTTTGGTTTACCCGCAAAGGATTCGGCCAGAAAATCAATAAATGCCCGGGAACGCCGGGTAAGATATTTCGCGGGTGGATAAAGGGCATACAGGCCGAGCGGCGGGGCTTCGTAGTGGGAAAGTACCGAGATAACCGTTCCATTCTGCAGCGCTTCACCCGCGACAAAAGTAGGCAATCGCGTTATGCCTAATCCTTCGATTGCTGCGCGCAGGCAAACTTCCGCGTTGGAAAATTTTATCCGTCCATCGACTTGCTGTATCTGTAGCTGCTGGTTTTCATCCTCAAATAGCCAGGCCCGCGGATCGCGAAAGTTAGTGTCGACAATACAGTGATGTTCTGACAGCTGACTCCAGTGGGATGGTGTCCCTTTCTGTTGTAAGTAGCCGGGGGAGGCCACTGTCACGATGCGGATATCACAAAGCTTACGTGCAATCAGGCTGCTGTCAGCAAGATTGCCAATACGCAGCGTCAGGTCAAAACCTTCATTCACCACACTGACCAGCCGGTCAGCAAAGCTGACATCTAATTCAATATCAGGATAGCGGTGAGCAAAAGTAATCAGATGTTCTGCGAGCTGGGTTGAGCCAAAGGTGACGGGTGCGGAAACCCTTAATAGCCCGGAGGGAGTTTTTGAGGCATTAAGGACATCATCGTTCAGGGCATCATATTCCGCTAATAGCGGACGAATACGTTCATAGTAGGCCAGTCCTACTTCGGTAGGTTTCAATGAGCGGGTACTGCGATTAAAAAGACTCACGGCCAGTTCACGTTCAAGGCGGGTTATTAGCTTTGATGCCTGTCCATGGCTGGTCGACTGTCTCTGCGCGGCGGCGGTAAAACTCCCCGTTTCCATCACGGCAATAAACATACGATCGCAATCGAGCCTTTCCACGTTCTTTTCCTTTCACTATTGCGTTTTTCTGACCAGGAGATGGATCTGGTTTCCCCTCCTGGTCAGTGTACTGTCGCTTATTTCAAGCCGTCGGCGCTCATGCGGTCACGGATATGCTGAGCACGACCTTCAGAGGAAGGGTGGTCATCAAGCATGCTGCTCTGGCGTCCGCCGTCCAGACTGGCCAGTTTTTCAAAGCTTGTCGCTAGCCCGTTGGGATTTACCTTACGTTGACGTAGCAGGTCATAAGAGTAGTCATCGGCTTCTGATTCCTGACGTTGTGAGAACTGAGCATTGACCAGTTTTTCACTTAAATCGCCCAGTTGCGATTGTGACAGTTCACCGACCACTCCCCCGGCAGAAGCCGCAGCAATACGCACTGCATTGGTCCCCATTGCCACCTGCATACCTTTTTTCACATGACCCAAGGCGACGTGCCCCATCTCATGGCCCAGTACCCCTTCGACTTCATTATCGTTCATCAAATCCATCAAGCCACTGTAGACACGAATACAGCCATTCGCCATCGCAAAGGCGTTCACATCTTTGGTCATATACACTTTATAATTCACCGGCATACCATTGATATTATCCCCCAGAGCCTGAGAGATTTTCTTTAATCGCTGGGTATAGACGCTATTTGCCGGAGCCAGGGTCGCTTTACTATCCTGCTGCTTGCAGGCTTCATCACTGAGTTGTTTTACCTGGGCATCACTGAGGGTGTAGGCCTGAAATGCACCGACACCGGAAGTTAATAAACCCTCAGAGTTCATGCCCTGGCAGCCGCTCAAAAAGAGGGTGATGCCCAGTGCTGCGATAATGGGGCGTAACTTCATGTTCAAATCCTTCTATCAGTAATAATTGTGGAATAAAGAGGAACTCAATGCCCCATAACCAGGAGGTTTATCCTTTTATCAGGAAAGCCTCATACGCTGTAGGTCGTGACCGATGCAAGCGTTTTCGTGAGATTTCTTAGTCGATACGCTGACACTACATGTACATGACCTTTCCCCTGGTGTACATTGTCGGGAGGTTTTTGGGCTGTAGTTACCAATGTATATTAGTAGTAGCGTCAATTTCCACTTATCCGATCTGGAGTTAAAATGTCCTCTCGTAAAGAGCTTGCAAACGCAATTCGTGCGCTCAGCATGGACGCAGTACAAAAAGCGAAATCCGGGCACCCTGGTGCACCTATGGGCATGGCCGACATCGCTGAAGTTCTGTGGCGTGATTTTCTAAATCATAACCCGCAAAACCCATCATGGGCCGACCGCGACCGTTTTATTCTGTCTAACGGCCATGGTTCAATGCTGATTTATAGCCTGCTGCACCTCACGGGTTATGACCTGCCAATCAAAGAACTGGAAAATTTCCGTCAGCTGCACTCTAAAACACCAGGTCACCCAGAAGTGGGTTACACCGCAGGTGTTGAAACCACCACCGGTCCACTGGGACAGGGTGTTGCTAATGCTGTAGGTATGGCTATTGCCGAGCGTACTCTTGCGGCACAATTCAACCGTCCAGGCCATGATATTGTTGACCACTTCACCTACACCTTTATGGGTGATGGTTGCATGATGGAAGGCATTTCCCATGAAGTGTGCTCCCTGGCGGGTACTCTGAAACTGGGTAAACTGGTTGCTTTCTATGATGATAACGGTATCTCTATCGATGGTCATGTTGAAGGCTGGTTTACTGACGATACAGCACAACGTTTTGAAGCCTATGGCTGGCACGTTGTTCGCGGTATTGATGGCCATGACGCTGACTCAATTAAACGTGCAGTTGAAGAAGCACGTGCAGTCACTGACAAGCCATCATTGCTGATGTGCAAAACCATCATTGGTTTTGGTTCTCCGAACAAGCAAGGTACTCATGATTCTCACGGTGCTCCACTGGGCGATGCAGAAATTGCACTGACTCGTAAAGCGCTGGGCTGGGAATATGAGCCATTTGTTATTCCACAAGAGATTTATGCCGAGTGGGATGCCAAAGCAGCAGGCGAGAAGAAAGAAGCGGCCTGGAACGAGAAATTTGCAGCTTATGCAAAAGCGTTCCCACAGGAAGCAGCAGAGTTTACTCGCCGTGTGAACGGTGATTTGCCTGCTGATTTCGAGGCTAAAGCGAGCGAGTTCATTGCGAACCTGCAAGCTAATCCTGCGAAAATTGCCAGCCGTAAAGCTTCACAGAATTCCATCGAAGCCTTTGGCCCGTGGTTGCCTGAGTTCCTCGGCGGTTCTGCTGACCTGGCACCTTCTAACCTGACCCTGTGGTCTGGTTCTAAAGCGCTTAACGAAGACGAAGCCGGTAACTACATCCATTACGGTGTACGTGAATTCGGTATGACCGCTATCGCTAACGGTATTGGTCTGCATGGTGGTTTCCTGCCATATACTTCAACCTTCCTGATGTTTGTTGAATATGCACGTAACGCTGTGCGTATGGCTGCGCTGATGAAGCAGCGTCAGGTTCTGGTTTATACCCATGACTCTATTGGTCTGGGCGAAGATGGCCCAACTCACCAGCCGGTAGAACAGCTTGCTGCTCTGCGCGTGACGCCAAATATGAGCACATGGCGCCCATGTGACCAGGTTGAGTCTGCGGTTGCCTGGAAATACGCTGTACAGCGTAACGATGGCCCAACTGCCCTGATCCTGTCTCGTCAGAACCTGGCACAGCAAGAGCGTACTGCTCAGCAACTGGCAGATATTGCCCGTGGTGCTTATGTCCTGAAAGACAGCGAAGGCCAGCCTGAGCTTATCTTCATCGCCACCGGTTCTGAAGTTGAACTGGCTGTTGCGGCATGGGAAAAACTGACTGCTGAAGGTGTTAAAGCGCGCGTAGTTTCTATGCCGTCTACCGATGCCTTTGACAAGCAGGATGCCGCTTACCGTGAAGCAGTACTGCCAAAAGCCGTTGCTGCTCGCGTGGCAATCGAAGCCAGCATTGCTGACTACTGGTTCAAGTATGTGGGTCTGAACGGCGCTATCGTTGGCATGACCACCTTTGGTGAGTCAGCTCCAGCAGAGCAACTGTTCGAAGAGTTCGGTTTCACTGTTGAAAACGTAGTGGCACAGGCTAAAGCGATTCTGTAATCGCATCGGCTAGTGTGTTACGAGAGGGTCGCTAAGGCGGCCCTTTTTTTATGGCTGTAGCTAGAACGGATCAGGTGCTGACGTCTGTAAGTATTTTCCTTCAAATGACTGCCGTTAGTCCTATTTATTAATATCATATTTATGTCTATTATGATGAATGACACGCTGCTGTAGTTTTATTTTTAATGCAGTGTGATGATTTTAATCAGGTACTATATTTTCCCCGCAGACCATCATGACTCTTTTTACTCCATATGAGGGATAAGAAATATTGATGATTTTTAGATGAAATTTAATAGCAGTATATAAATATATTACTCTTCCGATTTCATCATAATTTCACCGACTTGGCAGTGCAATAAATCTCATAAGGAAAAACACCCATGCTCCATTTAACCACCATTTCTGACGAAGATGTGATGTTGCAAATTAGCGATATACTATTAATAAAATCATGTGGTAGCGCAAAAACAATTATTCAATTACGCGGTGTATCAGAGCAACTGACCATTGATGCGAGCTTTGAGCAAATCAAAGATGCAATTAATAATAACCATAAAAAACCGGCGCAAGTATTGCGCCCATTAAAACTAGCGACAGGAAATGATATTTGATATTTCGACCTCATGGTTTTATTTGTATTAAAAAATTATTGTTGTAATGATGCAAAAAAATGATCTACTGCGGTAATAAACTGAATTAATTCCTGATTAAGACTATCGATTACTGTATGGATGGCGACATCATCTACACTGGTATTCAAATGTAGTTCAATCGTCTCGCAAAGATGAACAATGGAAGAACCTCCCAATATCTGTGCTGTTCCGGCGATGCGATGCGCATGGTGTTCGACAGAATGCCAATGGTTAGTCGCCAGCGCCTGATGCAACCCAGCCATATCTTTTTGGTACTCATCTCTTGCATGCTCCAGTATTTGACGCATAAGTTCAGGCTGATCCATTGATAGTGAGGAAAGCGTTTCCATATCAATAATGTTCTCTAAAGCGCTGAAAATACTCCGCGGCTTTACCGAAGATAGAAGATGCGAGAGTTCATCTATATTTATTGGTTTAAATAACAATAATTGCATACCTGATGCCAGACATCTCTCTTTCTCTTCCGAACGCGCATTTGCCGTTAATCCCCAAATGACCAGATCATTGTCGTATTCACGTATCTTTGCTGCGAGTTCGACCCCATCTAAGACTGGCATATTAATATCGGTAATCAACAGATCATAATTTTTGCGCTTAACGGCATCAAATGCTTCCAGTCCATTCGTCGCTTCATCTATCCTGTAGCCTAAATGGAGGAATTGCCGGGATATCAATAATCTGTTTGTTGGATTATCATCTACGATAAGTATATTTAATTCTCTGGTTATCGATTCAACAGGGAGAATATCTGAATCCGGTAGCGGGACTGATGCCGTGCGAGATAAACGTGTAGGTACTTCCATGGTGAACGTCGAACCTTTATCAGAGGCTGTTGATAAGAAAATTCGCCCCTTCATCAGACTGGTTATTTCACTACAGATATATAATCCCAGGCCCGAACCTGTTTTTAGTTTCCCTGACGAGGTCTGGCTAAACATTTTAAATAATTTTGCCTGCTCTGATTCGGAGATCCCCACTCCAGTATCAATGACACTCATTGTCAGTAAAGCGTTTCCTGCTGAATCAACTGTGAGACCTGCTACTATTTTAATACTGCCCCGATCGGTGAACTTTATTGCATTACTGATTAAATTCGACAAGACTTGACGAGTTGCTTTTGGGTCAATAAACAAATGAATTTTTGATTCTATAGTCGAGTCCAGCGTTATACTTAAGCCTTTCTGAAAAGATAATGCATCAAACATATTAATGGTTGATAATAAAAATGATTCAATATCAACCCATTCTTCATTGAGTTCAAAACTGCCGCTGGCAATTTTTTCTAAATCTAACACATCACCAATAAGGCTAAGTAATACTTCTCCAGTGGCATAGGCGAGCTCAATATTGCTTGCGGTAGTGACATTTTCTGGTTTATCCAGGCGAATAAGCTCAAGGAATCCCATAATAGCACTCACGGGGGTACGAAGCTCGTGACTCATTTGGGCAAGAAACTCACCTTTTGCTTGCGTAGCAATGGTCGCATTATTAGATTCAACTTTTAACGCATCCAGCAGCATTTTTTGCTCGGTAATATCAGTCCATCCGCAAATAAGCAAGGGGCTATTATCGACATCCTTTTCAAATAAAGTGAACCAAATTATGACATTACGTAATTCAGTACCATTATTAATTTCTGTGGTATATTTAAAAACGTTGTCTTTGACGAGATTTGATTCAATAGCAGTCTGGATAATGTTAAAAATAGGGTAGAGCGGGTGTGAAGGTATAGAAATAAGCATCCCTGATTCTGTTTTCTCAGAACCAGAAAAAAATGAAGTAAATGCGGGGTTATAACTTTTTAACTCACCGTTACTTGTTATGACATAGAGCGGATAAGGAACGGCAGCGGATAGTTGTGAACTAAAACTAAGCTGGTCTTTAAGATGATTTTCGATAGATTTTCTTTTTTTCATTTCTCTTAATAAATGCCACCCCCAGAATAACGTGCTGGCAATAAGCAGTAGTGATAAGAAAATAACCAGATAAAACTCTTTCTTATAGATGTCCCATGTGTTGACTTGTACATTAGGCATGGTTAACCATTTATTTGAGAGGCTCGCTATTTGCTTTGGAGGAATATCATCAAGAACTTTATTAATAATATGCTGTAATTCATGAAGATGATGAGGAACTGCAAATGCAATTTCAGCATCAGGAGCATGGGGTATTGCATGGAACTGAAGATTATCAGAACTAAAATGCTTTAGATAATACTGAGCTGTCATTTTTGTCGATATAGCAATATCGACGTCACCTTCATTAAGCATATTAATCGCTTTACTGGAATTTTCGACGTATAATATTTTCCAGAATGGATAATTTTTTTCAATAAACGACTTCAGAATATGGTCGGTCGGTATTGCTACTACCGCTTTATTAGTTTTTTTTGTCAGTGAGCCAACATCATTTTTAGTAATAAAAACAAAAGGGCTTGATAGGTAGGTCTGTGTAAAGAGTGCTTTTTCTGCTCGTTCAGAACTATAGGCTGCAGTAGGATGTAAATCCCACTCACCAGAATCTATTATTTTTTTTACTTCACTGTTGGATGTAACAAAAACGGGTTGAAAATTAATCCCTGTTTTAATATGTATTAAATCTAACATATCCCCAGTAATACCACGAATATCTTTATTTGAATCACTCATACTCAATGGGAAATTATATGGGTTTATAATAACACGTATATTTTTATTTTTATCAATCCATGCCTGCTCTTTTTTAGAGAGATCAAGAGGGCCATCATATAAAGATAAATTACCAAAATCAAGCCATGGTGAAGTTATTTGATTATGGGTTTTGGTACTTATTGAAGTAATAAAAAAATCAATGATATTTAATAATCTGGCATTGCTTTTATTTAATGAAAATGATACGAGTAACTCTTCATGATCCCAGGTTTTGACTAAGTTAAGCGTATTATGGAAGTCTGAAGAAAGGTAATAACCAGCCTCAAGATTTGTGCCAAAAAAAGCATCGGATTTACCATTTTCTACAGAAAATAGGGCTTCCTCAACGTTATCAAATGAAGTGATAGCCGCATTTTTATAGCGAGATTTTATGAACTCTTCACTTGGATAGTGGCCTGTAATGGCTATTTTTATCCGATCGCTGCTGTGGAGAGGGATCATGGTGTTTTCTTTTTTTGTAACAAGTGCTGGATATGAAAATACTAATGGTTTTGAATGTAGAAAATCGTTATCTAATACCTTGCCCTGCTCTGAATGAGTCACTAATAAATCTATACTTTCAGCTTTAAGAGCCAGTTTAGCATCTTCTTTAGCGGTGAAATATTTGATTATTATTTTTACTTTAAGCGTATTTTCAATAAGAGAAAAATATTCAGCATCAATGCCTTGTAATTTCCCCTCGCTATCTTTAATGGCTAGAGGGGGAGTTAAAGGCCCATAAATACCGATGGTGATATGTTTTTTCTTCATTAGCCATAACAAATTACCATTATTCAGGGCTAAATCACTGATGGCATAATCATGATTACTCTTCAGGGAAAGAGTTTCAGCGTGAAGTATCTTTGTATTCATGCCCACTAACATAATGAGTAAGATACCAAAATATTTTACCATGATTTTAACCTATTTTATTTCTATTTGATAAATCATAAAGCTCTAGCATATTTGAACAGCCTAGTTTTTCCATTAACCGGCGTTTATAAGTACTGACTGTTTTATAACTAATATTCATTTTTATACCAATTGATGTAATTTCCATTCCTTGTAGTAAATAACTCATGACTCTAACTTCCTGAGAGGATAGGGTATCAATTTTTTCCTCTTCAGAAGACTGAGACATATTGAGAGCATTTAATGTGAGAGGGAAATATGTGTATCCATTCACAGCTGCATCAATAGCTGAAATGATATCCTGTATTCCTTTCTTTTTGCTGATATAGGCATTGGCTCCGGCCGCAAAGCATTTTTTCCCATAAAAAAAATCACTTTTAGCTGAAATAACGATAAATATGCAAGTAGAGTTGTTTTTTCGAAGAGCCTCTACGACTTCAATACCATTTTTTACAGGCAAGTCCACGTCTATTATGGCGATATCTGGTTTCAATTCATTAATGAGTTTTAAGCCAGCCTGGCCGTCTGAAGCCTCTGCCAACACTTCAATACTATTCTTTTCAAGAATTGACCTGATGGCAACCAGAGCTAATGGGTGATCATCGACGATTATTGCATTCATGTTATTTTCTTTTATTATTAATCTCTAAGATTTGTTGTATTTTACTGAGTTAGATGTTGTTAGTATGTAAGGCTTACCTTAATTATCGATCTGTTTTACACTTGTTGATGATGCGTGGAAGCCGAAAATAAAACTTAGTGTTAATATCATTTTAAGTAGCGATTGTATTAGTTGAGGTAAAGTTCGACAGAATAGGCTTTATTATGTGGACAAAAAAACAAGCGTTCCTCAAGATTATCCTCTCTACAGATCACCAGTGGCATTCTCATTATATATAACCATGAGTACCCCCTGGATTTACCAGATAACCATAGTAGCCATCAATGGTTTTTCAATTAGCAGTATATGAACTATATATTACTCCCCGCCAATCATGGGTTGTTTATTACGGCTTAGATAATTTATCATCTACAATAAACGTGGTGTCTGTAATATCAATCGCTATATCAGTTACCGTTTGCTGTGAGTCAGGTTCGCCATTCTGTATATCAGTTTCGTTATTCCTCTGGCTTTCTATCACCTGTAATTCAGTCGCAGAAGCCTCTACGACTGGCGATATGATTTCATCTGTATCTTCTACTTTAGAAATGGTTTTTGCTACATCAGTGGCAGTATGTTCCTTGGGCTCTGCAGCAGCAGGGGTGGGCTGCGGCTGGACTTGGGGGTCATCTGATGACGATAGTATCAGACGTGCAGGGGGAACAACCTGTACATTATCTTCCTCGCTCGTCAGTAATAATAAGTCAACGGCGCTCTTCTTTTGTTCAGCAGGATAAGCATTCAGCGCGACGAGTAATCTGGCGGCTTCCGGATCGCCCTGTACGGCAGCTTTATTCGCCTGGTCGCGTGCTTTCTCCAGATTGCGATCGCCTCCCAGTCCTTCGCTGTACATGACTGCTAAATTGTACTGCGCTAGCACATGTCCTTCGCTTGCTGCAATTTCAAACCACTTCCGGGCTTTTACATCATCTTTTGGCAGTCGTTCACCGGTGCTGTACATCACCCCAAGGGTATATTTACCTTCAGACGATCCCTCCTCTGCAGCACGTATAAACCAGAATTCGGCACGCACCGGGTCTCTTAGCGTGTCAGTATCCTGGCTGTAAATCACGCCGAGGTTATAACGAGCGCTGATATTCCCGTGTACTGCAGCCTTTTCAAACCAGTGGCGAGCTTTTTCTTTATCACGCGTCACGCCATCGCCGTTTTCGTACATCACGCCAAGATTATATTCCGCGTCGGCATAGTTTTGCTTACCAGCAAGTTCAAACCAGTTGCGGGCTTTTTTATAATTTCGGGTTGTGCCATCGCCCTCGGCATAAATAATACCAAGTTGGGTTTGAGCAGGGGCATCGCCGGACTCCCCCATACGTAATAAATCATCTGGGATTGCAGCATTTGCTGTGCCATATCCCCATACCGAGATAAAAATATATAACGAGCTAACCAATAGTGCTTTTTTGATAAAATTCATCGAGAAAACTCTCTCTATTCATTCCGAATTATATTTTTTCAGAATCAATTATTTTTTAATGGCTGATTTTTAAGGCTAGTGAATCACTATTGTCCGAGTGTTTCTTCGGCTACCGATGTTTTTTATTATCACCAGTCAATTTCAATCGCTAATCCAGCTGTAGCCACCCCTGGTTCTGGATTGGGAACAGGGCATAACGTCCAAGTTACAGGCACGTTGCTAGTTCCATTTTTAGAAACTGAGGTTAAAAAATGAGATGAGCCATCCATATACATTGAAGAAGATGCATCGTTACAACCTGCCTCAGTTACTCCATTGGTTCCAAGAAAACCGCGAATAGTACCAACTTCGGACTTTGATGATACATTAAGCAAAGGGAAGGTGGTTGTTGCACCGGGAGCAAGTGTAGTGGGGGTGGCTCTATAGTTTACTGAGCTTGAAGCTGCCAGCCCGTTCTGGCATTTGACGGCTATTTGCCCGTCTTTGGTCACTATCGAGGTGCCGGGCAATACAGTGCCGAAGTTTACGAGAGTTTGCATACCAATGGTGCATGATGCATTTGCGATAACCGTGATAGTTCCACCAGCAGCAATTTGTGTGCTGGTGCCCCCACTGATATCCACTGCAAGAAGCAGAGCCGGAACCGTATACGTTCCAGGTAGCGCCGTATCATCAACATAGATCGACAGACGCCCACCAGTGAGCTGTGATTTTGTTGGAGATTCCTTTGGTGTATTGTAGCCCTCACCGCCTGGTAAACTTGCACATAAAACTTGTTCAAAACCAGACACGGATACACCGTTTAAATTTGTCATTGTACCATTAGCGCTTATACTAGCCGTGGCTGTAAGGGGGGTCAGTGGCCCTCCATTTTTAGTCGCCCTTAATGTATTAGACAAATTACCCGCAGTAAAATGAAGAATAACGCCTTCCGCTATTTTAATACCGCCTCTGACCGGACCTGTATTTTGTGCAATATAAGCTTGAGGTGATCCGCCACAGCCATGAGGGTTTGATATTCCAGCAGGCGCTATATTCCAGCGAAAAGCATAATTATTGAAAGCATTCGCCATACCGACGCGCACAGAATCAACAGTGCCAGAAGCATTTGACCAAAAATGATCACCGGACCCTACAGCGACTGATAAATTAGCGGCCTGTGATGTGGCGCTTAGCATCATACTAGAGAATAGAATTGGCCATGCAGTCCATTGACTCTTGAAAACAGATCTTCTCGAGGCGTTGAATTTATCATTCAAAAAAATAGATGAAATTAGGAACATACTGTCGTCCAATATAAAAAAGTGTAATTCGTCACGTCCCAGAGTTTTATCGAGACGCATAATTAATAACTATCGACTTAAATTAGCGACAGTTGCCATTCACCTGAATAACCGGCATCTGTGCTGTCGGTTTCATGCCTTTAAGGTTAAAGCTCACTCGACACTGTTTATTTGTGCCTTTCCCCCAAACCACCGACAGCTCGCCACTTTGCGGCAAGCCTGCCATATAGAGCTGGCCGTTATCGCCGACAATACCGGTAGTATTATCTGGTCTGGCATCACTGACTAAGGACACGGTCGCGCCAAAGGGTATCTTGCTCATAGTGCCTGCTCGCGTGAGTGTCATTAACACCTGATAGCCGATGCGGGTGGCAAAATCTGCCTTCACGACCGCGCCTTTGGTGGGATAAATCTCCATATGGCTTTGCGGCAGATCGACATTATTCGGCAAGGTGCTCGGGTCAAGCCCAATACTGTTGCTGGTATAGTCAGAGAGGTATGGCGCTATGGCAAAACCCTTCCAGTCTGTGACGCCATTACCGCTGGCCAGTTTGACGCCAACAGCGCCCGGGGCGCTGACCAGTGCGACAGAACTCCCCAGAGTGCGCGATAGCGTCAGGCCTTCAGCGTGTGCGATTGCGGCACCACTTAAATTGAGATTCATGGTGCGCATATCCCTGGAGTACCCGTAACCGGCATTAATATTGCCCTTGCTGCCCTGCCATCCCAGATTAAGGTTACTGTTGCTCGGTTGATTTTGATTCCCCCAGCCTTGCATCATGCTGTACGAGATATCGCCATCTTTGTTACTACCGCCAATACCCACCTGATTCTGAGTGCGCCCGCTGTTGTCGTGAGTAATCTGGGTACTGGCCCAGGTATTTTGCACGGTAGGCGAAAAGCTAAACAGGCTAAACGGTACGTTCAAACTGAACGAGACCTGGCGGTTTTCCGGCCAGTTTCCGTTACCTTTCATACGATCAATGGTGTAGTAAAGTCCGTAACTCACACCGTTATAACCGCCGTTATATCCTGCCGACAGGCCCGTGAGTCTTTTGGTCGATCCCCAATAGTTATCACGGTGACCGCTCAAACTGATAGAGCCATAATCGCCAAGCTGTTGGGATATCTGGGTCTGGAAGCTGCTGCGACGACGGTCTTGTGTATAGAACATATCCTCATCGCGCTGGGCATAGCCCACGGTGTTGTACTCGGTGAAAGAGTAGAAGTTTTTCGTCGAGTAGCGCAGCGCCGTCAGGTCAACCGATGTACCGGTAGCTAACAGACTTTTGGAGTAACGCAGCCGCCATGAGGCTCCCGTCTGGCGGGCCTGATTTTCAAATTTGGCGGAGGATAAGGTGCCATCGGCAGAGACCGCACCCCAGTCGCCCAGCGATACCCCACTGCCCAGTGATAAGGCGTTGTAATACTCTGATGCCAGTGCACCGCCGTAGAGGGTGATATTTTTCGGCAGGCCATAGATAAGCGTACCGAGGGCAAAGTTAGTCTCGCGTGAACCATAGGTGGTGCCACCGTCATAGCGTCCTACAGTAGCCTCGTACTTTAACGCGCCAGGGCGTAGCATCACCGGTAAGGTGGAATAGGGCACCATAAAGCCATGTTTGCTGCCATCGGCTTCCGTGACTGTCACATCCAAGTCACCTGACATCCCCGCCTGATAAAGATCTTTAATCTCAAACGGGCCGGGTGCCACATAGGTTTCATACACCACGTAGCCGTTCTGGCGCACAGTGACCCGGGCGTTGCTGTTCGCGACCCCGGTTATCTGCGGTGCAAAACCGCGTAAACGGGCCGGCATCATCTGTTCGCTGGACTGCAGTTGTACACCGCGAAACGCTATACCATCGAGTACTTCGCTACCGGTGCTTGATTCGCCCAGAGTAAGATGGGAGCGCCAGGCACGAATATCACGCATCAGATAGGTATTAGAAAAATGGGTCTTGTCACTGTGGCTATGCTGACCAGTACTTCCACCGCTATTCTCAAAATGGCTGTGGGTAATGGTACTGCGCAGACGCCAGGCTCCTGCATTTGCCCCAGTTTGCGCGGTGGCGAACAGGTTATTGCTATGGCGCTTGTCGTTATTCAGGTACTGTTCACTGCGCCCGGCGCTCAGGTTATAGTTAAATAGCAGGGCTGGAATACCATCATCCCACAGGCTTGGATCCATACGACTATTTTTACCCGGCTGCATGGCTATCTGCGGAATGCTGATATTCAAAGTCAGGCGCGAAATATCAAATTTTACCGACGACTGCGGAATAAGTACCGCCAGATCGTCAACAGGTTTATTTGTTGGTAAGTTTTTGAATGCAGGGAGATGCTCAACGTTAACGCCCAGTTTATCCAGGAGTGCAGGCGTTAACTCTGCTGTCACTTTTCCTTGCGTATTTTTCACAAATTTTACCGTGCGGGACATCGCCATACGCTGGTTAATAAAGATATTAACCAGGTAATCACCTTCCGCCACGCCACCAGGGTTTGCGAATGCGGAGAGGTCGACATCGACAGTGCCGGTACCCAGCGCCAGCAGTTCAGGGTCAAAGTAATCTGCCGCCCATGCGCTACTGCAGCTCATCAATACGCAGATTGATAGCGTTTTCAGAGGAAATTTTTTTATATGCGCAACCATAGCGGTGCTCCCTTTTCGGGTTGTCATTGTATTCATCATGGGCATTGCCTGCTTTTTATCTGGCGTGAGGTAATCGCTTTAAAGGGTCTGGCGTTGTTCTGCTGTGGCGAGGTTATCCTCATCCCGTACCTGCCAGGTCACTGGGCCGGACATTCCTGCTGCGAGGTCATAACGCAGTTGTCCTTTTGGCGGGAGCAGCCTGCGTAACGCCTCAGCAGATAGCGGTTTACCACCCACCATTATCTGACTGAAGTTGATATAAAACGGAGTCGGATTATCGACGACCAGACTGTTTCCCTGACGGCTGAATCGCAGCTGAGTGGCGGCTTGAGTCACGCCACCTGCTGGTAAACCCTCCGGGCGGTAAAACAGTTTGATATTGTTCACCACGGCGATGACCACTTTTCCAGTTCCCTGACTGTCACTATCACTGATTGCCGGAATACCTTTTACCGACAGATAAAACGCTGATTCACGATCTGCTGGCAGGGATAATTCAGTCAGACGAATACGTAGAGTCAGTGGTTCACCAGGGTCGACTCGCACCAAAGGCGGTGTTACCAGGAAAGGGATTGAAACCTTGCTGTTGGTTTCCAGCGCGGGCAGCCCGGTCTTGGTATCTATCTGTCGAATCCATGACTGCATTAGATAAGCGCGATCGGTATTATTGGTCATCGACCAGGTCACACCTCCAGTATCAGCTTCGGAATAAATAATCCGAAACTGGCTCAGCGTAAAACCGGTCTGCTCATGTGCTGATGCAAAGCTGGGTGACAGGTTAAAAAACGCAGCAACCAGCAGATATAAACTCAGGATAAAACGCATTATTTTGCTCCGTTCTGCACGGTTGACTGGTACGGCTTGCTGCTGCCGCCGTAGTCATTAATCACTGACCACTGCGCCTGCTGCGCCTTTCCCGCTACCGGATAGCTGACCTGTGAAAACGGAGCAATCATCGATACGTTGTCACGCACATTGACGTCGATGCCATTAAAGGCCAGGCGTGAAAATGTCAGGTAATACGGGGTGGGGTTATTCACCAGCACTTTCCCTTGCTGCTGCTGAAAGGTTAACTTCCCTTCCGCTTCTTCCACCGTCATAGCAAGCCCGGAAGGGCGGTAAAACAGCTTGATAGTGTTCTGTATACCGATAGAAATCTTCGCTGCCATCGCGGTGTCCTCTTCCACTTTGGGCTTTTCCGTGGCTGGCACAGCGATGGCGGTAAAATAAAAGACGGATTCGCGATCGGCTGGGAGTTTTGCATCATCCTCACGCAGAATACGGATGGCGCTCTGGCTGTTTGCTTCCAGCCGGAATAGCGGCGGAGTAGTGATAAATGGTGCAGAGCCGCGTCCGTTTGGCTCCATTACCACTGCCGATTGAACCAGGTACGGGCGCATGCTCTGATTACGCATGGTGAGCATCTGAGCTTTATCGATGGACGTAAAAACGATACGGGTACGACCCAGACTGATGCCGCCTTCCGCCGCTTGTGCCCCTGGAATGACCATGATGAGCAGCCCGAATGCCAGCAGAGTGCGCTGTAGAAATAGAGTGAAGTTACACACAGCGCTCTCCTTACTGATAGGCAAAAGCAAAAGTGATGGCGGCAGTCAGCGACCCGGATTTGGTCGTCGCGTTATTACACAGATCGCCGCAGGACAGCGTGACCTTAAGTGGAATAACGGTACTGCCACCGTCGAAATTCGCTGACGTCAGGCCAGCAGGTAAAAACGAGCTGTTTTTTACAGTTGCGTCGGTGGAGGTGGTGATGCGTACCCCGTAATTTACCGACTGAGAGGCCGCCGAGCGGAATAGAAATTCGCCAGCACTGGTATTCCCCTCGCCGGTCACACTGACTCCGGGTTTCTGGCTACCGATAAATCCACCACACTGCGATAGCGTGACGTCCAGCGGCAGTACCGGACTATTGCCCTGCTTAATATCTGTTGAGAGAAGCGTTTCGAAATCCAGCATTGCTGGTGCAGATATTTCGCAGGTCGGTGCCTGAAACTCAGCTCTGAAGTTAATATCTACCGCCTGCGTACAGGAAGATATCGCCAGCAGACAGAGAGAAAGCGCGACTTTACGGGTAGCCTGGCACGGTAAAATTGAATTGAAATTATTCATAATGTGATGGCCTGATACCGTTACGGGAAAACAAAGGCAAAGTTAATACTGGCGCTGACGGTGCCATTACCGAGCGGCGGATCGCCCGCTGCTTGCACCAGACCGACGGTGAAATGCTCCACCGAGCTCCCCTCATCACTGGTAAGGGCAATAATATCGCCGGGCGCTACCGTGTTTGGCGCGGTATAGAAACCGTTGGGATCAGTGAGCGTGCCTTTTTTCAGCATAAAGGCAGCGTAAGCCGCGGTGGAACTGGCAGATCGAAACAAATTCCGATCGCTGACACCGGCTGATTCCCCGCTCACTTTCAGAGAGGGCGTTAATCCTGAGGTGCCTTCGCAACGTATATTCACGTCAAGGGGCAGCACTTCCGCCGTTCCACCAGCAAACTGCAGCGAATTTTTTGTGGTAAAGATGATGCTGGAATTGCTGAGTGAGACCTGACAAATTCCATCAATAATATCTGCTTTAATTTCCGTGGTTGCGGCGCTGGCTTTATTGGCCATTGTGGCAACGATGACCAGCAGTAAACCGGAAATTAAGAGTTTATTTAATAATCCCATTAAATGTTTCTCCTGCGCCAAAATCATTAATCGCTGTCCATTTTGTCGTGCCTTGGCCTACGGTCACTGGGTAGGTATTTGTGGCGAAAGGTGAAATCATGCTGGAACCGCTAATGACATCCAGCTTGATTTTTTTACCGTTAATCACCAGATTTTTTAATGAAATAAAATAGGGTGTCGGATTAGAAACTTTGACGCTATTTCCGGTACGAGAAAACTGCAGTTTCCCCATCGCTTCTTTCTGCGTCATCGGCAAATTATTCGGACGATAAAATAGCTTTACGGTATTTCCCGTTGCGACCTGAAGTGTTCCGTCAAGATTATTAGCGCTAGGGCTGTCACCCGTTTTTCCCGTGGGGATCGCCATTACATTAAAATAAAAAATGGATTCACGATCGCGCGGTAGCATCTGGCTCTTTTTCATAATTCGCACTGTATTCACTGAGTCAGGTTCAATACGAAATAATACAGGCGTCGGTATAAATGCATTACTGGCTGATTTACTCTTAACCGTATCCGAAATGCCGACATTAATAAGATAGGTTTGGAATTTTGAACTGTTATTAATGTCGACACTCTGACTACTGTTTTCTTCATGAAAAATAATACGTGAAGAGCCAACGCTAATACTGGCCAGCACAGGTTGTGCGAATAAGAAACTTAGTATGGAAAATACGCCAATTTTTTGAGGGAATGTCATAATGATTTGTATCCGTAAATACAGAAAGAGAGTACGGAGAGGCACTCTCTTTCTAGAGAAATATTAGTTTGTTACGTAGGAGATTTTGATCGGTGCGTTGTATTCGCCAGGAATAATGCTAGCAGCAGTAGCGTCCATTACAGCCATACCAGCAGAGAAGGTATAAGTCAGGTTGCCTTCAGCATCAGCAGTTACTGGAATAGCTGTGTTGTTCACGACTTGGGTCGTGCCATCTTCAGCAGTCAGCATAAAGCCAGCAGGCTGAGCGGTATTGCTCATAAAGATATTGCTGTCAGCGCCAACAATACCGGTCACCAGCAAGCCGCCTTCTTCATCTTCGTCACAGTTAGTAATAGCAACCTGCAACGGCTCCTGACCGACTTGCTTCTTCGCTGCAGTGAATGCTGATTTACCGAAAGAACCTACGTTCAGTTCAGCGGCACCGTTATTTACGGTAACTTCACAGGTAGTATCAACAATAGTCCCGCGCAGCATAACATCACCTTGGGTAGCTGCCTGTGCGTTGCTGACCAGACCTAAGATTAAAGCAACAGGTGCGAGAGCGATAATTTTTTTCATAACCAAATCCTTTATTAAATAAATAGTGCGAGTAAATTTCTGCGCAACCTATCGTGGCTGACGAGGTGCATATTAGATTTAATGGGATAGTATGAATATAAGACACTTACTCTGCGTTTGAAGGACTTGGATTACGCGCGTAAGCAATAGTATTAGAGTTTATATTTGTGACAGGGTATCGCTATGTAATATCTGTAGTTTATTTGACGTATCTAAATGAGAGCGCGGCATTCTGAACGAGTTTTTTTTATTTTATAGTTATCGGTATCACATATTTCTATTTTCTTCATTATATATTGGTGATTATTGAAGACTCTTGATTTCGGCATTAATGAAGGGCGTATCTCCTGCCCGTAGAGTGTTTATTACTGAGAATTGAAATTTAGTATTAAAGGAGCCTCGTTTTTAAAACAGATTCTGTGTTAGTCATTTGCGCATACCCTTCGTCAGCGAGGCATTTGCTATTGCAGTATGAGTTCCAGATACTGCATTGCTCGCGGTGATAGGGAGCATGCGTCGCGCTCTTGTCATCAACAGTGAACAATCCTCTCTTACTATCCCTTCATCGGTCGTTGTTGATTCACCTCTGACTGGATTTTTATTCCACCAGGATGCTTTTTTGTTGCATTTATTCCATCAAAAATGTGATGTTCGTCAGAACTTGGTGCGATAGGGGGTGAAGCTACGTTCCATTTATTCGTAGAATCCCTTACTATAGCTGAACCGTTTCAGTTCTGGTTTCGTTAGATAATTAAGCGAATAATTGCTGTTTCATGGGAGTGAGGATTCCACTCAGGCGGTTGCTGGATTACTCTGTCAGCCACTTAATCCCAGGATACTGGCAGGAGAGATATGACTGTACGCATCGCTATCAATGGGTTTGGCCGCATAGGACGCAATGTCGTTCGTGCGTTGTATGAGTCTGGCCGCCGCGCGGAAATCAGCGTTGTGGCAATTAATGAGTTAGCTGACTCTGCAGGTATGGCTCATCTGCTTAAGTATGATACCAGTCATGGTCGTTTCGCCTGGGATGTTCGCCAGGAACGTGAACAGCTTTTTATCGGTAACGACAGCATTCGCTTGTTACACGAAGCAAAAATTGATGCACTCCCCTGGCATGAGCTGGACGTCGATATTGTACTCGACTGTACCGGTGTCTACGGATCTCGGGCCGATGGCGAAGCCCATCTTGCCGCGGGTGCTAAAAAAGTGCTCTTTTCACATCCGGGTGGAGCCGATATTGATGCGACCGTGGTGTTCGGAGTGAATCATCAGCTACTGGAAGAACACCATCATATTGTTTCCAATGCGTCCTGTACCACCAACTGTATCATTCCCATAATAAAGCTACTTGATGATGCATTTGGTATCGAATCAGGAACAGTAACGACTATCCACTCAGCCATGCATGACCAGCAGGTTATCGATGCTTATCATCCCGATCTGCGCCGCACACGCGCTGCCAGTCAGTCGATTATTCCGGTTGATACCCGTCTTGCGGCGGGAATTGCGCGTATTCTACCGCAGTTTGCTGACTGCTTTGAGGCGATAGCGGTACGCGTACCGACCATTAACGTGACGGCGATTGATTTAAGCGTCACGGTAAAGCACGCAGTAAAACCAATTGAAGTCAATGACTTACTTCAAAAAGCAGCAAGAGAATCATTTCGTGGTATAGTTGATTATACGGAATTGCCACTGGTCTCTATCGATTTTAATCACGATCCGCATAGCGCGATCGTTGATGGCACTCAAACTCGGGTCAGTGGTCAGCATCTGATCAAAACGCTTGTCTGGTGTGATAATGAATGGGGCTTTGCCAACCGAATGCTGGATACGACGTTGGCTATGGCTCAATGGATTTCAGGTAAGACGCAAATGGCGTCTATAAAATTTTAAGAATCAATGAGAGGATTCACCATGTCTGTAATTAAGATGTCCGATCTGGATCTTGCAGGAAAACGCGTTTTCATTCGTGCGGATCTGAACGTGCCTGTTAAAGACGGAAAAGTAACCAGCGATGCACGTATTCGTGCCTCTCTTCCGACGATTGAACAAGCCCTGAAGCAAGGTGCTAAAGTCATGGTCACCTCTCATTTGGGACGCCCAACTGAAGGTGAGTACAACGAAGAGTTCTCTCTACTGCCAGTGGTAAATTACCTGAAAGAAAAACTCTCTTCCCCGGTGCGCCTGGTAAAAGATTACCTTGATGGTGTTGAAATCGCAGAAGGCGAGTTGGTTGTTCTGGAAAACGTTCGCTTCAACAAAGGCGAGAAAAAAGACGACGAAACTCTGTCTAAACAGTATGCGGCACTGTGTGACGTATTTGTGATGGACGCCTTCGGTACTGCTCACCGTGCGCAGGCTTCTACCCACGGTGTCGGTAAATTTGCGCCAATCGCTTGTGCTGGCCCATTACTGGCTGGTGAACTTGAAGCACTGGGTAAAGCACTGAAAAATCCAGCTCGTCCGATGGTTGCTATCGTTGGTGGTTCTAAAGTTTCCACTAAACTGACTGTTCTGGACTCACTGTCTAAAATTGCTGACCAGCTGATTGTTGGTGGTGGTATTGCCAACACCTTCGTTGCAGCTCAGGGCCACAATGTCGGTAAATCACTGTACGAAGCAGACCTGGTTGATGAAGCTAAACGCCTGCTGACTATCTGTGATATCCCAGTTCCTACTGATGTTCGTGTTGCGACCGAATTCTCTGAAACCGCAACAGCGACGCTGAAATCTACCAGCGATATCAAAGACGAAGAGCAGATTCTGGATATGGGTGATGTTTCAGCGCAAAAACTGGCTGAAATTCTGAAAAATGCCAAAACCATTCTGTGGAATGGCCCGGTCGGCGTATTTGAGTTCCCTAACTTCCGTAAAGGAACTGAAATCGTAGCCAATGCTATCGCTGATAGCGAAGGTTTCTCTATCGCGGGTGGCGGTGATACCCTGGCAGCGATTGACCTGTTTGGCATTACCGACAAAATCTCCTACATTTCTACTGGTGGTGGCGCATTCCTCGAATTCGTGGAAGGCAAAGTATTGCCAGCCGTTGCGATGCTTGAAGAGCGCGCTAAGCAGTAATCATAACGGGCAGAAATATCTGCCCGTTGGTTTTATTTCCCCCGAAATAATTCGTGGGATAAGTTGAATTTTTCACAGACTTACAGGAAGCATCGATATGTCTAAGATTTTTGATTTCGTAAAACCAGGTGTACTGACAGGTGATGAAGTACAGAAAGTTTTCCAGATTGCAAAAGAGAATAACTTTGCACTGCCTGCAGTAAACTGCGTCGGAACTGACTCCATCAATGCTGTATTAGAAACTGCTGCCAAAGTTAAAGCGCCAGTTATTATTC